>Ga0194060_10003552_pt1 | contig 10986 bp, 12 predicted proteins | sample SepL225m_MetaG_FD_163427 | JGI IMG/M metagenome (GOLD analysis project Ga0194060, IMG submission 163427) | Anoxic zone freshwater microbial communities from boreal shield lake in IISD Experimental Lakes Area, Ontario, Canada - Sep2016-L222-5m | ecosystem: Environmental > Aquatic > Freshwater >... | reverse complement strand
CGCATCCTCGGCTTCATGACCCCTCTCGAGCTCTTCAACAAAGAACTGAGGGCTGTCGCTTGATCACAAACAACGACCACTACCTGCGGCATTTGAATTTACAACCTACCATTGTTAATCCGAGAACGCCAGGGTGCCATACTCGTGAACGAGGTGGAAATTGATGGCCGAATGGGGCGAGGTTGACGAGTAGGTCGGTTCCGGATCCGGCCGGGTGTAGTCGTATCGACTGAAGGAGAAGCGCCACACCTCTCCGGCGACGGGGCGGATTCCGGTCAGCATGGAAAAGGGAATTTTGACGACTACCCGCCACACCTTCGAGACCGTGTCGATGGTGACGCGACTTTCCACCACGGGACTCCAGACTTTGAAGGTCTCAATCAGGGCGTCGGTTGAGGCGAACCGGGATTTCAATTTTTGGAAGGCGCCAGGGAAGGGGATGCGCAGTTGAACCTGATGGTTGTTCGGGGTGATGTGGATTTCGTGGTACGCCTCTTGTCCCGCCGGTTGGAGAAAGATCTCGAATACATCGCCCTGGTGGATCGCCAGGGCGTTGAGGTCGCTCACGGGCATGGTGTTGAAGATGTCGTCGTCGTTCAGTTCCGCATGGACGATGAGCGAATCGTTCGTCCAGGCGGCGGATGCCTTTGCCGGACGGAACCCCGGGGTCGGCTGCCCGATCCAACCCTGCTGAAACGGGACGAAGACCGCCCCGTTGAAGGCCCGGGAAATGGCGGCCCAGTCGTTCAGGTTGAACGATTCAATTCTCCGGCACGGCAATGTGGGTGTGAGTTTCATGAGGTGCGTTTTCTGGGCAAGGTGGTTTTGTGGCTCACTGAAATAGTCAATCGATCTCATTCCCAAAGGTGTTTGTGCGCAAACGCGCCATCCTTCGCTCTGCGCCCTTAGATTGTGACTGGTCGGAGACCATCCGTAGCTCAAGCCCCTCAGGGCGCAGAGCGAAGGATGGCGGAGAGGGAGGGATTCGAACCCCCGGAGCCTTGCGGCTCTCCGGTTTTCAAGACCGGCGCGTTAAACCACTCTGCCACCTCTCCCCGATACGGCCCGATGGGGCGAACACGCGGGGAGACTAGAGAAACTGATCCAATCTAGGCAAGCGCATTCTGGCGGATGACGCGGTTTCAGGAGACGTTCTCCGTGGGGGCGGGCCCTGCCACGGGGAGTTCAATCCAGAATAGACTCCCCCTGGCGTCCTCGCTTTGAACCCCGATCAGCCCACCGTGCGCCTCCACGGCGAGTTGGCAGAACGTCAACCCGAGTCCGGTCGAGTGGCGTTGCCCGCCCAGGGCGCTGTTGATCTGGTAGAATTTCTCAAAGATCTTCTGGTGAAACTCCCGGGGAATACCCTGTCCGTTATCCTGAATGCTGACCCGGACGGTCTGGTCGAACGAGTCGATTCGAAAATGGATTTCGCCGGTGGTCTCGGAGGTGTAGGTCAGGGCATTGGACAGGAGATTGTAGATCACTCGGGCCAGCATGTCGGCATCGCCCATGACGGTGGTTTGAGGCCCTGCGACTTCAAGATCCAGCACCCGCGACTTCTTGAGGAGGTCTGCATTCTGGATGATGGTCCCGATCACGAGGGCCAGATCGACTTCCGTCAGTTGCAGAGGGATCGAGCCGGCTTCCATTTTGCTGACATCCAGGATGGAGTTGATCATGACCATCAGATGCTCGGTTGATTCAAGGGCGTCGCGCAGGGTTGCCGTGACCGGAGTCGGGACTGTGATGTCCTTCATTCCCAGAACCTTGTCAAGACAGGCGTGGGTGTTCAGCAGAGGATTGCGCATGTCGTGGACAATCATGTGAACCAGATTATCCCTGAGTTCCTCCAGGTTTTGGAGTTGGATATTCTTATCCTGGAGTTCGCGTTGTTGACGCCTGAGTTCAAGATGGGTTTTGACCCGGGCCAGAACCTCCTTGACCGAAAACGGTTTGGTAATATAGTCAACACCCCCGACGGAAAAAGCCCTGATTATGGTGGCGTTGTCCTGAATGCCGCTCACAAAAATGATGGGGATATCCTTGAACGCCTCATCTTCTTTGAGGAGTTTACAGACCTCGTATCCGCTGATGTCGGGCATGGCGATGTCGAGGAGGATCAGATCCGGAGGCTCATTGTGGACGGACAACAGCGCCAGTCTGCCGCTGAGGGCGGCCTGGATTTCATAACCCTGCCCCTTGAACATTTCGGAGAGCAACTGAAGGTTGGTCGGCGTGTCATCCACGATCAATAGTCGCGGTGGGCGCGATGGACTGTCCACTGTCTGCATCGCGTCATACTATACAATAATGGCGACATAGCCAGAGTAAATTCCAGCCCATTCCGATTGTCGTACGGGAGAGGCTGTGTTAGCATCCCGCGCCATGAATGCAAAAGATCGGGAAGAAGTACTGGTTGTTGATCGCAGTCTGGTTGAGCGGATCGGCATGTTCCAGGGGTTGACCCTGGACACGGATCGATATCTGGTCGAACTGCTGAATCCGCGCCACTACCGTTTCGTGGCTCGCCACAAAGCCGAGCAGGATGAGTCGCTGAAACAGTTGATCCCCTATTTCCTGATCTGTCATGAATCGCGCATCTGGTGCTATGTCAGGGGAAAGAAATCAGGGGAAGACCGGCTTGTCTCCAAGGCGTCCATCGGCATTGGCGGGCATATCAACAATCTGGACGAAAATTTATTTGAGGACGTTTACAGCCGCGCGGCGATCCGGGAACTCGAGGAGGAAGTAAGTCTTCCGAAGGGATATACCCATAAGATTGTGGGGTTGTTGAATGATGACCTGACCCCGGTGGGGCGCGTTCATCTGGGTGTCATTCATGTCCTCAAAGTCACCTCTCCTGACGTGGGCAAGCGCGAGGATGTCATCACGGAATCCGGCTTCAAGACGCTGGCTGAACTCAGGGCCATGAACGACCGCATGGAGACGTGGTCCCAGATCTGTCTGGAGCAGATCGACGGGTTGCTGGCGCGCGGGTAGCCGCGATTATTTCAGGCAGCCGGCCTTTCTGAGATTGGCGGCAATGCGGCCGGCGACAGGTTCGTCAACAATTTTGAATTCCTGCCCGGTGACCTGTTCGTAGGCCTGGATATACCGTTTGGCCGCCTCGACACGGACGTCATCGGTCAGTGCCGGCGGAACGCCGTCTCCCCGGAATCCCTGTGAGACAAGCCATTCACGAACATATTCCTTGTCGATTTTCCGCTGATCCTGGCTGGCCTTGAAGAGCGCCTCGTAGGTGTCGGAGAACCAGTACCGGGAGGAGTCCGGGGTATGAATTTCATCCGAGACGACGAGGCGTCCGTTGAGTTTTCCGATTTCGTACTTGGTATCGACCAGGATCAACCCCTGGGCGGCGGCATGGGCGACGCCCGCCGTGAAGAGCGCAAAACAGATTTCGGCGGCCTCATCAAAAGTCTTGGCGTCGATCAGTCCCTCCTGGATGGCCTCCTCGCGCGAGATCGGTCGGTCGTGTTTTTCGTGCTTGGTCGTCGGGGTCAGGATGGGGCGTTCGAGTTTCTGATCCTTCTTCAGCCCTTCGGGAAGGGTGTTCCCGCAGAAATAACGTACGCCTCTTTCGTAATTGTACCAGGCGGACGTTTTGGTGACGCCGGTGACATACCCGCGGACAATAAACTCCAGGGGCAACTGTTCGCACTCGTGGACGACCATGACATTGGGATCGGGGATGGAAAGGATGTGGTTTGGAACGATGTCTTTTGTCTGCTCAAACCAGAAGGCCGCCAGTTGGTTCAGAACCTGACCCTTGAAGGGAATGGTTCCGATGATGCAGTCAAAGGCGGAAACCCGGTCCGTGGTGATGATGATCCGGCGATCCTTCTGGAGGTAACTTTCCCGCACCTTTCCCTGATGGCGTTCGCCCAGTCCGGGGAAATTGGTTTCATTCAGGGTGTTTCTCAGTTCGGCCCGGATGCGTTCTTCTGAAATCATACGTGTTTTCTCCTTCTCGCTGTCTTTGTCCCCCGTGCCGCAACGCCATCATGCAAGCAAAGCCAGAATGGCTGGCGCCGTCTTCCATTTTCGTTGGATCTGGAAGTGGTTAAGCTGACGGGCGCATAGACTCCTGATTTCGGCGGTCAGGGCGCGTGTGGTGCGGGGTGTAGCCGTGGATCCCAGGATGACCGACGCCGCGGCGTCCAGGCCCTTGAGGCCTAGAAATCCGCGCCCTGAGGGGGCGTCCCAGACATCGGAGAACGTGGCCAGGACAATCCGGATGCGCTCAAAGAGAATCATCTCCATACCGGCATCGTTGGGAACCAGCAACGGCCGGAGATCCAGAACCCAGACGGTTTCATGCCCGCAGGCGGTCCAGGTGGCCGGATAAATGATGCGGTTTCCGAACAGGCGGATCCGCCGGGCCAGCGTTCCCTCGCCAGCCGCATCCAGCGCCTGCGCCAGCATCGTGCGGGACTGTCGCAGATCCAGGGATTCCGGGATGACCTCGATCTGGTCGAGATAAAGAGCCACTCCCTGCGCCGCCTCGGCGAGCGGCGTCAGGTCTGCCAGGGCGGGATTCCCGCACAACGCGGGCACATCCTCGAGCAACTGCCCGGCGATTTTCTCGCGCGAGGTGGGGACGCCGACTCTGTCTTGCCAGATCATCAGTGGGTCACCATTCCCTGGATGGCGTTGATAAACTGGTTCACATCCTTGAAGCGGCGATAGACCGAGGCGAACCGGACATAGGCCACCTCGTCAATTTTCTCGAGTCGCTCCATGACCTTCTCCCCGATCATTTCGCTGGGAACCTCACGTTCAAATTCGTTTTCCAGTTCGGTAATGATGCCGTCCACCAGTCCTTCAATCTGATCCATGCTGATGGGGCGTTTTTCGCAGGCGCGGGCAACGCCGTTGATCAATTTTTCGCGGGACAACTCCTCGTGGCGCTGATCCCGCTTGATGACGTGGAGCGCCGCCTTGACCACTTCCTCACGGGTGGTGAACCGGTGCCCGCAACTGTCGCAAACACGGCGACGGCGGATCACCTCCCCGCCCCGGGATGCCCGGCTGTCAATCACCTTGTCTTCGTCATGGCCGCATCGCGGACAACGCATGGTTCACCTTGATTGGTTGTTGATGTCGCATAGTACGGAAAAAACGGGGAGTGGTCAACACTACGCGTTTTCAGATTGAAGATTTGTTTTCAGAGGCTACACTGTCGGGTAACTTTTCACAAAGAAAGAGGACGAACATGGCGCGTGTTTTCAATTTTGGCGCGGGCCCGGCCGCATTGCCGGTGGAAGTGCTGGAGGAAGCCCAGAGGGAATTGCTTGATTTCAAGGGATCCGGAATGTCCATCATGGAGCATAGTCACCGCGGCAAGGAGTATGATGCCGTCCATGGCGAGGCGATTCAAAACATTCGGACGCTGCTCGCCCTGTCCGATGACTATACGGTGCTGTTCATCCAGGGCGGCGCCAGTATGCAGTTTGCCATGGTGCCCATGAACCTGCTGGGCGCGGGCCAGTCGGCGGATTACGTTAATTCCGGCGCCTGGGCCGACAAGGCGATCAAGGAGGCCAGACTGTTCGGCAAGGTCAATGTCATTGCCAACACCGGCAAGGACATTCCGACCCACATGCCCAAGAACTCGGATTTGCAGTTCACGCCGGACGCGGCGTATGTCCATATCACGTCGAACGAAACCATCGCCGGATCGCAGTGGAAGGATTTCCCCCGTACCGCCGCGCCGCTGGTGGCCGACATGTCCTCCGACATCCTGTCCCGGCCGTTTGATGCCGGGCAGTTCGGTCTGATCTATGCCGGCGCCCAGAAGAACCTGGGTCCCTCGGGCATGGCGCTGGTGGTGATGCGCAGGGACTTGCTCGACCGGGCGCCCGCCACGATCCCGACCATGCTCAAGTACAAGACGCATAGCGAGGAGAATTCCCTCTATAATACGCCGCCGACCTTTGCCATCTATGTTCTGATGCTGGTCACCCGCTGGATACTCAAGATGGGCCAGGATAACCTGTATAGGCAGAACGCTGACAAGGCCGGGCGGATTTATCAGGCGCTTGACGCCAGCGCCTTCTACAAGGCCACGGCCGTCAAGGAGTTCCGATCCGACATGAATATTACCTTCCGCCTCCCCACCGAGGCGCTGGAGGAGCAGTTCATCAAGGAAGCGTCCAAACTGGGAATGAAGGGGTTGAAGGGACACCGATCCGTCGGCGGCGTTCGTGCCTCAATCTATAATGCCTTTCCCGTGGCCGGCGTGGACGCCCTGGTGGCGTTTATGAAGGAATTTGAGGCAAAAAATGGTTAGTCGTAATTGGTTATTCTTTATTGGGATTTTGGAGTCTGATCCAATAACCAATAACTGATAACCGTTCCTGGCCAGGTTTGGGCTTGTTCCAACAACCAATAACTGATAACTGATAACCCTTTTATGCGCCTGTAGCTCAATTGGATAGAGCGACAGCCTCCGAAGCTGTAGGTTGCAAGTTCGATCCTTGCCAGGCGCACCATTTGAAAGATGAAGATGCTCTTCGACGCAGTCGCTTTGCTCCTTTGCTCAGGGCATTCCCAGACCGCGATATTGGATACTGATATTGGAGAAGTTGACAGAATGTATCCCGTCGGCTACAATTGCTTCCATGATTGAAATCCGAAAGACGGAGGTCTTTGCCATATGGCTGGATGATCTGAGGGACGTTCGCGCACGAGCACGCGTCCAGATCAGGATCGAACGCCTTGCGGCGGGACACGCCGGGGATGTCAAGGCTGTTGGTGAAGGCGTTAGCGAATTGCGGATCGATTACGGACCAGGGTATAGGGTGTATTTCAAGAAACAGGGACGCGATATCGTCATTCTCTTGGCTGGTGGCGACAAACGCACTCAGGAGAAAGACATTAAGACCGCCTTACGCCTGGCACGAAACCTGTAGGAGAAAACTTATGAGCAAAACAAAAACGAGTCGCTATGATGTGGCCGAACATCTTCGGAACCCTGAAGAAATGGCCGCCTATCTGGAAGCCTGCTTGGAAGAGGCCAAAGGGGATGCGGCGTTTATCGCCAAAGCGCTCGGTGATATTGCCCGTGCCAAGGGCATGGCGCAGGTGGCACGGGATGCAGGCCTGTCGCGTGAGAGTTTGTACAAGGCATTGTCTGGCGAACGGAGTCCGGGATTTGACACGATTCTGAGGGTAATGGGCGCATTGGGACTCGAATTACATGCCGGAGCCGCTCCCGCATGATTTGAATAAGGGAGTATTCGCCGTTGTTCAAGTATTGTGGTTAGCCGGTAGGTGTATTCCGGGGCGATTTCTCTCCCCATCCAAGCTGGTTTCCGCAGACCGTCATATCCACAATCACATCCATAAGTATCCATGAATCCGATAAATTCCGAATAGAGATAACGTTCCCAATAATAGAGGTAATAACTCTGTATATTACCCCTATTCGTGGTAGCATTACCCCCACTATGAGGAGACCAACTCGATGAGCTCGCTGACTATCGAATTTCTCAATAGGCTCAAACTGACTTCTGAGCAGGGATCGACCCTTGCGAAAATCGGGGAGTACAAAGGAAGGCAGGAGCTATCCCAACGATTGCTTGCTCCTTGTCTTCTGCAGTTCCACACGGGGAACGCGGTGTTCAAGGATGGACAATGACAACTCGACGACTTCTGCCGCCTCATAAGGGTTGCTCGTCCCGATGCAGACCATGTCGCAATCACGGATGGTGCTCCAAGCGAATCCAAGACCGACCAGTGGCGGCAGTCTTCCCGCGGCAAGCGGTTTGATGGTAATGACGGGTTTCTTGGCCCCCCAGATCATTCGTTGTACCCAATCGATCTCGATCTGCATCAGGAATCCAGCCGCATTGTAGATCTGGATGTACGTGGCCACATCAAGCCCGCAGGCGTCGGCATAAACCGGCGTCTCCGGCATGTGCGTGGAAAGGCCCGGAATCATTCCTCGTTCTCGTATCATGCGCAGATATGCCTCGATTCCAGCCAGCGATCGGGTTCGCCGGTTGACGAAAGCGTCCGTTGTGCACTGATGCGGCATACAGATGGCCGTGCCCATTTCGGCCAGTTCATCCAACACGCGTTCCGCTTCACCCGCACTCTGGGTGGTGTCCTCGACCGGGAGGCTCGGAATGGCGATGGTGATGCATTTCCTGCCTGTCCGTTGTTCCGCCTCGGCCACGCCTTGGATGAGTTTCTGGTCTGGCCTGATCCCATAGAGTACGTCAACGCCAGCGTTCATAAACACTTCGACGATGTCGGCAATCCGGTTAGCCGTCATTGTCTCAACAATTTCTTTATCCTTGGCCATGCTGGTATGGGAGAATCCGAGGAACCAGTTTGTGCCAATCATCAACCGAGACACAGAAAGCCCTTCGATCTTCGTGCGCGGGAACTGAGTCATGCATTGTTCCTTTCATTTTGGCCGAACTTCTTATTATGACGCCCGTCCCTGTCGGCATATCCCGGCGAAACAGCGTCCTCGACCGTATTCATAACCCCGTGAAGTTCAAAACTCAAGCACTGCATTTCCGCCGTTCCAGGGCTTCTGGTGAACCAATATTTTTACGTCCTATTCGCCCACGACCCGAAGGTGCCCCCGATCCTGATCGGCAGGCTGAACTACGATGTCTTCGGGGGCTATGTGGTGGTGGAGTTTGATAACCTTCCCAAGCCGGAGCAATTTGCATTCTGGTACTCGATCATCAGCAAGGGCCTTTTGGATGTTGCCGTCCTGTTGGACAGCGGGCGTTTAATCTGCCGGTAATCTACCGACAGTTCCCGGTAATCTACCGATTTCCAGGCACACACCCATCACACCTGGTTGGCTAAAAATGAAGGTAGATCAACCCGATACGTGTTGGCCACCCGCAGAATCGTTAAGCAATCGTAAAGCGGTTTTCTGTAATCGTAAAGCGAGGCGAATGGGGACGGAAAGTTAGCACCCCCCTTTCCGGCGGCATCCGCTTCTCCCTGGCCAATGCGGCAGACACTGTCTGCCGCATCCTTTCAACTGAAATGTTCGACACCGTTGGGCATTTCTCAAGACCCAATAAGCCAGACAGCGTCTGGCCTTTCTGTCGGAAAAAATTGCAGACACTTCCTGCAATATTCATTGCCGAGAAATCGCAGACACCGTCTGCGGAATCAAGCGTCGCACGGTATTCTCTTCTCTAATCCCTTCATGCGAATATCAAGGTTTTCTCCGCTTGCGAATTGCTGGGGTAATGGCATATCGTCAGGCGCCAGAAGCCCATGTCAACGTTATGAGATCGGACCGCATCACAAACTGGTCAAAATCAGAGGTTTGGGCTAAAGTGCACGCTCATGTGTCTCCAAAAGTTAATATAGTGCAAAACAAGAAAAGGCGGTTATCCCCGCGAATGGATTGCGATTCATAAGAGGCAATGACAGCGAACGAACAGAACGAGTTTGAGTGGCAGACTCGCAAGCAGAGGATCGATCCCAAGCTTGTGGCACTGGGTTGGACCGTGATCCAATATAGGCCCGACCTTCAATTCGGGGCGCTGAACAACTGTGCCGTGGCGGAGTACCCCACATCCAACGGTCCCGCCGACTACGCTCTTTTTGTGGACGGACAATTGCTCGGGATCATTGAGGCAAAGAAACTGACCCTCGGTCCTCAGAATGTCCTCACCCAGTCAGAGCGCTATTCCCGCGGTGCCACCGGCCCCTTTGATTTCCATGGTTTCCATGTTCCGTTCCTCTACTCAACAAATGGCGAAGTCATCTGGTTTCATGATGTTCGCCATGAATTCAGTCGATCCCGGCGGATTGCCGATTTCCATACACCCGCCGCTCTGCGTGAGTTATTGGCGTGCGATGGTGAGAAAGCCACAGCGACCTTGTCAGGTATCGCTCAATGGCATCCACGTCTGCGGCCCTATCAGATTGCCGCCTGCCAGGCTATTGAGCAGGCCATCTGCAACCGTAAGCGACAAATGTTGGTCGCCATGGCCACCGGCACGGGCAAAACCTTTACGTTGGTGAACGAAGTCTATCGCCTCATGAAGTCCGGGGCCGGGCGCCGTATTCTTTTCCTGGTGGATCGCCGGGCCCTCGCGGCCCAGGCCGTGCGCGCCTTCGCCGCCTTTGAGCCTGAACCAGGCCTCAAGTTTGACCAGATCTACGAGGTTTACAGTCAACGTTTCCAACGCGAGGATTTTGAGGAAGAGGATAAATTTGACCCAAAGGTTTTGCCCGCTTCCTACCTGATGGATCCCAAGCCGGGCCATGCGTTCGTTTATGTCTGCACTATTCAGCGCATGACGATCAACCTGTTCGGACGTCAGGCCGTCACAGACATGGGGGACGAGGATGCGGATGATGAGGCCGAGCGGTTACCCATTCCCATCCATGCGTTTGACGTCATTGTCGCTGACGAATGCCACCGGGGTTATAGCACGGCCGAGATCTCCATTTGGCGTGACACCTTGGATCACTTTGATGCCGTGAAAGTCGGTCTCACCGCTACCCCTGCCGCCCATACTAAGGCCTATTTCCGGGATGTCGTATTCCGCTACGAATACGAACGCGCCGTTCGCGAAGGCTATCTGGTCGACTATGATGCCGTGCGTATCAAATCCAATGTCCGCATGAAGGGGATCTTCCTGAAGGAAGGCGAGCAGGTCGGTGTGGTGGATACCGAGACCGGTCTGGAGAAAATGGATGCCTTGGAAGACGAACGCGAGTTCCCGACTTCCGAGATCGAAAGGAATATCACTTCGCCGGATTCGAATCAGAAAATCGTGGAAGAACTACGAAAATTCTGCGACCAGCATGAGCAGGAATATAAACGCTTCCCGAAAACCCTCATTTTTGCCGCCAATGATCTGCCGCACACCTCCCATGCCGATCAACTGGTGAATATTTGCCGCGATGTTTTCGGGCGGGGTGACGCTTTTGTGCAGAAGATTACCGGCCGTGTGGATCGCCCCTTACAGC
>Ga0194060_10003551_pt1 | contig 10988 bp, 9 predicted proteins | sample SepL225m_MetaG_FD_163427 | JGI IMG/M metagenome (GOLD analysis project Ga0194060, IMG submission 163427) | Anoxic zone freshwater microbial communities from boreal shield lake in IISD Experimental Lakes Area, Ontario, Canada - Sep2016-L222-5m | ecosystem: Environmental > Aquatic > Freshwater >... | reverse complement strand
CAGGGGCCCATACCCCCAGCAGATCGCCGCCGCGGTAGATGAAGGTGTCGATGAAGGGCTTCGACTTGTAGCGTTCCTCAGGGCCCAGCGGGATGTAGAGGAGCTCGCGGGCCGGACGATCAACCGCGTAGTGCAGGCCGCGCCGTAGCACCTGGAACAGCGCCAGGACACCGAAGGTGGGCCAGAGCCACAGGGCACCAAAGCCCGCCAGGGTCAGCACCGGCAGAATGGTCAGCACCACGGGGATGCCCACCGTCATGAAGATCCGGCCGGTGAGCAGCACCTGGGTCGCCAGGGTGAGGAGGTTCACCCAGAGATCAAGGCGAGCGAAGGCGGCGGTGCGGGTGGCCGTACTGCTGAAGGTCCGTTCGACGATGGCCCCCTGCTGCAGGTAGAGGAAGGTGCTGGTAATGGTGAACAGCAGGATGTAGGCACAGATCAACTGCAGGTAGCGCGACGTGGCCACCAGGCGCAGGCCCTCCAGGAGCCCAGGCCCCGGTTCCTTCGCCCCATGGGCGGCGTGGCCCAGGTGAAAGAGCGCCGCCAGTCGCTTCACGCACTGCACAGCCAACTCCAGGGTGACCATCGACAGCAGCAACAACGAAAGCGGCTCGACCTTCAGGTGGAGACCTCCCAGGCTGACCCCCTTGGAGAGCAGTCCCGTCAGGGCTGCCCCCGCGATGGCGCCGAGCGTTCCGCCAGTGGCGATGAACCCGAACAACCGGCGGCCCTGGGCCTCGGACCACACATCTGTCATCAGGGCCCAGAACACCGACACCACAAAGAGGTTCACCACGCTCAGCCAGATGTAGAAGGCATACCCGAGCAGGGGACCGCCCCGGCCGGGCAGCAGGCGGAAGGCCAGGAAGAAGCCCAGCATGTTGCTCGCAATAAAGCGGTAGACCAGGGGAATGAAGCGCCGCCGGGGAAGCCGTGAGACCAGCGCGGCAAAGGCTGGGGTCGCCAGGGCCATCGCCAGCAGGGTGCCCGTCATCAGCCAGGGCAGCTTGTCCGCGCCGCGGGCGATGCCGATGGCCTCACGGACCGGGCGCAGCAGATAGAAGCCAAACAGCAGCAGAAAGAAGTAGAACGCCGACCACAGCAGCGCCGGAGCCTCGCCCTCTTCGAGGAGCACCACGCGGCGGAGCATCCGGGCTAAAGTCATGGGGGCCCCGAAAAGGGTGTTGCGGCAGGAACTGAAACGATTATATATCGATTCACGAGGTATCAACGTCTTCCCCGGAGGTTGCCATGACCGTCTCCCGCCGCGACTTCCTGCAGTGGTCCGCCACGAGCACCACCCTGGCGATGACGGGGTTGGATCTGTCGGCGGCACCGGCCCAGGCGGCTGCGAAAAAGATCCTCATCCTCGGCGGCACGGGCTACCTCGGCCCCGCCACCATCGAGATCGCCCGGGCCCGCGGTCACCAGGTGACCATGTTCAACCGCGGCAAGACCCGCCCCGAGCTGTTCCCAGGGGTGGAGAAGCTCCACGGCGATCGGGATCCCAAGAAGGGCGAAGGACTGCAGGCCCTGGAGGGCCGAACCTGGGACGCCGTCATCGATAACAGCGGCTACTACCCGCGCATGGTGGGCGCCTCCGCCGCCCTGGTGGCACCGCGTACCAAGCAATACCTCTACATCTCGAGCATCAGTGCCTACAAGGAGCCGAACCCCGAGAACGGCACGGAGGAGGCGCCGCTCGCTACTATGCCCGATCCGACCCTGGAGGACATGGGCAAGAGCTACGAATACTACGGCTCCCTGAAGGCCCTCTGCGAGCAGGCGGCGCAAAAGGCCATGCTGGGCCGGGCCACCATCATTCGGCCCGGCTACATCGTGGGCCCGGATGATCCCTCGGGCCGCTTCACGTACTGGCCCGTGCGCTTCGACCGCGGTGGGGAAATCGCCGTCCCTGGCGCACCTTCGGATCCCGTCCAGATCATCGACGTCCGGGATCTGGCGGCTTGGCTGGTGCACCTCGTCGAGCAGGGCACCACTGGCGTCTTTAACGCCTGTGGCCCTGAGCAGCGCCTGGCCTGGGGCAGCCTCGTCGAGGCCTGCCAGAAGGCAGGCCAGGCCAACGCCAAGCCCGTCTGGATTCCCGCCGAATTCCTACTGAAGCAGGAGGGGGTCGAGTTCCCGATCTGGGCACCCTTTGTCGGCGAAACCAAGGGCTTCAGCACCTGGCGCAACGAGCGCGCGGTGAAGGCCGGTCTGCGCTTCCGTCCCGCCAGCCAGACCGTGCAAGACACCCTGGCCTGGTTCAAGACCCAGGAGAAGAGCGAAAAGGGGCGTAGCAAGCTGGCGGGTCCCAGCGCCGAACAGGAGGCCAAACTCATCGCCGCCTGGCGGGATGCGTCCAAGCCGAAGAGCAGTTAGGGGCTGGATTTTCTTACTGGCCCCAACGCAGGGATTAGGTTCACTCTGGGGGAAATGACCCCAGCAGCCAGTCGCATAGCCTTGGTGCTCTCCGGAGGTGGTGCCCGGGGGGCCTATCAGGTTGGCGTCTTGAAGGCCCTTACCGAACTGCTTCCGGATCAGCAGACAAGCCCCTTCGCCATTCTCTGCGGGTCCTCGGCCGGAGCCATCAATGCTTCAGTGCTGGCCTGCCATGCCTCCCGCTTCAAGGTGGGCATTCGCCGCTTGGAGTATGTCTGGGCGAATTTCCGGAGCGATCAGATCTACCGGGCCGATCCCTGGGGGATGTCCGCCAATAGCCTCCGGTGGTTCGCATCACTCTTTCGATCCCGCCGGTTCCGCCCCTCGCACCGTTCCCTGCTGGACAACACCCCGCTCCGGAACCTGCTCAAGCGGATCATCCGCTTTGATCACATCGAGTCGGCACTGCAGCGGGGCCACCTCTATGCGCTGTCGGTGACCTGCTCTGGCTACAACTCCGGCGAATCCGTTAGTTTCTTCGAAGGGCACCCGGGACTGGAATCCTGGCAGCGGTTCCGACGCGCCGGGGCTCGGACCCGGATCGGGATTGAGCACCTGATCGCGTCGAGCGCCATTCCCCTGCTCTTCCCGGCGGTAAAAATCCACCGGGAATACTTCGGAGACGGCTCCGTCCGCTTCCTCGCCCCCATCAGCCCGGCCCTGCACTTAGGCGCCGACCGGGTGATGATCATTGGCGTCGCGGGGACCGAACGGGAGGAGCGGAAGGCCCTCGATGGCAGCCGCTACCCCACCATCGCGGAGATCGCCGGGCAGGTGCTGGACAGCGTGTTCGTCGATGCCCTCAACAGCGATCTGGAACAACTCCAGCGGGTGAACCAGACCCTGAGCCGGATCCCCGAAGCACAGCGCGCGGACCTCGACCTAGGCCTGAGGCCGATCGACACTCTCGTGATCTCGCCCAGCCAAAACTTGGCCTCCCTGGCGGGCAAGCACGCCCGGTCGCTGCCACCGATGGTCCGCTTCTTCTTCCGGCGGATCGGCATCACCCCGAAAACCGGTTCCGCGGTCCTCAGCTACCTGCTGTTCGAAGCCAGCTATACCCAGGAGCTCATCGCCCTGGGCTACAGCGACGCCCTGCGCCAGCGAGAGGAAATCCGCAGGTTCTTCGGGGTCCCGCCCCAGACTGCGACCTGATCAATTCTGAATGTACGAGACCAGTTGCTCGATGGTGAACTTCTGGTGGGAGATGGTCTCCTTCACCAGATCACCAATGGAGATGATGCCCAGCACCTCGCCGCTCGCACCAATCACCGGCAGGTGGCGCACATGCTTGTCAGTCATGAGGGCCATGCACTCCTCAACGGTCTGGGCCAGGGTCACGCAACTGAGCTTATCGCTCATGATCTCCCGCACCAGGGTGTCCTTGGAGGCCTTGCCCTTGAGGACCACCTTGCGGGCATAATCCCGCTCCGAAAAGATCCCCACCAGCTTGCTGCCATCCAGCACCAGCAGGGCTCCGATACTGTACTGCTCCAGCAGCGCCAGGGCCGTGAGCACCGTGTCGTCGGGTGCCACTGGCACCAGGGGGGGTTTGCCTTCAAGCAGCTGTTGCAGTGGTCGCATCCTGGCCTCCCCAGCCTCGCCGGCCCATCGGGCGGGCTTGGTTTCGTGGTCCTGACTATACGGCCAACGGGGACTTCCCGGGACTCCGAATTCGCACCCCTAGACCCGAAAAGCAGAGGGTGCCCCCTCCCCCGGGCTGACATTCCGTCAACCCCGATACCTAGGCGCCCCTTTCCTGCCACCCCGGTGCAGGCTCGGCGCTACTCTGGCCCCTTACCTGCATCGGAGGGCCCCATGGCCGTCAACCTGAAGGGCCGCAGTTTCCTCACACTCATGGATTTCTCGCCCGAGGAAGTGCGCCACCTGCTCGACCTCTCCAAGCAACTGAAAGCCAAGAAGCGGGCGGGCACCCGCGACGAACTTCTGCAGGGCAAGAACATCGTCCTGCTCTTCGAAAAAACCAGCACCCGCACCCGCTGCGCCTTTGAAGTGGCCGCCCTGGACGAAGGGGCCCATGTGACCTTCCTGGATTCCGCCAGTTCCCAGGTGGGGAAGAAGGAGTCCATCGAGGACAGCGCCAAAGTGCTGGGGCGCTTCTACAACGGCATCGAGTACCGGGGCTACCAGCAGGAGGTCGTCGAGGCCCTCGCTCGCCACAGCGGTGTGCCTGTGTGGAACGGCCTCACCGATACCGATCATCCCACCCAGATCCTGGCGGACTTCCTCACCCTCGAGGAACATGTCGGCAAGCCCCTCAGCCGGACCAAGCTGGTCTTCTGCGGCGACATCCGCAACAACATGAGCTATGCCCTGATGTATGGTGCCGCCAAAACCGGCCTGCATCTGGTGGTCCTGGGCCCCAAAGAGCTGGCACCGGATCCCAAGGTCCTGGCGGCAGCCCTCGCGGCGGCGCAAGAGACGGGCGCAGTCATCGAGGTCATGGACGACGTGGCCGCGGCTGTGACCGGGGCCGATGCCCTCTACACGGACGTCTGGGCCAGCATGGGCGAGGAGGAGCAGATCCCCGAGCGGGTGCGCCTGCTGACGCCCTATCAGATCACCCTGGCGATGCTCCAAAAGACCGGCAATCCCAAGGTGAAGTTTCTCCACTGCCTGCCGGCCTTTCACGACTTCGAGACCAAGCTGGCAAAAGAGCAGATGGCCCTTGGGCACGATATCCGGGAGGTCACCGACGAAGCTTTTCGCAGCCCCCATAGCGTGGTCTTTGACCAGGCCGAGAACCGCATGCACACCATCAAGGCCGTGCTTGTGGCAACGCTCACCTAGCCTCCGAGCCGCCCATACAGAAATGCCGCGAAGGCGCCAATTCTGCGTCAGGAAGTGCTATGGTTGGGACCATCAACCCCCAACGGAGGCACCATGCGCGCAGCCCGGCTGTTCCTTGTCCCTGTACTCGCGACCCTGACCCTGGCGGCCCAGGACTCGGCCCTCAACGGTACCTGGTCCCAGACCCGGGCCGATGATGTAGCAGCGGCCATCGAGAACGTGGTGGCGGACATGTTCTCAGTCAAGCGGTTCGTCGCCCGGAAGAAGCTCATCCGGCTGAATCCCGTCTACAAGAAGGCGGTCATCGCCATCTCGGACACGGGTGTGGTCGTGAAGTTCGATGAGCGCGATTCCATCCCCATGCCTCCAGGCGGCAAGGCCGGCCCCTGGACCCGCGAAGATGGCGACAAGTTCATGGTAGCCGCCCAGGTCACCAAGGATCAGATGATCCAGACCTTCAAGAACGACGAGGGCGAACGCACCAACGTCTTCAAGCTGAGCGCCGATGGCAAGACCCTCACCATGAACGCCACCATCAAGAGTCCCCAGCTCTCCAAGCCGCTGACCTACTCCATCAGCTTCGGACGATAGCCGCTTCGATAGCCGCTATTTCGTCAGCGTGATTGCATCCAGCTCACGCCCGGTGGCGTCGAGCTGGCGCAGCTTCAGCTTCTTCGCTGCCACATCCAGCACTGTGAACGAGTGCTTGTTGGCAATGAAGGTCCGAGTCCAGGGCTGCCAGGTGGCCCGATTCTCAGTCTGCCCAGGGTCATAGAGATCGGCCCCGCCTGCGCCGGTGACGATGTGAATGATGCCCTTGGCGCGGGTGACGGTCTTGCCATCGAAGGCCTCGTCCACCGTGAAGACGCCCTCCACGGGTTGACGGCGGGAGCCCACCTTCGTGGGGGCAAAGCGCAGCGGAGCGGTACGCTGGTAGTTGTGGACATGGCCCGCAAGCACCAGGTCCACACCGTACTTCTCGAGCAGCGGGCTGATGGGGCGCATCCACTGGTCATCGAAGTGGCTCACTGAGCTCTGAAAGAGCGGATGATGCAGGGCCACGATGCGCCAGGCGGCACCCTTGGCGGCCTTCAGATCTGCTTCCAGCCAGGCCTTCAGCACGGGGCTGTTCCAGTCGGTATAGGGGTTCGAGTCCAGCACGGTCCAATGCGCCGGACCCCAGTCGAAGCTGAAGCTGGCCATGCGAGGAAAGGCCGAACCCGAGGCGGCCACCATGGCATCGTGGACCCCGACTTTGACCGGCGCCGCACTGGGGTCGCCGGCCTGCAGGGCGGGGCCGTTCAGGGGCAGTGACCAATAGGCGTAGAAGGCGGCGGCATCCTCGAAGCCCGCAAAGGGCGCATCGTGGTTGCCAGGCACGCCCAGGAAGGGCACCCGCGCCATGAGAGCCCCTTCGCTGTTGTAGATCGGGAAGAAGACCTTGCGGTATTCCGACGCCCGGCCCCGACCATAGACCAAGTCCCCCACGATGAAGACAGCATCCGGGTGCTCGGCGACCAGTGCCTTGGCGATGGCCGCCTGGTTGACGGAGCCATCAGCCACGTCGCCGAAGACCACCATCCGATGGGCTCTGGGCTTGCGGGTCTGGGCTTCTGCCTCGAATACCACGGCCCCGTCCTGCTTCACGCGATAGGGAACGCGCGCCCCCGGGGCAAGGTTTGCCAGGGTGACTCGATAGATGCGGTGGGGTGGCAGGGGTGGGACAGCCAGGCGGCGAAAGGAGGGCGCTGCCTGGGCCTTCCAGCCTTTGCCCACCCGAACCTCCACAGTCCAGGTTCCGTCCTGGTCTCCTGCGTGCCAGAGCAGGTCCAACCGCTCCTTCGCAGCGGCCTTCGGGGCATCGCCCAGCTGCAGGTAGGGCTTCACCAGGAAGGCCTCCTGGGCCCCTAGAGTGAGGGCCAAAACAGCGGTGAGGAGGGCGGACCAGATGCGCATCCTGCCAGTATCCCAGAGTGCTCCGCGCCGGGCACTGGGTGCGCAGGTCAATTCGCTGTCAAAAATTGGCATCAGGCCTTAGGAGCTGGAACGAAATAAGCATTGCCATCGCGCTGGGCGCCGGCCAAGCGAGACAAGGTGGCTGAGGTTCCAGCGGAGCGGGACTCCGTGAACCTCAGCCGACGCGGTATCGAGCCGCCCGCCGCCCTGTGTCCAGAGGATTGGCCCCAAGCCACGCCCCGCGGCGTCAGCGCTCTTGAACAATGAACCACATTGCTCTGCGAGCACTTCCTTGCGGAGCATCGCGGCTGGGGGCCAACGAAGGCAACGATTATTCCGTTCCAGCTCCTTACTAGCAAGAGCACAACCAGGACACCAGTGGGTGGACATGGAATAACAAAAGTTCACCGCGAAGACACGAAGGGGGCTCGGGACACCCCGCACGGGCCCGCCTTCGGCGGCTTCCGGCTTTGCCGGCATTGATCCGCGGGCGCCGGTGCCGCGTCCCAAAAAAGTGCAGCCCCGGCGCCCCCAGGATTCAACCCGTGCTCAGCGGGTAGCTGCCCCCTGATTGAAAAGTGCTTGGTACCCCTGGTTCTGGGGCCCTGGCTTTTTTGTTGTAGAAGCTTTTGCTTTTCTTCGTGTCTTGGTGTCTTCGTGGTGATCCTTTTCCTTTTTCCTGCAGCACAGCCTCAGCGCAGGCCCACCACGAGGGCGACGCCGAGGGTCAGCAGGGCGACGGCCACCCACTTCCGGCCGCTCAAGGACTCGCCGAAGACGAAGCGCCCCAGGAGCACCGCACTGGCCATGCCGATGCCGCGCTTGACCACCTCGATGAAGCCGATGGGGGCCCAGCGGAAGGCTTCGATCTGCACCGCCAGGGCGGCGGCACCGATGGCCACGGCCGTGCCCGCCACCAGAGGCCGCGCCACCAAGGGACCGGCGGCGGCCAAGAAGGCCTGGAGCTGGCCGCGGAAGGCAGCCCACAAGAAGAGCAACAGCGCCACGGCTGCAGTCACCGCCGGCGCATACCAAGCCCCGGCGCCGCGGAAGACCGCCAGCTGATCCAGCACCCCGGTGCCGCTCCAGAGCACCGCCACCAGGGCCATGCGGCGCACCCCCGGCTCCCCCGCGGAAGCCGCCAGACTGCGCCAGCTACCGCCACCCAGGAGCACCGCCCCCAGCACCACCAGGGCCGCCCCGGCGTACTGGGCGAGGGCCGGCGTCTGGCCCCGGAAGAGCCAGGCCAGGGTGGTGGACAGCACTGGGGTGAAGCTGAGCAGCGGGATGGTGATGCTCATGGGCGAGAGGCGCAAGGCATCCAGGAAGAGGACTAGGGCCAGGCTGTTGAGCAAGGCAGAGGCCACCAGCGGTGAGAGGCAGGCCAAGGGGAGTCCCAGGGGCTCCCTCGAGGCAGCCCACAGGGCCAGCAGGGGCGCCTGGGCCAGGGGCAGCAGGAGGCCCAGGTGGACCGGTGACACGTCCCGGGCCAGACGCTTGCGGAGGGCATCGAAGAGTGCCCAGCTTACGGCTGCGGCGAGGGTGAAGGCTAGACCGATCCCGGTGATGGTCACCGGGGCGCCTTAGTGTGCGCCCACGTTGGAGAGCAGACGCGACCCCGTGGCGTAGCAGGTCTTGTGGGTGATGTGATGCTCGAACTCATGGCGGAACTTCTGGAGCGCGGAGTCCATGGGGCCGCAGGCGGCGTCACCCAGGGGACACAGCGTGCGCATGGCGATGCGCGGCGTGAGGCTGGCCAGGAGATCCAGATCCTCCATACGGCCTTGGCCATGCTCGATGCGGTGCAGGATCATCTGCATCCAGTTGCAGCCTTCGCGGCAGGGGGTGCACTGGCCGCAGCTCTCGTGAGCGTAAAAGCGAATGAGGCGCAGCGTGGCCTGGACGATGCAGACAGACTCATCCATAACGATGAGTCCCCCAGACCCACCCATGGAGCCGCGGGCCTTCAAGTTGTCGAAGTCCATGGGGACATCGAAGTCCTTCTCATCCAGCATGGGGCAGCTGGCGCCGCCGGGGATGATGGCCTTGATCTTCCGGCCGGTGCTACTGCCACCTGCCAGCTCCTCCACCAGGAAGTTCATGGGCGTGCCCATAGGCAGCTCGTAGATGCCAGGGCGCTTCACGTGGCCGCTGACGCCGAAGATGCGGGTGCCTGAATTCTTGGGAGAGCCGATCTTGGCATATTCGGCGCCGCCCATGCGCAGGATCGGCGGCACAGCGGCCAGGGTCTCCACGTTGTTTACCGTGGTGGGTTGGCCAAAGGCACCCTTGACGGCGGGGAATGGGGGTTTCACCCGGGGCTCACCGCGCCTGCCTTCGAGGGAGTTCAGCAGGGCCGTTTCCTCACCACAGATGTAGGCGCCAGCGCCGCGGTAGACCAGGATGTCGTAGTCCCAGCCGGTGCCCAGGATGTTCTTCCCCAGATAGCCCGCGTCCCGGGCCTGCTGGAGGGCGGCCTCCAGCTTCTCGATGAGCCACAGGAACTCGCCACGAATGTAGACATAGCCCATGGCGCATTGCATGGCCCAACCCCCGATGATCATGCCCTCGATGAGCTGGTGGGGGTTGTACTCCAGGATGACCCGGTCCTTGAAGGTGCCGGGCTCGCCCTCGTCGCCGTTGCAAACCAGGTAGCGCGTCAGCTTCCGCTCCGGGGTGTCCTTGGGCATGAAGGACCACTTGAGACCCGCCGGGAAACCCGCGCCGCCCCGGCCCCGGAGGCCAGAGGTCTTCACTTCCTCGGTCACGGCCACGGGTTCCATTTTGAGCGCGGCCTTCATGGCCACATAGCCCTCGTGCTTCTGCTCGTAGACCTTGAGGTGCCAGTTGTCCAGATCCCCCGCCCCGCGGAGCATCAGGTTCGGAAACTTCTCCGAACCAAAACCGGGGAAGGTATAGGTGTGGTGATCAGGCTTGGTTCGAATGGCGGCCATGGTCGTTATCTCCGCTCAATGCGCCCAGGGGCGATATTCGCCGCGTTTACACGCTTCCATGACCTCAACGAGCCGATCTTCATCCACTAGTTCATCGTAGACATCCTGGTTCACCTGGACGCAGGGTGCAACGCCGCAACCGGCCAGGCACTCCACTTCCTCAACGCTCCACAGACCGTCCGGGCTGGGGCCCGCGCCTGGCTTCACGCCGGTCCGCTCACAGACCTTCTCTAGCAGTTGCGCGGCTCCGCGCAGGGCGCAGCTGATGTTGGTGCAGACCTGGAAGTGGAACTTACCCACCGGGGCCTTCTGATACATCGTGTAGAAGGTGGCCACGCCGAACACATGCCCTTCGGGAATGCCGATGGCCTTGGCCACGGCCTGCATGGCGGCGAGACTCACGAAGCCGAACTCCCGCTGCGCGAGGTAGAGGGCCGGCAGGGTGGCGGCGAGCTTGTCGGGATACTGCGCCATGATCGTCTGGATCTCGGCGATGGCTTCAGGACTGAATTCCTTCCGCTCCGATTCCGGAAGCCGCTGACCCGGGGCCAGGGGTTCGTTCGAAGTCTCATGAGGATGGGAATGGTTCATGGGCGCGCTCGCATGAACGGCCAGTTTAGCCCGAAACGGGAAGAGGGCACTCGGGTAAACCCGGTGCCCCCCAACTCGTCCAGATTGCACACCTTCTAGAGGTCGCAGTGGCTCCCGTCACAGAAGGGCGCCGTCTTGGTGTGCTTGCACTGGCAGAAGGCCAGCTTGCCGGCCTCCTGGACTTCCACCTTCCGGGGGCGCAGGTCACAGACCTTGTGGGCACCGTCGCAGAAG
>Ga0194060_10003550_pt1 | contig 10991 bp, 12 predicted proteins | sample SepL225m_MetaG_FD_163427 | JGI IMG/M metagenome (GOLD analysis project Ga0194060, IMG submission 163427) | Anoxic zone freshwater microbial communities from boreal shield lake in IISD Experimental Lakes Area, Ontario, Canada - Sep2016-L222-5m | ecosystem: Environmental > Aquatic > Freshwater >... | reverse complement strand
TAGGAGGCGATGTAGCCGATCATGCAGATAATTCCAACAATGAAAAAGAAGATCCATCCTTTGGGAATACTGTTGTGGCCATCCTGTGGTTCCGGGGTATCATGCATGATTCATCTCCATTTCGGTCGGTTCAGTTGTTCATTTATCATCTTCAAGCATTCGGTGCTTGGGCTCCTCAATCCGCTCTTTTCTTTTCGGGTTGAAGTAGTAAAAGATTATTCCTGCCATAACCAGAGCAAGCAGCGAGGTGAAGAGAAAGTATCCCATAGTCTGACGAGGTTATTGATTCTTCTCTATACTCTTGACATCCCTTCCGAGCTTCTGGACATAGGCCACCAGGGCATCCATCTCTGTCAGCTCTTTGCGCAGTTCCAGAGGAGTGACGACGGTACGACTCTCTTTCGACGGGTAGTTTTCATCAGCCACTTTAGCGCGATACTCCTCAAGCTGTTGCTTCACCATCGCCTCGGTGTATCCATAGCCAAGCACAGTGGTTTTCTTGAAGGAGTAGCTGGTGTCGAGCCGATTCTTAGCAAGCCAGAAATAGGGGGGCATATTTGACTTTTCAAACATTCCCTGTGGTCTCTTGAAGTGCGTGTAATGCCATGAATCAGGATATTTCCCGCCGACCCGGTTCAGATCGGGGCCGGTGCGCTTTGAGCCCCAGAGAAATGGTCGGTCATAGGCGAACTCCTCAGGTTTCGAGTACTCACCATAGCGAAGCACCTCTGTCCGCAGTGGCCGCACCGTCTGGGTATGGCAGTTATTACACCCTTCACGCATATAGATATCGCGCCCCTCCTGTTCAACAGCCGTGTAGGGTTTGATGTATGCGCTGACAGGTTGTGTCGAAGGCATAAAGAGAGGAATAAAAACGGTGACCGTGGTACCAATCAGGATGACAGCGGCTGAAAGGATGGCAAAAACAACCGGTTTTGAAGTGATTCCCATGATGGCAGCTCCTGTTTATAAAATTGACGGTGACGCTTTTCCCGGCTCTTGCTCCTGGCGGACGGTCATGACCAGATTCCAGGCAAAAATAAGTATCCCGACAAAGAAGATGACCCCTGCTCCGAAGCGGATCTGATAGTAGGGGTAGAGTGAGGCAACCGTATCAAGAAAATTGTACATGAGCGATCCATCGGGATTTGTTGCCTTCCACATGGCACCCTGCTGAATTCCGGCAATCCACATCGCCGATGTCCAGACGATCTGGCCAACCATCATCAGCCAGAAATGGATGTTTGCAAGCTTGACACTGTAAATCTCCCTGTCGTAGATACGGGGAATCATGTAGTAGAAGGAGGCTGAAATGATCATGGTTACCCAGCCCATAGTCCCCATGTGGACATGGCCCGGAACCCAGTCGGTGTAGTGAAAGAAGGCACTCAGGGTTCTCAGCCCCTGAAGTGGCCCCTGAAGGGTCTGAAGCCCGTAAAAGGTTATGCCTGCAATAAAGAACTTGACCAGATAGTTGGTGCGCATCTGATCCCAGTTGCCATTGAGGGTGTAGTAGCCGTTGACGACCGATCCCCACGATGGCGCAATCATAAAGAGGCTGAATCCCATAGCCACCGTCTGGAGCCACTCCGGCAACGGGCTGAGCATGAGATGGTGGGCACCTGTCCAGAGATAGGCAAAGTTCAACGACCAGAATGAGACGATGGAGAGGCGATGGCTGTAGATCGGCAGGTTTGAGACCTTGGGCAGAAAATAGTAGAACATCGCAAGAATTGGAACCGTAAAGATAAAGCCTACAACGTTATGGCCATACCACCACTCAACGTTGGCATCGTTTGCTCCCGAATAGATGGTGTACGACTTGAAGAGAGATATAGGAACTTCAAGGTTGTTGACGATGTAGAGAATGGCAATGGCAACCGTCATGGCAATAATGTACCAGAGAGAGATGTACATCTGCTTCTCCTGCCGTTTGATCAGCGTCCCAAAGACGTTGATGGCAAACATCACCCAGAAGATAACAACCCCGATATCAATCGGCCACTCAAGTTCAGCATACTCTTTGGTGGTGTTCATGCCTGCAAAAAGGCTCAACGCCCCAAGGGCCAGTACCGTATTGAACAGGTAAAGATGTGCCTGGGCAAGCCGGGGAAAGGCAATCGGCGTTCTGGTCAGCCGTTGCAGCATGTAGTAGGTCGCTGCAAAAATGGCTGCGAGGGAGAAACCGAGCCCCATGCCGTTGGTATGAACCACCCGAAGCCGTCCGAAGCTGAGCCAGGGGGTGATATTCAGTGCAGGATTAAACATCTCGAAGGCAATCCAGAGGCCTACCACCAGACCGATAACAAGCCAGAAGAGTGCCGAAAATGCAAAACCGCGCACTACCCTGTAGTTGTACCCTGTGTCGCTCATATCTTCCTCCAGATCTTTTTATAGTTATAGAGGAATGTAATGAGAAATATGGAATGTTGTCAGTGAAATTGTTGTCTGAACCTTGATTCACTTGATGACATGATGGGCATGATTGTCGTGATGAAAAAATCATGGTACATCCGATAATCATGTGAATCAGGGTTCAAGACAAAGGGGAGCGATCGGATTTTTAGCGGAATGATAAATCCACTGGCGTGCTGTAGCACGCCAGTGGACGGAAGGAGGTAAGATTATGCCTGAAATAATTGCTTGCGGAGTACCTCTACGAAAGCCTTTGCATCTTCCATATTCCAAGGAAAACCAAAGCTTTTACTGCGATCGTTCCCTGCAGTGTTGACTTCGACGGTGGGAGAACCAATCAAATTCATAGCCCCAAAAGCGATAATAACTATACCAATAATTTTAACAACTCCATCTCCCGCTAAAAGGCCAAGGCCTATCAATAACAAAACAATTCCCGCAAATATTGCACGAGAAGTCGTAAAACTTACAGATGTTACGTGCCTCAATGGGACATCTTGCCTTGTACCACCACTAAACCACCCTTTTTTACTGAAATAAACTACACGTTTATTTGTTACGGTACCAAACGAATTACTTACAAATTCTTGTTCTGTTGATTGTGTCGCGACTTCAGTTTCCATTTTGCATCTCCTTTTGAAAGTAAAAAATTGTTATCTAATAAAATTATCCCGGATAATTTAGCTTGCCACTCGACAATAGCTCGCGTTTCGCCTTATATGGATACTTGTGAAAGAAATTAGCCCAAAGATGCGAAAATTTCAAATAAAGTAAAAATCCCAAAATCTTTTGCATGCGTTTTTCATCTATTACCTGTGCTGTCTCTTCAGTACTCCAGCTCCGAATCCCCCGTCACGCGCTGCCTGAACACCCAGTAGCTCCATCCCTGATACATGATAATAATCGGTAAAAAAACTAGGGCGACCACGGAGACAAGGCCGAGGGAGTAGGCTGATGATGAGCTGTTGTAGATGGTGAGGCTCCAGGCCGGGTTGAGGCTTGAGACCAGCAGGCGCGGATAGAGCCCCATGAAGATGGTGATGGTGGAAAAGGCAATGGCCACGGAGGTCATGGCAAATGCCCATCCGGCAGCGTTTTTTTGCAGCAGAAAAATCACCGAGATGAGGGCCAGGACACTGAAGACCGGAATAATGCCGGGATTGACACCGAGGTGGCGGAAGAGATCCGTTTCGATGGTGGTGTAGGCCATAAAGAGGATGCAGAGGAGTGTCGCCGGTGCCCAGAGCTTTTTGGCGAAGTTCATCGCCCTCTCCTGAAGCACACCGGTGGTTTTCAGGGTGAGAAATATGGCACCGTGAAGGGTAAAAATCAAGGTTGCCGTGATGCCGCAGAGCAGGGCATAGGGGTTCAGCAGATTCAGGAGACCGCCGGTATAGTGCATGGAGCCATCCACCGGTACTCCCCGGATGAAATTGGCGAGGGCGATGCCCCAGAGGAGGGCAGGCACAACGCTTCCCCCGAAGATGCTCCAGTCCCAGAAGCTGCGCCATGCCGGGTTGTCGCGCTTGCTGCGGAATTCGAAGGCGACACCACGAAAAATCAGGGCGACAAGCATGATCATCACTGGCAGATAGAGGGCGCTGAAGAGCGTGGCGTACCACTCCGGAAATGCAGCGAACATGCCGCTGGTGGCGGTAATCAGCCACACCTCATTGCCATCCCAGAAGGGGCCGATGGTGTTGATGATGGTGCGTCGCTGACGATCATCACGGCTTATGAAGGGGAGCAGGATACCTACGCCGAAGTCGAACCCTTCGAGCACAAAAAAGCCGATAAAAAGAAAGGTGATGATGATAAACCAGAGTGTTTGCAAATCCATTGCTCATCGTTTTTTCAGGTTATTCAGGGGCTACACGTTATTCCCCACTCTCAATGCCAGCCACCGCATACTTTTTCATCAGCAGAAAGTCAGTGACGGCAAGCGCGGCATAGAGCATGACAAAGACTGCGAGAGAGATCATCATCTCGCCACGGCTCACCACCGATACCGGTGAAAGACCGTTTTCCGTTTTCAGCAGCCCAAAGACCAGCCAGGGCTGGCGACCCATCTCCGCAAGAAGCCACCCCGATGAGTTGGCAAGCCAGGGGAGCAGTATCGACCAGAAGAGCAGTGCGCCCGTCACTGGCGAAAAAGTGTAGCTCTCTCTGATCACCTTGTAGAGAGCGAGTAGCGCGATGAGGAGCATCAGTGTGCCCGCTCCCGCCATAACCCTGAAGCTCCAGTATGAGGTGACAATAGAGGGCATGTAGTTGCCGGGACCGTATTGCACTTCATACTCTTTTTGCAGGTTTTTGATGCCTCTCACCTCACCCTCAAAGGAGTTGTAGGCAAGAAAGGAGAGCAGTTTTGGCACCCGTATCGAAAAAACATCTTTCAGCCCCTCTTCATCACCTATAGTGAAGAGAGAGAAGCTTGCCGGATTTTCGCTCTCCCAGAGCGCCTCTGCCGCAGCAACTTTCATCGGCTGGGTTTTAAGCAGATGCTGCATCTGGGAGTGGCCGGCAAGAATCACTACAACTGTCCCGATAAAGGCAAAGATGGCCCCAAACTTCAGCGATGTTTCATACCCGTTTCGGTTAGTGCCCTTTCTCATCAGGTGCCAGGCGCTGATGCCGATTACAAAAAATCCGGCAGTGACAATGCCACCAGCCAGCACATGGGGGAACTGTTGCCAGACGTGGGGATTGAAGATGAGCGCCATAATATCCACCAGCTCAGGCCGGGAAGCTCCAGCGGCCATGGTGTAGCCGGTTGGTGACTGCATAAAGGAGTTGGCGACCAGAATCCAGAAGGCCGACATGGTTGAGCCAAAGGCGACAATCCAGATTGATGCGGCATGGAGCGTCTTGGGCAGCCTCTCCCACCCGAAGATCCAGATCCCGAGAAAGGTCGATTCTACAAAAAAGGCAAGCAGTGTCTCAATGGCCAGCGGGACACCAAAAATATCGCCGACAAACCGGGCATACTCCGACCAGCTCATCCCGAACTGGAACTCCATCACAATGCCGGTGACCACCCCGACGGCAAAGTTGATCAGGAAAAGATGGCCCCAGAATTTCGTCAGTTGCTTGTACTTCTCCTTGCCGGTTTTCACATAAGCGGTCTCAAGAATCGCCGTAAAGATGGAGAGACCAAGTGTCAGCGGGATAAAGAAGAAGTGGAAGATTGAGGTGAAGGCAAACTGCGTTCGCGCAAGAAAAAGGGTATCCATAAATCGGTGTTCTATTCCATCCTGATCGTTCTCTGAAAATAAGGGGAATGTAAGGAGAATTATGGAGAGTTGTCAGTCTGAATCATGATTCGCCTGATTTTCATGATTTCTTGATTTGTCGTCCCTGATGCGTAATTCTCAATACAGGAGTAATGAGCCGGGAAAATCATGCTCATCATATAATCAAGTGAATCAAGGTTCAAGACAACGCTCACCATCCTTCAGTTGACGGTGAGCGTTTGAACATTCAGAACAAGCTCTCCCCTTACTCCACCATCAACGCAGCAAGTCCCTCGACATAGTTGCCGACGACCGCCTTCTTATCCGTGATGATACCGCGCAAAAATTGGGCGGGTGTCACGTCAAAGGCGTAGTTGAGTACTGGCGTGGTTGGCGTGGCAACCTGGGTGCCGAAGATGGTGCGCAGCTCGTCGGCGTTGCGCTCTTCGATCGGGATGTACGACCCATCGGGAATGGTGATATCGATGGTTGATACCGGCGCGGCGATGTAGAAGGGCAGCTTGTGGTGGTAGGCACTGATGGCATGGGCACAGGTGCCGATTTTGTTGGCCGTGTCGCCGTTGGCGGCAATGCGGTCGGCGCCGACAATACCGAAATCAATCATCCCTCTTTGCATCAGGAAAGCCGATGAGGAGTCGGAGATGGAGACAAACGGGATGCCATCATGCTGAAGCTCCCAGGCGGTGAGGCGCAGCCCCTGCAGCAGTGGACGGCTTTCGGCGGTGATGACGCGCTCAATCAGCCCCTCCTGCCAGGCCAGCCGGATAACACCCAGTGCTGAGCCGGTGCCGCAGCAGGCGAGCGTGCCGGTGTTGCAGTGGGTCAGCACGTTGAGCTTGCGGGTTTTCAGGATGTGGGCAAGGTCAATCTTGATCTGATCGACACCGTGGCGCGACATGAGATCGCAATTGGCGATTTCGTCAGCATGAATTTTAAGCGCGGCATCATTCATTTTGGCAAAAAGTGCCTCGATGGTGTCGGCTTCAAAGTTTTCAGCATAGACCTTTTTCAGGCGTGCTGCCGCAAAAAAGAGGTTGACTGCGGTCGGGCGCGACGCTTCAACTTCAGCTACAAGTGACTTGAAAAAGGGGGGAAACTCCTCTTTCGTCCCCTTGAAGCTGTTGATGCCGAGAATAATGGTGTAGGCAGCGGCCACCCCAATCAGCGGAGCACCACGCACAGCAAGCGTCTTGATGGCCTCAATGGCCTCCTTGTACTCTTTTGTGGCAACATAATTCTCCTTGAGCGGCAGATAACGCTGGTCGAGGTAGTGAAGGGTGTTCTCTTTGAACGATATGGCATCTATCATACTCTATCAGAAGGATTAAAGGTTGGCGACAATTGATTTGAAAAGAGAGGTCATTTTTGGCTCAGCATGGCCGGAGACCTCAATGATCTCTTCGATGCTGACCGATTTGAGGCAGTCGGGGAAGCACTCGTCGGTGATGATGGACATGCCGAAGACTTCGGTTCCCTGATGCACGGCGGCAATCACCTCCGGCACGGTTGACATGCCGACCACGTCGGCACCAAGGATGCGCAACATGCGGTACTCTGCGCGGGTTTCGAGGCAGGGGCCGGAGAGGGCGACATAGACACCGCGCTGCACCTTGATTCTGTGGTCGAGCGCAACCCTTTCGGCAAGTTCAAGAATGCGGGGCGAGTAAGGGGCACAGAGGTCTGGAAAGCGTGAACCGATCTCAGGATCGTTCGGGCCGATCAGCGGGTTGCCGCCAAGCAGGTTGATGTGGTCGTCAATCAGCATGATCTCGCCTTTTTTGTAGGCAGGGTTCAGGCCGCCGCAGGCGTTGGTGATGCCGAGGGTTTTGACTCCGAGATGTTTCATCACCCGAATCGGGAAAACAATCTGGTGCATGGAGTACCCTTCGTAGAAGTGGAAGCGTCCCTGCATGGCAACAACATTTTTGCCTGCAAGTGTTCCGAAAATCAGTTTGCCATGGTGGGTCTCAACGGTGGAGACAGGAAAATTGGGAATATCGCTGTAGTCGAGGGAAAAGTCAATATCAATCTCCTTGACAAGAGCGCCAAGGCCTGTGCCCAGCACAATTCCCACGGGATAATTGGCGGATGTTTTTTTTCTGATAAAGGCAACTGCCTCCTGAATCTTTGCCTGCTGTGCGATCATGATCAAGTTGGTTTAAATGTTTATTAATAAAAGCATAAAAAATCTATTTAATCTCTATGGGTTCAGCTTCCCATCGCTTGCGGGGAATTTCGTTCAGTTTGTCTATAACCAGATACCCTGCGGGTTGCAGCGGCGAGCTTCATTGAATTTCCCATTGCCACTGGGGACGTTTGTCAAGTTTCTTCAAAAAAGAGCAGATGCTCCGTAGCTTTCGGCAGGGAGCTTTACCTGTGGATAACCCCATCTCAGCGCCAGCCAAAAATTGCCGATCCGACGCGGATCATGGTTGCCCCTTCATGAATGGCATCCTCAAAATCGCCGCTCATGCCCATCGAAAGTTCGGTAAGCTTCGAGGGGTCAGGGGCAATCTCCCGAAGCGACTCAAGCAGGGTGCGCAGTTGGCAAAACTCTTGCTTCGCAGCCACCCGGTCATAAGAGGCGATGGTCATCAGTCCGCGAAGGGTAATGTTCGGGAGATGGAAGAGATTATCTGCAACCAAAAGAAGCTCTTCCGGTGACAAGCCATACTTTGACGTTTCACCCGAGGTGTTGACCTCAAGCAGATAGTCAACGTGCAGATTATGCTGAACAGCCCGCTTTGAAAGCTCCTCTGCCGTTGAAAGCTTGTCGATGCCGTGAACCAGGCTCACCTTGTCGATGATTAATCGCACCTTGTTGGACTGCAGGTGGCCGATAAAATGCCACTCAATCGGGCAATGAGCAAGCAGGGGATCCTCATACTTGTCGAGAAACTCCTGTACGTAACTCTCTCCAAACTCAATCAGCCCGGCATCGAAGGCCTCACGGACAAGCTCTGCCGATTTGGTTTTGGAAACAGCTATCAGGCGAACCGTGGCGGGATCTCTTCCCGCCTCAATGCAGGCATGGTTGATCTGCTCCCGTATCGCCTCAATATTGGCCGCAATGCTCTCCATGGTGATGTAATCAGGGCTTTGCTACTGGAACAATGGTCTCAATGGTGACAGGCACTATCGGGTTGTCGTTAGGGTCAGTCTTGACTGCGGCAATTTTTTCCACCACATCCATGCCGTCATCAACCATTCCAAAGACGGTGTACTGCCCGTCAAGAAAGTCATTGTCCTTGTGATTGATGTAGAACTGGCTGCCCGAGGAGGCCTTCTGCGGGTTGTTGTCTCTTGCAGCGGCAAGTGTTCCCTTTTTGTTGGGGTGCTTGATCTCCGCCGGAACTCTTGTGGATGGTCCACCAGTGCCGTGCAGGGCGCGCTTTTCGTCAAACCTTGAGAGCGGATCGCCAGTCTGAATCATGAACCCCTGAATAACCCGGTGAAAGCGGATGCCGTCGTAGTAACTCTCACCGGTCAGCTTGACAAAGTTATCGCGGTGCAGCGGTGTGTCGTCATAGAGGCTGATGGTGATGTCGCCGAAGTTTGTTTTGATGGTAAATTGTTCAGCCATGGTATCAGTTGTTGTGTTTAAAGGTTACCGGAAATTTGCCAGAGTGAACGCTGTGCCGCAGCGGCACCGGTTGAACCGGGATAGTCGGCAATAATTTTTTTATAGAGTTCTGATGCTTTTGCAAGCTGTCTTGACTGCTGGAGGCTACTGGCGGCGTGTGCCAGATATTGTGCTTTGAGTGCGCTGTTGTCGGCCTTTTTCGATGCCTCCTCATAGCTTTCCGCTGCCTGCGCAAACTGATTTTTGTTCACAAGGCAGTCACCAGCACCAGCCAGTGCCGCCGCTGCAAGGTCGTTATTTGCAATCGATACGGTTTTAAAAACATTCAGGGCACGGTCATACTCCCTGTTGGAGTAATAGGCATTGGCCAGCAGCAGATTGGCCATGTTGCCGCTGGGAGTGCCTGTATATCTTCCTGCGTACTCCTCAGCAATTTTTTTCAGCCCCGCAACATGCCCTTTGCCATTGATTGCGGCTCCATACTCACCCTGGTCCATAAGCGGCCCTATCCGTGAGAGTTGCAATGCAGCCTCAAGCTCATCAGTTTTCTGATGGCGCAGCCAAAAGAAGGCACCAGCGCCGAGAGCGACCAGCACCACCAGTGCGCCCATAAGCACCGTTTTATATTTAATGGCGAAGTAAAGAAAATTCTCCTCGGTTGATGGCTTGATGCTCTGTTCCATAACATTTCAGGTTATTAGCTTCTGTTGCAAGTGGCCCTCAACCTAAGCAAGTTTGTTTGATTTTCAAAATAAGAGTAAAACAGTGAGCTGCCACCCTCTGAAGTATCTCCAGAGAGAGGTTACAGCGCAGGCAATCTGAAGAGCTCAACAGCATTTCGGGCAATTCCTGCTGCTGCCACTTCAAGCGGGATCTGCCTGATGCGGGCAATGGCCTCCGTGACGGTGCGGACGTAGGCCGGTTCGTTCCGTTTTCCCCGATGCGGCACGGGCGCGAGGTACGGTGCATCAGTCTCCGTGAGCAGATCATCAAGCGAAACGCCTCTGATAACTTCGGGTAAAAGAGAGCGTTTATAGGTGACGGTGCCGGGAATTGAGAGCTTGAACCCCTTGCGGATACAGGCTCTGGCAATCTCTGTGTCCCCCGAAAAGCAGTGCATAACACCCCGCAGGGCAGAGTGGTTCTCTTCGGAAAGGAGGTGCAGCATATCCGCCCAGGCATCGCGGCAATGGATAACCACCGGCAGATCGAGCGAGCGTGCCACGCGCAGCATCTCCCGACAGGCCTCTTGCTGGGCTGACGAGTTATAGTCCGGATAGTGGTAGTCGAGACCGATCTCTCCAATGGCCACTACTTTTGGCAACTGAGCCAGTTGTGCCAGCTCCTCAAAAACACTCTCGATGACGGGTGTTTTCGCCTCATGAGGGTGCAGGCCAACATTGGCGTAGATGAACTCAAAGCGCCGGGCCAGCTCAATTGATTTTCGACTTGTTGCCACATCAGTGCCCGGGTCGATCAGCAGGCTGATCATACTCTTTTGAAGGCGCTCGATAACCTCAGGTCGATCCTGATCAAACTCAGGGAAAGAGAGGTGGCAGTGAATATCAACGAACATCGGTCGTGGAGGCAAGAGTTCCGTCAGGAAACAGTTTATGGTGAAAAAGAATCAACAGGCAGGCGCCGACAGAGATAGCCGAGTCAGCAACATTAAAAATAGGCCAGAGTGAGAGGTAAAAACCAAAAATATGGCCATTATAAAGATCGAAGTAGAGAAAGTC
>Ga0194060_10003549_pt1 | contig 10993 bp, 6 predicted proteins | sample SepL225m_MetaG_FD_163427 | JGI IMG/M metagenome (GOLD analysis project Ga0194060, IMG submission 163427) | Anoxic zone freshwater microbial communities from boreal shield lake in IISD Experimental Lakes Area, Ontario, Canada - Sep2016-L222-5m | ecosystem: Environmental > Aquatic > Freshwater >... | reverse complement strand
TAATCCCGAGAAATCCGGCACCGCCGGTGATCACGAGATCGGCTTATGTGAAAAATATTAGCTTTAGCCCCTCGGCGATCTCGTTGAAAGGACGGGCGGGCGACTAACGTCACCCTCCGAAGGAGCCAATACACCGCATTGTACTGCGGTAAAAAAGATGTGGGTAAAGATATGCCCTCACGGGGAGAGGGGAGATTCTTCATCAGGATGCGCTCGGCTCCCCCTCTCCCGTTCAGGGAGAGGGGGCTGGGGGGTGAGGGCTGCCCGGCGACCACACGACTTTGCCCATGCCCTGGCGAGATCAGCAGGAAGGCGGATCTGAGGTCACGCTTCGGGTACAATAATCGCATTACCTGTCTGTACCTCAGGAGGGCTTACATGACTCACCGCCGCACGCTGCACTGGATTGCCCCGCTGTTTGCCCTGATCGTGATCGCCTCCCTCGTTCACGCCCCCGCACCCGCCCGCGCTGTCTCCGATCGACCGATTATGGCCTTCTATTACCCCTGGTGGGAACTGAGCGACTGGACCTACGACAAAATGAGTGATCTGCCCGCGCCGAAGTACTCGGGCGGCGATGATGAGGTTCTCAAGCGACATATTCAGCAGGCCGACGCCGCCGGGATCAACGCGCTGATCTGCACCTGGTTCGGCCCCGACGAGGATCGTCTGAACAAGCGCTGCAAGCGGATTATGGATCTGGCCCAGCAGATGGGCAGCAGCCTCCAGTTTGCGATCATCCCCGACCAGTCGGCGTGGGACTCGCTCAAGAGTGTGGATAGCCTGGCCCGTGCGCTGGGTGTGCTCAAGAGCGATTTTATGAGCAAGCCGAACTACCTGACATTTCAAGGCAGGCCAGCGGTCTTCTGGTTCTACCCGCCCTCGCTGGGTGACCTGGATACCTGGAAGCAACTGCGCAATCAAGCTGATCCGAACCACGACCAATACTGGTTTGGCGGCACCGACAACTTCAGCTTCCTGGATGTGTACGACGCCCTGTACTATTTTGACATCACATGGGAGGCACGACCGGGAGCGGCGATGGCGTCCTACGCCGGTCGGCTTGCGCGCTACAACCAGGACAACGGCCAGAGCCGTCCCTTTATCGCCACGGTGATGCCCGGCTATGATGACATGAAGTTCCGTGGCGGCCACGCCCGCGACCGTCAGAATGGCGACTACTACCGGGGGACGTGGCAGACGGCCATTGATCGTAACGCGCAGGCGGTGGTGCTCACCAGCTTTAACGAGTTCTTCGAAGGCAGCCATATCGAGCCGAGCGAGCAGTATGGCGACCTCTACGTGCGCCTGACCAAGGAACTGAGCGACAACTTCCGCGCCCAGGCTGGGCCACCGCCTGGCCCCACTGCGACGCCCACGCAATCCGGTGGGACGTGCCAAAACTTCCCCGAGACGGGATTCCAGGTCTGCGGGCGCATTCTGGAGTACTGGAAGCAGAACGGCGGGCTGCCGGTGTTCGGCTACCCGATTGGGCCACAGCAAGCGGTGCGCATTGAGGGTAAGTCCTTCCAGGCCCAGGAGTTCGAGCGCAACCGGCTGGAGCTACACCCCGAGAACGCCCGCCCCTACGATGTGCTGCTTGGTCGGCTGGGCGCGGATGTGCTGGCAAAACAGGGCCGCAACTGGCAGCAGTTTCCGAAGCTGGGCGGGGCACCTGACGGCTGCCGCTTCTTCGCCGAGACCGGCCACTCCCTCTGCGAGCCTTTCCTGAGCTACTGGCAAAGCCACGGCCTGGAGTTCGATGACAGCCCAGGCTACAGTGTCGGCGAGAGCCTGGCCCTCTTTGGGTTGCCCCTGAGCGACCCGCAGCCCGAGGTGCTCAGCGACGGGCGAACCTACACGGTTCAGTGGTTTGAGCGCGCCCGCTTCGAGTCGCACCCGGAAAATGCGCCGCCCTACAACGTGCTCCTCGGCCTGCTCGGCGTGGCGATGAAGTAGACGTGTGTGCCCGACCTGTGATGGGCGGGCGCTGTTCACCCCTCACCCCCCAGCCCCCTCTCCCTGTGAGGGAGAGGGGCAGGGGGTGAGGGGGCAAGGTCGGCAACGGATTCCTTAATTTGAAAAGTATTGGGTTTAGGGGCAGGGGGTGAGGGCTGCCCGGCGACGTTGACGTAACCTGACACCACACGGCCTCTTCTTGCGAGGGTATGTCGCAGCGTGGTATACTTCGCACGCGGGCGTAGCGCATCACAAAGCTAAAGATCGCGTCGTAGCTTCCGCGTCGTACCACCTGAGGTATACGCCTCTGAGCATCTTCGCGGCGTGCTGCTGCGCCGTAAGACGGGGATACGCCATGAAAGCTGTGGTCATGGCCGGCGGCGAGGGCACGCGCCTCAGGCCGCTCACAATTAACCGCCCCAAGCCTATGGTTTCACTGGTGGATCGACCTGTTATTCAGCATATCTTTGAGTTGCTGAAGATCCACGGCATCACCGATATTATTATCACTGTCCAGTATCTCGCTAACGCGATCCAAGATTACTATGGCGATGGGAGTGCCTACGGTGTCACGATCACCTACTCGCTCGAAGAAGTACCTATGGGTACGGCGGGCAGTGTGAAGAACGCCGAGTCTATGCTCACCGAACCCTTCCTGGTGATCTCTGGCGACGCGCTCACCGATTTTAATCTTAGCCAGATTATTGACCACCACATGGTCACGAACGCGATGGCGACGATCACGCTCACTCGCGTGGTCAATCCGCTCGACTATGGCGTGGTGATCACGGACGAGGATGGCAATGTCCGCCAGTTCCTGGAGAAGCCGAGCTGGGGTGAGGTATTCTCTGATACGGTCAACACCGGGCTGTATGTCCTCAACCCCGAAGTGCTGGCCTACGTTGAGCGTGGCAAGAATACCGACTGGTCGAAAGATGTCTTCCCGCGCATGCTCAACCGTGGCGACAAGATTCAGGGCTATATTGCCAGCGGCTACTGGACGGATGTAGGCACCATCGAGGAGTATATGCGCGCCTGCGGCGACTATCTCTCCGGCAAGGTGAATCTGCCACGCGTGGGCCATAACATTGGCGGCGATATCTGGGTTGATGGGGACGCCGAGATCGCCCCGGACGCCCAGCTCCACGGGCCGATCTACCTTGGCCACGGGGCCAAGATCAAGGGTGGGGTGATCGTCCACGGCCCCTCTGTGATCCGCGACTATACGATCATTGATACGCGGGCCAGCATCGACCGCTCGATCATCTGGCGTAACTCCTACATCGGCGAGCGCGCCGAACTGCGCGGCGCTATCGTGCTGCGCCAGTCGAACATCCGCTCGCGGGCCGTACTCTTCGAGGGTGTGGTGGTCGGCGACGGCGTGCAGATCGGTGCTGGCGCGGTGATCCAGCCCAATGTCAAGATCTGGCCCGGTAAGGAGGTTGACGAGGGCGCCACCGTCAACTCCAGCATTATCTGGGGCAGCCAGGGCCGCCGCGTCCTCTTTGGGCGCTACGGGATCTCGGGCCTGGTGAATATTGAGATTACCCCCGAGATGTGCGCCAAGATCGGCGCGGCCTATGGGGCGACCTTGCCGCGTGGCTCGACGGTGACGATCAATCGCGATGCCCACTATACCCCGCGCATGCTCAAGCGGGCGATTGTCGCCGGTCTGCCCTCCGCCGGGGTCAGCGTGGCCGACTTGCAGAGCGTGCCTATCCCGGTGGCGCGCTACTACACCCACGCCTCCGGGGCTGCCGGCGGTATCCACGTTCGCCTTTCGCCAGTTGATAGCCGCGTGGTTGAGATCCGCTTCTTTGATGAACACGGCCTTGATCTCCACTCTAACCTCGAACGTAAGATCGAGGGTACCTACTTTCGTGAGGATTTCCGCCGCGCCTACCTCGATGAGATCGGTCGTATTAGCTACGGGGTCTCGGTTGAGGATATCTACAGCGCCGCGTTTATGCACGCCCTGCGTCCCGATATGGTGGATCGTATCGGGCGCGGGTTTAATATTGTGGTGGACTACGCTAACGCCAGTTCCAGCAATATGCTCTCGCATATCTTGCGCCGCCTGCATACGGACGCCGTCGAGCTGAATGTCAACATTGATGAAAATATGGTCTATCAGACCTACGCTCAGTTTGATGCGGCCATGAACCGTCTGGCGAAGATCACTGCCGTGGTGGGCGCACAGTTTGGCGTGCGACTCGACGCCGGTGGCGAGAAGGTCTTCCTGGTGGACAACAACGGTGTACGGCTGAACCCGATGCGTGCCCTGGCCGCCGTTACCGCGCTGGCGATGCGCGCCGCCGGCGGCGGCACGGTGGCGGTACCCGTTACCGCGCCCCGAGTCTTTGAGACCATCGCTGCCCGCTATGGCGGCCAGATCGTCCGCACAAAGGCCACCCTCGGCGCGCTGATGCAGACGGCGTGGCAGCAGCCGGACATGTTGCTGCTCGGCGACGGCACGGGCAGTTATATTTTCCCCTCGTTCTACCCGATCTCCGACGGTATGTTTGCGGTCGCGAAGCTGATGGAACTGATCGCGATCACCGGCGAACACCTCAGCGACGTTCTAGCCGACCTGCCCCTCTACTACCTTGCCCAGTCCCGCGTGCCTTGTCGCTGGGAGAGCAAGGGAAAAGTGATGCGTATCCTGAACCAGCAGTACTCCGAGCGCCAGACCGATCAGGTCGATGGAATCAAGATCGACCTTGGTAGCGAGTGGGTGCTGATCCTGCCTGACCCCGACGGCCCCTTTTTTTACGTCTACGCTGAGGGTTCCTCTGATGAGCAGGCCCGTGTCCTCATCGATAAGTATGCCGGTCTGGTCACTGGCCTCCAGTGACTAGACCGGCGGCTTCAGCCGTCGGGTGACTGATACCTGAGGACGTTGCACCAGCCCCGCTGCATCCCCAGGGCTGATGCAACGTCGGGTGATCGCCGGGCAACCCTCACCCCCCAGCCCCCTCTCCCTGAGCGGGAGAGGGGAGTCGGATGCATCCTGGTGCGGAATCTCCCCTCTCCCCGTGAGGGCATATCTTTACCCACATCTCTGCGACTATCGAGGGATTCACCCATCGGAGGGGCGCAGAGCGGGCGACTGACGTCGCGCCACGGGAGCCTACGGCTGGCCGCCCGCCTGCACGGGCGGTTCCGGCGTCGGCGAAGGCCGACGCCCAGCCGTAGGCTCCCCAGCGGCGACTTCAGTCGCCCGCCGGGAGGGGCCGATACACCGCATTGTACTGCGGTAAAAAAGATGTGGGTAACGATATGCCGTGAGGGAGAGGGGCAGGGGGCAAGGCTGGCTTATTCGACACATCCCACAAGAGAACTTGTTACAATAGCGCGTCGGCCATAAGATGCTCGCGTTAGAATAGAGATCGTCATGGGGAACGATCCCAGGAGAGACCGCTTCGCAGTCCGAATCACCGCTATCTACATTGTCACTGCTACGATATGGATCATCGTGAGTGATATGATCGCCTCATTCAGATCTTCCTCCGATGTTGCTTCTTTCAGCATACTTAGTACCATTAAAGGACTTTTTTTTGTCACAGTGACGGGAGTTCTCCTCTTTATCTTGCTCTGGCGCACCGAGAGCAACCTGCACATCCGCAGCTCGGCCTTAGAGGCGACCGCAAACGCTATCGTGATCTCTGACATTAATGGCGTAATTGAGTGGGTCAATCCGGCGTTCACCAGCCTCACCGGCTACACTCATAGTGAGTCCGTGGGCGCTCACACGCGCCTCCTGCGCTCGGGGGTACACGATCAAGCGTTTTATCAGCAGCTCTGGACAACGATCCTCTCTGGGCAGGTCTGGCGTGGCATAATGGTGAACCGCCGCAAGGATGACAGCCTGTACGATGAGGAGCAGACGATCACCCCGGTATGCAACCCATCTGGCGAGATCATCCGCTTTATCGCGATCAAACAGGATGTGAGTGAGCGCCGAAACCACGAGCGTGAGCTTCAGGCGGCGAACCAAGCTCTCGCGGATGCCTATGACGCCACGATTGCCGGGTGGTCCCAGGCTCTCGACCTACGCGATAAAGAGACGAACGGGCATAGCCAGCGCGTCACCGACCTGACGGTACATCTCGCGAGAGCAATGGGTATTGCCGAAGCGGAGATCGTCCACATCCGGCGCGGGGCGCTGCTCCACGACATTGGCAAGATGGGTGTGCCTGACACGATCCTGCACAAGCCTGGGCCGCTTACCGATGCCGAGTGGGATCTGATGCGGATGCACCCGGTCTACTCCTATGAACTGCTGCACGACATTGCGTTCCTCACATCGGCGCTCGCCATCCCGATCTCGCACCATGAGCGATGGGACGGCAAGGGCTACCCAGCCGGTCTGAGCGGCGAGCAGATCCCGTTCCCGGCCCGGATTTTTGCCGTGGTGGATGTATGGGACGCGCTGACAAATGATCGTCCCTACCGCACAGCCTGGTCGTCCAGCAAGGCCCGCGCCTATATCGCTGATCACGCGGGGGTTCACTTCGATCCGGTGGTGGTGAAGGTTTTTTTGGCCAATATCGGTGTGTGGTCAGGAGAGGTGTAGCGAGATCAGGCAGGGCTGATGCAAAGTCACCCTCACCCCCTGCCCCTCTCCCTCACGGGGAGAGGGGGCTGGGGGGTGAGGGCTGCCCGACAATCACACGACGTTGCTCACGCCCTACGAGATCAGGGCTGTTGCCTTCTTTGTGTGGTACCATAGGAACATCCGGGAAGACAGAAACCTCGCGCAAGAGAGCGATGTGCCCGCTATGCCCACAGCTTCACCCAGGGCTGGGTTGCGCATCATTGTGCGCGGCGCGGTGCAAGGCGTCGGATTCCGCCCCTTTGTCTACCGGCTCGCCCACGAGTTGGGCCTGTTCGGCTGGGTGCTGAATGGCCCCGGTGGCGTGACGATAGATCTCGATGGCGATCCTGCCGACCTGGACTCCTTTCTGCGCCGCCTGCGCGAAGATGCGCCCCCACGAGCGATCATTGCGGAGGTGGAGGTGGCCTGGGGTGCGCCCCACGGACACCACGGTTTTTCGATCCGCCTCAGCGACGGCGACGGTGCCCGCACCACCCTCATTCTGCCCGACATCGCCACTTGCCCCGAGTGTCTTGCCGAGACACTCGATAGCACAAACCGTCGCTACGGCTACGCCTTCACGAACTGTACCGCCTGCGGGCCGCGCTTCTCGATCATCGCCGCGCTGCCCTATGATCGGCCGAATACTACCATGCGTGGCTTTGCACTCTGCACCGCTTGCGGTACGGAGTACGGCGACCCCGTTGATCGCCGTTTCCACGCCCAGCCAAATGCCTGCCCCGTATGCGGGCCTCGGCTGGTGTTCTGGGTTCCGGAGGGCACCGGACAGCCACAAATCGCTGACTCAGCCCTACCGGGCCATCTTGTAGAGCCAGCCCTGGCCGCTGCGGTCGCCGCCCTGCGCCAGGGCGCGGTTGTCGCGGTCAAGGGCATCGGCGGTTATCAGTTGATGGCCGATGCGTGCGACTCCGCGACCGTGGCGCGGCTGCGCGCCCGCAAGGCTCGCCCCGATAAGCCGCTGGCCCTGATTGTCCGCGATCTGGCCCAAGCCGCCGAGGTGGTGCTGCTGGACGAGGCGGCGGCGGCGCTGCTCGGTTCGGCGGAGGCACCGATTGTGCTGCTGCCCCGCCGCGCCGGTGGCATCTTCTCTATCGCGCCCGAGGTGGCCCCCGACAGCCCATACCTCGGCGTGATGCTGCCGTGTTCGCCGCTGCACCACCTGCTGCTACGTGCAGTGGACTTCCCACTCGTCGCCACCAGCGGCAACCTGAGCGACGAGCCGATCTGCATCAGCGAGGACGAGTCCCGCCGCCGCCTCGGCCAGATCGCCGACGCCTTTCTGGAGCACAACCGGCCAATCGAACGCCACATCGACGACAGTGTCGCCGTGATCATGGCCGGTGCCCCGCGTCTGCTGCGCCGCGCTCGTGGCTACGCGCCCTTGCCCGTGGCCCTCCCCGCCGCCACACCCTGCATCCTCGCCGTTGGCCCCCAGCTAAAAAACACCATCGCCCTCAGCATCGGACGCCATGCGTTTATCTCCCCGCACATCGGCGACCTGAGTACCGCCGAGGCGGTGGCCGCCTTCACGCGGGTGATTGCCGATTTCCTGCGGCTCTACGCGGCAACGCCGACTCTGGTGGCCCACGACCTGCACCCGGATTATGTTAGCACGCGCTACGCCCGCGAGGCCGGGCTGGCCCCGCCCGCGCCGAGGCTGGCGGTGCAGCACCACCACGCCCACTTTGCCGCCTGTCTGGCTGAACATGCCGCCGCTGGCCCGGCTCTTGGTGTGATCTGGGATGGCACTGGCTACGGGACGGATGGCACGATCTGGGGTGGCGAGTTCCTGCTGGGCGACGCCGCTGGCAGCGTGCGCGTGGCCCACCTGCGGCCCTTCCGCCTACCGGGGGGCGACGCCGCCGTGCGCGAGCCGTCCCGCGTGGCCATCGCCCTGCTCTGGGAGCTGTACGGCCCCGATGCGCTGAATAGGGAAGACCTGCCACCCCTGCAGATGTTTGATCAGGGCCAGCGCCGCATTTTGGCCCGTATGATCGCGGGCGGCATCAACAGCCTGCCCACCACCAGCGCCGGTCGGCTCTTTGATGGGGTGGCCGCCCTGCTTGGCGTGCGCCAGCGGGTGACATTCGAGGGTCAGGCCGCAATGGAACTGGAGTATCTGGCTGACCCGCACGAGACGGGAGCCTATCCCTTCACCCTCATCCGTGCAGAGCCTACTGCTCCGCCCACGCCCGCTGGCGGCGTGACCTGTATCGCTGCGCCATTGCTGGTGGATTGGCGTCCAGCTATCGCCGACGTACTGGCCGACATGTCACGCGGGGTGGGGCGAGAGCGGATCGCCGCCCGTTTCCACAACGGTGCCGTCGCCGCTATGGTCGCTGTCGCTGCTGACCTAGGCGTCGCGCAGGTGGCACTCAGCGGTGGCTGTTTCCAGAACCGCCTGCTCGCCGAGGGTGCGATCAAACAACTTACTGCCGCCGGTCGGTGTGCGCTCCTGCCCCGGCTGGTACCGATGAATGACGGGGGGGTGAGCTTCGGCCAGATCGCAGCAGTGCAGGCGCTGATGTGATGGTGCGGACGACTGAAGGCGCAACGCACCGGGCGACTTTTGCGATATTGCCTTTTCAGACAGCTTCTTAGGCCCAATACCTTTCAAATAAGGAATCCGCCGCCGCTCAGCCCTCACCCCCCAGCCCCCTCTCCCTGAGCGGGAGAGGGGGAGTATTCCGTATCAGAAAGGGATATACTCCCCTCTCCCCGTGAGGGAGAGGGGCAGGGGGTGAGGGGCAAGGTCGATGCAGGATCGGCTTATTTGAAAGGTATTGGTCTTAGGCCGGATTACGCTGTCTCAGATCGCCGCGAGTACACGGGCGGCCACCTCGGCGGCGGGGCCGTGGGCGTTGATCGTGGTGAGAATGCCACGCTGGCGGTAAAAGTCGATCAGGGGAGTCGTCTCGTGCTCGTAGACACGCAGGCGCTCCAGGATCACCTCAGGGATATCGTCGTCGCGGTGGGTGAGTTGACCGCCACGGGTATGGCAGCGCGCTACAGCAGCGTCGTCATCAATGTGCAGCGTGAAGGATTCGCCACCGCCCACGCAGATTCGTCGCCCACTAAGCCGCCGTACCGCCTCATCCGCGCTCAGTTCCAGGGAGACTACGGCGTCGAGGGGGCGGCGAATATCGGCGAGCATCTCTTCAAGAGCGAGAGCCTGGGGCACCGTGCGCGGGAATCCGTCGAGCAGGAAGCCCTGGCCCACAGGCACCTCAGCGAACCAGCCGCGCATCAGTTGGGCCATCAGGGTGTCGGAGGCAAAGTGGCCCTGCTCCATGAGCGGGCCGATCTCGCGACCAATCAGGCTGTGGGCGGCGATCTCCTGGCGCAGCCGCTGGCCGGTGGCGATCACGGCCATCGGGATACGTGCGATCAGCAGATCGGAGATGGTGCTTTTGCCCGCTCCTGGCGGGCCGATCAGAATAAGGTGTTTCATGTGTGCGGGCTGCTCTCTCTATTTTCGCAATAGAGCAAAACTCGTCCTGTCATTCTGAGCGAAGCGAAGAATCCCGGTCGGGATTCTTCGCTTCGCCAAGGTTCGTGGATACTTTACAGTTTACGACGTTCGTAGTGGCGGCTTTAGCCGCACAGGCGCTGAAGCGCCCACTACGAACTGTCACGCTAAAACCTGGCACCTGAAACCTTGTCTTCGCTCAGAATGACAGGACGCCTCACAGCGTTACTTCTGCTGTATTGCCTATTTCCCAATCCGATCCAGCGCGGTCTGAGCGTCAGTGTACAAAGGGTCAAGCTCAAGGGCCTTTGTGTACGCAGCGCGGGCCTCGTCCTTGCGGTTCAGATATTCTAGGGTGAGACCAAGTCCGTAGTGAGCGTTCGCGTAGTCGGGCGCGAGTTCAATGGCGCGGCTGAACTCCTTTTCGGCATCTGGATATTTCCCGCTGTTGACGAGGCTCCAGGCCATTCCGTTGTGTGCCGCTTCGTTCGTGTCATCAAGATCCAGTGCCCGCTGGAACGCGGCGCGGGCCTCGCCGTAGTCATCAGCGCTGTTGAGCAGGTAGCCGAGGTTCGTGTGGAAGAGCGGTAGATTAGGCTGAAGTTCAATCGCCTTCTGATAGTCCGCTTTGCCCTCAGCCAGACTGTCCTTGCTCCTGCTAAGTCTGTAATCTTGGGCAAACGTAAAACCAATCGCGTGGTAGGTCAGCGCCTGGATCGGCAGCGTCTCGTCGGGTCGGCTATCGACGGCCTTATCGGCCTCGCGCAGAGCCTTGTCCATCCCCGCAGTATCGTTGGCGCTGAGCGCCTGGATCGCCATCATATACTCTACACGGCTTGATTTTGGACGTTTTTGAACGACTGGAAGTGCCAGGAGAGCAAGGTTTCGAGTTCGAGCCGGTGGTCGGTATGGGCGGTGTCCAGACACGCGGTGATTGCCGTGCAAAA
>Ga0194060_10003548_pt1 | contig 10998 bp, 6 predicted proteins | sample SepL225m_MetaG_FD_163427 | JGI IMG/M metagenome (GOLD analysis project Ga0194060, IMG submission 163427) | Anoxic zone freshwater microbial communities from boreal shield lake in IISD Experimental Lakes Area, Ontario, Canada - Sep2016-L222-5m | ecosystem: Environmental > Aquatic > Freshwater >... | reverse complement strand
GAAGACTTCGTCGGCAAGAAGGCCATGCCGGCGCTGCTGCTGCGCCTGCAGGAAGCAAGGGAGGGCATGGTCGAGACCGAGACGCTGGAAGGCATCCCGGTGATGGCCTCCTTCAGCCGCTCTGCGCAGCTTGGATGGGCGGTGGTGATCGGGGTGCCCGAGTCCGTCCTCAGCGACAAATTGAAGTACTGGCTCGTCCTGTATGCGCTCGGCGCGGCCGCATTGCTGCTTGCCGGCCTGTGGGTTGGGAGTCTCGTCGGACGGCGCGTCGCCGCGCCGGTGCAGGAGCTGATCCAGCCGGCACTGGCCATAGGCAAGGGCGAGAGCGTGAGCATCGCGCCGCTCGGCCTGAAGGAGGCGGACGCGGTGGCCAAGGCGATGCTGCAGGCGCAGGACCTACTGTTCACGCGCGAACAGGCGCGCGCACTCGCGGTCGCGGAACTGAGGGAGAGCGTGGCGCAGCTGCGCGCGACCTTCGAGATCTCTTCGGTCGGCATGATCGTATCCGACCCGAATACGCGGCGCCTGCTGCGCGCCAACCGGCGGTTTTGCGAATTGATCGGTTACACCGAAGCGGAATTGCAGGGCAGGGCGTTCGCGGAAATCACGCATCCGGATGACCAGCCCGCGAACTTCGAGGGCGTGACGCGCCTGATCCGCGGGGAAATTCAGCAGTACCGGACGGAAAAGCGCTATGTGTGCAAGGACGGCAGCATACTCTGGGGCGATCTGACGGTGAACCTGGTGCGCGATGCCAGGGGCGAACCGGAACTCACCGTGGCGGTGATCCAGGACCTCGGCGCCTACAAGCGCGCACAGGAGGAACTCTCGCGCGCGCGCGACGCAGCCGAAGCGTCCAGCCGCGCGAAGTCGACTTTCCTCGCCAACATGAGCCACGAAATCCGCACGCCGCTGCACAACATCATCGGTCTGACGCAGCTGCTGCGCCGCGATGCGGTCGATCTCAAGCGGCGCAGTCGTCTGGACGACATCTGCAGCAGCTCCGAGCATCTGCTCTCGGTGATCAACGCCGTGCTCGACCTGTCCAAGATCGAGGCGGACAGGCTGGTGCTCGACCAGGCCGATTTTTCCCTGGGCCATGTGCTCCATCGCGTCATGTCGGTGGTCGCCGCTTCGGCGCAGGAGAAGGGCTTGAATCTGGCGCTGGACGTGGAGCCGTCGCTGCGCGGCACGCCGCTGAGCGGCGATGCGCTGCGCCTGGGGCAGGTGCTGATCAACCTGGTCGCCAATGCGATCAAGTTTTCCGAGCGTGGCAGCATTACTCTGCGCGTGAGCTGCCTGAGCGAGGACGCCGCCGGCCTGGACGTGGCATTTGCGGTGAGGGACGAGGGCATAGGCATCTTGCCCGAGGACATCGAGCGGCTGTTTATCGCCTTCGAGCAGGCCGACAATTCGAGCAACCGCAGGTACGGCGGCAGCGGCCTCGGACTGACCATTTCCGACCGGCTGGTGCGCACCATGGGCGGCGCAATCAAGGTCGCGAGCCAGCGAGGCGCAGGCAGCACCTTCAGTTTCGAGATCCACTTTGCGCGCGGCACGCACCCGGACGAGGAGGATGACGAGGACGAGAACGCATCGCCGCAGTCGGTTCATTTCAGCGGCAGCCAGGTGCTGGTGGCCGAGGACCATCCGCTCAGCCGCGAACTGATGTGGCAAATGCTCTCGGAATTCGGCTGCGGCGTCGATCTCGCCAAGGACGGCGCCGAGGCGGTCGAGCGCGCACGCGAGCGCGCCTACGACCTGATCCTGATGGACATCCAGATGCCCCGACTCGACGGGCTCGCCGCCACGCGGGCGATCCGGGCGCTGCCGGGGCACGAGCGCACGCCCATCCTGGCGATCACGGCCAATGTGTTCGTCGAGGACCGGGAGCAGTGCCTGCAGGCGGGCATGAACGGGCATCTGTCGAAACCGCTGACGCCGGCGTCGCTGGCGAACGTGCTCGGCCACTGGCTGGCTGAATCGTCCGAGGCCGATGGCGGCGACGCCGGGAACGCGGGTCCGGACGGGCGTCAGCCGGCGGGACTCGATTCGGGCGCAATGCTGGGCGGGGCGGTCGGACGGGCGCTGACGCGCGAGTTCATTCTCGGCGAATACCTGCGGCTGCATTGCGGCGACCTGGCGCGGGTGCGCGCGCATCTGGCCCGTGGCGACGTCGTAGCGGCGCGCAAGCTCGTGCACAACCTCGAGGGCGCGGCGGCGATGATAGGCGCGCGCGAGCTCAGGGCGGCGATTGCCGAAACCGGTGCGGCATTGCGCGCGGGCGCGGAAAGGGAACTGGTCGAAAAGCGGCTGGTCGCCTGCGAAGCGGAAATGGCGCAACTGGCGGAAACGGCGCAGGGTGCCTGAAGAGCCGCGTCTGTGGCCGATCTCCAGGCGATGGTTGCAGTTCGGCGGCGGCGCGCCTACATTGACAGGAGGTTCTTCTGATAATTGCCGAACACCAGCGGGACGTAAGCGGCGGTCTCGCGGTAGGGCGGGATGCGCCTGCCGTATTTGATGACCGCGGCTTCGCCGGCGTTATACGCGGCCAGCACAAGCTGCAGGTCGTTGTTGAACAGCTTCAGCAGGTCGCGCAGGTATTGCGCGCCGGCGGCCACGTTCTGGGCCGGGTCGAAGGCGTCGGCGACGCCGTAGCGCCGCGCCGTCTCCGGCATGAGCTGCATCAGGCCGCTGGCGCCGCGATTGGACCGGGCGCGGGGGTTGTAGGCGGACTCCACGGCGATGACCGCGTGCAGCAGCGCGGCCTCGATGCCGTAGCGCCCGGCGGCCTGTTCGACCACGCCGGCGAATTGGCGGCGCGCAGCCGGAGCGGCAGGCTCCGCGCGCGCGAGCGCAGGGCGTGCCGGGGGCTCCGGAGCCGGGCCCTGCAGATACATGCCGTAGCGCTGATCGTCGGGCACGTTGCTCAGGTGGACGCTGCCGTCGCCGTCGGTAAACGCGTAGACGTCCGCGCCGGCAAGACAGCCGAGCGGGGCGAGCAGCACCGCCGCCAGGCCGGCGCGCAGCGCAAGCGGGTTCGGGCGCGACGGGTCAGGATAAAGGTCGAGCATAATCCATCGATTGTAGGCGCAGGCACCGGGCAATTCAATGCGGTGAACACCTTATATGGGGAGCGGACAAGGGCGCGCCGGCGGCGGCTGCACGCGGGATTGCGAACCGCGGCACTGCGTGCCCGTGACCGCGGCGAGCATTGCCGGAGTTTGCGGAATAAGTCGCGCGCGAGCGTTGTTTGCACATTACATCGGGCGCTGCGAGCGCTCCGGGAGGCGGGATCGACGTGTTCAAACTGATGCGCTTTTATTCGCTGACCAGCCTTGCCGGCTTCGTGATTACGGCGGCGCTGCTCATGGTATTCGTCCGGCAGCTCGTGATCGAGGACATCATCCAACTCGCGCAAAGAAGCAATCTCACCCTGGTGAACCACATACTGAATTCGGTCAGGCCGGAGCTGGTCGAATATCTCGCCGGCGTGCAGGACGCGGCCCCGCACCGGCCGGTGGAGCGAACGCTCCCCGAGCGGCTCGCCGCGAGCGTCATTGAGATCATGCGCGACGGTTCCGCGGTCAGGGTCAAGATCTACAACCGCAAGGGCATCGTCGTGTTCTCGACCAAGTCGGGCCAGATCGGCGACCCCAGGGAAGACAACGCCGGCTTCCTCAGCGCCATGGGCGGCAAGGTGCTCAGCACCGTGGTCTACCGCGACAGCTTCAACCGCTTCGACCAGGAAACGGAAGAGGACAACCTGATGCAGACCTACGTCCCGGTGCAGGGTGATCCGACCAAGCCCGTATCCGGGGTGCTGGAAATCTATACCGACGTCAGCCCGCTGGTGTATCAGAACGAGCGCACCCAATTCAGCCTGCTCGCGCTGGTGGGGCTGCTGCTGGCCTTCCTCTACGGCGTGTTGATTCTGGTCATGCGCCACGCGGCCGGCATCATCGACGCGCAGCAAAGCACCATACGCGAGCGCACGGCGACCCTGGAAATCCTCTCTGCAAAGATGCTCACCAGCGGCGAAATGGAAAAGAAGAAGATCGCGTTCGATCTGCACGAAGGTTTGGGGCAGACCCTGAGCGCGGTCAAGGCCATCGTCGAGGGCAGCCGCGGGAGCGGCGGCAGCGGCGGGACCGATACCGGGGCCCTGGCGCAGATCGTACCGGTGCTGCAGGAGGCGATCAGCGAGGTCAGGGCAATCGCGACCGAGTTGCGGCCCTCGAGCCTGGATGGCCTCGGATTGCTGGCGACCATCAGGTGGTTCTGCCGGGAGGTCGAGCAACTGCATCCGGAATTGCAGATAGAGCAGGAACTCGATTTGCGCGAAAGCGACCTGCCGGCGGCGCTGAAAATCGTGCTCTACCGGATCATCGAGTCGGTGCTGAAGAATCTGGTCGCGCACGCCGGCGCGAGCCGGATCGTGATGGACCTGCGCCTGGAGGATCAATCCATCGTGCTGTCGATCGAGGAATCACCGCAGGACTCGAGCTATGCGGCGGGCGGCGCGGCTGCGCCGGCGCCGGATCTGCAGGTGCAATTCGTCGAAGCGCGGGAGCGAACCATTCTGTCCGGCGGCGCGTTTGCGATCGGCCGCAATGGGGCGGGCGGCATTGCGCTGCGCTGCTCGTGGGCGGCCACCGGCGCCGCCGCCCGCGCCTGAATCCGCGGCCTGGCGCGGCGCCGCGCCTGCGGCCGGCGCGCAGCCGGCGCTATCGGATTTCGGAGCGGCTATTCGGTTCCGTACTTGGTCTCCACGGCGATGCCGATCTTCTTGAGCATGGGCGTAGGCAGCACGCCGCCGACGCAGACGATGATGGTGTCGTTGTCTATGTTCAATTGCTCGCCGTCGCGATCGAGCTGAACCTGCCGCTCGACGATCCGCGTCACGGTCGTGCGCAGCTCGAGCTTCAGGCGGCCCTCGGCGACCGCCTCGTCCAGCAGATCGCGGTTTCTCTCGGTGACGCGGTCGAAGGCCTCGTTGCGGTAGGACAAGGTCGTGGTCGAACCGGGTTCGGCGGCGACGGCGATTGCCGCCTCGATGGCGGCATTGCCGCCGCCGACCACCAGCACGCGCTTGCCTTGATATTGCGCGGGGTCGACCAGGCGATAGACGACCCGGGGGGATTCCTCTCCGGGCACGCCGAGCTTGCGCGGCGTGCCGCGCCGGCCGATCGCCAGAAGCAGCGAGCGGCAGTGGTATTCCTGGCTCGAGGTTTTCACCACGAAACCGCGATCCACCGGAGTGATGGCCTCGAGGCGCTGGCCGAAAGTGATCGGCACGCGCACTCTGCCGATGATGCCCTCCCAGAAGGCGAGCAGGTTCTCCTTCGTGATCTCCCCGAGCTTGACCTTGCCGACGATAGACAGGGTGACCGGATGGGTGGCGACGATCTTGTTGCGCGGATAGTGATAGACGCAGCCGCCGAGGGAATCCTCCTGCTCGACGGTGACAAAGCGCAGCTTGTGTTCCATCGCCGCGAGCGTGGAAGAGATTCCGGCCGGGCCGGCGCCGACGATGAGCACGTCGAGTTGCTCCGGCTGCGCCCGATTCTTTGCGATCGCCGCGATCGCCTGGCGCCCCTGTTCGGCGGCGTTGCGTATCAGCCCCATGCCGCCGAGTTCCCCCGCGATGAAGATGCCGGGTACGTTGGTCTCGAAGTTCGGCTTGACGTAGGGAATGTCGACGCCCCTGCGTTCGGTGCCGAACACCAGCTTGATCGCCTCCACCGGGCAGGCGGCGGCGCAGGCGCCGTGTCCGATGCAGACCGTGGGGTTCACCATGTGCGCCTTGCCCATGACGATGCCCAGCGTGCCTTCCGGGCAGGCCCTGGTGCAGGCGCCCGAGCCGATGCACAGGTTCGGGTCGACCACGGGGTGCAGGCTGGGCGGTTCGGTCAGGCCGGTCTTGATCGAGCGCTCGAGGATGGCCGAGGCGTACGCCTCGCGCGAGCGCCAGAAATAGATGTACACCAGCAGCACCACGCCGAGCGGGGCGAGATAGACTAGCGAAAAGTCGAGTTCGGGCATTGCTGGCGGCGGGCGTCAGATGGCTGGATGTTCATTTGAGAATGGGGCAGCACGGTCCCTCATTGTCCTCTGGATCATGGGTCGTTGCGGCAAGTTTCAATACGGTCTCCTGCAATCCGCACAATCATCCGCACAATCGGCCTGCACTGCGGGCCGGCACTGCGCATTATCGCGGATTCGGGCGCACGCAGGCGGTAATTGTCCACGCGCGCTATATTTCGCGCTCAAATACGCATGTTCGACGATGCGCATGTTGGACGATGTGGACGATGCCGGACCAGGCATAGTTTACTTCGGATTGGCACATTTCGCCGAGGCCGGCGCGGAAATGGTTTCTGCAGGCCGTCCGACCCGGCAACTGAGGCCCCGACGCGGCGCCGCAACGGCGCTCACTTTGCCGGCTTGTTCTTTTCCTGATTGATCACGTGGCGCCAGTAGTCCGGGAGATGGCAGCGCTCGCACAGCGGGCCTTTGGTGTCGAAGTGGATGTCGTCGTGCTCGTGGCAGCTCTTGCAGTCGAGCGCAAGCTCGACCTTGTCCTTGACCGGCTTGCGGTGGCAGGCCAGGCACTTGGTCTTGGCGTGTGTCTCCACGAGCTTGAAACGCGAGCGCAGATTGTGGTCGAAGGTCCAGTCCTTCCAGCCGCGCGCGTTGTGGCAGGTCTCGCAGCGCGGACCCAGCCGCTCCTTGTGGATATCGCTCTTGGCGTGGCAGGAGACGCAGGCGACCTTGGCGTCCTTGAACAGGGGACCGTCGTGACACTTCTTGCACTCGACTTTGGCGTGCTTGTCGCGCAGCGGAAACTCGGATTTGCTGTGGTCGAAGGAGCTCTCCTGCCACTTGGTTTCGGCATGGCAGCGGGCGCAGTCCTTGCCCAGCTGGCCCTTGTGCTTGTCGTCGGGCTCGTGACAGGCGATGCACCGTTGCTCCAGCTTGTCGCGATAGAGCTCGCCCTTGTGGCAGGAGTCGCATTTCACGAGCTTGTGCTTGCCGCGCAGGGCATAGCGCGCGTCGCGCTCGTGCTCGAAGCTCACCGCCTTGAACGTTTTTTCCGCATGGCAGGTCTGGCATTTCTCGCCATAGCGCCCCTTGTGGCCTTTCTCCTTGTCGTCGCGTTCGTGGCAGGCGAAGCAGGTCGAGGGCGGCTTGTCGCCGAACAGGCGCAGCTCCGGCTTGTCGCGCGGCGGTTCGCGTGAATTGCGCGCGTCCAGCGGTTCGCGTGAATTGCGCGCGTCCGGCGGTTCGCGTGAGCTGCGCGCGTCCGGCTTTTCGCGGAAGTTGCGCACCTCCTTGTGGCAGCCTTCGCATTTCGCCTTGCGGTGTGCTTCGCGCAATGCGAATTTGGAATCGCGGTCGTGGTCGAAGCGCGCCGCCTCCTTCCAGTCCTTCTCGTTGTGGCAGGTCTCGCACTTGTCACCCAGGCTCGCCTTGTGCACGTCTTTCTTGCGATGGCATTCGACGCACTTGAGCGGTGTGCGGGCGAAGTGCTGCACGTCCGCGTGGCATTCCGTGCATTTCACCTTGGCGTGCCCCAGCAGCAGCGGAAACTTGGTCTTCGCATGATCGAAGCGCGCCTCCTTCCAGCCGCCCTCGTTGTGGCAATGCTCGCACTTCGGACTCAGCGTGCCCTTGTGCTTGTCGTCCTTGCGGTGGCAGGAGACGCACTCGCGCGAGGTGTTGGCGAGGTGCTGGTTGTCGGCGTGGCAATCGACGCACTTGACCTTGGCATGCTTTTGCAGCAGCGGGAACTTGGTCTTCGCATGATCGAAACTGGTCTCCTTCCAGTTGTTCTCGCTGTGGCAGCTCTCGCACTTCGGACCCAGCGTGTCCTTGTGCTTGTCGTCCTTGCGGTGGCAGCCGACGCAGGTCGAGGGCGCGGCGGCGTGCCTGATCTTGGGCTTGTGGCACTTGTCGCAGTTGACGTTCTTGTGCTTGCCCTTCAGCGTGAAGTCGGTCTGCGTGTGGTCGAAGGTCTTTTCGTCCAGCGGCACGATTTTCGCGTCGCGCCCCTTGTGCTCGGTGTGGCAGGTCCTGCACTCCTTGTCTTTCAGGCGGCCGTGATAGCCGGTCTTCGCGCGCACGTCCGCTGCCACGGGCTTGTGGCAGTCCAGGCACAGCTTCGGCTGCGCCGAGCGATCGAAGCGCACGTGGCAGTTCTTGCACTCGGCCTCCTCCTTGATGTGGGCGCGGGTGACTTGCCCCGGCATGATCGCCGACTCCAGGCTCTGCGCGCGCGCCGGCAGCGCGCACAGCGCGAGCGCGAGCAAGGCGGCGATGATCCACGCAGCGGGAGCCCGGAGGAAACTCGGTTTGAGCAGGCGAAGCAATCGGGGCCTTCTTCGAACTGGCGACACCGCAATTTACAGGGAGGCGGGCAGGAGGGGAAGGGGCCTGCGACCGGGGCCTGCGACCGCTTGCGTGCAGCTGCGCTAATAAGCGTGGACCGCCACGACGTGGACGAGCGCGGTGATCAGGAGCATGAACAGAAACGGAATGTGAACCACATGCCAGAGGGAGAACAGGCGCTCGTAGGTGGAGAACTGGGCGCGGCGCTGCGCCGCCTGCAGGGTGCGGTCGATGGTCTGCAAGAGTGCGTCCACGTCGGCGTTCGACGCGTAGGCGGCGAGCGCATTGCGCAAGCGCCGCGCGGCGAGCATGCGCTTTGCGCCCAGGGACAGAAAATGCGCGGCGCGCGCGGCGCTGCCCTCGGGGCGCAAGGCAACCAGCGCGGTGAACTGCTCCACTTCCTGTTTCACCAGCGGCATGTCGCGCAACACCGGTTCGAGCGCAGCGAACTCCTGCGCCATCGCCTGCTCCAGCTCCTTCAGGTTTGCGTGGCTGCCGTACAGCCCGTGGTGAATCTTGCGGTACATGAAACGGCCGACCAGGCCGCTTGCGACCACGAGCAGCATGCAGCTCAGGGCTACGGCGGCGTTGACGGAACCCACCTTGAAGGTGGAGTGAAACAGCACCAGCAGCGGCCCGAACACGCCGCCGATCATGTGAAAGCGGAACCAGTGCTTGAGCGCGCCCCATTCCTGCATGAAGCGCAGGCGCTTGCGCAAGGGGTAGAGCAGCAGCCCGAGCATCAGCACGCCGCCGACGAGGCCGATGGCATAGCCGAAGCCCTTGCCCGACGCGTAGAGCACCCCTCTGCGCGCCTCCCAGGCCGCCAGCGCCAGCACCGCGAGCAGCACGGTGATGCCGGCGACGAGCGCCAGGCGGCGCAACTGGTCCAGGCGCAGCGCTTGCGCCGGCGCGGTCAGCGGTGCCTTCGCCGGCGCGATCAGTGGTGCCTTAAGTGTCGCTTCGGAACTCATGATGGTCGTGGTCTGCTTTCCATTTTCGTGCTGTCCCTATTTCCTGCCCGTCGGCGCGCGGGGTCCCGGGTCGCATCCGAACTCAATCCACCATACGCATAGTGGGTTTGCGCGCACTCTTGCAACATCTCTCGGACCAATCAGACCAATCGGTCCAAGCTTGGTTCATCGCAACGCACCGGTTCCCGAAAGCAATCGTCGTATCCGGCCCGGGTTTCATCTTTGCCGCGGCCGCGCCGCCTTCGTCCCCGGGGGCTTCGACACGACGCAAACGAATTATCGATGAAATAAGGCTGAATGAAGAATGGGTAAACGTACTACTTCCTGCACCGTTCCCGATTCCGTAAAGTTCGCCCGTCGCTGAAGCGCGGCGCGTGTGCTCAAAGCGCGCGGGGCAGCAGCAGGACAAGAAGACTTGCAGAAGACTTGCAGAACGAATGGGTAATCGTACTACTTACCGCGCCTGCACCGATTGCGTAAAGTCCGTTCGTGCTCAGGCACCGGGCGGGTGCGAGAAAGAGATCGGGATAGTTGAGTAAGTGGTAAGCGGGAATTTGCAGAACAAATTTTTTCTAAACCAGCGAGAGGAGTGACCAAATGAAATTCAATACTGCGGTAAAACTGATGTTGGCGGCGCTGTTGTGGTGCGCGTCGCAGGCCGGCATGGCCGGGACCCTGTCGGGTTCGCGGCATGATTTCAGCAGCAAGAATTGGGGGTCGACGACGGACTCCGCGAAAAACTCGAATGGCAAGATCTGCGTAGTCTGCCATACGCCCCACAACAGCGACATTAGCGCGGGCGCTTACGCTCCCTTGTGGAACCACGCGGCGAGCACGACGACGACTTACACGTCTTTGTACGCCAGCGCGACCATGAAAGCGACCGTCGGCCAACCAGGGCCCACCTCCAAGCTGTGCCTTTCCTGTCACGACGGCACCGTGGCCCTCGACAGCTTCGCCGGCAATACCGGGTCGACCCTGATCAGCGCCTCGGGCTTCAAGGCCGGAAGCAATTTGGGAACCGCCCTGAACAACGACCATCCGATCGGCATCGTCTACGACGCCAGTGTTGCGACAGTGGGTGGGCCAAACTACAACGTGACGCTGGCCAATCCGGATGCCGTGAGCGTAACCATCGGATCCGGCAGCACCGTCAAGACGGGTCTCATCAGCGCGACGATGCTCTACCCGCCCAGCGCGAATGCCCCCAAGCAGGTGGAGTGCTCGTCCTGCCACGATGTGCACAATACCTTCGTCGCCGACGCCACTCCCGGTACCGGCATGGTGAAAATGGCCGGCTCCGGCACGAACGCGCTTTGCACGAGCTGCCATCTGAAGTAAGGAGGGTTCTGAAGGGGGTCGGTCCAACGGGCTTTGCGGGCTGATTCCACGCCTCGCTGGCGGAGCGGAACGGGCCTCTGTTGACCAGGGCCGGAATGGCGCGTCTCCTGCGCGCCTCCGGCCAGGGCGGCAGAGGCCCTTTTTTTTGGATGGGACGCATTGCACGGCCGGCGCTCGCCGCAGGCTCAGAGGTGTTCAAATAGGCGCCTATCGGGTATTGTATGCGCCTCGCGCGCCGGCGCTTTCCAGGGGTAGGGTCAGCATGAGTGAAAACCTGATTCAACAAATCGGT
>Ga0194060_10003546_pt1 | contig 11002 bp, 11 predicted proteins | sample SepL225m_MetaG_FD_163427 | JGI IMG/M metagenome (GOLD analysis project Ga0194060, IMG submission 163427) | Anoxic zone freshwater microbial communities from boreal shield lake in IISD Experimental Lakes Area, Ontario, Canada - Sep2016-L222-5m | ecosystem: Environmental > Aquatic > Freshwater >... | reverse complement strand
TGTCCAACGTGATCTGGCCCGAGCCCTTGACGTCGGCAAAGTCGCGCACCCGGCGTAGCAGGCGGTTGGCAATGCGCGGTGTGCCACGCGAACGCCGGGCAATCTCGAAGCCTCCCGCCTCGTCGGTGGGCACCTTGAGCAGGCCGGCACTGCGCTTCACAATACGCGCCAGTTCTTCCGAGGTGTAAAACTCCAACCGTGCGACGATGCCGAATCGGTCCCGCAGCGGATTCGTCAACATGCCAGCACGCGTCGTGGCACCCACCAGCGTGAAGGGCTGCAGGTCCAGTTTGATGGAGCGCGCTGCCGGTCCCTCACCAATCATGATGTCGATCTTGTAGTCCTCCAGCGCCGGGTAGAGAATTTCTTCCACCACGGGCGACAGACGATGAATCTCGTCGATAAACAGCACATCATTCTTCTCCAGATTGGTCAGCAGTGCCGCGAGGTCCTTCGGCTTTTCCAGTACCGGACCGCTGGTTTGACGCAAATTGACGCCCAATTCATGCGCAATGATGTGACTTAAAGTCGTTTTGCCAAGCCCAGGGGGGCCAAACAGCAGCACATGGTCGAGCGCTTCCTCGCGCATTCGAGCCGCGCCAATGAAGATCTCCAGTTGCTCGCGCACCTTCATTTGACCCACATAGTCGTCCAGCAATTTGGGACGCAGGGCCCGCTCCATCGCCTCCTCGGCGGGAGATGCTGGCACGGCGGACACCATGCGCAAAGCCGGCTGCGCGGCAAAATCGTCGGTCTGAATGCTCATGGCTCACTATAGCGCGCCTGGCTCAAGTAGTTGGCGCGGTTGTCGATAGGATAGGTACACCCGTCCCTGGTGTTCAGGGCGGCCCCCAGATGCGCCATCACGAGCCGAAGTTTTCATGACAAACACTTTCCATCTCCCTGTTCCCTGGCACCGGATACGGCGATGGCTGCTTGTGTCCTGTGCACTCGGGACTGCTATTGGCAGTTCGGTAATGGCCGCCGACGCACATGGGGATGCGCATGCAGCACCGGCCAAGCCCGCATCGGCCCAAAAGGCCGACATCGAGGCCACGTCTTCCAGCAATGCCAAAGACGTGGGCCGCAAAGTGCGCGAGGCATTGGGGGGAAGCATTCTGCCCAACAAAAAACTGACGTTGGTTCTGGATCCCAAGCCGCACGGCACGGGCATCTCGGCTGCAGCCCCCGTGGCCAAAGCAGCGGTCGCAGGACAAGGCACAGAACCCGCTGCGTCTTCGGCAAGCCGTCAGTACATCCATGCCCGGGCCATGGCTTTGACAGGACGCCCACCCCCTTCCGCCCCGGCAAACGCCGCGTCCCACGCTGCGGCTGGCAGTGGTCATGGCGAGGAAGTGCATTGGACCTATGAAGGTGAAACGGGTCCCCAGGCGTGGGGCCAGCTCAAACCAGAATTCAATGTGTGTGCGATCGGCAAACGCCAATCCCCCATCAACATCGAAGAGAGCACCACACTGCAAGGTCCGGCCGAAGCCTTGCAATTCAGCTACACGCCGAGCAACGCCACTGTGGTCAATAACGGTCACACCATTCAAGTGGACATGCAGGGCGACAATGCGCTGACGGTGCGCGGTTCGCGTTACCGTCTGGTGCAATTCCACTTTCATACGCCTTCGGAAGAGCAGATCAACTACAAGCGTGCCGCCATGGTGGCGCACCTGGTGCACAAGAACGATGAAGGGCAACTGGCCGTGGTCGCCGTGTTGCTGGAGCAAGGCAACGCCAACGCCTTCATCGACAAGGTATGGACCTACATGCCGCTGGATGCCGGCGACCGGGTTCGCATGCCCCTGGAAATTCTCAATGTCACCGAGTTGTTGCCCACAGACCAGCGCTATTACCAGTTTATGGGTTCACTGACCACGCCGCCTTGCACCGAAGGCGTTCTCTGGATGGTGTTGAAGCAACCCATGAGCTTGAGCAAGGCCCAATACAAACTGTTCAGCCAGCTTTACCCCAACAACGCCCGACCGGTGCAACCTGCCAACGGCCGACCGGTGCGGGATGCGCAGTGAACGCGATGTGCAAAACATAGCCTTCCTCTTCGCCCCGCCAACAATGGCTGTGCATTGGGCTTTTCTTGGAGGCCGTGCTGGCAGATAATTTGACACTTCTGTTCGCGATGGAAACAATATCGTGGCGGGGGAGAGTCTATGTTCAAGTTTCTTAAGGGTGCGTTTGCCAAAGAGTCGTCGTCTGCGCCCGCGCAACGGGCTGCGGCAGAGTTGACTAACGTGCGGCCTGGCGATGTTTCATTGCTGACGAATGTCAAGCGCGAGTTGATCTTGGGGGTGTTTCGGGACACGTTGCGAAAGCACGGCATACCCCTGGAGTGGGTTGCCTGCGATGTAATCGCGATTGGCGACGGCCCCGATGGGGGTACTGTACAGATTCAGTTGGTGCTGACGCAGTGGCAGGAATCATTTTTGCGATACATCCCCGCGCTGGAGCGGATGCTGATTCGGGAACTGGAGCGCGTTGGTCCTTCGGCAAACTACGCCAGGTCGCAGATTGCATGGCGATTTTCTCCGGACTGCGGCTGTCCGTTCAAAGTGATGCCTCCGGCGCACATATGGTCGCACGCGCAGGTGGCTGCTGCAGCGGCTGAGGTGGAGAAGCCCGATATATTCGACCGACGAAAGACCCGGCGAGCGCCAGCGCCAAAGTTGGCTGTGACGGACCACAGCAGGAACGATGGACCGGATGACCCGGATGACGATGGTTATCAGCGCACGCAGCTTTCTACTCTCTGAGGTCGCTCAGAGCGAAGGCGCCGCTGGCCCAAGAATAGTGATTCGAGCATATAGCGAGAGCAGAGGGAGTCGTGGTGGCCAATTCAAATCAAGATAATGCCAACCGTCAGGTTGATGGTCAACCGTCTTCGTTGTCAGCGACTTCCACCTCGGGTGCGGAGGTTCGCACGCAAATGGTGTACCTCGCCTTCAAGGACACCATCAGGTTGCATGGTGTTCCATCCGCATGGATCGAGTGCAAAGTGCGTATGTTAGACGGTGAAGCGCTGAAGGGCGCGGTGCAGGTGGTCATGTCTATGAGACATTGGAGCGGGCATCTGCTGCGCTATTCGATGGCATTCCAGCACCAGATGTTGCTGTGTCTGGACCGTTATGAGCCTGCCGTCGACCACAGCAAGTACGAATGGTTGTGGCGCTATACACAAGATTGCGAGTGTCCGTTTCCGAACATGCCACCGCCTCAGGAGTGGCAGCAAAAGCTAAAGGCCAAGGCGCCGCCCAAAGCAGTGGACATTTTTGAGCGTCGCAAAACGCCACGCACTTCTGCTGCAACGGCAAAGCGGTAGACGCCTACAGGGCCAGGCACCTCACACGTCGGGCGCGCAGCGTTTCTCCCGGCCCTTTGACTTCTGGGTTACGTGAATGCCATGTCCCCCTATTTAGCCAATGCCTTGAGGGCCAGCTTGATGCCTTCACTTACCCCAACATCCTTGGGCAGGGCTTTGAGCGCAGTGGCCGCCTCTTTGTCGCTGTAACCCAGTGCCAATAGTGCCTGCAGAATATCGCTTTGGCTATCACCATCGACTCCCAACGGCGCACCCATGTCGGGGCCCAGCTTGCCCTTGAGTTCAAGCAACAAGCGTTCTGCCGTCTTTTTGCCGATGCCTGGCACCTTGATCAAGCGCCCGACTTCCTGCAGCGTGACCGCCTGGGCCAGATCACCCACACCCATACCCGACAAGACCGATAAAGCCGTACGTGGCCCGACCCCTGAAATCTTGATCAATTCACGAAACGCCGCGCGCTCTTGCGCAGTAGCAAAGCCATACAAAATCTGTGCATCTTCCCGCACAACAAAATGCGTCAGCAAAGTCACTTTTTGCCCCTCTGCGGGCAGGTTGTAAAAAGTGCTCATCGGCACCTGCACTTCATAACCAACGCCGCCGCAGTCGACAATGATCTGGGGGGGATTCTTGTCGCTCAGAATGCCAGAGAGTTTGCCAATCATTTTGTGCCTATCATGGGAGAACTTGCGAGGAATTATCAGCTTGATTCTCAGACACCTTTTTTCCCCCCTCAACAACACCCGCCTGTCCCACCTGTGTGGCGCCACCGACGAACATTTGCGCACCATGGAGCAAGCGCTCGGGATTCGCATCGCCCACCGCCATGAGCAATTCAAGGTGGAAGGCCCCAAAGTCAAAGCACAGCGTGGCATGGACCTACTCCAGGCCCTTTACGAGATGGCCGCACGGCCCATACCAGCGGCCACCGTGCAACTGATGCTGTCGGGTGACGGGGCCGCCCTCGGCGCAGAAGGCCCGACACTCGCCACCCGGCGCGCCGATCTCAAACCGCGCAGCCAGAATCAGGCCGTGTATCTGGACAACATTGCCGAGTTTGATATCACCTTTGGCATTGGCCCGGCGGGAACTGGCAAGACCTACCTGGCGGTCGCTGCAGCCGTCGATGCGCTGCACCGCAGCGCCGTCCAGCGCATCGTGCTGACACGCCCTGCGGTGGAGGCTGGCGAACGCTTGGGATTTTTGCCCGGCGATCTGAACCAAAAAGTCGACCCCTATCTGCGCCCGCTCTACGATGCGCTCTATGACCTGATGGGCTACGAGCAGGTGCACAAGGCGTTTGAACGCCAACAGCTCGAAATTGCGCCGCTGGCTTTCATGCGCGGACGCACGCTCAACAACGCCTTTGTGATTCTGGACGAGGCGCAGAACACCACGCCCGAACAGATGAAGATGTTTCTGACTCGCGTAGGCTTTGGCACCAGGACGGTCATTACGGGCGATGTCAGCCAGATTGATCTTCCCAAGACGCAGCTCAGTGGTCTGGTGGAAGCCGAGCGCATACTGAAGCGTGTGCCGGGGATCGCCATTACTCGACTGACAAGTGTCGACATCGTGCGCCACCCGTTGGTGGCCCGCATCGTGGACGCCTACGACGCGGCGCGTCTGGAAGACCTGCCGCGCATTGCCATCCCTGAGCCGGATCTGGACTTGCCGCGCGTGGGACTGTCCAAGACCCGGTCCCCGAAAGGTCGCTGATGTTGCCTGCGCTCGCCCTATCCCTGCAGTTCGCCAGGATCAAAGATGCGGACAAACACCGCGCCGCCCTGCCCCGGCACAAGGTGCGTCGTTGGATTCGAAACACACTGGATGGGGACGGCGAAGTCACCGTCCGCATAGTCGACGCTGAGGAGGGCCAGACCCTGAACCGGGAATACCGCAAGAAAGACTACGCTACGAATGTGCTGACCTTCGATTACGCGCAAGAACCCGTGGTGACAGCCGATCTGGTGCTATGCGCGCCCATTGTGGCAAAAGAAGCCAAGGAGCAGGGCAAGACGCTGGAAGAACACTACGCCCACCTGATAGTCCATGGCACCCTGCACGCGCTGGGTTGGGATCATGATCTGGACGAAGATGCGCAAGTGATGGAGTTGCGCGAGACAGAAATCATGGCCCGACTGGGGTTCGAGAACCCTTATTAGAGTGGACCCTGAATCGCCATCTGCTGCAAATTTAGGCAGCCCGACTCTCCCCACTGCCTGCCGACGTTTCCAGACCACCGGCGCTACTTATCCACACTATTCGCTCAAGAATCGGTGGATAAAAAAGTATGTCTGTGTTGAGGTTTTCTGGGTCGTGACTCGTGCAGAATGTCTCTATGGGCCCCACCTATCTCACCGTCACCTTCAACGACAAGGATGCCGCCAAGGCGCTCGGCGCCCGATGGGATGCGGTGCAGCGACAGTGGTTTGTCCCCGAAGGTCGTGATCTGGCACCCTTTGCAGTCTGGCTGCCTGCAGGTACGGGGCTGGCTTTAGAGGCGCACGACACATCGTTGCAACTCCCGGCGCAAAAGGCTTTGGGGAACGACTTGATCCTCGCAGCCAAGAAGGGCGTATCACTTTCCAGTCTGCTGGCAGGCGTATCGCAAGCCGTGGCGCATGCCTACCGAGCGGGAGTTTGGACCCTGGTCGAAGTGGTGGAACTTCGCGCCAATGGGGGTCATGTCTTCATGGGAGTCTCCGAACGCGATACGAATGGCGCCGTGCTCGCCAAGACCACTGCGGTCATCTGGCAATCTACCGCCAACCTCGTCCTGCCCGAGTTCGAACAGGCAACAGGGGCACAACTCGCACCCGGCATCAAACTCCTGGTACGAGCGCGCCCCGTGTTCAAACCCGTGCACGGATTCTCACTGGAGATCGATGCCATTGACCCGCAGTACACCCTGGGGGATCTGGAAGCCCGCAAACGAGAGATCCGGGAGCGCTTGCAGGCAGAAGGCGTATTTGGCAACAACCGACTTCTGCCCGTTCCCTGGGATTACAACGATGTCCTGGTAGTGGCGCCCGAGGGCGGAGCAGGACTCGGAGATTTTCAGGCGGAGGCAAATCGCCTTCAAAGCAACGGGGTATGCCGTTTCACCTATGTGTTCAGTCGGTTTCAGGGGGAAGGCGCGGCTCGTGAAATGGCAGATGCATTGCAATCCGCACTTACCGCCTGGCCCAAAGCGCATGCCACACCGCCGGATGCCCTGGTGATCATCCGGGGCGGGGGGGCTGTCAACGACCTCGCATGGCTCAATGATTATGATTTGGCACGTTTCATCTGTGACAGCGCCGTTCCAATCCTTACCGGGATCGGCCACGAGAGAGACAACACCGTTCTTGATGATGTGGCACACAGCCGGTTTGATACCCCGAGCAAAGTTATTGCGGGTATTGAATGGCTGATTGTCAAACGTGCTAGGGAAGCGAGTGCTAACTTTGAGCAGATCATGCATCATGCTACGACTTCCCTCCAGTCCATCAAAGCCAGCGCTGCGGTGCTTGATTCAGCGGTGCAGGCACAGGCCAGACGCCATCTCGCCCAAGGCAGGCAATCTACATCAGCGCTGCTGCACGCGGTCCTTGTAGACGCCCTGCAAGGGGTCCACCAAGCGGAACAGGTCTGTCATAGGACGCTGCAAGAGGTCAGGTCGCAGGCGCTGGATCAACTCTCCCTTGCAAAACGGGAAGTCCCATCGTGCTGGGTGCAGATTACCCAAGATGCTGCACGTGTATCGCGGGCCAGTTTGGTCCAGATTGATACTTGGATGAGTACCATTCTTGACCATGCACGCCGCGATACCCTGCAGGCCAGTGGCGTCGCCGAAGACACGCTGAGAGGAATTGCGACGTCGGCCCGGCTTCATTTGCGCGATGGTGCGATCCGGTCGGAGGCTCTGATGCGTGAAGTCACCGGGCAGGGACCAGAAAAGACACTCAAGCGTGGTTTTGTCTTGGTTCGCAATCAGGCCGGCCAGCCCGTGACACGTGCCAGCCAAGCGAAATCTGGAACGCCCATCGAGATCGAGTTTCACGACGGCAAGGTATTGACCACACCGTTACCCCAACCATAAGGCAATTCCATGGCAACCAAAACCTTCAAGCAAGCCTACAGTGTTTTGCAGCAGCATGCACAAACACTGCGAGACCAGCAGGAACCCAATATTGACGATCTACTCCCTATCGTCACACAGTCCGTGGACGCGTACAAGGTCTGCAAGGAACGCATCGATGCGGTTGAAAAAGCCCTGGAAAAGGCCTTGGGTGACACGGGTGCCACAGCCAAGGAAAGTGGGCGTGTTCAAAAGACAGCGCCTCCTGCTGAAACGTTCGAAGCAAAAGATGATGACATCCCTTTCTGATGCGCATCAACCGCATTGCGTCGAGAGCATTGGCCCGTGTCTGACGAATACCAGATAGACATACCTCAGTCCTTCATAGCACTCTTTGTGCAAGCAGGACGACAGAAACCCGGTGAACCAAGAAGCGTGGTCGCAGCGCGTTATGAAATGTGTGAAGATCTGGCCACTCTGTTGAGTGAAACAGCAAGCAACATGCTTTTCAGCCTGGGGATCACCCAGGCAGATGTCCTGCAACGGTGCCGACTTGGCCTCAAAGGTGACGACGCCGTAGTGACGAAAGCCGAGGCGGACTGGGTCATCAAGCGGCTTGCAGAGCAATTGAACTGGCCCATGTAAAAGCCCCCAGCCGCAGGCGTTGAAGGCTGGGATTTCAAGGGTATACAGCCGACAACGCCCGCCAAACGAGCGCAAGTAGCTACAAAAACAATAGCAATCAACCTGCCGGCACGACCCGCATAGGAATCGTCACCGGGCCATCGTTCACGAGTTCCACCTGCATGTCGGCGGCAAAGGTACCGGTTTGCACGATGGGATGCAGTGCACGGGCCCGATCCACAAAGTAGTCGTACAGGCGCTTGCCATCTGCAGGCGCCGCTGCGTCTGAAAAGCTTGGGCGATTACCGCACGACGTGTCGGCGGCAAGAGTGAACTGGCTGACCACCAGCAGCCCACCTACCGAACCGGCACCATCCCAGTTCTGAAGGCTGAGGTTCATCTTGCCTTGCGCGTCGCCGAAAACCCGCAGTTTCAGAATTTTGGCCAGCAGTTTGTCTGCCTGCGCTTCGGCGTCTCCAAGCTCCGCGCAAACAAGCACCAGAAAGCCGGGACCGATTTGCCCAACCACTTCACCCTGTACCTCAACGCGGGCGTATTTCACCCGTTGCAACAGCGCATGCATGGCAGCCGTCAAACCAGTGTGACACGGGCAAACTTGCGCTTACCCACCTGGAGCACATAGGTGCCCGCACCCAGCTTGAGCCCCTTGTCGCTGACGACGTTGCTGTCCACCCTCACACCGCCGCCATCAATCAGGCGATTACCCTCCCCCGTGGACGCGGCCAGGCACGCGGACTTCAACAACGCGCCAATTCCCACGGCTGCACCAGCATCGCCTAACGGCAACGTGACCTCGGAAATTTCGTCGGGAATCCCCCCTTTGCTGCGGTTGATGAAATCCTGCTCAGCCAGGTCCGCCAACGCTACTGAATGAAAACGTGCCGTGATTTCCTTTGCCAGCGCCACTTTGGCGTCTTTGGGATTGCGTCCGCCCTCCACTTCCGCTTTGAGGGCGGCAATCTGGGCCTCCGTCTGAAAGCTTAATAGGGTGTACCAACGCCACATCAATACGTCGGAAATACTCAGTACCTTCGCAAACATGCTGTTGGCGTCTTCGCTGATGCCGATATAGTTGTTCTTGCTCTTGGACATCTTTTCTATACCGTCCAAACCCTCCAGCAAAGGCATGGTCAGAATGCACTGCGGTTCCTGGCCATATTCGGCCTGCAATTGCCTGCCCACCAGCAAATTGAATTTCTGGTCCGTGCCACCCAGCTCCAGGTCACTGTGCAGCGCCACGCTATCGTAGCCTTGCATCAGCGGGTACAGGAATTCATGTACGCTGATCGACTGCCCCGCCTTGAAACGGTCGTGGAAGTCATTGCGCTCCATCATGCGTGCCACCGTGTAACGCGATGCCAGCTGGATCATGCCGCGCGCACCCAGCGGATCACTCCACTCGCTGTTGTAACGAATCTCCGTCTTGTTCGGGTCCAATACGAGCGAGGCCTGCCTGTAGTAGGTTTGTGCGTTGGCCTCGATCTGTTCGCGCGACAAAGGTGGGCGCGTGTTGTTTCGCCCTGAAGGATCACCAATCATGGTGGTGAAATCGCCAATCAGGAAGATGACCGTATGGCCCAAGTCCTGTAGCTGACGCATCTTATTGAGCACCACGGTGTGCCCAATATGGATGTCTGGAGCGGTGGGATCCAGCCCCAACTTGATGCGCAACGGAATGCCTGTGGACTCCGATCGCGCCAGTTTCTTGACCCACTCGTCTTGCGGAATCAGTTCATCACAACCACGCAGCGACACCGCAAGCGCCTCTTGAACGCGATCGCTTACCACAAAAGTTTTACATTGAGGTGAATTCATAAGGGTTTTTCTTAAAAGAAGGGGGCACGTGAGCAGTTATACTGCCGCACTGTTACTTTGTTGCCACAGGGCTGAAACGGTGATTTTAGCCGTCGCAAGTTCCTCTGTGACCCACGGAGCCCCAATTTGAAAACTGGATTCATTCAAGCCTTGGTGAACCCTGCTGCAAGGTTCGCCCGACAAAATCCGCTGCATGTGACGGCGGTGATCGCAGCAGTGTTCCTGTGCGGCGCGGGTGCCACCTATGCTGTGGGCGAACTGGCGCCCGATGCGTCAAGACTGCCCGCCAGGACCATCGTCGAGTCGGTCCAGCCCCTTTCCGTGACGGGTCAAACTGACCTCCTAGAAGCACAGGCTTTTCGGCTGTACCGGTCTGACGTTTCTCGCGCCAACGATACCCCCGAGACCTTGCTTAAGCGGGTTGGAGTTTTCGACACGCAAGCCGCCACGTTCTTGCGGACCGATGCCAATGCGCATCAAACCTTGTGGGGTCGCGCAGGTCGCAATGTGTCGGTAGAGGCGGGCGATGGCAACACCCTGTACAAGCTGACGGCGCGATGGAGCACCGACGACGACGGCATGTTCAAACGTCTGACGGTAACCAAAACCAATGGAGGCTTTCAATCGCGCGTTGATACCGTGCCCATGATGGCCTCCTCACGTTTGGCCAGTGGCACGATCCAATCATCTCTGTTTGCAGCCACAGACGAGGCGCGCATTCCCGATGCTATTGCCGTGCAACTGGCGGAGATTTTTTCCGGAGATATCGATTTTCACCGTGCGCTGCGAAAAGGAGACCGCTTTTCGGTGGTCTACGAAACACTCGAGGGCGACGGTGAACCATTGCGCGCAGGGCGCGTGCTGAGCGCTGAGTTTGTCAATGCCGGCAAACCGTTCCAGGCCATGTGGTTTCAGGAGCCTGCCGCGACTGCCGCCGCCGATTCAACTGGCAGCCACCCTGTCTCCAAGGGGGGCTATTACACCCTGGCGGGCGAAAGCTTGCGCCGCGCTTTTCTGGCGTCCCCCATGGAGTTCTCGCGGGTCACCAGTGGATTTAAAATGCGTTTTCACCCTATTTTGCAAACCATGCGTGCCCACCAAGGCGTCGACTATGGAGCCCCGACCGGCACCCCGGTACGCAC
>Ga0194060_10003545_pt1 | contig 11002 bp, 8 predicted proteins | sample SepL225m_MetaG_FD_163427 | JGI IMG/M metagenome (GOLD analysis project Ga0194060, IMG submission 163427) | Anoxic zone freshwater microbial communities from boreal shield lake in IISD Experimental Lakes Area, Ontario, Canada - Sep2016-L222-5m | ecosystem: Environmental > Aquatic > Freshwater >... | reverse complement strand
CCTTTCAGTGCCGCAGGCGGGGCCGCCTCATCCACAAAATGAAACCCGGTCTGTCCTGTTTGGGCGATCAGCCGTTCAATTCTGTTAACAAGGACAACTGCTGAAGCACTATCAAAACGTTGTATATAGTCAAGGCTGGTGTCACAGAACGAGCACTTGTGCCAGTAACAGCCATGCGTTATCGTAAGTTTGTTCCAGCGTCCATCGCTCCAGAGGCGGTGCATGGGGTTGGCAAGATCAATAAGTGAAAGGTATCTGTCGAGAGCGAGGTCCGAATAGTCCGGGCAGCCGATGGCTTTGTGGGAAATATGTTCTTCCTTCTGACCACCAATATATCTCACCTCTTTATCGATTCGCATAAAGGTCCTGGTTAGCACATCAACTTTCCTGTCCCCTTCAAGAAATTTCAGAATATTCAGCAGCGGAAGTTCGCCGTCGTCCAGGGTAATAAAATCCAGATAGTTGAAGACTGCAGGTTCGGACAGTTCGCGCAGTTCCGTATTTACAAAACCGCCGCCGGCGAGGACTTTAATGTGCGGATAATTTTGTTTGATAAATTGCCCGCATTTGAGCGCGGCATAGAGATTCCCGGGAAAAGGGATTGTCAGCCCCACAACAAGAGGCTGCTGCTTTTCAATATGTGCCTTCAGCAATTCGAGCATCATGGTCTCAATGATGTTCCCGGATTGCTGCAATGCCCGGTCAATCGGAGAAAATGAATTCGCAGACATCCCCAGTTTATCCGCATAGCGGCTGAAGCCAAAATAGGGAGTAATGCCGTCTTTTATCAGGTCTCCGATGTCCTCAACATACAGCGTTGACAGGAACCGGGCTTTATCACTCACACCGATGCGTCCAAAGGCCCATTCCAGATCGAGCGTTTGATCAAAGCGTGAGGCCTTTGGAAGGAAATCATCAGAGCAGATGCGCTGCGCAAGCGTCGTGTCCCGGTATTGTAAAAAGTTCATGACCGGGTCAACGGTATGCGCATAGCGGTCTTTGTTCGCCAGAATGCGGTTTGAGTTTTGTGAGAGCTGCGTATTCTTAGGTGAAAGATGCTCGAACAGCGTTTGCAATCCCTTTTTGCAAAAAATGGAATTCATCACCTCGATGCTCAGATCAGCCTGATAGACATCATAACCATGCAGTTTCAAAAAACCCTTTAAATATGGCGAGGCGGGGTAGGGTGTGTTAAGCTGGGTAAAGGGCGGAGTGATGAGCAGTATTTTGTCCGGCATTGGTTTCTATCGCCTTCCGCTATGGAGAGAGTTTGGCAATCTTACTGAAGTCCGTATTTTTTGGCAAGAAGAACCTTTGATTCAAATTGTCGCAAACGCGGACTAAGATTACCTTGACAATCTTGGCAAGAGTATTGTATAAACTACCTTCAGTTTAATAGTGACGATGTTTACTTTTAGCCGGCGTAGCTCAGTGGTAGAGCAGCTGATTCGTAATCAGCAGGTCGGTGGTTCAATCCCACTCGCCGGCTCCATTCCGACCCAACAGAACATCGTTACGCGCGCTCTAATTTCCAGCAAGTCAAAATGAAGTAACTCCGATTCATCAACCAATCATCCAAAAAAACCAAAAAGATAAAGGTTGACACCCCAAATAAATATGTTTAACATGGCTAACGTTTTGTGGTTTCAGGTCGTTTAATCGCGTCCGGGCTGCGAGGTGCCGATGAACCTTCCGAACTCAATCACTCTTGTCAGAGTTATCCTAATCCCGTTTTTCATCAACCTGATGATCTACGAATACTATCGCGCGGCTCTGATTGTTTTTGTCGTTGCCTGCGTAACGGATGCGCTTGACGGTTTAATCGCGAGGCTGTTGAATATGAAAACCGATCTTGGCGCTTTTCTGGATCCGATGGCGGATAAATTGCTGATCGTATCGGCGTTTGTGACATTGGTGCTGCTCAAGATGTTGCCGGTCTGGCTGGCGATCATTGTCATCAGCAGGGATGTCATCCTCGTTCTGGGCAGCATTATCATCTATTTTATGCAGCATGAGTTTAGCGTCCATCCTTCTCTGGTCGGGAAACTCACGACGGTGCTGCAATTACTGCTGGTAACTCTTACGCTTTTATTGGTGAACTACGGGACAGATTTGGGAATGATGCGTTATCTGCAATGGCTCACTGCGGCCATAACAGTGGCGTCGGGAGTCCAGTATGTATCCCGCGGCATGAGGCTGGCGGCATAGGTGTGGTTGTTGTTTCGACTCTTTCCGGGAGGATGGTCGCATGAAAATATCCGAGATGATTCGGCTGGCACTGGATAAAAAAGGATTCAAAAATCTAAAGGACGCGTCACAGGTCATGGGGATAAGCCCGGAGCTCCTCCGCGTGACCATTAACAAGGGGCATATTCCCAAAGATAATACGCTGATCATGATCGCAAATAAATTGAGCATCGACAGATCTATGCTCATTCTTGCCGCGCACCAGGAAAAAGTACCGGCTGATGTAAAGGGTTACTTCCTGTCGCCCTCGCAGGCAAAGTTCAGAAAAGGGAAACGTCGCTATCCACTTTCTGAAGAACAAATCAACTATCTTGAAAAGATATTGAGCGTGGAAGAGATCATGATGCTCAGGAAGTTTCGCCAGATCACTGAAGAGGCCCGGATCCAGATCGTCGGCTATGGAGATTTTATGTTCGCATCCAAAAGGAGTTCCTGATTGCTGAAAATTGCGGGAGTCGGACCGGAAAGCATTGCCGCCGCCCTGGGATTGAGATATGGGGACAGGATCCTTGCGATCAATGGTGAATCGGTCAACGATGTTGTCGATTACCGGTTTCATATTGGTGACGAACAAATCGCGTTGACTGTACAAAAACGGTCCGGTGCAATAAAGAACTTGCGTTTTACCAAACCACCGGATGATGATCTTGGAATTGAGTTTCCATTGTTTCAGATCAAACACTGTGGAAACCATTGTATTTTCTGTTTTGTTGACCAGATGCCTCCCGACTGCCGCAGCAGCCTTTATGTCAAAGATGACGATTATCGCGCCTCATTTCTGTTCGGCAATTATATTACATTGAGCGCTCTTTCCGAAGCTGACCTTGCAAGGGTCTTCAAACAGCGCTTAAGCCCGCTTTATGTATCCGTTCATGCGACTGAACCGGAATTGAGGGCCTTCATTCTCGGCAATCAACGCGCCCCGGATATTTTAGCGCGCATAAAACAACTTGCGGATGGTGGTATTCGTATGCATACCCAGATAGTGACCTGTCCGGGAGTGAATGACGGGCGGCATCTCGAAAAAACAATCGAAGACCTGTCGAAGTTTTTCCCTTCGGTTATGTCGATCGCGGTCGTTCCGGTCGGCATTACCGCGTACCGGTCCGGACTGTATCCCGTAAAACCGTTTACACGCGCCAAAGCACAGGCCATCCTCGTTACAACCAAACGCTTCGGGACGAGGTATCTGCGTCAATTCGGAACGCGGCTCGTATTTGCTTCCGATGAGTTCTTCATTAAAGCGGGTGCGCCATTTCCCCCGGCCTCTTGTTACGAGGAGTTCCCTCAGATCGAGAATGGCGTTGGCATGGTGTCGGCTTTTCTGCGCAGCGTTTCACGAGTACGCGTACCCGCAAGGATATCACCGTTGCGCGTCACCGTCGTGACCGGAGTCTCTTTTGGCGCAATCTTAAAAGCTTCACTTCTTAAACTTAAGCAGGTCAAAGGGCTGGTCATCATGCAGATCACGGTCAAAAACCGCTTTTTTGGCAAATTTGTAACGGTTGCAGGATTGTTGACCGGAGGCGATATCATGCGAGCCTTGCGTGGCAAGCGTCTCGGCGACCTGGTGCTCATTCCATCAAATGTTCTCATGGAAGAAGAACCACTTTTTCTTGATAATATGAGCCTTGCTCAGATGGAGAAGGAACTGGGCGTCAGGGTCTGCGCTGTTTCAGACTTCAAGGATTTGATCCATGTTCTGCGCGGGAAAGAGTAGGCACACCATGGTTTCAGGTAATACGAAGGTATACGGCCTCTTTGGCTATCCGGTAGAGCATAGCTTTTCTCCGGGTATGCATAACGCGGCATTTGCCAGGCTCGTCATGGATGCATGTTATGTCCCGTTTTTAGTCCACCCTGATTTTCTTAAGAATGCAGTTCAGGGCATGCGTGCCATGAACCTTAGGGGGATGAATGTCACCGTACCGCACAAACAGGCGGTCATTGAATATCTCGATGGCCTCTCGGAAGAGGCGCGGCTTATTGGAGCGGTAAACACGATTGAAGTCCTGGATGGCAGCCTCATCGGCCATAACACGGACGGCAGGGGCTTTATTCGCTCGCTCCGTGACGATGCCCGGTTCAACCCGAAAGGAAAGCGGATTCTTTTTATCGGTTCTGGCGGCGCTGCTCGTGCAGTCGGTTTTAGCCTCGCGCTTGCCGGCGCCGGCACAATCGACTACCTGGACCTTGATAACCGGAAGGCATCCATCCTCGCCCGCGAAATGCAAACAAAAACAGGCGCGAAGGTAGACGCTATCGACTCCGGCCATCTTTCCCGCGCTGCCGCTGACGCAGACTGTATCATCAACGCAACGCCTGTGGGATTGAAGAAGACAGATCCGCTGCCATTCAACGCAGGACTCATCCAGAAACAACACCTTGTCTGCGATCTCGTGTACAATCCTTCAGAAACAAAGCTCCTCATGGCGGCAAAGGCCCGCGGCGCCCGGACACTCTCCGGTATCGGCATGCTTTTGTATCAAGGCGTGATTGCGTTCGAGATCTGGACGAATAAAAAGGCGCCTGTACAGGTCATGAAAAACGCGCTCGCCAGGCAAATAAGATCTGCGAGGTGACCCATCGTGACAAGTGTCACAAAATGTCCAATTGCTTGACATAACCTATATATTCCAGTAATATGATTCTGTACGTTGATTTATAAAAGGAGTTTTTACTCATGGCAATGTCAGGCAGACTTGGCTCCATGCTGATTTCATCCGGCATTATTACGGATGATCAGTTGAAAAATGCACTTGCTGCTCAAAAAAGTGAAGGCGGCCGTCTGGGCACACTACTGGTCAAACTCGGGTTTGTTCAGGAAGACAAACTCATGACGTTCTTGAGTAAACAGTACGGCGTGCCGTATGTTGACCTTAGCCGCTTTGAAATTAATGCCATGGTTATCAAACATATTCCCGCCGAAGTTGCTCAAAAATACAGAATTATGCCGATCAACCGGTCCGGAGCTACGATTACGATCGCCATGGTGGACCCCTCGAATATTTTTGCGATCGACGACATCAAGTTTATGACGGGCTACAATGTCGAGGCGGTGGTGGCAACCGAAGGTGCCATTATCGAAGCGATTAAAAAATACTATGGAGCCGCAAAATCACTAGTCGCTGCAAGCCCCGGTGGTAAGGGCGGGGTGCAGGCAAAGGAAGAGAAAAAGCTTGCTTTTAATGCGAAAGATTATGACTTAGATGATAAAGATGATGCGTCAAAGGATTTCATCGATGATATCGATACCGGGGGAGAAGTGGATGTCGATGACTTTGACAATCTGGTAAGCGGCGCTGTTGATGAACTCGAAGTAGTAGAGGACAGTGCACTAGATCAGTTATCGTCAGATGTCGAAGCGCCGATCGTTAAATTAGTGAATGGCATCCTGATGCGCGCCGCCAAGATGGGCGTCAGCGATATCCATATTGAACCCTATGAGAAAAAGTTCAGGGTCAGATACCGCCTGGACGGTGTTTTGAACACGGTCATGGGGCTTCCACTTAAGATCAGAAATGCAATTATCTCACGCATCAAGATTATGTCTCAGCTCGACATCGCCGAGCGCAGGCTTCCGCAGGACGGCAGAATCAAGATGAAGATGGGGAAAAGCAAGGTGATGGATTTCCGCGTCTCGGTGCTTCCAACCCTCTTCGGAGAAAAGATCGTTATGCGCCTGCTGGACAAGTCGAACCTTCAGCTTGATATGACCAAGCTTGGTTTTGATACTGACCAGCTGGTTGATTTTCAGGAAGCTTTGGGCAGACCGTTCGGCATGGTCCTGGTGACGGGCCCGACTGGGAGCGGCAAGACCACGACGCTTTATTCTGCGCTGAGCGAACTGAATAAGGATTCTGAAAATATCATGACGGCCGAGGACCCGGTTGAGTTTAATCTCATGGGCATTAACCAGGTGCAGATGAAGGATGAGATCGGGCTGAACTTCGCTGCAGCGCTGCGGTCCTTCCTGCGGCAGGATCCTGACATCATCATGGTCGGCGAGACCCGGGATTATGAAACGGCTGAGATCGGCGTAAAAGCAGCGCTCACCGGTCATCTTGTGCTTACCACGCTCCATACCAATGATGCGCCGAGCACTATTAACCGTATGCTCAACATGGGCGTAGAACCGTTTCTGGTCTCGTCCGCGGTCATCTTGATCGTTGCCCAGCGGCTGGTGCGAAGGTCCTGCCAGAATTGCAAACAACCCGAGAAACTTCCCCTGCAGACCTTCATTGATGCAGGGTTTGCCGCCGAAGAGGCGTCGACCATCGTCAGTTATAAAGGCATCGGTTGTGAAGTTTGCAATAAGACCGGTTACAAAGGCAGAGTTGCACTCTATGAGGTTATGCCGATCAAAGAAGAGATCAAGGAATTGATCCTTCAGGGTTCATCGGTCTTTGATATCAAAAAACAGGCGATCGCTTCAGGTATGAAAACACTACGCGCAAGCGGATTGTTAAAGGTCAAGGCAGGCTTGACCTCGCTTGAAGAGGTTGTTGAAAATACATTCCCCGATAATAAGTGATGAGTCGGCCCTCAATACGAAAGCTAATCTCCGTGAAAAGGTGTGACTGCCATGACCAATCTGCACGACTTGTTAAAATATATGATAGAAAAGGGAGCTTCTGACCTTCATCTTACGACAGGGATCCCGCCGAGCATACGCGTCGACGGCAAGGTAAAGCCTATTCCGGGCCTGGATATGATGACCTCCACATCAACGAAAGACCTCTGCTACAGCATCCTTACTGATGCACAAAAACATAAGTTCGAGGAAAATAGCGAACTTGATCTTTCCTTCGGAGTAAAAAACCTTTCCCGGTTTCGCGCAAATATGTTCGTGCAACGCGGCGCGGTTGCTGCGGCGATCAGGGCCATTCCGTTCAAAATTAAAACATTCAAAGAACTGGGCCTTACTGATGTTGTTGCTGACCTCTGCAAAAAACCGCGGGGGCTCGTTCTGGTTACCGGTCCGACAGGTAGTGGTAAGTCGACGACGCTGGCTTCCATGATCGATAAAATTAATAATGAGCGCCAGGAACATATTCTCACGATTGAAGATCCGATCGAGTATCTTCATCCCCACAAAAAATGCCTGGTGAACCAACGCGAGGTAAATGCTGATACCAAGTCGTTTAAAGATGCGTTGAAATATATTCTCAGACAGGACCCCGATGTGGTGCTGGTAGGAGAAATGAGGGACCTTGAAACGATCGAAGCGGCGCTGACGATCGCTGAAACCGGCCACCTTACATTTGCCACGCTTCACACCAACTCGGCCGCCCAGACGATCAACCGCATTATCGATGTCTTCCCGCAGCATCAACAGTCTCAGGTGCGGGCGCAGCTGTCTTTTGTACTGGAAGGTGTCGTCTCGCAGCAGCTTTTGCCAAAGCTCGGCGGCGGCCGTGTGGTGGCACTCGAGGTCATGGTTCCCAACGTCGCTATTCGCAACTTGATCAGGGAGGATAAGGTTCACCAGATCTATTCGATCATGCAGACCGGACAGTCGAAGTTCGGCATGCAGACGCTGAATCAGTCGTTGTACGATCTGTATGTAAAGAAACAGATCAGTTATGACGATTGTATATCCAAGTCCTCGAACACGGAGGAACTCAACCAGATGCTCACCCGGTCAGGTTTGGCAGGGACCCAGACGATCCAGAAGGACTACAAATGACGGGATGTGATTCTTGACGGTATCGTTGTGATTATTTAGAAGAGGAACATATTCCGTACTAAAAGAAGTCATAACACGTTGAGAGGTGAGAAATGGCAACAACGGTATTTATCTGGGAAGGCAAGACAAGGCAGGGAGTCGTTCAGAAAGGCGAGCTTTCCGCAAGCAACAAAGAAGATGTAATGGCGCTTCTTCGCAAGCAGAATATCCTGCCGATCAATGTTACGGTAAAGCCAAAGGAATACAAATTCGCTTTCGGGAGTGGTGGGCCAAAAATTACCGATACCAATATTGTTATTTTTACCCGTCAGCTGGCAACCATGATCGATGCCGGTTTGCCCCTGGTACAATGCCTTGATATCCTCGGCAGTCAGACGGAAAATACAAGTTTGGCAAAAGTAGTGGTCCAGGTGAGGACCGATGTGGAAGGCGGGGCCACTTTCGCTGACGCACTTAAAAGGCATCCAAAAGTGTTTGACAATCTTTACAGCAACATGGTGGCCGCCGGAGAGGCGGGCGGCATTTTAGATACGATCCTGCAGCGCCTTGCCTCATATATGGAAAAGTTCGCCAAGATCAAGAAACAGATCAAAGGAGCCATGATCTATCCGTCGGTGATCCTGTTCGTCGCGATCTCCGTTGTTACGCTGTTGATGGTGATTGTTGTGCCTATGTTGGCAAACATATTTTCTGAGGCCGGCCAGGCATTGCCTCTGCCAACACGGATCGTTGTCGCCTTCAGTAACTTTCTGAAAGGCTGGGGCGGTTTAAGCCTGCTGATCGGTATCATTGGGATCGTGACCGGCCTGAAACAGTGGAGAAAAACTGAGAATGGCTTACGAACGCAGGACGCTATCGCTCTGAAGATCCCGGTTATGGGGTCATTGATTCAGCGGGTGTCTGTCGCCAAATTTACCCGGACTCTGGGAACCTTGATGACCAGCGGCGTGCCCATTCTTGAAGGTTTGAGCATTGTTGCAAAAACTGCTGGGAACAAGGTCGTGGAAGAAGCTATCATGGCAACCAGGCAAGCGGTGAGCGAAGGAAAGACCCTTGCAGAACCTCTTTCCAAGTCCAAGGTTTTTCCGCCCATGGTCGTGCAGATGATATCGGTTGGGGAAGCCACCGGCGCATTAGACAATATGCTTAATAAGATTGCGGATTTTTATGATGACGAGGTGGATTCCGCCGTGGGTGCGATGACCGCCTTGCTCGAACCCATGCTTATGATTTTTCTTGGCGTTACCGTCGGGTTTGTCATCGTAGCCATGTATATGCCAATCTTCCAAATGGGCTCTGCGGTGGGATAAAAACAGCGTGGTCCGGTTTTTTCCAAAAGACGAGAGCTTCACACGTATCAAATGGCTGATTGCGAGCAGGATTGTACTGGTTACCTTTCTGCTCGGAACGCTAATTTTTTTTCAACAGCAGTATAAAATATATCCGATACCCACCGTATCGCTGAATTATTTTGTTCTGTTGGTATTTGTTCTCACCTGCATCTATTGGTACCTGCTCCGGAAAATAAAGAACCTTCCTCTCTTCGCCTCTTTCCAGATTGTCATCGATATTTTTCTTGTTACGTTTCTCGTTCATATCACGGGCGGCATTGACAGTAGTTTTTCGCCGCTATATCATTTAATCATTATTTCCAGCAGTATTATATTGTACCGAAAAGGGGGGTATCTTGCGGCTTCACTTGCCAGTATTCTATACGGCGGCATGCTGGACATCCAATATTATGGCGCTTTAGGTTTTGTGCAGAGCCTCAATTTTACCGCCATGCAGGTGCTGTATATCGTTTTTAGCAACATTTTGTCGTTATATGCGGTGGCGCTTTTAAGCGGCTACCTGTCCGAGCGGCTCAGAAAAACCAGGCAGGAGTTGTATGAAAAAAGTGTTGATTTTGCGGACCTCAGAGTATTGCAGGAACATATCCTGCGGAGCGTGGGGAGCGGCATTCTGACAACTGATATGACCAGTCGCATAACCTCGTGGAATCCCGGCGCGGAACATATTACCGGTTACTCACATGATGAGATTCGTGACCGGTTGCAGGATGTTTTTGGACAGAGCATCAAGGTGTTTTTCAACCATTCTGATTCGTTGAAAGAACGGCCCTATCGCCTGCAGGGGGAAATCGTCAAGAAGGATAAGACGGTAGCCAAATTAGGAATGACCGCATCACTGCTTCGTGACGAACAAAACGCGGTCCGTGGAATAATCCTCATTTTTCAGGATATCACCAAGATCACGGAAATGGAGGAACTGGTTCGACGACAGGAACGGTTAGCGACCGTCGGCAGCCTTGCCGCAGGCATTGCCCACGAAATCAGGAATCCGCTGGCTTCGATCAGCGGCTCGATTCAGGTGCTGCAAGGAGAACTTGACCTTAAAGGTGATAATAAACAACTGATGGATATTATCCTGAGAGAAACCGACCGGTTGAATGCCATCATCACGGACTTTCTGGAGTATGCACGGCCTCAGGCATGCCCTTCTACAGGGATGCCCGTTGGTGAAGCGTATCTTTCACTGTCAGCGCTTCTTAGCGAGACGGTGATGCTTCTTAAGAACAGACGTGACCATCATGCGGAGATCGGCATCACCTGCACTCTTGAACCTGAAATTCTGGTCAAGGGAGACCCTCAGCGATTGCGTCAGGTTTTTTGGAATTTGCTGATAAACGCATGTCAGGCTATTTCCGGAAAAGGTGATATCCGTGTTGTCGCATCACTCGCGTCTGAAACCGTCAGCGATGCAGCCTGGTGCGTGATCGTAATTGCCGATTCCGGCCAGGGTATTGCGTCTTATGATATTGACAAAATATTCGACCCTTTTTTTACGACGAAGGATTCGATCGGAGGGACCGGTCTGGGCCTTGCCATTGCGCATCGTATTGTTGAAGACCATGGCGGCTTGATCGAAGCCGAAAGCGAACCCGGGAAAGGCGCAAAATTCACCGTCAGGCTGCCAAATGCCTTATCTTCAGCAGATGGCGCTGCACCCGTGATACCCCGGAAGGATGAATTGTTATGAACCGTATACTTGTTGTAGATGATGAAC
>Ga0194060_10003543_pt1 | contig 11003 bp, 11 predicted proteins | sample SepL225m_MetaG_FD_163427 | JGI IMG/M metagenome (GOLD analysis project Ga0194060, IMG submission 163427) | Anoxic zone freshwater microbial communities from boreal shield lake in IISD Experimental Lakes Area, Ontario, Canada - Sep2016-L222-5m | ecosystem: Environmental > Aquatic > Freshwater >... | reverse complement strand
GACAATGCATTGGTTGGTTCCCCCCCCGCTTGCGGGGGGGCTAGGGGGGGTGATCGGCGGGAGCCTTTCTGCGAAGATATTTACAACTGTAGTACTAAGATCAATACCTTATCAACTTACGAATCTATCGCCGCTCAGCCCTCACCCCCCAGCCCCCTCTCCCTGAACGGGAGAGGGGGAGTATTCCGCACCAGGAAGGGATGTACTCCCCTCTCCCCGTGAGGGAGAGGGGCTGGGGGTGAGGGGGCAAGGTCGATGCAGGATCGGCTTATGTGAAAAGTATTGTGTCTAAGGTGGTGGCGTCCTACCCGCCCGATGCCTTAGGCAGCGCGAAGCGATAGCCCACGCCATAGACCGTCTCGATATATTTGGGGTGACGCGGGTCGGGTTCGATCTTGGTGCGCAGGTTACGGATGTGAACATCGATGGTGCGCTCGTAACCCTCGAAGGTATTCCCAGAGATGCGATCCATTAGGTCGAGGCGCGAGAAGACCTGCCCCGGCGCAGCCATGAACGTGCTGAGCAACTCGAACTCTGAGGGCGTCAGATCAACATATTGGTTGCGGACGCGCACGGTACAACCAGTGCGATCAACGATAATATCGGCGGCGCGCAAAAGATCGGGTTCGATTGCCGGACGGTGGGTGCGACGGATCACCGCACGAACACGGGCAATCAGCTCGCGGACGTTGAAAGGCTTGCTGATGTAGTCGTCGGCACCTAGCTCCAGGCCGAGGATCTTGTCCTCATCGTCAACTTTTGCCGTGAGCATGATCACCGGGGCAACACCCTCTTTGCGGTACGCATTCATAAACTCATAGCCGCCCATCTCTGGCATCATCAGGTCAAGGATGATCAGGTCGGGCTTCTCGATGCGCGCCACGTAGAGAGCCTCACGGCCATTGGCAGCCTGAACGACGTGATACATCTCCTGCTCCAGGTAGACGCGGATCATGTCGCGTAGATTTCGTTCGTCGTCGATGATGAGAATGGTGTGAGTCATAAGGCAAGGCTTTAGGTGCGAGGGCTTAGATTCGCATGGTAGCAGGAATATTTTCAGGCATTGTTAAGGCGAACCCTCCAGTAGGGCTCCTCATGTTCGCCCAACACGACCGCCGGACGGGCGGGCCTCAGGTTCCGGCGGGGGAGTCGAGGGCGGCGCGCAGGCCAGCGGCGAGGAGCGGCAGACCGGCGATCTGCACGATATGAAACAGGCCGTTGTGGTCAAACGGGACGCCGAAGACGGTTAGTTCGGCATTGCTGGCCTGGATGGCGGCGGCGAGGATGGAAAGCAGGACACCGGCGGACATCTGCTGCGCGCCGCTAAGCCGACCGGCCCGAGCGAGGCGGACGTAGACCCCGAGGGCAAACAGCATCGCCACGGCCTCGTAGATGATGAAGACCAGGAAGCCGCGCTGGATGCGCTGGCTGATCGTGTAGAAACCGAGGGCGCTGAGGATCAGTCCTGGCAGAGCGCGGCGCGCAGCCCGCTCGCCGAACAGGTCGCCGACCGCGCCGGTGGCGAAGAGAGCGACGGTGATGCCCAACACGAGGGTGAGCGGTCGCCAGAGCAGGGTGCGGCGCTCTTCTGGCATCTCCAGGCCGTGGACAACCGCGCCGAGGGCACCAGAGGCACCCAGCGTGCCAAAGGTGGCGGCCCAGACACCGGCCTTCCAGGGGTCTCCCTGGCGGTGTTTAAGAAGGTCGTCCGCGTAGCGCAGAGCAACAGCGGCGATCAGGGCGTCGGTGGCGGCGGTGGTGCGCTCGGTCGGGCTCGCGATGATCTGCATTGGAATACCCTCACCAAAACCCTTATATATGTGGCTGACATTGCCAGCGAAGCTGGTAATGTCAGCCACATATATAATTATTTCTGGGGGCCGCTGGCCCCCCTACAGCACGATCTTGCGCTCGCCGATCAGGCGCGAGCGCATTTTGCGGTAGAGCTCATCGTAGTTCAGGCGGCCCATGGTGATCTCGTACTTGTACGCCTGGAGCATCTTGTGGATCTCGGCGTCGAGTCGTTCCTCGATCATCAACTCGTCGGTGATGATCTCGTTGACCGCCAGGCGCAGGTCGCTGTCGCCGCCCTGGAAGAGCACGCCATCGATCTCGGCGAGCTGATCGACGATAGCGGCGGAGAGCAGGTCGATCTTCTCAGGAGAGAGCTTCATCGGAACCTCACGACATTGATGATTGCAGATTGGTGATTGCAGATTGGTGATTGCACAACCCGCCCCTACACTATAACACGTCTGCAATCCGCAATCAGATCACCCGCTCGTTGCCGCCATCGACTGGCACCTGGGAGGCGGTGGTTTTGGCGAACAGCGGGCCGCACATCTCGGCTGCCAGTTCGGCAACATCACGGCTCGTGACTTCAACCCGCAGGACGTTGTTGGTCTTGTACTGCTCGACGGTCAGGCCGTAGTTTTTGGCGCGGGCCTGCAGTACCTCTTCGGTCCAAAGGCCGGTGTCGAAGACGGCGTTGGGGTGCAGGGAATTCACCCTGATTCGATCCTGGCCCCACTCAAGGGCGACGACCCGTGCGAGCTGGTTGAGCGCGGCTTTGGATGCGGAGTAAGCCCCGGCCCCTGGCCCTGGGGCGGGCACGTTCTTCGAGCCGATGATCGCGATTCGCCCGCCGCGTGGTGCGCGCTTGAGTAGGACGTGGGCCTCGCGCATCAGGATCAGGTTCGCATCCAGATTGATGGTCATCGTCCTGCGCCACTCGGCGGTGGGCATGTTCTCGATGCGCCGGGAAGGCGGGAAGATACCCGCGTTGAGGATGAGCATATCGAGGCCGCCGAAGGCGCGGGCGGTGCGCTCCAGGGCCGCAATGAGTTGCTCCTCGCTGGTCACGTCGCAGCGCACGCCAAGAAAATCGGGGCGGTCGAAGAGGTGTTCGATAGCCGGGTTGATGTCGAGGCCGACCACCGCTGCGCCACGGGCCAGCAGCGACTCGACACACGCCTTGCCGATGCCGGAAGCCGCCCCGGTGACTAGGCCGATCTCGCCGGCGAACACGGGCGGACGGCCCTGGCGCGTGAGTTTGGCCTGTTCTAACTCCCAGTACTCAAAGTCGAAAACCTCAGCGGTGGACTCAGATTGGTAAGACTCCAGGGCGGTCGCCTGCTCAATGATCGTCATGGTATGGCGATAGATCTCGCCAGAAATGCGCGCCTCCTGAGCGCTGCGGCCCGTCGCGACCATGCCCAGGGATTCGTCAAGCACCACGCGGGGGGCCGGGTCGAGCATGGTGAGGGCGAAGCTGGCGCGGGCCTGGTGCGCCTGGAAGTACGCCTCATAATCAGCGCGGAACGCGGCCACATCACGGCCGAGCAGAGGCACGCGCTTGGTGCGGATGACGTGATCGGGGGTGGCCGGGCCCTGCTGCGAAATCACGGCGAGATCCGGGCGCTGGGCGAAGCGCAGCGCCTGGGCATCCTCGTGGGCGGCGAGGATCATGGGCGCGCCCGCCGCCGTGGAGATTGCCTGACGCAGATCGGCAAGTTCCTGGCGCAGCGCACGCTGCGGGTCGGGCTGTTCCACCGGTGCAACGGGGACAGGGTAACTGGCCAGGTATGTCTCGGCCTGGTTCACCAGGTTGATCATCTGGTCATAGGCGGCCTGAGCCGTCTCGCCGAAGCTAAACAGGCCGTGGCGCAGCAGCACCACGCCGGTCGTGCGCTCAGAAAGCTCGGCTTGAAAAACCGCCGCGCAGTGCTTAGCCACCGGGAAGCCGGGTCGGATGTAGGGCACGACCACCACAGCATCGCCGTAGATCGCACGAATGCGCTCCGCGCCGCTGGGGGTGTTGGTGATCGCCAGCACCGCGTCGGAGTGCGTATGGAAGACATACTTCGCTGGCAGGAGCGCGTGCAGCATCGCCTCGACCGAAACCGGGGGAGCCGAGGCGTCAACCACACTGCCGCGCAGCTCGTTGAGCCACTGGCTATCGGAAAGAGTCTCCAGGGTGGTCAGGCGGCGCAGGTGATCGAGGCGCACCGGCGCAAAATCCTTGGCCGCGACCGTGGCCAGGTCGGAGCCACTGCCCTTGACATAGAGCAACGTCTGCGGCTCACCGAAGATCGTGGGCTGTGCGATCTTGACCGACGTATTGCCGCCGCCGTGCAGAACAAGGGCCGGGTCTGCGCCGAGCAGCCGCGAAGCGTACACGCACTGGCCCAGGTCGCCGGGAAAGTGCGCGGCGTCATCGGGGTTCCATTGGTTGTGCATAGCAAAATTCGCCTATGATATTCACCACAAAGGCATAGAGACACAAAGCCTTTGTGTCTCTATGCCTTTGTGGTAAGCAGAAGATTTGTGTACGCCAGCTAGGCTGGCACCGCGTCGTTCTTGATTGTCTGGTAGAGATCGTTGGCCTGCGCCGGGTTCAGCCCCTCGTGGATGAGCGCCTGGAGGCCACGGGCAGCGGCTACCGGGTGGGCGTCCTGCCAGACATTCCGGCCAAGGTTGACGCCAATCGCACCGCGCTGGATGCCGTCGTGGACAAACTCATAGACCTCAATGATCGTGTCGCACTTGGGGCCACCGGCGATCACCACCGGCACCGGGCAGTTCTCGGCGACCTTATGAAAATCCTCGCACCAGTAGGTCTTCACAGCCGTTGCGCCGAGTTCGGCGGCGATGCGGCAGGAGAGGGCCAGGAAGCGGGCATCGCGCTTCTCAAGCTCTTTACCCACAGCGGTGACAGCCATCACCGGAATGCCGTAGGGTTCGCAGGAGTTGATCAGGTTAGCCAGGTTATTCAGAGTCTGGTGTTCAAAATCAGAGCCAACGAAGACAGAGAGGCCGACGGCGGCGGCGTTCAGGCGGATAACCTCGTCAATCGAGGTGGTGACACTTTCGTTGGACAGGTCCGCGCCGATAATGCTGGAACCGCCGGAGACGCGCAGGATGATCGGCACCTTGATGTTCGGGTCAATACTGGCGCGCAGCACACCACGGGTGACGAACAGCGCATCGACATAGGGAAGCAGCGGCGTAACCATCTCGCCGGGCTTCTCAAGGCAGCGGGTCGGCCCGAGGAAATAGCCGTGATCCATCGCGAGGAAGAAGCAGCGACCATCCGGCTTGGTAATCTGTGACCAGCGGTTCTGTTTGCCCCAGTCCATAACAACTGGCTCCTTCATATTGTCTATATGTCATAAGCTTGATGTGAGGGAAAGCGGTCACATTATACGGGCTACGTTCCGGCTGTCAACTCAGAAACCCTCAGCTTTGCCAGTGCGCGGTCGGCAATGAAGGCCGCATCAGAGCGCCGCGTTGATCTCGTCCAGGTCAAACAGCTCCGGGTCAAACTCGCCGCCCACCCATTCAATCATATCGTCGTGTTCAGGATGCTCCGGGTCAGTGACGGTCGCCAGGAAATCCGCGTAGCCCCAGATCCCGCCGCAGTCCTCGGGCGGGCAGGCCCGCTTGCCCGCCGTGCAGCGCGGATAGGTCACGCCTAGCTCCGGCTCGCGCACCTGTTCCAGCAGCACCACATGCGTCCAGCAATCGCCGAAATCGTACTCGTAGCTCAGCTTCTGTTTCGGCACAACAAGCAGCTTGTTCAGCTTGACCCGCTGTTCGTCAAGGATATCCTGCTCATCGTCCGCGTCGGGCACGCCGTACACGGTCTGACCAACCGTGAACATGTGCAGATGCGAGTCCGTCCAGCCCATCACGGCCTGGATGATCGCGTGGAGTCTGGACAGGGTGATATTATCCGGCACCTCAACCCGCCGCCAAATCGGCGGCTTACTATCCTTGAGCGTGATCTTCAACTGGTAGACGCGGCTCGGGGCGGCGGATTTACGCGGCATCGGATCCTCCTTCCTGTCGTTGTCCGGTCACTATCGGCTCGATCTCCTGAACGCGCCCGATCTGGCCGTCCTCCAGCCGCACCTTGATCCCACGCGAGTGCTGCGCCGCCGAGGTCAGGACGTCCTTCACCACGCCAAGCGTCCTTCGTCCCGTGCGCTGATCTTCCTTGCGTATCATTGCCACCCGCAGCCCAGGCCGGATGTCTTTGCGATATTGTCCGTTCATCGATCCTCCCTTCCCTGCATTTTGGGGTATTGTACACGACGCCTCCGTAGCCCGTGCCACTGAGGCCAGGGCTGATGCAAAGTCGTGTGATCGCCGCTCAGCCCTCACCCCCCTAGCCCCCTCTCCCTGAGCGGGAGAGGGGGCGTCGGACGCATCCTGGTGCGGAATCTCCCCTCTCCCCGTGAGGGAGAGGGGCTGGGGGTGAGGGCCGGGCGTGTAACTTTGCACCAGCCCTGCGCCATACCAAACGCACAGATCGTCAGGGCGCGTATAATGAGGGCAGTATTCAGCAGTTTATCTGCCAACAGCCACCCGGTATATCTCAATCTAGCCAGAGGCTCCTCATGCTGATCTGCTCCGATCTCCGCACGGGTGTTGGCTGTGGCGCAATCAACCCGAACGGGACACCTACCTGTGGGCGCTGCAATAACCCTCTGCGCTACGCCATTGAACTTCACGACCCCGGCGACCTGATTGGCCATTACCGTGTCCAGACGATGATCGGCCACGGCGGATTTGGCGCGGTCTACGCGGTTGAGTCGCTCCAGCAACCCGGTCTGCTCCTCGCGCTGAAAGAGACGTTTGACCCCGCGAGTATCCGCAGCCTCCAGGACGAGTTCACGATTCTCCAGGGTCTCTCCCATCCAACTTTGCCACGTTATTACGAGTGATTTGAGCATCAGGGCAGCGGTTATCTGGTGATGGAGTTGGTCGAGGGCCAGAATCTGGAAGAGATTCTCATTCGTCGGCGCGGCCCGCTACCGGAGCCTCAGGTGCTCGGCTATGCGGTTCAACTCTGCGATGTGCTGAGTTATTTGCACACCCGGCACAGTCCGATCCTCCATCGTGACATCAAGCCCGCCAATATCCGCCTGACCCCCGATGGGCTGATCAAGTTGGTAGATTTTGGTCTGCTCAAGCAGGGGACGCAGACAACCCGCATGACGATGCGCGGCGTAGGGACGCTGGCCTACGCGCCGGTGGAGCAGTATGGTGGCGACGGACAGCACACCGACCAGCGCAGCGATCTCTATAGCCTGGGGGCAACGCTCTACCACCTGCTGAGCGGGCAGGAGCCGCTACCTGCCGGGAAGCGACTTGCCACGGTAGACCCGCTGCCACCCCTGCGCCAGGTGAACCCGGCCATCGCAGCGCACGTTTCCGCAGCGGTGACAAAGGCCATGCAGCCGCTCTTGGATCAGCGCTACCCGGATGTGGCGCGTTTCAAAGCGGCGCTGCTGGATGCAACCAGCAGCGTCCATGTGCCGCCTGCCATCGCTCCGACGATCCCGATTGCACGGCCCGTCGCCGTGGCAACCGCACCGATGCCCCTGCCGCCGGTTGCCCGCCCGCGTGCGCCGATCCAGCCCAGCCCGCCGTCGGGTGCCAAGCAATCCTCGCCCCTGACCATCTTCCTGGGGGCTGGCTTGGTGGTGCTTATTGCGGTGATTGCGCTGATTTTCGTGGGCCGGGGCGGGCAAACCGCCGTGCAACCGACGACGGTTGCGGCGACTACCGCACAGCCAACAGACGCACCCATCGTCGCTGTGCTACCTCCCACAGAGCCGACGACGCTACCACCAACAGTTATGCCGACTGCTATACCAACGGCGGTGCAACCCACAGCAACCTCCGTCCCCAACCCACTGCCCGCCTGGGTGCCAGAAATGGTGAAAGTGGATGCTGGCCCGTTCTTGATGGGCAGTACCGATCAGCAGATCGCCGATGTGCTTCGCCAGGATGCGATGATGACTTGGATCACGAATGAGCAACCCCAACACACGCTGACCCTGCCCGCTTACTGGATCGGCAAGACCGAGGTGACGAACGCGCAGTTCCGCCCTTTTGTTGAAGGCGACGGCTACACCAACCGCGCTTACTGGACTGAAGCGGGATGGGCGTGGCAGCAGGCAGAAAAGATCACCCAGCCAGCATATTGGAACGATGTGACGTGGAACGGCTCAGACTACCCGGTAGTCGGCGTGAGTTGGTTCGAGGCGGTAGCCTACTGCCGCTGGCTGAGCCAGAAGATCGGCATTGACATTCGGCTACCGAGTGAGGCGGAGTGGGAAAAAGCCGCCCGTGGTTCCGACGGGCGGATCTATCCCTGGGGCAATACCTGGGATGCCAAACGTGCCAATAGCAACGAGTCAGGCTTGAAGAAAACCACACCCGTTGGCAGTTATCCAACTGGGGCCAGCCCCTACGGTGCGCTGGATATGGCAGGGAATGTGTGGGAGTGGTGCGCGACGAAGTGGCAGAAACCCTACCCCTACCAGCTTGAAGATGAGTGGCAAGCGACCTATCTGGAGTCCAACACCGATTATCGTGTGCTACGTGGTGGCTCGTCGTGGAATGATAGCACAGTCGTGCGCGGGGCGTTCCGCTTCAACGACGACCTCGCGCGCGACCGCTACGACGATAGGGGGTTGCGGGTCGCCAGTCGTTCTCCCCTGCCCGGTTCTGGTTCCTGAATCCTGTCTTCTGTGTGCGGAATCGCGTTTTTTTGAGAAGCTGTCTGAAAAGGTATGGCTACGTCCTAGACCTGTCAGGTAGGACACACAAGAACCATCGAGTTGCGCAAGACTCATCCCGTGTGTCCTACCTGACAGGTCTTTAGAGCAGTCCTAATTCCGGTTGTGAAAGAGGAGTCGAGGCTTCAGCCGGCTAAAGCCTGGACTCCCCTTGTCGTCTTGTGCAACTGCGGCGGCTCATCAACGAACAAGCAACCGATTATAGTCCGTGTGTGATCCAATCCAGAAGCAAACGAACCCAGCGGGAATTTCAACCGCTAAGACATGTTTCAAAATGGGCACATTCAGCTTTACAGTCTTGCGACGAAACGATGACGCGATGAGGCGATACGGAGCGCTTCACCGCGTCATCGTTTCGTCGCTGAATTGTCAATCTGGATTGAAACATGCCTAAGACATGGTTCAGATCAGCTTTACAGTTTAGCGGGGACGTAGCGCCGCCTTCCAGGCGGTCAGGAGTACCATCGCAGGCTGGAAGCCCGCGCTACAAACGGTCACGTTGAAACCTGGCACCTGAAACCTTGTCCTACCGCAAAAGGCATGCTGTCCGGGCACCGCCCGCCGGGAGGCTGAAGGCCCCGGCTAGATACGACGAAGGCCGCTTCAGCGGCCTTCGTCGTATCTAGCCCGCCCGTTTACGGGCCGGGCGGCTGGGATGACAGCGTGCCTTTTGCGGTAGTGCCTTATTATGATTCTCGCGCAGCGAGCGCCTCCTGTGGAGTCATCACCGTCACGACAGAAGCAGCGCGGGTGCGCTGTTCACGGTCGAGCGAGACGAGCGTGGTGGTGTATCGCTGTGCCACAGCAACATAGATCGCGTCGGCACCACGCAGGGCGCAGTCAGCGGCGACCTCGGTGGCATCCTGCGCCAGCGCCTCATCGAGCGGCAGGAATCTGATACACGGGATGTCGCGCAGGGCGGCGGCGGCGATCCGCCCCGCGATGGGGTCGTGCCGAGTGCGACTGACCGTACCCGCGACTTCGGCGAGGACGATTAGCGGGACGATGATAGGAATCTCCCGTGCTACGATCTGTTCAATCAGTTCGTGGCACGCGGCGTGATCGGGTTCGCGGGTGTCGAGATCGCGGATAAAAATGTTGGCGTCAAGGGTATACATCGCGGCCTTCCAGCGCGGCCTGGCGCCCATTTCGGTCGCGCTCCAACTGCGCGGCCATGCTGGTCGCGCCGATAGGGCGTGCGCTCAACTCCGACCGTAGGCGTTCCCATCGCTCCCATCCCGTATCTGTCGTCAGATTCGGTGCGCTCACGTCTGCCAGCGTGCCAGCGGCCTCGCCCGCCAGCGTACTGGCGAGGCGGAGCCGCTCGGGCAGTGGCAGGCGTCTGGCAACGGCCAGTGCCTCATCATAGGTCGCTGATTGCATAACAACCTCCTTGCTGAAGATGGGGGTCTGGCCTACATTCTAGCATGGGCGTGTAAGGGTACACGGAAGGGTACCCTTCCCCGGCAGGGCTGGTGCAACGTCACGCGCCCGGCCCGTAAACGGGCAGGATGTCAATCATCTAAAAGGCAGGAATACAACAACGGCGGCACCTGGTACCAGGTGCCGCCGCATGTGTTTGGTGGAGATGGGGGGAGTCGAACCCCCGTCCAAAAAGTTGGACCGCACACGTCTACAGGTTTATCCCCTTGTTTGAGCTCGCCCGCGACCCCACAGTGGGCAAAGGTGTCTTTGGGCAAGCCGGCTTATCTTAGTCTCAGGCTAACCGGCGTTCACCCGAGAAGCACTCGACTTGCTGACGCCGGACCCCCAGCCATCGAGTGAACTGAGGACGGCGCGCTACCTAATTAGGCAGCGAGGGCCATGCTCCCATACGAAGCACGGGCCCATTTGTTTGTGTTGTTGGCAGTTATTGCCGTTTGCCCCTTTAACGTGACTGGGCGGCACGACCTGCAATCTACGGCTTGCACTCCCTGTCGAAACCAAACATCCCCTTACGCTCCCTATTATTATACCGCATCGCTACCTGCCGTCAATGCGCTCTGTGAAGGGCGACACCCCTGAGCATCTCAATGGTTGAACCACATCTAGCAATGCGAATTTTCCGTAGTTGATCAAGACTTCGTCGCGCCGCATACCAAAATGTGCGCCCCGCACGAGCGGTGGCGCACATTGAATGTGGTGGGCGATAGTGGACTCGAACCACCGACCTCATCCGTGTGAAGGATGCGCTCTAACCAACTGAGCTAATCGCCCGAATTTGTAACGGTACGATTATAGCATACCATCGCGCAGTGCGCAACTTTGGCCCTGAGGCATGTTTCAAACCAGCGTGACAATTCAGCGACGAAACGATGACGCGGTGAGGCGCTCCGTATCACCTCCTCGTCCCCTCGCCTCCTCGCCTCCTCGCCTCCTCGCCTCCTCGCCTCCTCGCCTCCTCACCTCCTC
>Ga0194060_10003542_pt1 | contig 11004 bp, 4 predicted proteins | sample SepL225m_MetaG_FD_163427 | JGI IMG/M metagenome (GOLD analysis project Ga0194060, IMG submission 163427) | Anoxic zone freshwater microbial communities from boreal shield lake in IISD Experimental Lakes Area, Ontario, Canada - Sep2016-L222-5m | ecosystem: Environmental > Aquatic > Freshwater >... | reverse complement strand
TAAGTTATCAATCCCGATTAAACTGACATCGCCGGGGATCGCATATCCCCGTTGCTGAATCTCGCGGGCGAGCACCAAGGCGATCGAATCCCCCACCACAAAAGCAGTCGGTCGTTCGCCCTCCGAGAGGTCAAGCAATCGCAGGCAATCATTCAGAACATCCCAAATGGACACGATTCCAGATTCATGCATGAACTGCTCGAAGATCGCCACCCCAAGAGCCGAGGCTCGCTCCCGAAATGATGTTGCCCGAATCTGCGATACTTTTCCCCAACCCACTCCCGGGATGAAACAAATCCTCCGATGGCCGCGCTTATGCAGATAATCCAAGGCCAGCAAAGGGATTTCCTCCTGGTTGACCGTCGCCACATCGACGGGCGCTGTCGAATCGGCTAAGTGCAATTGCGCCGTGGGGAACCTTTGCGCGATCCAATCCAGCAACTTTTTGTCGGTTGCATGCCAGAGCACCCCATCCACCATCCATTCTGTCAACCAATGCGTCAATTCGATGGGGTGTTCATAGTGGCGAACGATCAGGGAATATCCCTTCCTGTAGGCGGCTTTGGACAGGAAACTCTGAGTGCGGGCATAAAAATCATCGATGGCCTCATAAATAGAAGGATCCAAGCTTTCCTCCCGGCTGACAAACGGAAGAATAAGCGCCAAAGTGCGCTTCCGTTTCGCGCTTCCCTTCACGGCATACCCCAATTTGTTTGCCGCTTCTAAAATCCGCTTTCGCGTCTCCTCTGCCACCCGCTCGGGAGGGGACGCGTTGCTCAAAACCAATGATACCAATGTTTGCGACACCCCGGATTCTTTGGCTACCATCGATTGGGTCACTTTTGAGGTGCGCCGAGTGGTGCTTTTTTTCATGTTTTCTGTTTTATTCTCAGTTTCTTCGATGGGTCTGGAAAATACCCCCTGTTTCTCAAAATGAAGTTGACACGATCCCGCAGATAGCGCAATAAAATTAGCGAATGATTATTTGTCGCGGTTGGAATCTGGAAAATCTGTCACAATCCGAATCGGATTCTGACAGATCCGCATGAGCAGTCCAGAAAATCATAGAGGCGCGTTACATACTGAATATTAACGAGATGAGTATGAAATATCACCTCGACAATGGGGGTTGACGATCTTTCCTGCGCATATGCCTGCCAAAAAACTCCTCCCGAAGAATATTTTTGCAAATCCTCGATCTGCGGTGGGCCGCAGGCCCATTTTCCACCCGCATTTTCCGCTCATCCCCAATCGCCACTTCATCAAAACACCCAGAAAATATCCATGAAAATGAAATGCATCATCAGTTGTCTTCCACTCCCGATCCTCCTTGCAACGGCGATTGCGGCAATGGATCCGGAGGAGCGAGTCGCGGAGGAGCAGGGATTACCCAAGCGCGTCCAGAATATCAATGAATTCCTGGGAAGAACAAAGGAAAATGGGCTGAAGCAGCTCGCCGCACTCACCGCCGCCCACGCAGGGACCCCCGCCGCTTACTTGGCTGATTACCATACGGCGAATTATTATGCGGCAGCCAAAGACTACTCTGGGTTTCTTGTGTTCGCCGAGAGATTTCTCGAATCGCCGTCTGGATTCGAGTCAAAAAAAATACGCGCTCTTTTCAATCTGTCCTCCCTTCTGAACAAGGCGGACGTCCCACAGGAAATTAAGGAGAAGGCGTTTGCCTTGGTCATGCCCCGAATGGGCATGACGCCAGCCTGCTGGGGTGGCGTCGGGGAGTATTTGAAGAAACTCCCGCTCGATCCTGCGAAAAAATTCGATCTTGCCTGCCGCTGCGCTGAAGTGGCCGGATCAAAAAAAGAGGAAACTCAACTCGCACTCTGGGGATTGCTAAAGCTTTTTTCAGCACAGGAAACCCAAGAGCAAAAAATGGCGATGTATCAACGGTATCTGGATTTGTGCGGCGGGAACGGAGAAATCACGTCGGCTCCGGAACAATGTCTCGCGCAGGTTCTGGAATGGCGTTCAAAAAGTGGAGATGCAGGCGCCGGGGAGCAATTAAAAGATCTGATGGCGCGTCAGGCGGCGGAGAAGGCCGCCGTGCAAAAGGAAGCGGGAAACATCCTCGCCCTGATTGAGAAGGGTCAATTGAAGGAGGCCGTCAATGCGGTGCGGGGATTGAATATGAAACCGCGCCGCTTGAACGATGATATATGCCTGCAAGTGGCCGCATCAAAGCCCTTCAGCAGCCTCGAGCTCTCCGGGCGCATGGAGATGGCGGCGAGCATGTTCGAGGTGATGGCAGGGGAGAGGGGCGCAACCCAGATCTTTGGGACGCTGAGCCCCTCCGACGAGCTGCGCTATACATCGGGCTATACTGGCGCCCCTTACTTCAACATGCTCGATTCCTATATCGTCCACTCCGTTACAAACCCCAACTGGGTGTCGGCCATGACGTCTTATTTCAGGCCTCGTGTCGCCCAGTTCCCAGAGGAAGCCCGATTGCGCCTGCTTGAGTGCCTCGAGCATGGGCAGGAGAAGCTGGCGCTCAATGACCTTCTGGCACAAAGCCTCCTTGCAAAGGCGGAGATGAAGATGGATGGAGATCAAAACGCCTCCATTGCGGACCTCGAAACGGTGATGAAAAAATGCCCGCAGACACTCGAAGCGACGAAGGCGGAATGGCTCCATGATATGTTGACAGGCAAGGGAAAGATTGTGCAGGGGCCGCTCCCGCGCAGGACCAATTATTTCACCGTCGAATACCGCCCGGAGTTCAAGCTCAACGGCGTATTTCCAGAAAAGCCGGTTCGCCCGATGCCATCGGAAATGAGCTCGTCCGCGTGCGAACCTGCCGTGTTTGACAGGGAGAAGATCCAGACCGATGGCGACAGGGCTTCGGTCGGGAATGCATTCGACGCCAAGCTCGATACGGTTTGGAATCCGGGCCGACCGGCGTCCGCGGTGCAGATCCCCTTCAAATCCATCGCTTCCATCAACCAGATCTCCCTGAAGACGGTCGGATCGCCGGAATATGTGGTAACGCTTCTGGATCCAAAGGGCATGGCGTTATGGAAAGGGGAGCGATGCCTCTCGCTGCATGGCGATGAGGTAACCGTTCCCGAGTCGGTCAAGATGAACCTTATGCCAGTTGACAACGTGGCCTATCTGAGAGTCGAAGTTTATACAGAAACGCCAGGTGGCGGGATCGCGGATATTTCCGTGAAGAGTCCGAAATTCCCCGGTCTTCAAGTGGACGCGCTGCCGGCCCAGAAGCTCGGTGGTGGAGCCAGGAGCGTCGCGGCGACATGGACGAGCGAGGGGGACGTTGTCTCGTATGAGCTCGACGGGGATCAGGAGTGTATCAACGATTACCCGTTCAGCCGTTGGGTCAAGCCTTGGAAGAAGAGCAAAACGATCCCGATCAATGCTTCGGGAGCAAATCTTGGCGTTTCATTCTTTGGCGATACCGTTTCCTTGCGCCTTCGCGGTTTGGGTGGGGTTGCCTGGTCTCTTGATGGCCGGCAGAGCGGGAGTATCGTGAAGGACGTTGCGGAGGTTGTAAAAAACAACAAGGATGCAGGCAAGGACTTCCCATTGGCGGAAGGGCTGGAGCCCGGCCCTCACCGGTTGCAGTTGAAGGCGTTCGCACTGCCCCCGGAGAAAGACAAATACAGTTCGGATGCCCCTGTTTTTGAAAGCCTCTCGATCAGCGGCACCCCCAGGGCTTACCCTGTGATCCGCTTCGAAACCTCAGGGAAATGGTCGTCATGGCTCAGGGTCGTCAATGGAAAACCAGCAGCCATTCCCGAGGGAACGACGCGTTATCAGCCCGCCGTGGTTTTCGACCAGCGTGCAGTTGCCGGACAGGGCGCAGCGACGATAAAGAACCTCAAGGTCGATTTCCTCAACGATGCGGGCGGGAAACCCGAGCCTTGGCTCCAGCCATCGGAGCCGCCCTCCGCCTTCGGAGCAGTCGTCAAGGGATTGAGAGAGCGGAAGTTCACAGTCGTATATTCAAAAAACGGCACCAAAGCAGAGTATGAGGCCGCCAAGCGGCTTGCGGACAAGGCGGGAGTTTATCTGGTGTCCGACGACAAGCAGCTCAACAACTACCCCGGGGCCACGCTGTCGATCGGAACCGTGTTGAACAACAGGTATAACCGCCAACTGCTGGCACGGGAAAACATCTTCGGAAACGCCGATTTTCTCAACGGGGGGACGGCATGGTGCGGCGCTGCCAACAATGCTCTTGGGGAACCCGATTTTCACTTCATTTGCGGACCAGACGCGGCTTCCACGGTCGCCATGGTGGACAAGGTGGCAGGCAGCATTCCCCAATGGCGGGAGCCCGAGGCGCCCTTCAGACTGTTCCAGACAAGCGAGCTTGATCGTGTATATGCATGGGATCTGGGAACCGCGGCGCCCGAGGCGAAAGACGTGAAAATCACGATGGCCAGAAACGACCGGCGTTCGGCGCAAATCGGCATCGCCTTTGATCGTCAGGCGACCGACATCGAAACGACCTGCTCCGATCTCAGAGATCAAGCCGGACATACGTTGCCGGCAGCAGGCGTCCGCTATGTGGCCTTTTATGAGTGGGTACCCTTTTTCGGCGAGCTGAGGCTTCCCGATCTGCTGGTGGAAAAGCCTGTGCTTCCGATTCCCGCCAACACGGCCACAGGCATCTGGCTGACCTTTAAAACGGATGCGGCAGCGGTTCCGGGAAAATACCTCGGTAATCTGGCGGTTCGTGTTGGCTCCCAAACAAAACAGATTCCCATAGCTGTTGAGGTGATCGCGGCCGAGGTGCCGGCGGGGGATGAATACTCATTTGATAGTTACTCCCTGGTTCCGTATTGGTGGAGGCTTGGGTCGGTCAATTACAAGCGTGCCATTGAGCAGATCTACCGCAACGAGGCGACGCATCGCTTGAACACGGTGCATGTCGATCCTGCCGCGTTCACATGGCGCCTGGTGGATGGCGCGATTGTTTTCGACTTCTCGCAACTCATGGAAGAGATGGACTTGGCGGAGCGGATTTACAAAGAAGAGGGAATGTCACCGCCGAAGTTTAGGGGAAGCCCAAACCCACATGCGGAGTTAGGTCACATCCTCCAGAGGCAAAATATCAAGCCCGATGCCACATCCGGGGGCAAGCTAATCTTCGACTTTGCGGCGCAGTTGACTGCGCAACTGAAGAAAACCGGCCGTTGGGAGCGATACTACCAAAAAGTCGGCGATGAACCAGGCTCCAAAATGGAACAGTGGGTGGCTGCCGCCAAACCCTACCGCGACGGCGGCTTGCAGGTAAATACCGCCCACGCCGTCGTGCCGGAGAACGCGCTCGCGGCTGGCGTCATGTCGGCGTGGTGCCCGAACTACGAGCATGCTATCTTTGACCCGTTTTTGCGCTCGCGGCAGAAAGCCGGCGACCCGCTTTGGTGGTATATGTGCACTGTCCCCTCCACCCGGATCACCGGGAGACTTGTCGATAGTCTGGCCTTCTACTGGCTGACCGCAAAGTGGAACTTCGACGGCGGTCACAGCTACGGCGGGCTGTGCCCGCCATCCGGTGGCCCGGAAGCAGCTGGGATGTCGTTCCGTTACGACCATGGACTCAGTTTCCGAATACTTTTCCTGCCGGATGGAACCCTGCTGGACACGCCCCGCCGTGAGATGGAAAGCGAAGGCATTATTGACTGCCTGCTCATCAAATCTGCACAGAAAAAAATCAAAGGGCTTCCCGGGGATAGGGCGGAGGAATATGGCAGGCGCTTGGACGCCATTCTTCACAGTGTCGTGGCTTACAAACGTGGATATGCGGATACGGCGGAGCAGTGGGAAAAGGCGCGGGCGGGCTTGTATCGTCTGCTCGCCGACATGCAATAACCAAACGCGGGCCCAACCATCGAACCGATGGTCGCGGAGGATCTCGGCAAGAACCACTAGGGTCGCGCTGAACACCAGAAATCAGATTCAAAACAAATGCAAGCATTCCACCTCGACATGAAAATGGGGCAGTTCAGGCAGGAATACCTCGCAGGCCTCTTTCCCCGTCTGCGCCAGGCGGGATATGACACTGTGGTTTTCGAGATTGAAGATAAGGTTCGTCTGGACTGCATCGGGTCGGCGGCATGGTGCGAGGCTTATTCCAAAGAGGAATTCGCGGGTATTCTCTCCAGTTGCCGCACGGCCGGCCTGCAGACGGTCCCCCTCATCCAGACATACGGACATCTGGAGTGGCTGCTGACGCACCCCCCCTTCCAACGCCTACGGGAGCAGCCATCCATCGCCTACATCATCTGCCCGCAAAAGAAAGAAAGCCAAAGATTCCTACTGCGATTCGTTGACGAGGTCTGTGAACTTTTCGGGAACCCCTCATACATCCATCTTGGAGGGGACGAGGCCGCTTACATGGGCACGTGCTCCGACTGTGAGGAGAAAGTCAAGACCAGCTCGAAAAGTGCTCTTTACGCGGAGCACATGAACAGGATCTCCAACCGCGCATTGAGTCGTGGATCGCGCCCTATGATGTGGGCCGATATGATTCTCGCCCATCCTGAGTGCATTGAACAGTTCAGCAGGGATCTGGTCTGGGTCGATTGGCACTATGAGATGACTCCCGAAGGGCCGGAATCCACCTATATTTGGGGTGAAAAAACAAAGCCCACAACCCCCGCAGGAACGAGCGAATCCTTCCGTCGAAACTTTGGCGATTACGCATTTCAGAAGGATCCCGACCGCTTCCGCCCATGGTTTTATGCCGATTATCTGATCGCCAAGGGGTTTGACGTGCTCATCGCACCAGCAACCCGCTCGGCCGGGGATCATAGTTTCCTGCCATCCGTCGGCCACGCTGGCAACGTGGCATCTGCTGCACTCAAAATCCAGTCCGAGCCGCGTTTGAAAGGCCTGCTTGTCACCTCCTGGGCGATGCGGCTCAATCCCCTCGAGACGCAATGGCCGCTTTTCAATCTCCCTCAAATATTGAGCGCCACTCCGGAAGCGAGCTGGCAAAAGGCTCTGAATAAATCCTGCGATTCGATGTTCGCACCACCGATTCCGGATTTCGTATCTTGCTGGAAAACCCTCGGGCAATCGTTTTTTCTTGCAGACAATCCCTCCTGCATAGAATTCGAGTTCGGCTATATCGGGCAGATGTCTTCGCTTCCGCTCTTGCTCGAAAAACGTTTCAAGGGCAAAGACGAGGATTTCCGCTCGGAGATTGAGACGGTTGAGGGGCTCCTAGCAGCTTACGCTCAAGCCGGCTCAGCCATTCGCCCAGCACTGCTCAGCCAAGGCTGCGAAAACCTTTGCGCAAGCTTCTGGAGTCTTGGCATCGATGCCATACAGCTCAGAGCCAGGGAATATCTTCTTTACCTGCGTGCGCATGCCGGCAATTTGGACAAGGGCCTGGCCACAGAAATCCTCTGGGAGACGGAGGATATGGCCGATCGCTGGCGCAAGGCCATGCTCCCCATCCTGCACCCTGCGGGAATCGAGCGCGAAGTTACGATGCTGTATGGAGAGTCAACACGAATCCTTCCGCAAATCGCCAACGGCCACTTTTAGATGATATGAAAACAGCAAAAAACAGTGCGGCCCTTTCGTTGTGACAAAGATGGAAGAATATGGCCAAACTAAATATTAAGACCATAGCGATCCTTGGTGCTGGCGGGCGCGGCGCGTTGTTTGCTGATCTTATCAAACAGTATGCCTACCTCGGAAAAGTGACTGCCGTGGCCGAGCCCAGGGAGGCCTACCGGGAAGCGATGGTGAAGGCGCATGACATCCCGCGGAATCAGGTGTTTTCCAGCTGGCATGAGTTTGTCGCGCGGCCGGCCATGGCAGACGCCGTGGTCATCGCCACGATGGATCAGGACCACGTCGGCCCTGCCGTGGCCTGCATGGAACTGGGCTATGATGTGCTGCTTGAGAAGCCGATGGCGACCTCCATTGAGGATTGCCGCGCCATCGAGGCCGCTCAGCGCCGTACGGACAGGCTGCTGGCCGTATGCCATTCCCTGCGCTACCAAAAGGGGTTCCGCAAAGTGAAAGAACTAATTGCCAGCGGGGTCATCGGGGAACTGGTTACCCTGGATCAGGTGGAGCAGGTCACCTACTGGCACCAGGCCCATAGCTTTGTGCGCGGCAGCTGGGGCAAGGAGGCCGATGCCACGTTCATGTTGATGGCCAAGAGCTGCCACGATATCGATTATATATCCTACCTGGTGGGGCGGCCGTGTTTGAAGGTGAGCTCGTTCGGTGCGCTCAATTATTTCCGGCGGGACAAGGCCCCAGCAGGGAGCGCGGATCGATGCACCGATGCCTGCCCTCTGGAGCCCACCTGCACCTACTCCGCCATCAAAGCCTACGTCCTGAGCGACCGCTTGAGATGGCCTGCTTGCGTGCCCAGCGCTGATCATTCCTACGAGGCGCATTTGGAGGCCATTCGCACAGGACCCTACGGGCGTTGCGTCTGGAAATGCGATAACGATGTCGTGGATCATCAGACCGTCAATATGCTATTTGAGGGAGACGTGACCGCCACGTTCACCATGACGGCCTTCTCGCGCGATCATGGCCGGATGCTTCGTGCACACGGGACCCTTGGCGAACTCCGTTTTGATCAGCAAGCGATCACGATCAAAACCTTTGCCGACAACAATGTCAGCCGGATCGATCTCGGCGAGGAGGGAGGGGGGCATGGGGGCGGCGACACCCGTATGATGCTTGAGTGGTTGAGGGCGCTTGTCAGCCGGGACGACAGCCAACTCGTGGCGAACGCACAGGAATCCCTTATGACCCACTCGATTGTTTTCGCCGCTGAGAAATCCAGGCGCGAGGGATGCACTGTCGATTTACAGTTGTTCCGATCCTGTCTGGACTAATTGATACAACAATCCAATGATTATCACACAATGCTGGGATGATGGAGTAGATGACGATATCCGAGTTGCAGAGATTCTCCGAAAATGCAACGCCAAGGGCACATTCAATCTCAATCCCGGACTCCACAAACCAACACGTGAACTTTCCTGGAAATATCAAAACCCCTCGGGATTCTCAAAAGAGGTATATCGGCTCGGAACAGACGAGTTTAATAGCGTGTATCAGGGTTTCGATATAGCCGGGCATTCGATGACGCACCCTTATCCGACGGCCATTCCGCTGGAAACCTGGAAGGCTGAAGTGGGAGATTGCAAGAAATGGCTCGAAGATTTCTTTGGTTTTGAAGTTCGCGGGTTCACGTATCCGTTCGGTCAGTATTCCGATCCGGTAAAGGAAGCCGTCCGGGAATGCGGACACACGTATGCACGGACTGTAGAAAACGTCGATAAGCCGTTTCCGCCCGAAGACCCGATGGCGCTTCATAGTCACTGCCATTTTCTTGCGTTAGATTTCTGGGAGAAATTCGAGAAGGTCAGGAACGAAGACGGTGTTTTCTACTTCTGGGGCCACAGCTATGAAATCTGCACCGAGCCGATGTGGGATGCTTTTGAAATCAAAATCAAAACCATAAGCGAAACGCCCGGAGCAGAATGGCAATTTATCGCTGACCTTGTCTAGACCAAGAGAAATGCCCATTCTAAAAATGATCGGATCAATCATCCTAAATAGGAAAATGGGCACGGTGGTTTGCCGCTGAAGTTGCCCGTAGCGCGGCTGGTTTGTTTTCACGGGATTCTGCGGCCAGCCTCAGCCGCTGAGCACCAATTCGGCCTCAGGAGGAAGGCCGGGAAGCCATTTTCCACCCAGCCAGCGACGGAAAAGGCGCGTCAAGAGCTCTGCTGACGAACAAGTTGAAAAATCTTCCGAGTGCTGACCGCCTGTGTCAACTGGCCGAGTGAAAAACGCGGCGAGTTGAGCAAGGAAATCTATTACCTATCAATGACTTAGGCCAGGGGGAAAGTAACCGTCTCCCCAATTCCATGAGAACCTGTTTTTTCAGCTTTACACTATTTTTCCGGACACTCCCTCAACCCTTGTGATTGTGCTTGTGCCTGATAATGAGCATTATACGCAGAAAAAACGCCCCTTTTTGATGTAAATTTGGGCCTCCACCTTACATCGAACTGAGAAAGATGACGAAAATCTTTCCGCTCGTCAGGGTTGTGGATACGTTGGCAACTCCACATTACAAAATACGCACGAACCACTTTGTTTTCCTGAAATCCTTGAAACTCCCGACCATCGAACCTTCGAAGCTGGTTTCCAAGGCGCCCGGCTTTTTTGCCGCCGAGGCGCAGGCCACATCACCCATCCAACGGCTGGCGAGTCCGTCGAACCACAGGGAGGTGCGATAGGTTTTCTCGCGGGTCCAGCCTTCGGGAAGGAGTTTGTCCACGAGGATGCAGCGCGCGCGCTTGGGATACAAATCCTCGAAAACTGTTTCTTCCGGGATCTTCACCGTGGCGCTTTCCAGAAGGGCCTGCTCATACCGATCCCGGACGGCTTCGAAAAACAGACGATAGCCGGCATCATCCGGGTGGGCTCCGTCGAATGGCCATAGCGTGTGGATATCCGTTCCTTTGCGCACCAGGCCGCGGACATAGGGCACCGTGTTCGCCGCCGGAAGATGATACGCATCCGCCAACTTCAAGTGGGCCAAATGGCGCGGTGGAAGCGGGGCATCCGGCTTTTCCGCGTGCCGGCGGAACATCATCAACACAGGCACCACCATCGCCTTGTTTGCAATCAATTCCCGGACGATTCGCTCATACGATGCCAGCGACTGGATATCCGTGTCTTCCGCGCCGTCGTTCACGGTGAAATCCAGAAAGACAAGATCGGGTTGGTGCGACAGGACATCCCGTTCCAAACGGAACATGCCCAGTTGTGACCCGGTTCCGCCGATGGTGGCATCATGTGCGGGCGGCGGTGTAAAATGCCGATAATTTGGCCGGTTTAAAAACCGGATCACGAGAGCCAGCAACGCTCTCGCTCTCCGGCCATTCACCTCAATGCGCTGGAAGCCTGTGTTTGTGGGCCTTGGCACGCCCTGGATTCGTTTTTCGCCTTCCTCGTCCCTGGACTGCT
>Ga0194060_10003541_pt1 | contig 11007 bp, 9 predicted proteins | sample SepL225m_MetaG_FD_163427 | JGI IMG/M metagenome (GOLD analysis project Ga0194060, IMG submission 163427) | Anoxic zone freshwater microbial communities from boreal shield lake in IISD Experimental Lakes Area, Ontario, Canada - Sep2016-L222-5m | ecosystem: Environmental > Aquatic > Freshwater >... | reverse complement strand
GACCCCGGCGTCAGAACCTGACAAGCCGGCAACAGGACTATCCGCTTCGCTGCAACGACTCCAGACTATTTTACAACGACTTTAGACTATCATACAACGACTTTAGGTTACCACGCAACGACTTTAGGAGTCCCTGCAACTACTCCGGACTATCGCGCAAACACTTTAGGCGTCCCCGCAACAACTTTAGACTGCCGCGCAGCGACTTTAGACACTCCCGCAACTACTCCGGACTACTTTGCAACGACTCCGGACCCCGGCGTCAGAACCTGAAAAGCCGGCAACAGGACTGCCCGCTTCCCTGCAGCGACTCTGAAAGATTTTACAACGACTCCAGACTGCCATACAACAACTTTAGGTTACCACGCAACGACTTTAGGAGTCCCTGCAACAACTCCTTCATGGTTTTTCAGGAGCAGCGCCCTGTGAAAAATAAATACCCCCCGATAACCCCAAAGCCCTGAGAAGGGGGCGCAATAAAAGGTTTTGTACCTGAATCTGACAGCATTGGGACAACAGGCATACCAACGTTTAGATTATATTGTCCGGACTGTGTTTCCTGTGATTAAATGATTTGGCGGGTTCTTTTTTAGCTTAACAATCCGGGGCAAATGCCAGGTCGTTTGAATGACGCAGCCTATAATGAGAAAAGTTCATTTATAAATGAATAAATAGTATTATTGAAATATTTTGCATCCTCCAACGATCTTTCTATATCTGCTTTACTAATATCCCCTGAATTTATTATTTTATAATCTGATTCCTGCCGGTCATTATAAGCCTTCTGATAAATCTTCAGCATTTTCTCCTCAAAGCATTTCTCTTCATATATATATATTTCTTATTGAACCAGCCCTTTAGCTGAAGGTGCTTTGATGTTATAAAATCGTCTTTATATGCAAGCGCAAGTACCGAATAAAATACCGAATAATATATTCTGTTGAGTGCTGTGCTGATACGTTCATTATTAAAATTAAATTCAGCGTCTTCGACTGCTTCCCTGGATTTATTGATACAGTTATTGATAAGAATTGTCTTAAATTCGTCCAAAGTAATGTCCTTTATCTATTGCCTGCTGTATAAAGACAGGATTTACCCTGCTTCTGATATAATCAATGCTGCGTTTTCCGCCGGATGTTAAAATCTTGTAATCAATACTGATATTTTCTTCATATTCAATTCTTGCAATCAGGCCTGCAGTCTCCATCTGTTTTTCATAGTCTGAACCTGTAAAAATGATGACGATGTCATAGTCGCTTGAAGCAGTAAAAATTTCAGTCGTTCTTGAACCAAAGAAATAAATGCCGGCATAATCATCGAACTTCCGGCTCAGCTCAAGATTGATTTTATTTATAATATCCGTTTCCATTTATACAAACTGCCTGTAATTGTTAAATATCTTTTGCCAATTTAAGTTATTCCCATGAAATATAAAAATCTCATTAAATTATTATGCAACTCTGCCGGTATATACCAGTCTCTGCCGGAGGAGCAAGTAACGGGCAGGAAATATTAGTCAAAAAGTTGGCCGGACTGTGATTAAATGATTTTTATGATTTGGCATTCTCTTTTGGGAAATCATTTTAATCACAGCTCTGAATCACGGATTACACAGATTTCACGGATAAGGGCAGAGTTGTTCCCTGTATTTATTTTTCTTTTTAAGCGGGGATTTATTTCAGATTGTTCTGTGCTGTTATATTGATCATAGTGATACACGAATCATAGTCCTGATGAATTTCGTGTAACATACGTGATTATTTTTCTTGCATAATATAAGTCCGTTCCATACCTTTCTCTCCGAAGCTGCCCCATAAGTCATTTTTCTATAAATTATATTGCGAAATCGACACGAAAACGTAATTTATTTACGAGATCTCTGACTTTCGAGACAGCCTCTTTAATGATTTGATATACCCTGTTTTATTGAAATATCCCGATATGGAAGATTTTTTCATAGCAATATCAGAGGTAATTTATACGTTTAAAATTAGTTTCGTTTAGCTAAAAAATGGACTAAATTTACATCTCAAATATTTTATTAAACTATGGCAGAACCTGTCCATATTTTTGCCGATAACGGTGATAACTTTCTACCTGAGGAAATACTCCGCCAATCAGCACTAAAAATTCCAAAATAATCTTCAACCATGGCTAAAAGCAAATACGATAATTTTACAAGAGAACAACTGTTAGATAAGATCAAACAATTAGAAGGTAAACCCGGAGCAATTGCCCCTACCCATATTAGTGAGACCAGAAAAATATCTGATGAAGATGAGACTGTTACGGATGAAGCAGTTGTCGGGGACACTCCCGTACAGACTAAATATGTTTCTGATTCCAGAATAGGCAGCTTTGTAAAGTATAAGAATGAACCCTATATAATAATACAGGCAAATGACAACGGAACTATCCAGATATATAGTCCATGGAAGGAAGGAACCGATGCAAAGAAGTCTATATCAGCAGATAATCTTGAATTCCTTACAGGGAAAGCAAATCTGGTATCATATAAGAGCAAGGACTATCTGGCAACGCAGAAAGGTATCATTATATCTCTTGCTACAAATAAGAAAATGGACTGGGGAGACGAGAACGGAGACAGAAAAGCTATACTTGCACTGGCTGCAAAGACAGCTCCTACAAAACCTGCAAAGACAGAGACTGCAAAAGTACTAAAAGCCGGAACTGCTGTAAACGAAACAGTACAGTTGCCTGATGACTACTATGATAAGTATATTTCTAATACTGATATTCCGAATACTTCTGATGATGACAATGACACTGCTACTCCTGATGATATGGTAAGCATAGAACTTACAGACAGTCATATAATTATAGAACTCAGAAATGTCAGGGCACTTGCAGTAGCCATGAAGCAGGTACTCGGGGGAGATATAACAGGAAAGGATTATATCGAATTTATACAGAGATTTACATTTACCGAGTTTTTGTCATTCAGGGATATACTGCTTAAAAAAGATACAGAAAACAATATAAAGAATGCACTGTATGCTGAATGGGAGCATTCAGAGAAGCATAAGATGACTTTTGATGAGTTTGTAAACAAAAGACTCAGAATGCTGTGGAATATGAACAGTATCAAGAAAGAGCAGACTGTACTTGATATAGTCTATTCATCCATTGGGGAGAATGACAGTAAGACTGTATCTCTTCTGGAGCTGAAGCAGAACAAAGGTGCATATAAGAATACTATCGGGAGAACAAAGAATACCAACAGAGCAGGCAGTCTTATGGAAAGATTTCTCGAACCTCTTGGCAGGCTTCTCGGATGTAAAGTTGAACTGGTTTATATAAACGGGTTTACAAATGGCTATCAGGGAGAACTCAAAGGTTTCCATGATGCAAGGGGTATGGAATCATCAGATCTTTCCAGACTGCTGTATGAATATAAAAATCCCAAGGGAGAAACAGAAAGATATATATATACCAATGTATATGGCGATAAGTCCACTATACCTATATTTAAGATTACAGGTAATATAGACACTTCTGTCATAGATGAAATTGCAAGGATACATAAAGAACATCTTGGTAAGTTATATCAGGAGGAGTTGGCCTATGCAGGTAAGGTAAGTAATGCAGTCCGTGTGATGATTGAGGAACTAAGACTGGGGAATTCAGTTGAGAATATAAGCAGTTACTCTGCAAAGACTGCACGTACTCTTGGGATGAATCTTGCGACTCTGATGAAAAGAAGTTATCTGGTATCTGATAATCAGTATATAAGTCAGGACGATGAAATTCTTGAAAGACTGAATCTGAAGGATGCAAAAGACCCTAAAAGACCTAGGAGCTTGTCCGAGAATAGCAAGGTCATAAAAAAACGTCGCGTTTTTGGCTCATAATCACATATAAAATTGTGAAAAAGCCTATTCTCGGACAGCCTCCTAGAGGATTCTATTATGACCAGAAAGAAGGAATAATAGCAAAGACAATAGTTATTGATACTCTTACAGATGATATATTAATAGACGCAGGATATAAGATAAAAGATGATAAAGGCAACCTTGTTTCTGCAAAGATACCTATACAACAGCTTCTAAGGAATGCTATTGCAGGCAAACCAAGAGGAGACGGAGCTTCTTTCTATGTAATTGGTAAATTTGACAGGGTTTACAAAGAACTGTTCGGAATACTCAAATCAGGGGACTTAAATAACTTTGTTGATTACGGGAGTATGTTTATTAAGCATGCAATGCATGGTATATCAGAGAAGGATGCTATCGGGGCATGGATGCTGGCAAATGATATAGCTATGATTACCATAGATGATTCCGAGAAGAACGGAGCTATGATAAATAAAGATACAGCAAGATATCCTACAGTGAAAGGTTCTGATTTATACAAGCCTATTTTAGCAGACAGAATTATACCGATACCGATTAAGAATTTCTATCGTATCAAGGAAGGCGGATCTGCAAAGTCTGAAGTAAAGGGACTTATGCAGTTTGTCAATACATCAGGACTTACTGAAATCAATCCTGTACTGAAAAAGACAGACCCTGAAGGTAAGTTTATAAAAGCTATGAACAGGGTTGTTGAGAATATAGCAAAGAATCTTAATGATGAAATAAAGGACTTTGTTACAAATGAAAAGAAACTGATAGCCATGCTTCAGAATATGAAAGCCAATGCACTCAGCAATCAGCAGAGAAGGATTGTAGAGATACTCGGAGACCAGCTTACGGGTACTGACGAGGAAGTGGCTGCAAGACTTGGTAAGTTATTAGACCATGCTACACTTATACCCATAATTACTTCAAATATAAACAGCAAAGTAATGGATGCTTTCAAATATACATCCAGAGGTTCCATGCCTGTTATTGCTCCTGATACCGGATTCCTTACAACTGCCCGTATATCGCAAATGAGGTATCTTATAGCAACAGAGATTCTGAAAGAGCCTCTGGACAGTCCTATACTTCAGAAAGCTGTACCTGATATAAAGGTCGGCAGTTCAAATTTCAGAGACTGTATAAAACATCTGAATGCACTTAATAGTAATGTATTTCAGATGAAAGAAAGTCTGAATGACGAAGAACTTACTCAGGAAGAAAAGGATAATGCAAATAAATACATAGAAGAACATCAGAAGACTTACAATGATCTTTATGACAATATGGCTGATGCTTACAATAATCACATTGAAGAACAGCAGAAAAAAAATATAAACAGATTATACAGAATAGATAAGAAAAAAGTACGTAGTGCCAGTAATTTCCTGTTTACAGAAGACAAAGAAACGAAAGACTGGATAGAAAACAGGCTGTATCAGAAGATAGATAGGACTACAGGTCTGCTCAAAGAAGGTTACTGTATGATTTCTTCTGACATTGCAAGGAAGCACGGACTGAAAACAGGCGATAAGACTATTATATCCATTACTCCTACTGACTCACTTATGGGTGGTAATTCCTTTGAGATAGCTTCTATACTGTCTGAAAGTCTGTCTGCAACAAACAAGATAGTTCTTCCTTCTGACTATATACAGGCTGTAGGAAAGGATTATGATGTGGATGTGGTAAGTATGTACGTGCAGGACAAGAAACTGTACAGTGATGAAGACTGGAAGACTGTTACTGAAACAATGTCAAAGATATATGGTGAATACGTTAACCAGATGTACCGTCTTATGGAAAGCATGGGTATAACAGCAACAGATGAACAGAAGCAGAGTATAGGATGGAAAGAGGCTTTTGTAACAAATGAAAAGATACATCTTAAATTCATGCAGACTTATATGGGTATGAACGAAGATGAGAATTCAGATGGTACTTATCCTATGATGGGAGAACCAGCTCTTGCACTCGGAGACAAGTTTGTAAAGGATGTTTCTCCTGTAGTTTCCATGAGAACATATCATACAATGTTAAGTGCAATAGGATTTACAGGAAGTGTCGGAGAGTTTAAGATAGACCCTTCTGCAAACTGGTTTGTGAATCATATAGCACAGCTTATAGCTACCAATGACAGGGTTGATTTCCCCAAGAGAATGAACCAGCTTCAGTACAATTCAAGTATAATGGAACTTGAAACTAAAATGTACAATGAGAATCTCGGAAAGGAAGCAGAGCAGGCAGTAGCTGTATCACATGCCATTAAGTATATATTCCAGGAAATAGTCGATTTGCCAAGAGGTACGGAAGTTATGTTCGGAGGAACAAGGAATCTTGCCGATACTCTCAGTTATATTAAGGAAGCAAAGCGCAAGCTTGATATATTAAAAAGCGATGACAGGTCTGAACTTATAAAGGAAGCAAAGAAGTTTTCAAAGAAAAGAACTACTAAATTCAATAACAGTAATAAACTTGACAGCAGACTTATAGACAAGGCTATTGATGAGTTTATAAAGAGTATAAAGATAAAAGATACCAATGCCTATGCAGGTATAAGGATACTTAATACTATCAATGACAGACTGATAAGTGATGCAAGAAGAGGGTTCACATATGATACATACAGAGATATAGAGTTTAATGTATTTAAATCCATGCTCCCGCAGTTCAAGAGGATGCTTACAAGGAAAAACACTGATAAAACCTATTATGAAGAAGAATATGTTAAAATACCTAATGTTATGATTAAAAGTCAGCGTATATATAAAGATATAGATGATATAGACAGACAGGTACTTGCATTTATAAGGGCACTTGATACCTATGATTTTAGAAATAACAAAGACTATAAAAATAATTCAACGGATAAAGACGGCAATTATATACAAAGAAATAGATCTCTTTATATGCTCAGGGAAGAACTTGTGCAGATAGCAAGGTTTTCAAAGGAACAGGCAGGAACAAATCCGAACTCAGTTTCAAGTCTGGCAAGAACGAGAATATTTCCTTATATGGTAAATATAATTATTAATCAGAAATCAGTAACATTCGGAAAATTTGTACAGAGAGGAGACTCTATTACACTTAGCAAAGGTGATAATTCTGTTACTATAACAAGAGACGAGTATGACCAGGCAAGGGTAAGCTGGAATAATATTAAAAATATAAGTATTCAGGAAGTAAAAAACTATTATGAACTAAATGAACTGTTTACAGGGAAGAACAATCTGTTTGCAGGGGAGAATGCAAACGACAACAAGTCTTTGTTCTCGGAATTTATTCCTACCACAAGTGAAAGTGTACAGACAGAGGATGTTATAGGACTGCTTAAAGACTGGGTTAATTCAAGGAAGCATAATTTCCATCCCCGTGAACTAAAAGCTGTATTTGTATCACTGCTTGTACCTTACCGGAATATGACAAAACTGGGCAGGACTGATGACATACAGACTTACAGGAAAGCTTTTGGTAATTATACTGATGATAAAATCAGAGACGGAGAGAATGTATCTGATTATGTCATAATAGCTGTAAATAGTATTATAAAGGATTATGAAAAAGGCAGGACAGGATTGCAGTCTGTAGTGAAGACCTTTGAACAGTATTCTATTCCTCTCCCGAAACTTGCAGTTCCTCTTGGAAGAAATAATTTTATGAGACCTTTCATATCACAGAAGAATGGTTATCAGAGCAATGATGTAATACTTGAACTTGCACGTATGTTTGACCCTGTATTTGTAGAGGAATACTGGAATAAGTTCAGGGAGTTCAACCCGATTGATTCCAGACAGACAGAGACAGATAATCTGATTGCACTGAGTTATGACAGTTCTGAAACTGGAATGGACTTTATGCCTGATTTCTCCTCTGCTTCACGTCCTCAGATTATCGACAGAATTGCAACTGAAATAATAAACAGGGATGTTTCAGTAGATAAGTTTATGTCGAAAGGAGTCTGGAGAAAGATACAGGAGTTCAAAAAGACTGTAGAGAAAGTATATCAAAAAAAAAAATAGAAAAACAAGGCGGAGAGAAAGCTTATAACTATGTGTAAATGTTCAGGGTGATTATTTTACGTGGCTGAATTAATATCCGTTGCGGAGCGTTCAATTGACTAAGCGGTGTTCAGTAAAGCTGTCAGGAACAGTACGTTTGAGTTGAAAAAGATTTGAAAGGGAATAAATTATTATTAAAAGATTAACGAATGTTGATTATTGGCACACCCTCAGCGTAAAGATGTTGCCCAGGTAGAAGTTTGAAGACCTGATATATCAAATTTATTACTACGGCGTGTATAGCGATATTTTATTTGACGTAAGATACTTTTTGAAATAAGAATTTGACAATATATACAGAGACATGCTGTATATTGTAGAAGTCAAAAGTTACGGGATAGCTGTCTGATGCATATCCCGACCGGAAAAATAAGCGGGTAATGCTTCCCGGGATAATTCCGTGGGATGAACCGGCAGGCATATACCGGAAGATGATGCATAAGAGTCAGGGGCAAATCAGGCAGAAGAGCAGAGTCGGCTCAAAAGTAAATATTAGTCTGATTAACGGAATTCAGAACATGCGAAGCGGGACTGAAGGGAAGTCCGGTCAGAGTAAGAACTTTTATGATCTGAATCAGACATCTGCCCGATTAGAGCAGACCAGTATAAGCCGCCATATAAATGAAATAATACTTTTTCAGTGGACACTAAATAACTTCGCTTACGTCAATATTCAATTCTTTTGCCAGCTCAAGGCTGTTAGTATTCTATTAGTGACTAAATAGTATTATATTTATACAGTAATTCCTGATGATATGGCAGAGATATACTATGATTAGAATGACATCTGTAATTACGGGCAGTTATCTTTATGCCGATACTAAAAATGATTTTATCCGATAGTAAAAGTATATTTGTTGTCATTTTAAAAGAAATACTCGTTTAGGCGAGTTAATCTGATAATATAAATATTATTACTTATGCCTAATCCTAAAATTGTATTTCATACTCAGGAAAAGAGATTATTTAGAATAAATAAACCAGTTATCTGTAATCGTAAGGACGCATGGTTAGGAAAAGGATATTATTTTTGGGCGGAAGAAATTTATGCACACCAATGGGGTAACACAAGCAAACGAAATACCGGGTCTTACGAAATATATTGTGCATCAATTAATTGTGAAAATATTCTGGATACTGTTTTTAATGAGGCGCATTATAACTTTTGGCGTGAACAAATTGAAATGGCAGCTAATGAAATATTCAGGATATCTGGTCGTATTCCGTCAAGAATTGCAGTAAATAAATATTTAAGTAAAATAAGTGCATGGAATGATGTCAGCGGAATATCATTCCAGGATATACCACAGGGGCATGGATTGATTACTGATTTTTATTACAGGAAAAGAATCCGGTTTGTAATATTCAATTTAAGTATTCTGATTAATTTTTATTTTCATAAAGAAGAAAGGTGTTTATAATCATGTTGGATCTAAATAATTTGGCAGAAAAAGTGAAACTGTCTTTGAAAAATGAGACAAAAGAAAGTTTATTAAAATTTCTTGAAGAAGAAGAAATTCAGGATAATGAATGTCCTGATAGTTTTGGTTCTTTAAGTAATATTTATTCCAGCAATATTAAACTGACATTTAATAGTTTTGCAAAATATAAGAACGGAGACAAACTTAAAAGTCCGTTTAACCTGCAGAATATAAACCCTGTACAAAATAAAAATAATTATCAACTGGCGGCATAAAATGGAGATTGAAGAAACAAATTTTCAATTAAAATTACATCCTATAAAGCTTAAATCTGTAAACATAACTGAAATATCAATAAAATTAAAAAAACATCCTTCTGAAATTATTTTTGAGAATGGTGAATTTAATTTTTCTTCAGGGAAATCTGAATACAATGCTGCTAACCATTTAATTGCTGTTTTTGTAAAGGTTGAAATAGGTTATGAAGCCGGGACTAAAAATTCTCCGGTTATGCTGAGAGTCGAATTATTCGGGGAGTTTGAAGTCGATGAGACTAATTTTGATATTCAGGAATTAGGCAGCTGGGCTGATAATAATGCCCCTGTTCTGTTGTTCCCTTATTTAAGAGAACATGTATATTCATTGTCCCTGAGAAGTGGATTAACTCCCATAATATTACCGCTTATAGAAGTCCCGGTATTTAACTTAAATAAATAGAGTCTGCTGAAAAAGTCCCCAAAATCATAATAACCAATAAGATATAGAATAAAGTAGGCTAAAGAAAAAATCATAATAACTGTGTATGAACCCGACCCGGTGAAATGGGAAACTGATTTTTTAAGAAGGAGGATATAATGAAATGCGTTATTTGTAAAACAGGGGAAACTCTGCCGGGACATGTTGTTGTAACATTTACAAGGGAAGAATCTGTAATAGTTTTTAAGCATGTGCCTGCGGAAATCTGCCGTAACTGCGGTGAAGAATATGTAAACGACAGTACCGCCAGCTCTTTACTTTCTATGGCAAACGATTCTTTTGAAAAAGGAGTAGAGATTAACGTCCGTGATTATAAAGCGGCCTGATACGGTTTAAAATATCGTAGTGGAACGTTTACGTTTAATGTCAGGGGAAAAGAAGAGATGCCTTGTGGTGTTGCTTTCGGCTATCTATAGCGTACCCCAAAAACCGGACAAAAAACCGGTTTAATTTAAGGTGGTAAAATCTTAAATTCGTATTAAGAAAAGGAGACCGGTAAAATGTCGGGTAAAAGGAAAATATTCAGTAACGGGTTCAAGTCCGGAATAGCCATATAAGCCATAAAGGGGTACAAAACAATATCAGAAATATCACATGAACACAGCCTCCACCCAAATTTAACCAGGTTGAAATAGAAAGAATGAAATACCCAATTTATACAATCGGTTATGGTAACCGTAGGATCGAAGACTTTTATAAAATCTTAATGAAATTTGAGATAGAATATTCAGACTCTGCTGAAAAAGTCCCAAAGTCATAATAACCAATAAGATATAGAATAAAATAGTGTTAAAAGTGCTCAGAAAATGGTAAATCCGGACAAATAACCGAGCACCTGATGCATACGATATACGAGTACGAAACAGTTAAAGAAATATCAGAACATGCGAAGCGGGACTACAGTCTTTATTC
>Ga0194060_10003540_pt1 | contig 11007 bp, 6 predicted proteins | sample SepL225m_MetaG_FD_163427 | JGI IMG/M metagenome (GOLD analysis project Ga0194060, IMG submission 163427) | Anoxic zone freshwater microbial communities from boreal shield lake in IISD Experimental Lakes Area, Ontario, Canada - Sep2016-L222-5m | ecosystem: Environmental > Aquatic > Freshwater >... | reverse complement strand
CAACAATGCCGGATGAAAAGAAACCGTACAAAAACACATAAATCCGGTGTGTTGGGCGAATAATCATTCGCCCCTACGAAATCCACCATCCACCCCAAACCTCGGAGGGTTTTTGTTTCGTTTTCCGTAGGGGCAAAAAATCTTTTACCCCAACAATGCCGGATGAAAAGAAACCGTACAAAAACACATGAATCCGCTGTGTTGGGCGAATAATCATTCGCCCCTACAACCCCAACGCCTTCTCAATCTTCACCAACCGCGCTTTCAACCCTTCATTCTCCACCTTCAGCGCGTCGTTCTCGGCTTTTAGTTCCTTAACCGCGTTGATAAGCGGCATCACCAGAGCCGGATAGGACAGGCTGTAGCGGCCAGTTTCGTTAACTGGCTTTTCTACACCATTAAAGATCACACCTACTGTTTGAGCAGCTTCCTCGACCTCCTGGGCAATAAGACCCTCACGTCCAACCCCGGGCTGACTTATGTAGTTGTAAGTTACCGGGCGTAATTTTTGAATGAACGAAAGCCCCAGAGCCGATTCCTGGATGTTCTCCTTTTCCCGACGGTCGGACCAGTTCGTCCAACTGCCGTAGCCACCTACTGTTGTTACACTGCTGTTACCGATAATGGCCGTGTTGCTTGCGTTGACAGTTGCGTTATAGCCGATTGCAATGGAGTTAGAAATGCCAGCAGTAGCTGTCTGCGTGTTTTGCCCAATGAATGTATTAGAAATTCCAGATACTATACCACTTCCTGAATTCAAACCGTACATAGTGTTATCGCCGCCGGTGGTTATGTTAGGTCCCGCCCCATTTCCCACGGCTGTATTACTACTAGCGGTTGAAATTTTCAATGCTTGATAACCAACAGCTGTTGAAGACCAGCTGCCATTCACGCTTTGCAATGCACCAGATCCGATTGCAGTGTTGTACATCCCACCGGAAGGTAGCGCGCTGGTTCCGACTCTTGTGTTAGCCCCCGCATCCGAGAGAAGGTTCACCGTGCTGGCAATGTTGGAGGTCCAGGTTGGCGCGCCGGTACCGTTGCTGGTCAGCACCTGACCTGAAGTGCCGGCCACCGAGAATCCGGTTGTACCAACGCCGGACTGGTAGTGAACTGCTCCGGCGACACCACCCGCTACGTTGGTGGCTTTGACCGGTGTGCCCCATGACGGTGCCGCACCGGCACCGCCGGAGATCAGCGCGCTGCCGGTGGCTACATCAGCCAGTTTAGACAGCACAGTGGTGGTTGAAGCGTAGAGCAGGTCTCCCACGGCATAGCCGGTCTGGCCGGTGCCGCCGTTGGCAACCGGCAATGTGCCGGTGGTTATCAAGCTGGCGTTGGTTGTGCCGGTCGGGCCGATTGCTCCGGTTGCGCCCGCCACACCCTGAATCCCTTGCGAGCCTGCTGCACCGGTTGCTCCGGCTGTCCCTTGCGCACCTGCCGCACCTGCCGGACCAACCATATTAACCGAACCGGCCGGCCACGCTCCGGACGCTTTCGGGCCAAAGAGCATGTTGCTTGTTGTGTTGATATAGAAATCACCGTCGGTACCGACTGCACCGGTCGGGTTACTTGCTCCGTTCAGTACCGCCTTACCGGCGATAACGGTTTTGCCGTCAATCCCCGCGATGCCCTGTAATCCCTGTGTTCCTTGCGACCCCTGCGACCCCTGCGATCCCTGCGATCCGGTCGCTCCGGCAGCGCCGGTTGCTCCATTGGCACCGGTTGCGCCGGTTGCACCGGATACACCCTGCGGCCCGGCAGATCCAACCGTACCGGCCATACTGACACCCAGCACCGGCCAGGTTGTCGCCTTGGGACCAAAGAGCATGTTGCTGGTGGTGTTGATGTAGAAATCGCCGTCATTGCCCTGTCCGTCGATTGGATCAAGCGCGCCGTACAGCACCGCTTTTCCGGCGATAACGGTTTTGCCGTCAACCCCGGACATCCCCTGGAGTCCCTGCGGCCCTTGCGAACCGGTGGAGCCAGTCGCTCCGGCAGCACCGGTTCCTCCGATCGCGCCCGCCACACCCTGAATCCCTTGCGCGCCTGTTGCACCGGTTGCGCCCGCAACCGAACAGCTCCAGCTTGAGGAAGCGGTGCTGTATTTAAGTATTTCACCATCGGCACATGCCTGACCCAGTTTGTCGGCAGTTATCGCCCTGAAAGCGTATGGCACTGTCGAAAGTTCCTGAAGAGGCGTCATCTCAGCGGCACTGCCGACCGCGATACCCAGATAATACACCGTATCAAACGGCAGTGTGAGGGGGGTAATGCCCCCCAAAAGTACGCTGTAAACACCGTTTATCACCGACACGCTGGTTTGATGTTCGCTCCAGAGTGCCGTGCCGCCATTCGAAGCAGCATACAGCGACAGAGTCATGGCTACCGGAGTAGTCACCGGTGTCCCGCCGCTGGCTGTCAGGTACCCCTGATAGGTTATGGTTGTCGGCGGTGCGGCAAGTGCTGGTATGCCGGACAGTATCAGCAGCGTTAACAGGATAGTGGTCAAAATGTTTCTCATGGTGTGGCCTCCGGTGGTACTTTTTTGTCAGCTATATTTAGTCTGAGTTTTTTTGGTTATGGTCGCGATAAACGGGACATTCACTGAAACGATCCATGCAGAACAGGGCGATATTCGGCACGGTTTTGCCGCAAATATTACGGCAGTAACACTCTTCAAAAGGTTGATGTGAAAACTCACACAAAAGCGTTGTGGTGTTGTGATGCTGTATGGGGTTGGGTTTTGCTCGCATGTACAACTGACATAGCAGGGAATGTGCCAAGCAGATCAATACTTTAATTACGGTATGTTACGGGTTTTTGTGGGGGTTATTCAGGTATGCAGAATTGATAGTGGTATCTAAAACGGATAGCTAAAATGGTTAGTTCTACTTTGTCACATTACGTCACGTAGTGACGATTGATGGTAGCCCGGCGTTTTAACGCCGGGAACAGAATAGAATTGTCGTCTCGTCACGTACGTGACGATTGAAATTTTAGGCTTTTGAGTCCGGGGAATGAATTCCCCGGCTACTATACTGCAAACGGCCTTAAATTGAGTTTATTTGACTTCGTAGGTTGGGTTAGCAGCCTCATCGCGTAACCCAACAACCTTGATTGTTTTCAGCATGGTCATGTTGGGTTACGGCATACACCCGCCTAACCCAACCTACAAAAAGCTCAATTACTGACCTTGTGCAGTATATCAATCTGTCCCTACGGGACGAAACTGTAATGTGACAAAGTAGAAATAGTAAGGGGAGAAATAAGCCCCCTCCTGTTGTTAAGGAGGGGGTTGGGGGTGGTAGCCTTACTCCTCCCCACCGGCGATGCCATGTTTTTCCAGTCGCCTGCGGAAAGTGTAGTAGTTCATACCCAGCATGGCGGCGGTTTTCATCCGTTTGCTGCCACAGTAGGAGAGTGCCTGTTCCAGGACCCATGTTTCAACGGTATCCATTTCACAAGGGAACGGCGGAAGCGATGAAGCGACGGGGCTATCTTCAACCGGTTTTCGGATTGTAGTATCAGCCACGGCGGCGATATCCGCTGCGGTTATCCTGCTCCCCGCATCAAGAGCCACCCGCCTGATAACGCTTTTCAGTTGTCGGATATTCCCCGGCCACGGCATACCAGCCAGCTTCTCCAGCGCGCTTTCATCAAGCAGGGGAATTGGGGCTCCCAGCTCGTCACAGGTTTCACTCAGAAACTTCATCGCCAACGCCGGTATTGCATCTTTTGTTTCGCGCAGCAGAGGGAGTTGTATGGTCGTATCGGCCAGGCGGTAATAAAGATCCTCCCGGAAGCACCCTTCTGCGACCTCCTCTTTCAGATTTTTGTTACTGGCGGAGATAATCCTCACATCCGCTTTTTTTTCAGTGGTACTCCCCAGCGGCGTAAACTTCTTATCCTCCACAAAACGGAGCAGCTTGCTCTGAAGCGCTAGCGGGCAGGATTCTATATCATCCAGAAAAAGCGTACCGCCATCAGCGGCCTCGACCAGTCCGGTACGATTACGGTCGGCACCGGTAAAGGAACCGCGAATATGACCAAACAGCTCACCTTCCACAAGATTAAGCGGCAGCGCACCCATCTGTACGATGACAAACGGGGCGTCCCGACGGGGGCTCAAAGTGTGAATAATATTGGCAAGCCTGGATTTCCCAGTCCCGGTGCCACCTTCTAGATGAACATTGAAGGATGTACGCGCCACACGGGTTGCCTGCTGTACGACAGCCTGCTGGGCGGGTGAATCCCCCACCTGAATCCGCATGGATGCCATCAGTTCTTCAGAAAGACCGCAGATTTCGCGGAGCTGGAGAACCGGCAGGGCTGCCTTGGCAATCACGGCCAGCAATTCATCGGTATCCACCGGCTTACGCACAAAGGCAGCCACCCCCAGTTCAATTGCTTTGAGCAGATAGCTTGTGTCGGTGAAGGCGGTACAAAAAATCAGCGGCATGGCCGGTGCGCATTTTTTCATCTCTGCGGCAAGTTCAAGTCCGTTCATAACCGGCATGCGTATGTCGCTGATAACCAGATCCGGCGGCTGCTTGTCAATAAGAGCAAGTGCCTCGCGGCCATTGGGCGCCTGAATGACCTGGCTGTAGTACATTTCAAGAAAGGCGGCTGTTTCACGCCGCTGTTCTGCTTCGTCCTCGACCAGCAGTATTGTCAGACTCTTATGTGCGTTCATGGTTGCTCCGCCAGCGGTAACTCAATCCTGAAGATCGTACCGGTCGTATTTTCCGCCAGACTGAGATGCCCACCCAGACTGTCCTCCACAATCATGCGACACATGTAAAGACCGATACCGCTGCCGCCAATCTCTTCCTTGGTCGTAAAATAAGGGGCAAATATCTGGGTGGCGATGTCGGCAGGGATGCCGCAACCGTTGTCGCTGATGTCAATGCGCATGATATTGTCTCCAGTTCCGGAGACCGATACTTGTATACTGATGCGTCCCTCTATTGGCTCGCCACCGGCAGCGCGGCTTTCCATAATAGCGTCGCGGGCATTGCCCAGCAGGTTCAGCATGACCTGCCTGAATTCGTTGGGAAAGCCGTTCACCAGCTTGTTATCGCGCTCGTGGCAGATGAGTGTGACCTTGATGCTGTTTTCAGTAAATTGCGGGTCAAAAAGGCGTACCGAATCTGATACGCAGGACAAAGGTGAAAAGGGGATTTTCTCCTTTTCAGGACGGTAAAAACCACGAAATTCTTCGATGGTATCTGACATGTAGTGGACCTGGCGCATGGCGCTCTGCTTGAATTCATCCAGGTTTTCGGGAGTCAGCCCCTGCATGGTTCCGACCGCATGGGTGCGCTGGACAATCATGCCGAGCGTGGCCAGAGGTTGACGCCATTGATGGGCAATGGCGCTGATCATCTCTCCCATAGCTGCAAGGCGCGAGTGGTTTGCCAGTTTACGCTCCTGGGCAACACGGAGTCTGGTTTCCGTTTCAATCTGTTCCTGTAGAGATGATGAAAGGTTTCGATAAAGCTCTTCGCTTTGGCGTAGTTCCCTGTCTACCCGGTCACTGGTCAGCGACAGGTAGCTATAGGCGATAGCCAGTTCGGCTATGATGCCATAAAACATAATCCAGCGCTGGATAGTATCCTGGGACAACGCACCGGAAAAGCTTACAAACAGAGATGCTGGAAAGATATGATACCAGACCCTGGCAATAATCAGAACTATCAAAGGCAGCAGAAATGCTGATAAAAGCCACTGCATGGAGTAACTGCGGATACTGACATAAAAGAGTGGTTCAATGGAGATGCGGGCTAAAATGAATGCTGCAACAAGATTAATAGCGATTATCCGTGTAACGATGCTTTCTGATACATAGAAAAAGTAGAACATACAAAATATACCGACCATTACCACGGCAATATTAAGCGAAGTGCCCCACCAGCGCCTTCGGATGCCATGAAACCGTATTATTCCTTCGTATAACAACAACGGGTGCAACATGATCAAGCCGTTGCCAATAATTTTGGGGATGAACTGAGGGTGCATAGTAGACAGCATCAAACTAAGCAGAGAGCCAACCGACCAGCAGGCGGTACCGATCGTCCAGACAACAAAACCGGGATAGGTCGTACGGGTGCGCCAGGTGTGAAACAGCATCAGTACAAGAAAAAAAACTACAACGATGCTGACGACAATAATTGTGGGGGTATCAAGTTTCATGAATATATCGGTTAGAACCTGATGACAAAGCGACTAATCACCATTACCCCTTCTGTCGTATTGCGGCTCAGTACATCCTGGTAGGCTGCCAGAGATATTTTTACATGATCAAAACGGCCATAATAAATTTCACCACCGACTGAAAGACGCATAAGTCCACTATCATTCAGGGTTTTACCGCCTTTTTTGTTGTCTTCGCCAATGATAAAATTGACTGCCGGGCCGATCCGGATTTTTTCTGCCAGACGCCAGGTGGCCAGGCCCTCTGCAGTAAATTCGTTGCCGGGAGTTACGTCGTTGTCCGGGTTACGGAAACGGACGGCATATTTGAGCACACCGTCGAATGAGAACGGCGGCATCAGTTTAAAAAGATACAGCTCGGTGACCAGATCAGTCTGGCCGTCACCAAAATTAACCGGGCTATTCTTGTCGTAACTGCCGGTTGGGGTCTTGACCATCAGCGCCGGCAGGAGCGTCACCCCTTCCACCGGCAGAAACCAGCCGGCACGCAGTTGAATATCCCCAAGGCCGGTATCATCTTTTTTCAGTTTGCCGACATCCAGGGAGCCAACCGGGATGATGGCGTTCAGCAGAAAATCACCGACATAGAAGCTGTTGCCGACAAGCACTGCGTATTTATCCAGCCCAAGATCACTTACCGAATTGTTGCCATCCTTATCGGTACGGATGCCGGCAGTATAATAATAAGGGTAGAGGTTGAGCTGATAGCCCGGTTCTGCTTTAAAGCCGGTAGCGTAATTTATCGCATGAGCGGGGAGAGGGTGCAAAAAAGAACAGATAATGTATGAAACTACCATCAATATAAGGAGTGTCTTGATTTGCATGGCGGGCGCCGGTTCTGCGATAGACAGCAGATAGCGCGCTTTTTCACGCACCGGCTCTCCCAGGTTGTTATTGGAGAGCAGCGACTCCATTGCCGACGCTATGCTCCCCTTTTCAGCATAGTTCAGGTTTCTGTTTTCAATGTATGAAACGAGGTATTCCAGAGCGGCGAGCCTGCTGGCCGAATCGCCGATATTAAAGAGCAAAAGCTGCGATGCCTGGAGCTTCAACGGCTCCTGCTCATCAGGGTGCAGAAAGCAGCGGAGCATCAGGGAGATCTTTTCACGCGCCGAATCACTTAATGTTTCATCGGCTATGGATCTGACATGCTCCAGCAGTTCGCGCTTGTTTGTGTATTCGCCAAAACGGATCCGCACGATCAGCTCCCGCACTTCGCCATCTTCCGTATCTTCCCACAACTCATCAACCGCACGGAGAATCCGGCTGCAAAGCTCCCGGATCTTTCTCTCTTTGAGCTGCTCCTCCTGATTCCAGTAATCAGGATACGTATCCAGAACAGAGTCAGCTTCTTCAGGTTTTTTGGCTTTTTCCAGCACCATTTTGAAGTAGTTCAATATCTTAAGCTGATAAGCAGAACCTCCGTCATGTAACGGTCGCAGCAGATCATCCAGAAATGAAGAGTTCAACCCGACGGAACCGCTGCAGAGATAACGGTATATCCCTTCTGCCTTCTCCATCTGTTTTTCGACATATTTCCGTTTGAGGGTCTCACCCAGGTTGGTTGCACTGACCTTATTGAAAAAGACGCTGAGCAGGTTGGATGCGTGGTACTTGATATTTTGGTCTATTTCATCTGAAACTATGATTTCGAGGCAGGCGTCAAATATTTTGACCTGCTCACGTTCATCGGCTGAAGCCTCGATATAATCTTCCAGAATTGCAATTATTTCAGCCAGATGTGCCCGATTGCGACCGTTTAGAAGCGTCATGAAAGCTGCGCGCAGACCACCGGAATCAACTATACCGAATAGAAATTTTACCGCCGAGTTGCGACTTGACTCCCCCTTTCCATCGGCAAGTTTCAAAAGTTTCAAAATACTTTCAGCCGGATCAGTCACCCACCCCGGTACCAGATCCTCCATAAACCGCTCGGCCTTTTTTCGGACACGCGCATCAAGATCATAAATAAAGTAGCGTGCTACATCGATCCTGAAGTCGCGAGTTGCGGCAGAACCTGCAATAATCTCGAAAGCGCCCGCCTTGTCTTTGGCAGACATCTGGGCTATATCTTTTTTTGCCTTGGATGAATCATTGATTTTTATATAAAAATTGACTATGTCTTTGACCGAAACTTCCGCTTCGACATCTATCTCCATGGCAGACCCCTTTCGGAACGATTTGGGGGATTATAGTCACAACCGGCGTTATACGCAACAAATGCCAACAGTTTTGGAATAATAAATCCGGACACTTTGAAGGAGGCCAGATGCCTGTCAAATTTATCTGTCTGCTTTTCATTCTTGTTTCAGCCTCTGACGCATCGGCCGGCGGCAGCATGACCTGCTTCAGTGACGGAATTATTGTCATAAGAGAGGTTGATGGCATAAAAGGGTCGGTCGAAGTGGCGCTCCCTCCCGGATTGCTGGATGATACGCTGAAAGTTGAACCGGCTGCCGGAACGGTTATTACAAATGTGGATATCACGCAGGCAAGGATGGATAGCAAATCTGAGAAGGAGCTTCTGACACTGACAGAACAGCACCAGCGGCTGGAAGACCGTCTGCTGGCTCTGACCACACGCGAGGAGATATTTAAGTCTGCCGCCAAATCGCAGAGCGGCAAGGCACCAAGGAAGACAAAGTCAAATCCGGATCCGATGCAAACCATCCGCCAGGGGACAGATTTTGCCATAGCACAGCTTGAAACGGTCTACACCAGCCGCCGCAAGACCGAACAGGAGATGAAAAAGATCGACACTAGAATGGCTGCCGTTAAAAAGAGCGCACGAACCGGAGAAAGCTCCGCACGTATCAGCGTCACACCGGCACACGGCAGAGTGATAATCCGATATGCCACCAGAGAACAGGGGTGGAAGCCGTATTACGACATCCACCTCGCTGCTGACGGTTTTGCCGGAGTTAAGTTTTCAGCGAGGATGGTCGGAAACTTTGATGGATACCTGTTGCGGGTTTCACCTGGGACTCTTTCGGAAAGCGCAACAGCCGGCACAGTTCCGGTCAAACATGGGGGGAGCGCCTTACTGGCCAGTTACAGATTCCCGCTCTCGGAAGAGCGGTATGGGGATGGAATCTACAACAGTTTTTCCGGCAGAGTCAGCAACACAAGCGCGCAGCATCTCCCACCCGGAGAGGCAAAAGTCTACAAAAACGGCGCGTACCTGGGAAAATTCAGATTTGAAGGGCTTTCATCAGGGCGAAGCGGGGTTATTTCTATGGGGGGGAGGTAAAGTTGAAAAGGGGATTCACAGCACAACGATTTACCCAGTAGGGTGCGCCGTGCGCACCAGACAAAGCTTGCATCGTTCCCACGCTCCAGCGTGGGAACGATATATACTCAGCACGGCTATAAACTGAGCATTTATACACAGTAGGTTGGGCAAAGGCGGTCTCTTGCCGTGCCCAACATTGACGCCTACCCTGTTGGGCACGCTCCGCTTTGCCCAACCTACAAAAACGCAAACTATGACAGTGCGAAGTATAAAACCATAAAGTTGACTGGTGTGCACGGCGCACACTACTGATCTTTATTTCAAAAACATCTCAATCTTTGCCGTTTTCTTCGCCTCAGCAATGTACTCCGCTACCGCCTCATTGACTTTCTGCCCCTTCAAAAACTCCTCAATCCTGGGTTGAGCCTCTTTGAATGGTACCGTTTCCGCCGCTTTTTTCTCGGTCAGTTTGATGATGTGATAGCCGAACTGGGTCTCGACGACATCACTGATTTCGCCCGGCTTAAGAGCAAAAGCGGTCGTTTCAAAGGCCGGCACCATCTGACCTTTGCCAAAGAAACCGAGGTCCCCCCCCTGCTGGCTGCTCGGACAGGTTGAATTCGCTTTGGCCAGCGCGGCAAAATCGGCACCACCAGCCAGCTCTTTACGCAATTTTCCAGCCTTTTCAGCCGCTTTTTTCTTCTCTTCAGGTGTCGCCTTTTCATCAACACCGATCAGAATATGACTCGCCTTGACCGATTCGCTGCGGGTGAACTTGTCCGGATTCTGTGTGTAGAACGCCCGAACATCCTCTTCTGTAACCTTGATCTTTGATACGATTGTGGACTCTACAAATTTTGAGATAATCAGATCCCTGCGGGTATATTCCCGCAGATCCTTTTCATCCATTTCCAGATCCTTGATCGCCTTGACAAAATCCTCCTCTTTTGCAAAGCGAGCCCTACCCTGAGCCAGCTTGGCCTCGATCTGCTTGTCCAGATCCTTAACCTCCATTTTGGACGCCGCCTGGTATAACAACTCGGCAGCCAGGAGCTGGTTAAGAGCCTGTTTATCAACCTCTGCCTGCTGTTCCGCCGGTACAGTCTGACCACGCAGCATCACCTTTTTGGCACGCCGCAGTTCAAGCGGAAGAATCGCGACCCCATTCACTTTCGCGACAGCACCCTGTAGATCTGGAGTCGGGGCAGCCGCAAGCGGCGCAGGCGCAGGCTCCTTTTTTGCCTCCGGCTCAGCAGCCTGAACAAAAGCCCCGCACGCAACAATAGCGGTGATGACAAAACCTCTTACACTCAGCGTTGACAGATATTTTTTATGCATCGTACTCATCTCCTTGGGGTAAATTTTGGCAACACTAGCACAGTTTCGGTTATCATGAAAAGCCAAACATTCTATAAAAAGCAAAACATGATGATTTCGTAAAAAGCCCTTATCACCCTTCGACTGTTCGACAGGCTCACAGCTCAGGGCGAACGGACTTTAACAGTCTAAGTTATTGAAAATCCGTTCGTGCTGAGCTTGTCGAAGCATGTACCATATGC
>Ga0194060_10003539_pt1 | contig 11009 bp, 9 predicted proteins | sample SepL225m_MetaG_FD_163427 | JGI IMG/M metagenome (GOLD analysis project Ga0194060, IMG submission 163427) | Anoxic zone freshwater microbial communities from boreal shield lake in IISD Experimental Lakes Area, Ontario, Canada - Sep2016-L222-5m | ecosystem: Environmental > Aquatic > Freshwater >... | reverse complement strand
CCAAGCTGTATGCTCAAGCGCTGCGAAGTGCGTTCGATACGCTCCAAACACTTCAGGCTACCCCATAGGCGCGGTGCGCCTCGGACATGTGGTTAATGCGTACATGTGTACTGCGTAAGGTGAGTTACTACATTTCCGCAATCGCTGTCTTTTGCTGTGCCAGCGCACGCATCCCAAAGACCTCAATCCCCGCCAGGGGATTACTACCATATTCTCCTCGGTCACACGTGGGGTTCTCGCAGGCGATCCCAAAGACCTCAATCCCCGCCAGGGGATTACTACTCAACCTGCGTTGCCGTCGGCTCAACCTGCGTTGCCGTCGGCTATCCCAAAGACCTCAATCCCCGCCAGGGGATTACTACAGCTCTCTACCTCGCATCGAGAGTTCATGGTTTGAAACTATCCCAAAGACCTCAATCCCCGCCAGGGGATTACTACCCCGCGCCAGAAATCTCTAAATCTGGCACACTATGTGTATCCCAAAGACCTCAATCCCCGCCAGGGGATTACTACCTCCCTGCGTTGATCTGCGGGAGTTGCAGGTGCTGGTTTGAATCCCAAAGACCTCAATCCCCGCCAGGGGATTACTACCACTCACGGCGTTGGGGTTTCGAGTGAAGTGTACGAACGTATCCCAAAGACCTCAATCCCCGCCAGGGGATTACTACCTAAACGCCTTCGCCCAGGCGTTCGGTGACGGATAGGAATCCATCCCAAAGACCTCAATCCCCGCCAGGGGATTACTACTTCTAATTCCCGTGCATTGACTCCGTTCAACTCTGCATCCCAAAGACCTCAATCCCCGCCAGGGGATTACTACACCGGGCCTGGACGAGCAACACGACCGAGTCGATGAACGCGATCCCAAAGACCTCAATCCCCGCCAGGGGATTACTACGCCACGACCATCAGCCTGGGATTGCGGTCAATGCGTAAATCCCAAAGACCTCAATCGTTAAACGACACAGTGAGCCTGGGGCCATAGAAAACGAAGCCGACGCCAGGGTCTTCCCGTGTCGGAGCGCCGTACAGCACCTCCCAATCGGCACGAGACAGGCCCAGCCCGCGAGATGCATACGGAGCCGCCCGCGTCACCGTGGGCGGCGCTGACGTGGGCGTCGTCGTCGCCGCTGGCACAGCACCACAGCCAGCGAGAATCACGACGGCGATAACGAGCATAGGCGCAAGACGGTACATTGCAGTTCTTTCTGCTCACGAAAAAGACCCCGCACAGAGGTCTCGCATTGATCGCAGATTATAGCACGGCAAGCCCCTCTACCCCGGAGTCTTCAACTGGATCGTGCGTGCTGGTCGCCCCCGTTTCTTCGGCACAATGGCGATCTCCCACTCGTCGGGAAACATCTCTAGCAGATGATCAAGGTAGCGCCGCCCTGTGGGCGCGGATAGCCCGAACGCCGCTGACAGATCGGCAGCCGTGATACCCTGCCCATCCTGGGAGCGTGTCCGGGCGAACGTCACGACATCCCCCCACTGGCTCAGGTCGCTGACGGCGGCGCTCCCATCCTCACGCTCTGGTGCATCGTAAAGCGAGGCGATGGAGAGTAGCTCGGATCCCAAAGACCTCAATCCCCGCCAGGGGATGACTACTCAGCCATAACGCCTCCTGCGCTCGCCGCACGCTGTCCGCCATTGATGGGCTACGCCGAGGTCAACGATGCGGCGCTGCGGGCCGCGCGGGAAGGCGGGCCGAGGGGGTGAACCGATGCCGATGCACACATCGCAATGCTTGACCGACGGAGCTACGGGCGGTACGATACCATCATGATACGACCATTGTGATCACTGAGAAAGGAGCGGTATGACGCAGACGATTACGCTGGAAGTCCCCGATGACCTGGCGCGGGCGGCGGCGGCAGCGGGCCTGTTGACCCCCGAGGTGCTGGTGCGCTTGCTCCAGGCCGAGGTTGTGCGCCAGCAGCGCCCCTCGACCTTGAGTCGAGCGCGTGGACTCCTCAGTGGTGCGAGTGCGCCCCCGTCGGACGACGAGATCGCCCGCTGGCGGGATGATCGCCGCACGGAGCGCTACGGCTGATGCGAGTATTACTTGATACTAATCTCATCCTTGATGTGTTGCTCGACCGTGCCCCGTGGTCGGGTGAGGCGAGCCAGATCTGGGCGGCCTGCGAACAGGGGTTGCTGACGGGCGCTATTCCAGCCTCGGCAATCACGGATATTTTCTACATCGCTCGCCGTGCGACTACGAACGCCACGGCGCGGGTTGCTATCGGTCTGTGTCTGGCAACCTTTGAGGTCTGCCCGGTGGATCGTCAGACTATCGAGCAGGCGGCGCTGCTGCCCGGTGGCGATTTTGAGGATAATGTGCAGATTGCGTGTGCGCTGACATCGGGACTCGACGCCATTGTGACGCGCAATCTCGCTGATTTCGCTGAGGCACCCCTGCCCATCCTCACGGCGGCGCAGCTCCTGGCCCAACTGCCAACACCACCCGTGACATGAACCGCCCCGCCATCCTCCCGGCTTCCCCCGTTGGGGGGAAACCTTCGCGCCTTCGCGCCCTTGTGTCAACAAGGAGTTACGGCACCATCACCACACGTGCCGCGTCAATTGCGGGGTCAATCGTCAGCAGGGTGCGGTGTATCTCTCCCACCTGTTCCCGTCCATGCGATGTCTATGTGAACGCTATTCGGCAGGCCAGGCCGTCAGCAACACGTTAAGTGCGCCGATGCGCAGGGGGCCACCATTGCAGAGTGCCCGCAGGATCGTTCGGAAGCGGTCACGGGGGATCGGGGTGGTGTGCGCCGCTTCATTCCGCACCCGCACGAGATGCTCAACTTCTGTGATCATCTGCTCCACACTGACGGCAAACGTGGAGTCGTCAGGGTCTACATGGTTTACCCAGACGTGACTCAGATGCACCGTGATGGTACCCCAGAGGGCAGGGTTTCTCCGATGCACTCCTCCCAGCGTTCCGAGGGTGGGCTTCCCGTGGGGAAAGTCGGCACCGCTGATGCCAGGGACGGCGAGGATGCGGCGCTGGAGTTCGCGTTCGAGGACACGTGCCACATGAATGATTGAGGCGGAATAGTCGTTGGCTCCCACCTCATCAAGTTGGTCACGCAGGTAGATCGCCAAGGCAAGCGACTCGCGCTCGGTCGCTCTGAGCAGGTGCAGCGTGCGATCAAGTCCGATGTCGCCCAGCTTGGCCTCGTAGCGCTTCAGATCTTTCAGCGCCCCGGTAATCTCGGCGAAACGGCGCGTGACGGCTTCGATCCGGTTCATGACGCGATTGACGGTCTCCTCATCGAGTGTGGTGAGATCGCCCGCCTCGAAGAGGCGGTCAAGCTCCGTAAGCAACTCCTTTGCCGTGCGTGGCGGTCGTACCGGCGGTGATACTCCTGGCTGACCGATGATGTGACAGAGCCGCCCGTCACGGCAGCAGTGGTCTCCTCGACTCACCAGATCCACACGCCACGGGCCGATGTGGGGCTTGGGGCAGACCAAAAGATCGTCGGGAGTGAGGCATGCTCCCGTGCGCCCGAGCAGCGTGCCGCGTTCGGCGATGCTCAAGGTGTCGAGGAATACACCCTGGCAGTGCGGGATGCGCGGATCGCACATCTGTGCATGAGCCTCATCAAGCACGGCTGTCAGTGTCGCGCCGATGGTGTGCCGATCTGTGTCTGGGCAGAGGGGCTGAACGGCCACCTGGAGATCCGGGATGATGCTCTGGTCGCGGTCAGCGGGGTGGAGGCGATAGCTCTGCGCACGGTTCGTGGTCGTGGCTTCTCCTGCCAGGAAGGCAAAGAGCAGGGTGCCGTGTCTCTCACCCAGCAGGGTGAGGTCTGCGATCATGCGCTTGACGGGCGATGATGGCGCTGCGGATGTCTCTCGTTCGCGGTAATACTTGGCGTCCCAAACTACGCCGGGTTCGCGCCAGAACAGGGTGTTGCCATACTCGACCCGCGCCGTCGGCGGATCGATCCTCCAGAGGTAGAAGTCGGGCCGCACTCCCGGCACTGCGTGGCGTCGGAGAGGCTCGGTGCCCCAGCGGGCCGGTGGGATGGGGACGCCCTGGTCGTGGCGCAGTTCATAGCCGCATGCGTTGTCGCCCTCGCCCCAGCGGAATCGCATGTGCATGTGTCCTGTACGCGGGTCGAGATGTTCGAGGCACCCACGTTCACGCAGCAGATCGGCAATCTCGTAGAAAATCCAGATCTGATAGAGGTAGTTGTCGCGCTCAGGGTTCGCGCCGAGTACGTCGTCCGAGTCGGCGGGGCTGCGCCGCAGCAGGCGCACGGTGCGAAGCCGTGCCCGCCAGTCTAGGAGATCCTCGTAGGCGCTATTGCTGCCGGGAATCAGCCGTTCGCGTACCTGATGTTCCAGCGTGTCGGCGTCGCCGTTTTCCCCTGTGAGGATCTGCTGGGCCGTTCCTCGGATACCCGCGAACTGGAGGAAGGCCAACGCACGGTCGCATCGCTCGCGGATCTCGTTGAGCGGATGGCGGAGGGCCGCGCTCCCGGCGGTGATCTGCTCATCCCAGAGCAGCCGCTGCACCTCCGCCTGATACTCTAACAGGGTCAGCACAGCGAGGAGGTTTTCTGGTGTCGCAAAGCTGCGGCGCTGCTGGCGCGTGTGGAGGAGGAGCGGTATTTCGCCTGGGCGCTCGGCCCATGCCGCGTCACAGGTGCGTCCCCAATCAACCCGACCGCGTGCGGGCGGCTCTTCAATGACCAGGGCGTGTGGTGACGCGAAGCTCAGTCGGCGAACAATGCGCGGCAGAATATCCTCGAACAGCTCATCGCGCAGCACGAAGACGGCCCCCAGGTCGCGGTAGCGCTGAAGCACCGGGGTATCGCGCTCCGATGCCTGCCGCGTTCGCACGCTGATCATCCGACCGAATCGCCCCTCGTCGTAGCGGAGCAGCAGGGCGACGAGTCGTGCCTGCATTGCGCCGTAGGCCGTGATCTCTGTTGCGGTCGGTTGGTTCATGATGGTTCACCACAGAGGCACGGAGGCACTGAGTTTTTCATGCTGTTCGGTCTCTGTGCCTCGGTGTCTCTGTGGTGCATTGAGTGTTCACCACAGAGGCACGGAGGCACAGAGTTTTTTTACGCTGTTCGGTCTCTGTGCCTCGGTGTCTCTATGGTGCATTCCTACAATCCTCTTTCGCCAACGAACGACCGGAGGCGCTGCGCGAACAGCCCGCGCCCGCTCATCGTCAACGGGGTGCCGAGCGCGAAGATGCGCCCAAGCTGGGCGGGAGTGAGCTTCGCAGCGTCACCCTCGTCCATTACATCGCTGCTCGGTTGATGGTCGGCGCTCTGTAGGTGGCTCACGTGGGCGATCTGGCGGGCGGCGGGAAGCCCCCCAAGAATCTGGCGTACCCGCTCCGCAAAGCGTGTGGGGTCGCCCGCATGATCGAGGTAGGCCAAGAGAACCCGCTGTTCGTCACGGGCGATAACTTGGAGTTGGTCGGCTAGGGTGTCGGCCAGCCCGGAGTCGAGCGCCTCGGCCCAGGACATCCCAATCACATGGCCGCTGAATAATGCACGGCATACGGCCTCGGCCTGGGCCGTGCCTAATTGACGATAGACGCGGATTGCGCCGAAGATGCGCCAGAAAGAGTCCACAACCGTCTGCCCGTCGGTGTCGTCCCATGTCAGAGTGTACTGGGGAGCCTCGCCTGGCTCATGGTCTGCTCGTGTGATCGTGACCACATCTTCCCAGATCAGTCGGCCCTCCGCCACGTCCTCCGTACTCTCAAGGAGACCCAGTGCATTCAGGTGGCGTAGCGCCCGCATGGCCGCCGCCCCACGTTCTGCGTCGGCGAGGGCCAGTCCCGGCGGGAGGACATCAATGAAGGTGAAGCGCCGTTTCATCGCTTCGCTGATCTGGTTGAGGAAGTGTCGGTCAAAGCTGTTGAGCGTGCCAATGATACGGAAGTCGCGTGGCAGGGGCACCGGCACCTCACCATCGTCGGTGGGTATCGCCAGCGGGCTGCGTTGACCGCCCAGGGTCGTGAGCAGGCTGCCGAATGCGGCGTCAATGGGCGCTCGTGTGAACTCATCAATGACCAGCCAGCGCCCCCGACAGCGTACCGTCCCATCGTGTACCTCCTGGCGCTGAAAGGTCGCGGGGGGAACGATCCCGTCGTAGCCGGCATAGTTGCTAAGTACGGCCCGTGTGAGGTAGCCGTGCCGGATCTGATAGGCGAGCGCCCGTCGGTCGCCATCACGCACGACCTGCGGCACAATTCCGCCGATCACATTGCGCACGCCCCAGTCCTCGGTGGCTGTTACCACCTCGGCCACATAGCCGTCGCGGAAGACCATGCACGGGATGGGAGGATCGGTGGGTGAGCGACGAGGATCGGTGCCGAGGGTGAGGTGGATGACCGGCTCCGCGTCTCGCCAGAGGACGCGGGGTAGCAGTGTCGCCAAATGAGTCTTCCCGGTGCCGGGCGGGCCTGTGAGGATGACGTGGCTCCCCGATACGAGGGCGCGGTAGATGCGCAGGATGGTGCTGCGGTCAATCAGCAACTCGCGTTGAATCTCGGCAATGCGCTCGTCGAGTATCGTCGGGTCGAGGGGAGGCAGTGCATCGTCGGTGAGGGGCGGAAGTTCGGATTCTCCCGCTCGGGCATGGGCAAGATAGCCGAGGAAGGTGGTCAGGGCGTGGGCGCAGTCAGTGGTTGCCGTCAGGGGGCGGAGGGCGTCTGGGAGCGCCTGCCAGCGCCCATCTTCGATCTGTCGCACCAGGCCAGCTTCGGCGTACCAGGGCAGGAGGACATCGGGGTAGGGCCACGCGGCGGCGGGATGCGGATCGCCGTCAAGAGGCGCACGGAGCGCCGGGAGTTCGTGGCTGCCGTCGCCCAACGGGACGAGCAGAGTGAGCGCGGCGTAGCGCAGCACCTGGCTCTCGATGGCACTGCCCAGATGCGTCCAGCGACGATAGGTGCCATCAGGCTCACGCGATTCCAGCAGGCGCAGCCGCAGGAGGTCGCCGACCAGCGCGTCCGGGTCGGGTGGGGCAGCCAGGTTCGCGATGGGCGGGCTGACACGACCGAAGTGTTCAACGATCTGAGCGGGCGTGTAGGATGGCCCGTCGAGCAGGGCGATGAGGCGCACATAGGGTTTCAGCGAGGAACCAAGGCTGCGCGGCAACGGCCCGGCTGGTGGCAGCGGGTTTACCGTCCCATCGCGGATGGCGTAGAGACCGTACCCTGGCCCATAGCGCTGATCAACGGCGGCGCGGATCTGCGCCAGATCGCGATCTACGTCGCCGGAGGGGGCGGTGACAAGCGTTCCGAAGTGCGTAACATAGGTGCGTTTATGCTCGCGGGAGACGATGGCCTCGAAGGTATCAGGGTGAACGATATGCAACAGAGCTTCGCGCTGGGCATAGGCGCGGTTAATCGGAAGGCGGAAGAGCATCGCCTTAAATGCCCAGGGGTCGGCGAGCAGGTGATCATGCTCTGGCGTAGAGAGTCCCTTCCATGCGCGGGCGAAGTCGATCAGGAACCAGAGTTGGAAGGGCCGGTAGGTGAGGTAGGCGACCCCGACTCGGGCCAGCCCGGCGTCGAGGGCGGCGTCGAGGGCAGGCGGGATGGCGACAACGTGGGGCGACCAGCCGAGGACGCGGCGGATGAGTGTACGCTTGGCTCCGCCGTTGATGGTGCCCGTGGCAATGAGCAGGTGGACATAGATCACTTCGGCGGCAAGTTGATAGATGGGGTCTGAGTAGCAACGGAACGAAAACTATAATAATCGTTATCAGGTACGTAATGGGGGTCAATACCGACTTTTTCAGGGATTCTGATCAGTGAAAGCGGTTATCGGCACCCATGAAGAAGGCAAAAAGAGCGATGCAGATTATCGTGAATGCGATGGTCGTACACCATGTGGCGAATTCAACGACTTATCGCAAACGCAGCGGGAGCTGAGGCATGTCCACGCATGCGATAAGGAGAGCTATCGCAAAGGTGGGCGCACATGTCGCCAAGGCCAGTGCCTACACGGTTTCAATTATTATAGTTTTCGTTCCATTGCTACTCAGACCCCTATTAGAGGAGTGTATGTGTCACGGCCCCACCGGAAACTGGGCCGCACCGTCGCGTGAGATGTTACTACCGCCGACAATCCCGCTGTCAACCAGCACATTGCCGTAGAAGTCGGTGACACGGAAGGTGTATGGCCCTGGCCCCATACCGCTGTTCTCCACAAAGTAGTTATAATCAAGCCGAGCAACATTCACCCATGTACCCTGGCTGTTCTGATACTCTAGCTTGGTGATCGGGTTGCGATGATTGCGGATCTGCACCGCTGTCCACCACTGGTTACTGCCATCCTTGAAGTGGTAGGCAATTGGCCCGCTCAGGTTTGGGCTGGCGATCCGCCACGTGATCGCCACCCGACCAAGATTATGATCGGCAATCATATCAAAGGCCGTGGGGCTGAGGTCGAGATGACCAGCCGCGCAGCCGGTGGTGGGGTTCACCGGCGCATTAGGCACATCAGGACACTTATCAACAATCCGCACGGTGATTGTCCCCTTCGGCCCCGTGACCTCCGCATACGCTCCGCAGTAGGCCGCCGGCTGGGGGTCGCTATAATCCAGGTAGCTGATCGCAGCAACCATCAGGTCACCGGGGATGGCGTCGAAGGTACAGTTGCCGGTGCCGTCGGCAGTGGTGTAATAGGTGGCCTGCCCTGTGTGCAGCGGGTTCTGCGTCGCTGTTGCGGTGGTGACAATGAACGGCAGGTAAACAACAGTATTGCTCGGTGCGGCGGTGACGAAAGTCATGCTTAAGCCAATGATCGCAATAAGAGCGATGGATGCGAGAGTGTGTAGATGCAGAGATCTCACGGGTATCCTTCCGGTTGACGTGTGTTGAAGCGGCATTGTACCATCACGCTCTCCCGATTACTCGAAACGGCGGGCGACTTCTGTCGCCCTTGCGGAGCCTACGGCTGGGCGTCGGCCTCCGCCGACGCCGGAACCGCCCGCGCAGGCGGGCAGTCGGCCGCAGGCCCCCGTGACGCGACTTCAGTCGCTTGCTCTGCGCTCCCCGACAGGGGCGTCCCTCGATAGTTGCAGAGATATGGGTAAAGATAGGCCCCGAGGGAGAGGGGATATTCCGCATCAGGATGCGACCAGTTCCCCCTCTCCCACAGCGGCAACGTCTTCCCCGTCACCGTCCAGCGACCGAGCGCGCAGGACATCGCCCGCATCGCGACAACGCGCCCTCGAAACCGACCGTCCATCCTCGACGCGGCACAGCTCTACCGCGAGGAACTGGCCGTCGAAAAGCTCGTCGCGGCAAAACCCGGACTGCCGGTACCGCCAATATGGGAGCCCAGCGAACTCCACCTCCAGGTTCAGGAACTCGTGCAGGCGGCGATTCCGGAGATCATCCGCCTGATGACAGACGAGGGACTCTCTCTGCCCAAGGCGCAGGAGATGACCCAGACCTCAAACCGGGCGCTGGCGCGACGCCTCGGCCTCGGCTCCAACGGAGGTGTCGCTGCGGTGCGGATCGGCACGACCATCAAGGAGTGGGAGATCGAAGGCGGCGTGCGTCTCTTCGACGTGCCAGATCTCTTTGCTGATGATCAGGAAGAACGGGAAGAACACCTCACTCATGCCGCCTAACACGCACCACGACGCCCCCGATACACCGGGGGCGTCGAAAGGAAAAGATATGCTATAATCCCTCACATACGCTTTAAGATCACAAGAAGCCCCATCCATCGCCCATTCCCGTCCAAGGTAAAGCGATGAACAGAGCCTCTTGATTTCCGCAATGACAGGACTCGCCGTGAAAGCGACCTAATACCACCGAATCGTAGCAGATAGATGACATTCATGCAAGAAGCATCTCCTTCGGTATGTGTTCCTGCACGGCGATCCTGTTCCGCCATACCCTCGGGGTATGGACGCAGGAGGTATCCATGACTACCCCGCCGTGTCTCGCGGGTCTTCCGGTTCCTACCCATGCCACCGTAGACGAACTGCTCGTCCACGCCTTCACCGCCGTGCTGCCCCCCGATGGGCACCCCTGGAGTGACATCATGAACGACCCGAGTACAACTACACCGTCATTATCGAAAATCTCCGCACCCCAAATACGTCAAAAATATGCACCTGGATCGTTGTGCGGCGCACAACCATCGGCCAGACCGTCGCCGGATGCCACGACGACGACAGCAACGATAGCCCGAGGGCCACCGCGACACGACAGTGACGACAATAACAAAGCCCTGGCACAAACCAGAGCTTCGTACGTGTCTATCAGTTTCGATGTCCGAGACTCGCACGCAACGAGTTGTTCGGAGAGGACTACAGCTATGTCTGATTATAGCATACCCATCCCGCCACACAATTCCCATCGCCACGGAACACCCTTAGACCTCAAAGAGAAGAGCGCCATCGTCTCGCATGCGTGCGTATGTCCTGCACCGCGATTCCTGGTACGCCACACCCTCCGAGGGATGGCCGCAGGAGTCATCCATGAATAGCTCACTGTGGCTCGCCGACCGCTCCCAGACAACATCCCATGCCGACCCGACGCCCTTTTCCGCCGTCCCCGAAGAGTTGCGCACGCGCCCCCAATGGGTCATCTGGCGCTACGGCCCGCCCCGCAACGGGGGGAAGCGGCCCAAGATGCCCTACAACCCTATCAGCTTTGCGACGGCCAGCGTCTCCGACCCCTCGACCTGGACCACCTTTGATGAGGCGCTCGCAGCACTGAAAAGCAAGAGCGGAGCCTTCAACGGTCTCGGCTATGTCTTTAGTGCAGACGACCCCTTCACAGGGGTGGATCTCGATAGCTGCGTGAACGGGGATGTCGTCAAACCCGACGCTCGTGATCTCATCACCACGCTGCTTGGTGCCTACGTCGAGAAGAGCGTCAGCGGAAACGGCATCCACGCGATTGTGCGGGCGCAGCTTCCTGGCCCCGGACGGCGACGCGGCGCGGTCGAATGCTACGACCGCTCCCGCTTCTTTGTCGTCACCGGCCACGCCCTGTC
>Ga0194060_10003538_pt1 | contig 11009 bp, 12 predicted proteins | sample SepL225m_MetaG_FD_163427 | JGI IMG/M metagenome (GOLD analysis project Ga0194060, IMG submission 163427) | Anoxic zone freshwater microbial communities from boreal shield lake in IISD Experimental Lakes Area, Ontario, Canada - Sep2016-L222-5m | ecosystem: Environmental > Aquatic > Freshwater >... | reverse complement strand
CTCCAAGGAGGGGATTAAGAATAAGATATTGCCTACTCTTTAATTCCCCTCCTTGGAGGGGCTAGGGGTGGGTTCTTGTCGGGTCAGGCCAGAATGGTGTTGTCGATCAGGCGCGTTGGGCCGAAACGGACTGCCAACGCCACCAAAACAGGGCGTGTAATCCGGGGAACAGGCTCCAGGGTTTCATTATCGACAAAAGCCACGTAATCGAGGGTGGCTCCCGGCACGGCAGATATGGCAGCCACAACAACCGACCTGATGCCCGCAACCGACCGCTCCCCCGACTGGACCATTGCCTCGGCAGCATCAAGCGACCGTCGTAAACACAAGGCCCGGCTGCGCTCTTCAATCGACAGGTATTTGTTGCGGGAACTCATCGCCAGTCCATCAGGCTCACGCACAATCGGCCCCACAACAATTTCAACCGGCAAATTCAAATCCCGCACCATCCGCTGAATGATGCGACATTGCTGGGCGTCTTTTTGCCCGAAAACAGCAACATCAGGCAAAGTGATGTTAAACAACTTCGCCACGACCGTCGTCACCCCCCTGAAATGCCCCGGACGACTCGCCCCGCAGAGAACATTGGACAGGGCGGTCTCGTCCACAAATACGCTGTGATCCGCCGCATACATCTCCGACGGCTCCGGGTGAAACACCAGATCCACTCCAGCCCTGGCACACAATTCCTTGTCCCGTTCAAAGTCACGGGGGTAGACGGCTAAGTCCTCACCTGGCAGAAATTGGGTCGGGTTGACAAAAACACTCAGGATAATAATCTCGGCCCGCGCCCGTGCGAGCGCCACCAATGACAAGTGCCCCTCATGGAGATACCCCATCGTAGGCACCAGCCCTATCTTCCGTCCTGCCCGCTTTTCATGCAAGGCAACCTGCTGCATACCCTGCACTGATTCAATCACGGTCATATTCATTTTTGCAGACGAATCCGGACCGCCTCGAGAAGCGACTCTGCCTTTACCGGTTTCCGGAGCAGACAATGATTCGAACTATCCTTGATTATTTCCACCAGGGATTCAGAGGGGGTGAACCCGGTGCAAAAGATGATGGGCGGGAGGGGATAATTGTTGTCATGGCAAATCTGTTGAATCGCAAAAAAAGATTCCCGCCCATCCTGCCCCGGCATCTGCAAATCCATGATGATCAGATCATGATATCCCTTCTTGAATATCGCCACGGCCTCATCACCATTCGACGCCTGGTCAATCAAAGCCTCGCGAAATTCAGATTTGATAATCATGCCGAAAAGCTTCCTGATCATCTGCTCATCATCCACCACTAAAATGCGGGGGGCCATGCGCCTTTCCGCCCCGGACGTGGCCACGTTTCCAGACAGACGACGTTCCGAAACCTTAGGGACACTGGCGGCCGTTTCGCCCCGGGGGATTCCCTGCGCGATGGGAAAATACAGGAAGAATACGGTTCCCTGCCCCAACGTGCTCTCAAAGTCAACATACCCTTTATGATCTTTAACAATCCCGTAAACAATGCTCAATCCCAGACCTGACCCCCGTTTTTTGTTGGCCCGCTTCGTGGTAAAAAATGGATCAAATATTTTTTTGCGGATTTCATCAGGAATGCCCGCCCCTGTATCGAGCAGGGTGATCTTCACATAGTCCCCGACATTGACAGTCCCATAATCACCGACGGGCTCATCCAGATGGACGCTTTCAGTTTTAATTTGAAACTTCCCTGACGAGCCCATCGCTTCTACTGCATTTTGATAAATATTTTCCAGAACGTCTAGTAGCTGGGCACGACTTCCCGCCATATTCAACAGGGGTGTATCCACATCATACTCAACCTTGATGCCAGGGGGTGTGGTCGCCTTCAATGACCGGATCACCTGAATGATCACATCATTTACACAAAACACCTCGCTTCCCACGCGGGTACGGCGCGCCAAGGCCAGTAACCGCTGAGTCAAAATCTGCATCTCATCAGCGGTTTTTTCAATAATCCCCAGATACTCATTGACCAGGGGGTTCTGTTTGACTTCCTGACGGATCAGCTCGGGGTAAGCCAGCAAGGGAGTTAAGAGATTGTTGAAATCGTGGGCAATCTGACCAGCGATCTGGCCTGCCACATCCAAGCGTTCCGATTTGGATAAATCGTTCATTAAATTTTGTTCCGCTCGTTGACTTTTAACACATAAGCCAATTCACGCAAACTCGCAATAATCCTGGCATCCACCGAGGCCACTCCGGCAGGAACGGTGATATGCGCCGTCGTCAAATTCAAGATCCCCCGGATGCCTGCTTTAATTAAGCGGTCTGCCACAGCCTGAGCCGCATCGTGGGGAACGGCAACAATCCCGATCGCAACCTTCTGGCCACCCACGATGGCTGGCAACTCGCTCATATCCCGGATCACAAACCGGCCGACTTTCTCACCGACCACCGACGGATTACTGTCAAAAACCTCGCAGATTTTAAACCCCTGCCGGGCGAATTCCTCGTGGGTTGCCAAGGCGCGGCCCAGATTACCAGCCCCGATCACGACACAGACGCTTTCCTGATCTGCGCCCAAGGTATGTGTTAAGACGGTTTCCAACCCGGCTGTCGAATAGCCCCTTTTGGAGATACCCTGAAATTCAATATGCGAAACATCCTGGCGGACCGTGGACGGCGTGAGGTCAAGCGCATCCGCCAAGGCATCAGATGACACCCATTCCACGCCTTCCAAGCGTAATTGTTTTGCAATCGACAGATACTTCGGCAACCGCCGAATGACTGAAAGAGGAATCTTGGCCTCGTGCGTTTCGATCATTTTTTCATCAACTCCCTTCAAGGGCATCAAAATGGGTCAGCCGTTTGAAAGCGGCGAAGCGATGATTAATCTCCTGCCGGGACAATTTCAACAACCGCCCCAGACTAAAATCTTCGACGCCGAAAGAAGCCACGACCGTGCCATAGCCTATCGCCTTGCAAATGGCCGCCTCACTCACCTCACCCCGCTCGCTCAAGGCCCCCATCAATCCCCCGGCAAACGTATCCCCGGCCCCCGTGGGATCATGCACAATCTCAAGAGGATAGGCTGGGACCACAAAAATACCCGTGGCCGTAAACAACATCGCCCCATGCTCGCCCTTTTTGATGATGACGTATTTTGGCCCCCATTTCAAAATTTTCTTCGCCGCCTTAACCAGATTGTTTTCTCCGGCCAAGAGACGAGCCTCCGACTCATTCAACGTCAGAAGATCCACGGCCGAAATCACATCCCGCAACGGCTTAAGCGCAATGTTGATCCAGAGATCCATGGTATCGGCGGCCACAAATTTCGGCGACTTGACCTGGGATAACACATGCAATTGCAACTGGGGCGCAATATTGGCCAGGAACAAAAACGGCGCGCGGGTATAGTCATCCGGCAATTCGGGCATAAAGGTCTCAAGCACATTGAGTTCCGTCACCAACGTCCGGCGGTTATTCATGTCCTGCTCGTAGATACCCGACCAGCGGAATGTTTTCCCGTGACTCTTTTGCAGGCCACTCAAATTGATGCCGAACTGGCGATAGACGTCCATGCAAGGCTCGGGAAAATCCGTCCCCACCACGCCGACCATACCCGTCGGCGTAAAAAACGATGCGCTCGCACAGGCGTAGCTTACCGAGCCGCCTAGAATTTCATTTTTCTTAGTATCCGGCGTTTCAATGGTATCCAACCCAATGGATCCAACAACAACAAGCTGTATCGGCTTCATCAATCCCTCTTTTTCCGTTTCAAATGGTCTACCAGCGCATCCAGCCCCAGCAGATAACTGGCAGGCCCGAACCCGAGAATCTGGCCAACACAGACTGCCGCCGTCAGGCTGGTATGGCGGAAGGGCTCGCGGGCGTGTATATTCGACAGATGAACCTCCACGCAGGGAACCGACACCGCCTGGAGCGCATCCCGGATAGCAATGCTGGTGTGGGTATAGGCGGCGGGATTCATGATAATCCCATCATATTGACCCCGGCTCGCTCCGATTTTCGACACCAGTTCACCTTCAATATCGCTCTGAAACCAGTCGAGCTCCACCCCTTTTTCGCGTCCATAAGACACCAACTGCTTCATCATGTCCGCCAGCGTCATGGTTCCATAAACACCCGGCTCACGAGTCCCCAACAAGCCGAGATTCGGGCCATTCAGCACTAATATTTTCATCTTCATCGCTCCTGTTTATGGCTTTATCGGTGCCACCTCTGTCAGGGCACAATCCAGAATACGCCCATCATCCAGCCGAACCTTGACCCGTTCCCTTAAAATATCCTTGTCCCAGATACAGCCACAGGCATCACCGCAAGCCACTCTTGCCCCATCCTTGGGGAACTTATCCCCCGCCTGTTTATAGCCGTCATACTCATGCTTAAGACAACATTTCAATCGCCCGCATGACCCGCTGATGGCACCCGGATTAAGCGCCAGGCGCTGGGACTTAGCCATCTTAACCGTCACCACATTGAAGTTCTTCATCCAGGTCTTACAACAGATCGCCCGCCCGCATACGCCCATGCCACCGACCAGTTTGGCGGCATCCCGGACGCCGAGGGCCTTCATTTCAACACGCACCCGCAAATCCCCGGCCAGCGCTTTGACACATTCCGCATACTCGACCCGATCCTCAGCGGTGAAAGTGACATGTAACACCGACCGGTCAAAGCTATAACGCACATGCACAATATGAATAGGTAGTTTATACTCTTCAACCCGTTTGTGTACAGTCTTGACTGCCATGCGCCCGACCACCAGATTTTCGGCGGCTCGAGATTGATCCTGCAGTGTGGCTCTGCGCAGCACAAAGGGGACCTGCCCTTTTGCAGGCAGCTCACCTTCATGTTCAAGCAATTGAACCACTCGCCCGGATTCGGGTGTGCGATTACACTCAATGACACAGAGGTCCCCCTGATGAATGGCCCATTCTGCCGGGCAGATCGCATTCACCAGCGTATCATCTTCAAGATGGATGACTAAAGAACGGTACATTCTGTCTTCTGCCTACTGTTCACTGCCTACTGCCTACTGCCTACTGTTCACTGCCTACTGCCTACTGTTCACTGCCTACTGACTTCTCACGCACTCAAGCCGTTTACTGCTCCCGTCAAAACAAGCCCATTCGGCAAGTTGCGGTCAAACTGACGCTGCATGGTCTCGACCGCACGCACGTTGCCCAATGCATCCGCATACGACAGCCCCTGCGCGATTCCGGAGATTATCCCCGCCTGATCCGGGAACCGCAACTGCGCAGCATCCGTCCCGCACACCGTTACCAGAAGGTCGCGGTACCAGAACAGCAAGGCGCGTAGTACCATGGCACGCAAACCCCGGTAACGCGCCTCGATCCGGGCCTCCAGAATGAGATCTTTGGCCTTGGTCGCCTTGACCTTGTCATCCGGATTACGGAGTGCATCCTGCTCCTCCTGGTATCGCTTCCGCTCATCTTTCTCGACCGCTTTCTTAATGTCATTAAGCAGTTTTTCGAGTTTGGTGGAACGGGTTAACCGCCCCAGCAAACCGCCCCCCAGGGGCGTCGCCAGGATCTCCAGTAACGCGCCACGCCAGGGTTCCGGCAGAACCTCGGACTCGGATGACAAAAGGAGTCGCTGACAGCGCGACATAATGGTCGGCATCATCGCTTGTGGCGTATCGGTAAGCAGTAAAAAAAGACAACGCGGCGGCGGCTCCTCGAGCGTTTTCAGGAAAGAATTGGCCGCCTCCTCACCAAGCCGGTCGGCCCCGACAAACACAACCGCCTTCCACCCCCCGCTGTACGAGGTCTGATAAACCACCCGCTGCAAATCACGAATGCGATCGACCCCCACTACGCGCGATTTTTTTTCAGGCTCAATCCACACCACATCAACATGTTTGTGGTCACGGATCTGCATGCAAGCGGCACAGGCCCCGCAGGGTTTCACCATTTCCTGACAAAACAACTGCTGCAAGGCGGCCTCGGCAAAGGGAAGCGCCTCTTCCCGGAGATTGCCGACAACAAGATAGGCTTGCGCCACCCGCCCCACGCGCAGGGCCGCATCAAAGGAAGCCAAAGCATCTGATAATGGACTTTCAGTGGGCATAATGAGGGAGAGAATTCTGCACTAACGCCCATATTTCGACGGCCACTTCCTCAGGTTCCCGCATGGCATTCACCACTTTGATCCGCTCCGGCCAACGTTTAGCGAGCTCGTGAAATCCACGATATACCCGCTCATGAAAATCACCGGCCTCACGCTCGATCCTGTCACTGATTGTATTTAGCGCCAGATTACGCTGCAGTAACCGGTCACGTCCGGTCTTCACATCCACATCCATGATAATCGTCAGGTCAGGAATACAGGGCCCCATGGCATATTGATTGAGAAAAAAGATCGTCTCAAGGTCAAACCCACGCCCATACCCCTGATAGGCCGAAGTGGAGTCTATGAACCGGTCACACAACACCCACACCCCTTTTTGCAGGGCTGGCATGATTACTGTCCGCACCAGCTGGGCCCGACTCGCCTCAAAAAGCAGAAGTTCAGTCTCCGGACAGATGTCCTCCCCGGACTGCTCATGTTGCAAAATTTTCCGGATCGTCTCCCCGGTCGTGGTCCCGCCAGGCTCACGGGTGAGCAGGACCTCATGCCCCAACCCCTTCAACCGTTCTGCCAGGCGCTTTATGTGGGTCGACTTCCCGCCGCCCTCCGGCCCCTCGAAAGTGATTAATCGTCCTTTTTTCATCGTAACTCAGCACTCCAGCGACATCAGAATTCAGGATTCAGAATTCAGAATTCAGAATAATTCAGAGAACATCGCGTCCCTTAGTCATCGTGTTCTCCAATTAACTTCTGGATACTGAATTCTGAATCCTGAATCCTGAATCCTGAATCCTGAATTCTAGCTTTCATTTTCTCTTCAATTTCGCCCCCTGCGGAGTGTCTTGAATGACCCACCCCAAGGTGGCCAATTCACTACGCACCCGATCAGCTTCCGGCCAATTTTTAGATTGTCTCGCCTGCTGACGGAGTTCCAGCAGATTGAGGGCTTCCCGGGGAATAGCCTCAGCGGGCTTAGCCAAAAAGCCGAGAACAGCGTCAAAATCAGCCAGCAAGGCAAACACGGCGGACGCCTCCTCGCCTGAAAGGGTCTTGGCGTCCATCGCCCGGTTACCGGCATGCACCAGGTCAAACAGCGCCCCCAATGATTCAGAAATGTTAAGATCATCGGCCAGACCGGCGGCAAATTTAGCCTTCATGATGGCCGCCCAGTCTGGCAATTCGCTGCCGCCGGGAAAATCGGCAGCCAACGTTTTCAACCGCTCTTGAAATTCATCCAAACGTTGGAGGGCGCTACGCGCCGCCAACAAAGCATCAAACGAAAAGTTCAGCGACTGCCGGTAGTGCCCCGCCATCAGGACATACCTGACTTCACGCCCGGAATGCCCCCTGGAAATGACATCACGGAGGGTATAAAAATTCCCGAGCGACTTGGACATTTTGCGACCATCCACAACCAGGTGGGCACAATGCAACCAATACCGGACATACGGCTTGCCGCTGGCGGCCTCGCTCTGGGCAATCTCGTCCTCATGGTGGGGGAAAATATTATCCACGCCACCCGTGTGCATATCAAAGCTCTCGCCCAGATACCGGGTCGCCATGGCGGAACATTCAATGTGCCAGCCTGGTCGGCCGCGCCCCCAGGGAGCATTCCACACCACATCGCCATCCTTTTCGTCCCATGCTTTCCACAGGGCGAAATCGGCGACATTCTCCTTCTCATACTCATCCTGCTGAACCCTGGCCCCCGGCCGGAGTCCCGCCATGTCCAGATGGGCCAACTTACCGTAGTCAGGGAAACTGGATACGCTGAAATATATGGAGCCATCTTCGGACTGGTAGGCGTGCTTCTTATCAAGCAGAACTTGAATCAGGGCAATCATTTCGGGAACATGGTCAGTGGCGGCGGGGTAGTATTCAGCAGGCTCGACGTTCAGCGTCTTCAGATCCTCAAAAAAAGCGACCTTGAAAGTTTTGGTGAAGGCATCAAGCGACACACCGGCCTTCATGGCGCCGGCGATCGTCTTGTCGTCCACATCAGTAAGGTTCATCACCTGAACAACCTCGAAGCCGAAATACTTGATGCAGCGGCGAAGGAGATCCTCGAAGATATAGGCCCGGAAATTCCCGATGTGGGCGTAGTTATAGACCGTCGGTCCGCAGGTATAAAGCCGGATGGTCTTTCCCTCAAGCGGAACGACTTCTTCAAGTTTCTGAGTTAATGTATTGTGAACTTTCATGATGGTTGCAAAAGTATTCAGGATTCAGAATTCAGAATTCAGAATAATGTAATTTAAATCATGTCCAATGTTCATTAATAGCTCCCTTTTCATTCTGGATTCTGAATCCTGAATTCTGAATTCTTCTCTACTGTCGCCACTGCCATGACGGCAATCCCCTCGGCCCGACCGATGGTGCCCAGCCTTTCCATGGTGGTGGCCTTGATGGAAACATCATCTGTCGTCACGCCCAATACCGGCGCCAGGCGCTCCCGCATGCGTGTTGCAAAAGGCATCACTTTCGGCGTTTCGGCCGTAATCACAGCGTCAACATTCACCACATGGAATCCCCTGGCCTTGACCCGGAGCACCACCTGACGCAGCAGTTCCACACTATCGGCATCCTTCCATTTCGGATCAGTATTGGGGAAGTGCTGCCCGATATCACCATCCGCAACAGAGCCCAGCAGGGCATCCGCCAGGGCATGACAAAGCACATCCGCATCCGAATGGCCCTCCAGCCCTTGAGGAGCGGGAATCTCGACGCCGCCAAGGATGAGTTTTCGTCCTGGCGCAAACCGATGAATGTCAAATCCTATGCCAGTTCGTATCATAATAAAAAGAATCCAGAATTCAGAATCAAGAATCCAGAATGGCCGCATGCCCGGGTTCAGGGCCCTTCATGCCATCCAGAATTTCACGATCCCAACGGTCTCGTTCACGATAAGTCAACTTGCTCGTGATCAAATCTTGTCGTGATAAAAAGGGAATCTCGACGCCATCTACAAGAGAAATTCGACGACGACTCCAAGCCGTGCGCCACTCCAACTTCCACACCTCCGCAGCAACATCAACCACAAACGTATCGGCAATTCTCACCACAACATTTTCAATGACATCATCAGCGGTCAACTCGGAGGCATACCCTTGACCCCACCGCCCAAGAGCCTCCAAGGTGCGCTTAATGTTTTCCCGATCCGGCCCTACATAAAGATCGGCATCACGGGTCATACGTTCATGTCCGTGAAGGAGACACGCCAGCCCACCATAAACGAGATATTGCACTCCCGCTTCATTCAGCAGGCGGCACAAGGCCACCAGGTCAGGTACGCCTACTTCAGGCGCAAGCTCGCCAGCTTGATCTGGGTGTTCGTCCACTCCGCCTCCTCTTCCCATGTTTTGAACTTGTAAACCCCACGCGGGAACCACCGCCCACAAAGAGGACTCAACCTCAACATGGAGCTATTCCACCGAAGAGCGGAAGCCGGAGAGAAAGGGATGACTTTACCAACCGTTTTAACAGGTCGTTCCTCCCACCCTAGTCCATCCTCGCGCACTCTTAACATAAATCAATACTTTCATTCTGGATTCTGAATTCTGGATTCTGGATTTTTTTCCTTCGGCAGATCCAACTTGAGATGCAACTCCCGCAACTGCTTCTCCATAACGGTATTGGGCGCATTCATCATCAGATCCTGCGCCTTCTGGTTCATCGGGAAAGCAATGACCTCGCGGATATTGCTCTCGCCGGCCAGAAGCATGACTATCCGGTCCACACCCGGTGCAATACCACCGTGGGGCGGCGCACCCAGCTTAAAGGCGTTAATCATGCCGCCAAACCGCTTATCCACCTCCTCCGGAGGATAACCGGCGATGGTAAACGCCTTATACATGATATCCGGACTATGATTGCGTATCGCCCCGCTGGAGAGCTCTACGCCGTTACAGACGATGTCATACTGAAAAGCCAGGATATCCAGCGGATCCTTCTCGCAAAGGGCACTCATGCCGCCCTGGGGCATGGAGAAGGGATTATGGGAGAAGGTAATGCTGCGGGTCTCCTCGTCAAACTCAAACATCGGGAAATCAACAATCCAGCAGAAACGATTGACGCCCTTCGGAATCAGTTCCAGATCACGTCCCAATTTGGTGCGCAGATCCCCGCAAATCTTATTGGCAACCTTGGCCTGGTCACTGACAAAGAACATCACGTCTCCATCCGTCATAGTGGCGCGTGCGGCCAACGCCTTCAGTTCATCCTCGGACAGGAATTTCAAGATTGGGCCCTTCACCACGCCGCCCTCCCACACCAGATAAGCCAGGCCTTTTGAACCCAAGGACTGGGCATACTCAACCAACTTGTCAAAGAAGCTGCGCGGCTTATCGGCAATTCCCTTTACGGGAATAGCGCGAACCACGCCACCCTTCTCCACAACGGTCCGGAAGGCATTGAATTTTGAAGCACGGAAAATATCCGAAACATCCTGCATCTCGATCGGAATTCGCAGATCCGGCTTATCGGTCCCATACTTAACCATGGACGTCGCATAAGGAATGCGCACGAAAGGCGGCTTGTCATTCGCCACTTTTGAGAACTCTGTGAACACGCCATGAATCACATCCTCAACCACAGCAAAAACATCGTCCTGGGTGACAAACGACATTTCCATATCGAGCTGATAAAACTCGCCCGGCGACCGATCCGCCCGCGCATCCTCATCCCGGAAGCAGGGGGCTATTTGGAAATACCTGTCAAAGCCAGCCACCATGAGAAGCTGCTTGAATTGCTGCGGAGCCTGGGGAAGCGCATAGAACTTGCCCGGATGAACACGGCTGGGAACCAGGTAATCGCGCGCCCCTTCAGGTGAGCTGCTGGTCAGAATCGGCGTTTGGAACTCCGTGAAACCATGCCCGATCATGCGACGACGCAGACTGGCAATAATCTGGGAGCGCAGCAGGATGTTTTTGTGCA
>Ga0194060_10003535_pt1 | contig 11010 bp, 4 predicted proteins | sample SepL225m_MetaG_FD_163427 | JGI IMG/M metagenome (GOLD analysis project Ga0194060, IMG submission 163427) | Anoxic zone freshwater microbial communities from boreal shield lake in IISD Experimental Lakes Area, Ontario, Canada - Sep2016-L222-5m | ecosystem: Environmental > Aquatic > Freshwater >... | reverse complement strand
GATTCGCAACAGGCGGCCCTCAAGACTCAGGATGCCTGGGCTGTAGAGGTCAAGGAACTGCTCCCCCGCGCCCTCGGCCACACACTCGTGACCCGCGCCAAAAGCTGGTCGCCGATTGCCGATGAACTCTGGCGCTTCCTGCTTTTCAGTGAGTTTGCCTTTGACCTGCCGGTGGATCTGCCCGCCAGTCTCGCCAATGTCCCCCGCGCCCCGGCGGAAGCCCGCCCGCTGGTGGAAGATCTCTGCGAGCGGCTACGCAACGACCGGCGCACCCAGCCGCGCTATATCGAGCGGGCCGAGGAGATCGAGGCTGCGCTGGGACTGCGGGTGGCCTGCGCACAGATCACGGATTTGGGCGAGCGCGACACCTTTCCCTTCGAGGAGCGCACCTTCTTCGCCCAGGCCGTGGATGCCCTCAAACGCGATAATACCGACCGTCTGCGTGGCCTACTGGCCCGGCACAGCCGCTCGGTCTGGGTCGGTCGTGGCGAGAACCAGGCCCAGTGGCATCTGCTTCAGGCTGCCGCCCGGCTGATCGAAGCCTGCAACGACACCGAGCGCCAGGTACCTGACCACAGCCGCAGCCAGGATGCGCTGCTCGACTTCTACCTTTCCACCGTGCGTGAGGTAGACCGACTCCAACGCGAGATGGAGCAGGCATCCGGCGACTACATGGACACCGACGGGCAGATGGACGCGGTGGTCGGTCTGGCCCGCAGTACCTACCAGAAGCTGGCGAACCGGGTGCAGAACCTCTTCCTGCGTCACCTGGAGAAAGTCGGCTGGACACCTGCGGGTCGGCTGGCCAACGCCGACGTATTTGACCGGGTGGTTGCCCCGCTGCTCCAGGAGAGCGGGCGGCGCGTGGCCCTGCTCCTCATTGACGCCCTGCGCTACGAACTGGGCGTGGAACTCCAGCACCAACTCGCCGAAAGCAGCCCCACCGAACTCCAGGCCGCCTTCGCGCACCTCCCCAGCGTGACGCCCGTGGGCATGGCCAGCCTGCTCCCCGGTGCCGGTCAGCACCTCCGCCTCACACGCACGGACGGCGGGATGGGTGTGGTTCTTGGCGACCAGGCGCTCACCACGGTGAGCCAGCGCATGGACGTGCTGCGTAAACGCTACGGCCAGCGATTCCACGAATTGGCCTTGAACGACTTTGTTAAGAGCAAGCCGAATCTGCCCGCGACGGTGGAACTCCTGGTGCTGCGCAGTAACGAACTGGACAGTAACTTCGAGGCGAACCCGGAGGCCGCGCCGAGCCTGATCAGCCGCACCTTTCAGCAGATAGCCGGTGCCATCCACAAGCTGCGCGGGCTAGGTTTTCAGGACGCGATCATCGTCACCGACCACGGCTTCTACCTGAACAGCGCCGCCCGTGCGGGCGATGTCTGCGCAAAACCACCGGGCAACTGGATTACGATCCACGAGCGCATCCTGCTCGGCAGCGGGGCGAGCGACGCCCACAGCCTGGTACTCCCGGCGGATACGCTGGGCATTAAGGGTGATTTTGATCAGGTAGCCCTGCCCCGTGCGCTGGTGGCCTACCGGGCCGGGCAGTCCTACTTCCACGGCGGAGCCTCACTCCAAGAAACCATCGTGCCCGTGATCAGCGTGCGTATCCAGCCCATCGCACCGACGCTGAGCAAGGTGCCCACGGTGACGCTCACCTACAAGCGCGGGGCGCGGCGCATCACCACCCGGCTGCCCGTCGTTGAGATCGTTGTTGATCAGGGCGACCTCTTCTCACAGGGCGAGCCAATCGAGATCCTGCTGGAAGCTCAGGATCGCAAAGGTGCCGTCGTGGGCGAGGCCCGGCCCGGTGGCCCGGTCAACCCGGCCACCAAGATCGTCAGCGTCACGCCCGGCGAGACCGTGGCGGTCACGCTGAAGATGAGCATGGAGTACGAGGGCGCATTCACCGTCAAAGCCCTCGACCCGACCACGATGACCATCTACAGCAAGCTCGATCTCGAGACGGATTATACAGTGTAGTGAAAAGCTCTATGGACACCCTCGACACGCAGTTGCTCGCGACCTTCGACGGCAAGGTGGTGCGCAAAGACCTCCTGCACCGCATCAAGAAGGGTACCAACGTCCCGACCTTTGTGCTGGAGTTTCTGCTGGCCCGTTACTGCGCCAGCGACGATCCCGCCGAGATTGACGTGGGGATGGAGGCCGTGGTGGCCACCCTCCAGGACAACTACGTCAAGCCGGACGAGGCCAACGCGGCGCAGTCGAAGGTGGCGACCAAGGGCAAGCACCGCTTCATTGATAAGGTGCATGTGCGCTATGTCGAGAAGGAGCGCCGCCACTGGGCGGCCCTGGAGAACTTCAATTCCCAGCGCATCGCCGTCGCGGAGCGCTTCTACCGCGACAATAACCGCCTGCTGGAGGGCGGCATCTGGGCCGAGGTAACTCTGGCCTACAACGAGATTGACGACGACGACTACGCCTTCTACATCGAAGAACTGCGGCCCATCCAGCTCAGCCGTTTCGACTTCGCGGGCTACGTTGAGGGCCGGAAGCGCTTCACCCGTGACGAGTGGCGAGACGCCGTGATGCGCTCCGTGGGATTAGAACCGTCCAAGCTCACCCCGCGCCAGAAATTGCACTACGTCGCCCGCCTCGCTCCGCTGGTCGAGCCGAACTTCAACTTTATCGAACTGGGGCCACGCGGTACCGGGAAATCCTACTTCTTCAGCGAGTTCTCGCCCTACGCCACCCTGGTCAGCGGCGGACAGGCCACCAAGGCGACCTTGTTCTACAACAATGCCCGCAAGCGTATCGGTCTCGTGGGCTTCTGGGACACCGTAGCCTTCGACGAGGTTGGCGGGATTACAATCAACGACCCCGACACGCTCCAGATCATGAAGGACTTCATGGCCAACGGACGTTTCTCGCGGGGGGTCGAGGTCATCGCCGACGCCAGCCTGGCCTTCGTCGGTAACATTGACCAGTCGGTTGATCAGATCGTCAATTCACCGGAACACGATCTCTTTCTGCCCCTGGCCAAAGAATTTGACCTCGCCATCCTCGACCGCTTTGCCTGCTACCTACCGGGCTGGGAGATGCCGAAGAACAGCAGCGAGTACCTGACCAGCGCCTACGGCTTCATCACCGATTATCTGGCCGAAGCATTCCACCACCAGTTCGCGCATACTAACCGCTACGAAGAGGTAAGTCGTCGCATTCGGCTAGGCGCAGCGGTGGAAGGGCGCGACGAAAAAGGCATCAAGAAGACGGTCGCGGCCTTCCTGAAGATACTGCACCCAGATGGGCCACCCAGCGACAGCGAGTTTGAGGAGTACGTGGTCTACGCCGTTGAGTGCCGACGGCGGATCAAGGAGCAGATGAACAAGCGCAAACCCGACGACGAGTTTGCGCGGATTGATCTCTCCTACTACGCCGCTGATGGCCGCGAGGTGGTCGTCTTCTGCCCCGAGTCGCGCAGCGCCCAGGCAACCCAGGAGCCGACCCGGCACGTGCTCGGTGAGCGGGGCAAGCGGGCCACCGCCAAGAGCGAGCGTGATGTCCCGGTCATCAGTGCGCCGATCACCCCGCCGCCGCCCGCGCCCGTGGCGATCATCCCGCCACCACCGCGTGAGTCAGAACTGAAGGAACAGCACTACACGATTTTCTACGGTGCCACCGGCTATAGCTACGAGGCGATCTTCAGCCCCTACTTCACAGGCGCAACAACGGTGGTGGTGGAAGACTCCTATATCCGCATGACCCATCAGATCCAAAACCTCGTGCGCTTCTGCGAGGTGGTGCTGGCCTCCTCCGCCATCCGGAAAATTACCCTGATCACGGGCTACGACGACGAGGCGCAGCGAGCCGAAGCTCAGAGTAAGCTCGCGGATCTCCAGCAGAGCATGCTCGAACAGGACATCGTGCTGGAAATTACCTTCAGCGCCACCCTGCACGACCGCGAGATCCGCCTGGACAACGGCTGGGTGATCAAGATCGGTCGCGGCCTCGACTTCTACCAGAAACCCGATAGCTGGTTCTCCATCGGAGCCAACGACCTCGCACTGCGCAAATGCCTGGAGACGAAGGTGGATATTTTTCGGGGGTAATGGTGTGGGAACGTATCATGGGCCTGCGTGACATGAGAGTAGAAAACGCACGCCCTGCGAGCGGAGCCAGCACCTCTGCGTCTCGCCGGTGTTCACCTGGGGCCAGCAGATCAGCTCCGAGCAACTGCTGGCGATGAAGCTCTCGGCGTGGCGAGGAGAACTCGATGAGGCCGATGCCCTGATGGTACTGCTGGCCGAACGGGGAGGTCAGCCACCACCCGCCTGGACGGCGACTATCGGTTCGCTCCCCGAGCCATTCTTTGCGGTGGCATGGGCTGACCGCCCTGGCTTCACCCGCGACCTCTGCCTCAACGAGTCGCCAGAGCCGCTGCGGCTGCATAACATCTTCGCCCCGCCCAACTTTCTGATGATGGCGTAAGGACGGGCGCGGTTGCCCCCGCTGTCCCTCGTGTCACCGCTGATATCAAGGAACGGGCGCGGGCGCTCCCCGCTGTCCCTCGTGTCACCGCTGACATCAAGGAGCGGGCGAGGTCGCTCCCCGCTGTCCCTCGTGTCACCGCTGACATCAAGGAATGAGCGCGGCGATCTGGAGCGGGCGAGGTCGCTCCCCGCTGTCCATCGTGTCACCGCTGACACCAAGGAATGAGTGCGGCGATCTCGAAAGATCGCCGCACTCTCTGTACGCTTTATGCTCTATTAGTATAAAGCGTACACACTATCACCGATCACGATCTACCCCCCCGATGCCGATGCGCGAGCGTGCATGGGTACGCGCTCTGGAAAAAGCCGCATCCACGCCGATCCGCGAATCACGCATGCGACGGCGGCACGGCATCCCGATCCGTTGGTTGTCTCGGTGGCGCTGGCGCGTATGCTACAATTTCCCCATCACATGCAACAGCCCACTCATGCCCGTGAAGCAAACGAGTGGGCCGTACCGTCGAATCTATAGGGGATACGCGACACCCCCATCCTAGCATATCGCCCCGTGTGCGACAAGGGATCGGAGAGGACGCAGTGCCCCCTGTGACCGACCGAGGACACCGATGAACCCGCACGATCCTTCACCATTCAGCTCGGTCAACCAGTCGCAGCAATCTGGCGGGGTCAACTTTGGCGCGTATAACCAGAACCAGCAGGTCAAGATCGGTGATGTGGTCAGCGGCGACAAAATCACCATCATCAGCTACACCGGCGATGCCCATCCGCGTACTCCAGCGATGCGTGCGGCCCTGCTCCACGCCTACCGCAGCGAGGTCGCGGCCCGTTACACCGTCTGGCGGCGGCGCTACGCCACCCTGCCGATGGTGGCGCAGCCGATGGTGGCACCTCATCCATCCCCCAGCGGCTACGAGCGCGAAGAACTGAGTTTCATGGCGCTGCGGCACGCCTTCTCGTCCGCGAATCACGCGCCAGAGCCTGCGCCGCCGGAGACGCATACCTTCACCGATCTGCGCGACGGGCTGGCCCGCTACGGCCACATGCTCCTGCTTGGCCCGCCCGGTGGCGGCAAGACCACCGCCCTCTGGCGGCTGGCCCTCGATCTGGCCGAGGCGGGCTTGGCGGGCGATGACGCCGCCTCCCTGCCAGTCTTTGTGCGCCTCGGCGGTCTCCAGCCCGGTCAGTCCTTGCCTGACCTGCTACGCGCCGATCTCGCGTCCGCGTCGCTGGAGGATGCCCACGGGCTGCGCTTTCCGCTCACCGCCCACCGCGCCCTGGCGGGGCTGCTCGATGACCTGCTGACGGATGGGCGGCTGACGGTTCTTTGGGATGGGCTGAATGAGGTGCCGCGCAGCCAGTTCGCCGCGAGCGCCCGCGCCCTTGATACGTTTCGGCGTGACCATCCCGGTCGGCTCGGTGGTTCACCGACCCAGAGTGTGACCACCTGCCGCGCTGATGACCACGCCATGCTCCGAGAGGAGTGCGGCAGCGACCCCTATCCGGTGCAGGGCGTGACCATTCAGGGACTCGATCAGGAGACGATCCGCCAAGTCGTCATCGGGCGGCTTGGCGACGCGCAGGGCGCGGCGTTGCTGGATGCCTTGAGCCAGCCCGATCACACCGCATTAGCCGGACTAGCCCGCACGCCGCTGCTGCTGACCATGCTCTGCGAAGTCTACGACGCGGCGGGTGTCCTGCCACGCAACCGAGGCCAGTTGCTCCAGCAGTTTGTGGCCCAACGCTGGGCCTGGGAGCAGCAGCGCCGCCCCGAGGGGTGGATTGATGTCGCAATTCAGGAACGCGCTCTGGCCCACCTAGCCTATGAGATGACATGGAGTGTCGGTCGGGGTACCAGTGTCTCACGAAGATTTTCCGAGAAACATCTGCGCGTTGCCGGGGATACCCCTGACTTGACGAAACTCCTGCACTTAGGCCGATCCGCCGATCTGGTTGAAATCCTCGCCGACGGCGCACAGGTGCGCTTCACCCACCAGCTCGTGCAGGAATACTTCGCGGCGGTGGGACTACAAACAAAGCTCCGGGCTACGGCAAGGCTCCAACAGGGTGCATGGTTGCGCCGACGAATCCTGGCTCGCTACATTCAGCCCGGTGAGCGTACCGGCTGGGAAGAGACCCTGTTACTGCTGGCTGGAATCGAGGGCAATGTAGGGATGGCGCGGGAGTTGATCCGCAGTTTTGTGGCGCAGCCGCTCCAAGCTGCCCGACTGCTGGAGGCCGAGGGCGCGGGAACCGATACTGCGCTGCGTGACGAGGTGCGGGCCGAAGCGTTGCGCCAGATTTCCGTATGGCCATTAGACCAAGGCAGGCAGATCGACGCAGGGAATGCCCTGGGATTGCTCGGCGACCCACGCCTCCCCATCAGCGACACGGAATGGCACGCCAGCCTCCCGAATCTATCAACCACCTTCACTGCTGCGGGCGACCACTACTGGCGCTACGTCCCCGCCGGGCGTTACCGTATTGGAGGCTGGAAAAAAGATGAGCCAACGGCGGAACACGACGTTGCGACCTTCTGGATGGCGCGTTTGCCCATCACGGTGGCCCAGTTTTCCCGTTTTGTGGCCGAAGGCTACCGCGATGACACGCACTGGACGCCGAACGGTCTGAGATGGCGAGGGGATCGTACCGCGCCTTATTGGGGGGACGAGCCGCGCCTTAGCGGAGCAAACCAGCCGGAGATCGGGGAAACGTGGTACGAGGCGACGGCCTTCTGCCGCTGGCTGACCGCGCACCTCGCCACCGTGCTGCCTGCCCATCACGAGATCCGCCTGCCCACCGAGGCGGAGTGGGAAGTGGCGGCGGCGTATGACGGTTCCGCGACACACCGCACCTATCCGTGGGGTGAGGAGGAGGTGACGCCCGAACGGGCGGTGTACACCGCCTGGAAGCTGGATGCGCCCGCGCCCGTGGGTCTCTGCCCCGCCGGGGCAGCGGCGTGTGGGGCTATGGATCTGGCAGGGAATGTGTGGGAATGGTGCGCCAGCCACGCCGAAACCTATCCTGATGCGGCGCACACGCTCCAGAAAGACTTTACAGTTAATGATTTTGTCGTGCCGCTACGGGGCGGATCGTATTGGAAAGAAGATAGCTCAAATGTTCGCTGCGGGGCGCGGTTCAGGCTTCGTCCCGTCTACGGGGGGTACTACCACGGCGGTTTTCGGGTGGTGGTGTCCCCTCCGCTCGCTCATATGTCCTGATTTCTGCTTTCTGCTCTTCTGTTTTCTGCATTCTTCATTCTGTCCGGTGTCAAGCGTTTCGTGTGTCTATTACGTCGGTGAGCGAGAATCACACCCGTCCGACGCGCCGTAGGCGCGGAATCGCGATTTTTTTGGGAGGGGGCCATCGCCATGTCCGATCCTGACATTCACCGGCTACGCACCGAAATTGCCGAGCTTGAGGAAGATCTGGCGGCTGCGGATCGTCCGCGCATTCGCGCACGCCTGGAGGCCGACCTCGCCCGACTGCGTGCCGACCTGGCTGCCTTGGAGCCGAAGAACGATCCGCCCGCCTTCGGCGTCAACCAGTCCGGCCAGTCCGGCGGGAAGAGCGCCGAGGCGGGGAATACCTTCGCGGGTGATGTGGTCATCGGCGACACGATCAACAGCCCCGTTCTTCACGGCGACATCCACAGCGAGCGTGACACCCATATCGCGGGACGCGACATCATCACCTACTACGGGGCCGATGCCGTTGATGTGGCCCCGCTGCTCACCGACTACCTCCGCTCGCTGGCCGGGATCTGTAGCCGCCTCTCCTTTGCCGATGCCGATAGCAGCGACCCGACCCATGCGGCGGTCGGTCTGGGCGCGATCTTCACCGGGCTGGAGGTGGGCCGTACCGTCACAGAAACCCGTGATGGCCGAGAGCAGACCCGCCCGCAACTCGCCCTGGAGGCGCTGGCCCTGCACCCACGCATGGTGCTGCTCGGCCCGCCGGGGAGCGGCAAGTCCACCATCGCCAACTACGTGGCGCTCTGTCTGGCCCGCGCACGGCTCGCCGGTGCCGATGCTCCGCCCGACACCCTGGGCGCGGTCTGGCCCCACGGGGCGCTCCTGCCCATTCGGGTGATCCTCCGTGAGTTTGCCGCCTGGATGGCGAGCCGCCCGCAGGTGCAGGGGACTGCCGAGATCTTCTGGGATTTTTTACGTGTGGAGAAGCGCCTTCCTGCGGTGCTGGGGGATCGCCTGCGGGCGGAGGTCTCCGCCGGGAAGGTGCTTCTGCTCCTCGACGGCCTTGATGAAGTCCCGGCGGGCGCTCATGGAGTTCTGCTCCGCACGGTGCAGGAGATCATCCGCGACCTTGCTGCCGTTGCGGCGTCATCGCGCATCCTCGTCACCTGCCGCGAGTTGGATTACCGTGCGGAGGGTCGCCCGATCCCTGGTTGGCCCGAGGAGACGATCATCCCTCTTGCGCCCGCGTTGCGCCGTGCCTTTATTGATCGCTGGTTTGCCGTCCTGATGCATCTTGAGCGTCCGCTGAATGGCGACCCGACCGAGCTCCGCGACCGCCTCGCCGGTGAAATCCAGTCTCGTCCCGAGTTGAGTCGGCTGGCGGGCAACCCGCTGCTGTTGACGATGATGACCCTGGTGCATGCCTATGAGGGTCGGCTCCCTGACCAGCGCGTGCGCCTCTACGAGAAGAGCATCGAGTTCCTGCTGCATCGCTGGCGGCCCGCTCGTGATGAGCGTCCGCTGCGCGACCACCTCGATCTCGCCGCGTGGAGTGACAGCGATCTCCAGACGTTGCTCGACCGGCTGGGCTTTGCGGCCCACGAACGCGGGGTGAGCGCGGATGGCGAGGCGGGGTCGGATCTTCCCGAGAACCGGCTGATGGAGGTTGCCAGCGATTTCTTCCGTACCTACGGCGAAGGAGCCTACCGCCGCGCCGAAGTCTTCGCCACGTATATCACCCGTCACAGCAACGGGGTCATCCAGCCCTTTGGCCCGAAGGTGTACCGCTTCCCGCATCGCACCTTCCAGGAGTATCTCGCCGCCCGGCGACTGGTGGGCAGCGGCGGCTGGGATGACGACGAACGCCTCTTCTGGCAACGTGCCCTGCGCCGCGCCGACGCTGGCCCGCAATGGCGTGAGACCTTGCTCCTGGCAGTGAGCCAGTTGGCGGTGGTGACGAAGGACATCAGCCCCGCCACCGAGCTCCTGCACCGGCTGATCACCCGCAGCGCGGGGGTGAGCGCGGCTCGCGCCCGCGACCTGGCCTTGGCGGGCGAGTTGCTGGCGGAGATCGGGTTGCCGCTGCTGCATCAGCAATCCACCCTGGCAGCGGGACTCTGGGCGCAGGCCCAGCACCATCTGACCACCCTGATGGCGGGCTTCGATAGCCCCGGTGCAACCGCCGTTGCGCCTGCCGAGCGGGTGCGTGCCGGACAGGCGCTCGGATTACTTGACGACCCGCGCATCCCTGTCAGCGCCGAAACGTGGCACGCCAGCCTCCAAAACCCGTCAACGACCTTCACCGCCGTTGGTGATCACTACTGGCGCTACGTTCCTGCCGGGCGCTACCGTATGGGCGGATGGAAAGATGGCGACGCTTCAGCAGAACACGACCTGACACCTTTCTGGATGGCGCGTTTGCCCATCACGGTGGCTCAGTTCGCTCGTTTTGTGGCCGAGGGCTACCGTGAGGATACGCACTGGACGCCAAACGGCTTAACGTGGCGGGGAGATCGTACCGAGCCATATCTATGGAGCAACCCGCGTTTTAGCGGAACAAATCAGCCCGTGACCATCGTGACGTGGTACGAGGCGACAGCCTTTTGCCACTGGCTGACCACACACCTCGCTGCCGTACTACCTGCCCACCACGAGCTACGCCTGCCCACCGAGGCGGAGTGGGAAGTGGCGGCAGCGTATGACGGCAGCACCACGCATCGCACCTATCCGTGGGGTGAGGAGGAGGTGACGCCCGAACGGGCCGTGTACGATGCATGGAAACTGAATGCGCCCGCGCCCGTGGGCCTCTGTCCTGCCGGGGCGGCGGCCTGTGGGGCACTCGATCTGGCGGGAAATGTCTGGGAGTGGTGTACCAGCCACCACACAACCTATCCTGATACGGCCTACACTCTGGAGAAAGACTTTACAGTCGGTGATTGGGTCGTACCGCTGCGAGGCGGGGATTGGGATAGCTCAAATGTTCGCTGCGGGGCGCGGGACGGGATTCGTTCCGACGGCTGGGACGACTACTTCGGTTTTCGGGTGGTGGTGTCCCCTCCGCTCGCTCATATGTCCTGATTTCTGTTTTCTTAATCCTGTTTTCTGCATTCTTAATTCTGTCCGGTGTAAAGCGTTTCGTGTGTGTATCACGTGGGTGAGCGAGAATCACACCCGTCCGACGCGCCGTAGGCGCGGAATCGCGATTTTTTGGGACTAGCAAGGAGTGGTGCGTATGTCTCTCGAATCGTCCGCAACCCGTAAACTCCTCTTCGGTGCGCTCTTCGTCGGCGCGAGTGCCCTGCCTGCGGGCGCGATCTTCTCGGGGTTGCTCGCAG
>Ga0194060_10003534_pt1 | contig 11011 bp, 7 predicted proteins | sample SepL225m_MetaG_FD_163427 | JGI IMG/M metagenome (GOLD analysis project Ga0194060, IMG submission 163427) | Anoxic zone freshwater microbial communities from boreal shield lake in IISD Experimental Lakes Area, Ontario, Canada - Sep2016-L222-5m | ecosystem: Environmental > Aquatic > Freshwater >... | reverse complement strand
ATCGGTCAGGTGCCGACGCCTGTGATGTATTTTGCCGTCGAACACCTCGGCCTCGATGCGGGTGCGATTGTTTCGGCCAGCCACAACCCGCCTGCGTACAACGGGCTCAAGCTGCGCCGTTCACACCCTACCTTTGGCAGCGAGCCACTGGTGAGCGAGGATGTGCAGGAGGTGGGACAGGTGGCTCTCGCTGGCGACTTCGCCAGTGGCAGTGGTACGCTCACCCAAGCCGATGTGAGCGACGATTATGTCTCTTCGGTCTGTCGGCTGCTACCCTTTGCCGGAAAGCGACCAAAGGTGGTTCTCGATGGCGGCAACGGTGTGGGCGGGCCAATCGGTCTGCGCACCTACCAGGCTCTCGGCCTGGATGTGGTGCCGCTCTTCATCGAGCCCGATGGCAACTTCCCCAACCATCACCCCGACCCGTTGAAGCCCGAGAACCTCCAGCACCTGATCGCGGCGGTGCGTGAACACCGGGCCGATTGTGGGATTGCGCTGGACGGCGATGGCGACCGGCTCGGCGTGGTTGATGGCGACGGCCAGATTGTTTTTGCCGACCGCTACCTGATCGCCCTGGCCACCTACCTGCTTGGCCAGCGTAAGGGCCACGTGGTCTTTGATGTGAAGTGTAGCGCCGTGCTGCCGCAGGCTATTACGGCCCTCGGCGGCACCCCGGTGATGTGGAAGACTGGCTACTCCAGTATCTCGTCAAAGATGCGTGAGCTGAATGCGGTACTCGGTGGCGAGCTGAGCGGCCACACCTTCGCTACCTACCCTGGCCACTACTTTGATGACGGCACCTTCGCCGGCGCCCATCTGCTCTACGCCCTCAGTCATCTCGGTACCACCCTGCGCGACGCCCTCGCCCCCTACCCCGACCTGCCCTCGCTCGACGAGGGCCGCATCCCCTTCGCTGAGGATCAGAAGTTCCGGGTGATTGACTATGTGCGCGAGCGTTTTGCGGGGATCTACCCGATATTTGATCTGGACGGGATACGGGTAGACTTTGGCGATGGCTGGGGACTGGTGCGGGCCTCAAACACCGAGCCGTCAATCACCACGCGCTTCGAGGCCGGGACAATGGAACGCGCCCGCGAGATCCGTAACCTGATGATGTCGGCGGTCGAGGAGTTCCGCGACCGTCTATGAGCCCTCGCTCCCGTCTGATTGCTCACACATGGGAGGCCGTCTACACGGCTGAGTTTACCCTCGATCAGGTGCGGCAGCGCGGGACAATGATCGCCACTACCTTGGTCGAGCGGGGCTGGGGCTGTCTGGTGGCCTATGATACGCGCTTTATGGGTAACCTCTTTGCGCGGGCGATCAACGCAGACCTCAACACCTGCGGGGTACGGTCGCGTCTAGCGACATCCCCCACCCCGCTCCCTGCCGTCTACCACGCCCTTGACCGCAAGCTGTCTGACTGCGCCCTGGTGGTAACGGCGCGCAAACGGCCCTACTACTACAATGGGCTGGTGCTGATCGCGCCCGCCCCCGGGATCGCTCTCATCACCGGCACGAGCGAGTCTCAGTTCCCGTTTGCGCCCCTGATTGATAGCTCCCTCGCCCCGGTAGACCAGCCCGACCTACGCGCCGATTACCTGGAACTGCTGCGCAGTGCGGTTGACCTCGACCTGATTCGCCGGGTTTCGCTGACGATTTTTGTGGATGCGATGAACGGCACCGCCGCCGGAATCTTTCCGGCGCTGCTGGGCGAAGGCGGGCAGACGCGGGCGATTGAGATCAACCGCGAGCCAGACCCGCTCTTTGGCAAGGTTACGCCGCACCCTGGGGAGACGGGGCTGAACCGGCTGAAGAAACTGGTGCGCGAGAGCGACTCGCACGTTGGACTGGCGATCTCAGCCGACGGCACGGCACTGGCGGTGGTTGACAAGAGCGGCGAGCAGCTTGAGCCAACCGAGTTGGCCCTGCTGCTGGGCGGCTACCTGGCCCGCCAGTATCGTCATCGCGGTTCGCTGGTGGCCCCCCTGTCCGCCGCCGAATCGGCCCTGTGCGGAGCGAAGATGACCGCATGGGAAGAGACCAGCGGCGTAAAGGCCGAACTGATGATTAACCCCAATGCACGGATCGCCGAGCTGCTGGGGCAGGAGCGACCCGGCCTGCTGCTGGGTGTCAGCACCGACGGCGAAATTAGCATCGGGCGTATGGCTACCTACCCTGACGCAATCCTCGCCGGCTTGCTGGTGGCCGAGATGATCGCCCGCAGCGGGGGCAGCCTGCGCGCCCTGATTGAATCGCAGCGCGAGCTGCTGAAGTAGTACAGAATCCTCATGCCCACATTCTCGCGACGGATCTCCCGACTCAGTCATCTTGTCGTTCCCATCACCCTAAGCGCCGTTGGCGGCGCGGCGTTGTTCTTCGGGATCGTCTCCCTGCTCGCTATCCCGATCACCCCTCTGCTCTGGCGCGATGCGCTGCTGATCATCGCCGGGATAGCCGCACTGGGCACCGGGATCTGGCAGTTCAGCGGTATGGCAATGCTCCCGATCAGCGAGAGTACGTCGAGTCCTGATGGTGAACTGGTGTTTGGGTTTGGTCAGGCCGGCAAACCACCCCAGATCGTCGTCCTCTCCGGCGGGGCCGGTATGCTGGTGCTGGCCAGCCTCGGCGACCATGTCGCCCGCATGACCTGCATTGTGCCGGCTCAGGATCCGGTTGAGTATTACTATCGGGCCGCCGGCCTGTTCAATTTTCAAAATGTCTACTATGTGACGCCGGTGCCCGCGCCGCTTGATGTGATGGCCACCCTGGACGACGGTACCGTCGCCAATGTGCGCCACCTATCGGTGAACCCGCAGATCGCCGAGCATCACGTGACACGACTCGCGCTGCGCGATCTCGCTGGTGCCGCCACGCCCCTGCCACGGCTGGTGGCTGAAGCCATCCGCGACGCCGACGCAATCATCCTTGGGCCGGGTGGCCTGTTCGAGAGCCTGCTGCCCAATATGCTGATTGACTCCTTCCGCGAGGCAGTCAGCAAGAGTGCCGCACGCAAACTCTATATCTGCAACCTGATGACCGAGCCGGGCCGCACCACCGGATTCAGTGTGGCCGACCATATCCGCGAGATCAAACGCTACGCCGGGTTTGCCCCCGACTATGTGCTGGTCAACGTCCAGCGGATTGACTCTGATGTTCACCAGCTTTACGCCGCCGCCCATCAGTCGCCGGTCTATCTGTCGCCCGAGGAGTATGAGGAGACGGCGGTGCTACCGGGCGACCGCGACGGCCAGCGGCGGCTGGTGATTGAGGGCAGCGTCGTGATTGAGGCCGACCTAGCCTCGTCGGTGATCCAGTACACGGCGACGCTCGATAACCCCGATCAGAGCCGGGCCGTCCACGTACTGCGCCACGATGCAGATAAGCTCACCGCCACGGTGCTTGAGTTGCTGCGGAGAACTTAAGCGGGACTGGTTCCCAAACCCGTACTATGTCACCTGATGGTGCCAGCTTCGCTGGTGCCATCAGGTGACATAATATATCACATCTATGACCCTCATTGTCTTTGAAGATGAACAGTGGCGCACCCTCGCCGTCATCGCCCAGGCCCGGCCAGTCTTCGAGCTGCGCTGCGGCGGTTACACCGTGCGGGAGCGGGCCGCCGCCGTGACGGGGATGGCCGCGCTGGGGATGGCCCGCGCTCATCTGATGGGCTATTACGGGCCACCGGATGGGTTGGCGTCCATGTACACGGGCGAGCCTACCGTGCTGGTGAACGGGCGCTGCCTGAGCTTGTCATGGCTGCCTAAGCTGATCGCCGAGCCGGTCAATACGATCTACATTGCTGACGGCGACCTGATCGGTGCGCGACTCACCCCGGCCCTGGCCAGCGCAGTCCTCTACTATCTACGTGATCAGCAGGCCGCCGATGCCCGCGACGAACTGATTCGCTTCGCCCGTGTGGTCGAGCTATGCGGAGCCGACGCCCCGGCCCGAATTGTCTATCCCTGGGATTTGATCGATCAGTCGGGCGAACAGATCGTGCGCGACCTCGCCCTGCTGAGGATGCGGCTGCCCGCCTACGCTGTTCACGATCCGAGCGTGGTGCGACACGGCCAGGATATTTTTGTCGGGCCGGGGGCGCGGCTTGATGGCCCGCTTGTCCTCGACGCTCGCGACGGCCCGATCTTTATTGAGGGCGGGGCGCATATTGAGCCATTTAGCTTCATTCAGGGGCCAGCCTACATTGGCGCGGGTACGCTGATCGCCAGTGCGCGCATCCGTGGCGAAACGAGTATTGGCCCGGTCTGTCGGGTCGGTGGCGAGGTAGAGGCCAGCATTATCCAGGGCTACTCGAACAAACATCACGACGGATTCCTGGGCCACTCGTGGCTGGGCGAGTGGGTAAACATCGGTGCGATGACGACTAATTCTGATCTGAAGAACAACTACGGCAGCGTGCGCGTGGCCCTGGAAGGCATTGGCCAGATTGACAGCGGGGTGATCAAGCTGGGCTGTTTCCTCGCCGACCATGTGAAGCTGGGGATCGGGCTACACCTGAACGGCGGCACGGTGATCGGCACCGCCAGCAACATCTTCGGCGTCCACAGCGCACCCAAAACCGTGCCACCCTTTACGTGGGGCGGCGAAATCTTTCGCGAGTACCGCATTGACAGGATGATCAGCGTGGCCCGCACGGTGATGGGGCGGCGCAAGCGCGAGCTATTACCCGCCTATGAAACACTGTTGCGGGCGGTATTCAACCTGACCCGGCCTAGCCGAGGAAATATGAGCGAACTGCCCGCACCGATGCCGAAAGTCTTGGCTCTGTGAGGGAGGTAGCCCGCCTCGTCAACCAGGGACATGACGATAATCGTCTCAATCCCGCGCTCGCTGGTGTCGCTCTTCATGTGGCCCGCTCCTCAGCGTCAGATGATCGCTGACCGGCATGATGCAATACCAGCATTGTTGAGCCTCAACCCGTGAATACAAAAGAACATGGTATTGCGCAGGAGTATTGTTTATGCCTACACCATACCAATCAATTATTAGCCTTGAGCCAGGCATCCGTAGCGGGAAGCCAATTATCCGTGGAATGCGGATGACGGTGTATGCTGTGCTTTCCTATTTGGCGGCAGGCATGACGCCCCGAGAGATTTTGGATGACTTCCCGTATCTCACCGCAGAAGATATTCAGGCGTGCCTCAGCTACGCCGCTGACCGGGGAAGCCGGGGGCCTGAAGGCCCCGGCTAGATGTACGACGCCCGCTAAAGCGGGCTAGGTTAGCCCGCTTTAGCGGGCTTTGTAATGCCTAGCCCGCCCGTTTACGGGCGAGGCGCTAAGCTGAATGCATGGTCGAATGTGGAGGTCGTCATACCCCTTCCTTTCTGGCATCGATCCATTCAATCGGTTACGTTGACTGGATTGTATCACGCTCAAACGGCGGCTACTCCTCAGCCTGATCAACCCAGGGTTGTTGCAACGTCCCTCGTGCCATATCGCCGTGGGGCTAAAGCCCTCGGCTACATCTACGAAGGCCGCCTACGCGGCCTCAAACAGGCCGCGTAGGCGGCCTTCGCAGATTGTAGCCCGCGACTTCAGTCGCCGGGCGGTTGGGTTTGAGGACGTTGCATCAGCCCTGCTGATCAACCGGATCCCCATCCTCCTCCCCCACATCATCCTCCTCAGCCAGTTTCTCGCCCAGCCCCGCAATCTCATCGCCGTAGGCGGCGAGATCTACGCCGCGCACGTCCAGTTTGCCCGTTACCATGTCCGCAATGAGGCGCGTGCGGTACTCGCGGATGAGGTTGATCTCGCGCTGGGTGCGGGTGATGGCAGATACTGGTTGCTGTGTTGCTAGATCGACATTTTTTAAGATTGCATCCTGTTCTTGTAAAGGTGGCACAAGAATAAGCAGCCTACCGAGAATTTGCATGTTGAGTCCCTCCATCGTAGTGCCTTTCGCACCCTCAGCAAGTTGAGCCTGTGATGGAGAAGCCTGCATTGCGAGTTGCACGTAGCGAGCACGGATTTTGTTGAAATCTGGGCGGTAACGTACAAGGCGGGGATTAATGATTCCTGGCTCCGCAGATTCTGGAACAACGGCAATACGACCCACGGTGCCCATGACGCTCACAAGGACATCATTCGGTGTGACGTGGTATCGGATCATCTCAGCAAACTTTTCTGCCGAAATATAATAGTCGCCCACACTAAAATTGTCAGGGATTACCTGCTGCTGACCATAGACTCGATATCCTTGCTTTGTATACATTGCCTTAGTCAATGATGACCCGTAAGGTCCGGCAACCGCTTCGGTGACGAGAGACTTTAGACGCCTGACCTCCCAATGCTCCGGCACATCCCCCAGCCACTCCACGCCCGAAGGCTTGAGGCGCACATCAGGGTCAAGGCCACGGGTCACGGCGCGGTGGATGATCGCTTGCTTCTGCTCGTTCAGCAGGGCGATCATGCGGCGCTTGATGCGGATGAGGCGGTTGACGCGGTGATCTATGTGGGTGAGGAAGGCGGCGATGTGGTGTTGTTCTTCAAGAGGCGGGACGGGAACAAGCACACTTTTGATTGCATTCTGCGAAAGACCATACCGCGTTACGCCATTTGCCGCGACATGGTACTGGATAGAAACCCCTCGGCTCTGAATGGCACGTAGGAGAAACGATCCAAGGATGACATTTGGGCGAGGGCGGAGCAATGCGAGATGATAGCCACAGACAAGATCCTCTGCGATATATTCGACAAGTGAGGGAACGCCGATGTCGTTCCACGATTCTGAGTCCTTGGTGATGAGTACATCGCCTAATCGCAGCCTAAATCGGTCAATTTCCGCCGCTGAAGCAGTTGCTCGCATGAACTGAATACGTTCTGTGATGTGATCATTCTTGTAGACATCAACGTAGTTGCACAGGCGGACAGGGACTTCCCCATCAACTGAGAGCTTATCAACGTTACTCACAAGCATGTCGGCAATATTCCGCTGACGCTTTACGTCCCAATGCGCCGGAATCTCCCCCAACCAGGGTACGCCGGAGTCCTTGTAGGCGGGGTAAGGTTTGAGTGTGGGGTTTGTTATATCCATTGGTCGTTCATAATCCTTTCAGACGCCCTTGCGAGGCTTGTTCGCGCCCTTGCGAGGCTTGTTCGCGCCCTCCGCGAGGCTTGTTCGTCCCCTCACGAGGCTTGTTCGTCCCCTCGCGAGGCTTGTTCGTCCCCTCGCGAGGCTTGTTCGTCCCCTCGCGAGGCTTGTTCGTCCCCTCGCGAGGCTTGTTCGCACCTTCGCGAGGCTTGTTCGCACCTTCGCGAGGCTTGTTCGTCTCCTCACGAGGCTTGTTCGTCCCCTCGCGAGGCTTGTTCGTCCCCTCGCGAAATCTTAGGCCGGCGGGCTAAAGCCCTTGGCTGAGGCAGCGCCCGCTGACGCGGGCTACCCCTCAACGGTACGATACCTGCCGGCGGGCTAAAGCCCTTGGCTGAGGCAGCGCCTGTTGACGCGGGCTACCCCTCGCAGATGATGCCGGTAGCCCGCGTCAGCGGGCGTTGTCCCTAGCGCGCCGCTTCAGCGGAACGCCGTCAACGATACAATACCCGCCAACGGGCGAAAGTCCTTGGCTACGCGCCGTGCCCGCTGACGCGGGTTAGCCCGACAGAACAGCTAGAGCAGATCTCTTAGCTCTTGGAGATCTCCATAGTACACAGGTAGTTCCGCGATAGACGTTGAGGGTTCCTCACTATCGCATTCAAGTACCGGAATGACATCTTGGGCAGCGTGATGCTGTTTCTGTCGTTCAACATAGGCCACAACCGCAGGTAGGCGCTTACAGTCAAATGAGAAAACGCCGTACTCCTGCTGCCAGTAGATTGGAAGGTCAGGGGCAACAAGCTTATTGTACTTTGCCGTTGTAACACCCTTGACCTGGTCGATGAAGGTTGATATCGTATCCTCGTTCCATTATCCTCTCCAATAATTTCGTTTAGCAATGAGGAAAAATCAGCCCCGGCGCAAAATTGTGTAGAGCCGAATGGCACTCTGGGTGACGGCGGCGCTGCTCTGGCCGGGGAAGGTGCTATCGCCGACGAGCCAGAGGCCCGGTACTCCGGCGGCGCGTGCGCCCAGGCTGCGGAATCCGCTCTGCGCGGGACGCTGGCCTAGTCCGCCGACCATGCCCTCGGCGCGGCGGGTGTAGCGGGCAAAGCTCACGGGTGTGCCTTCTTGTTGGTAGCGGATGTGGCTGCGCAATCCCGGCAGCACCCGCTCGGCGGCGTCGAGCAGAACCTCGGCCCAGCGTGCTTTGCGCTCCTGATAGGCTGCTCGTCCTGCTGCCCGCGCCGCCCACCAAGGGACAACCCGCGTGTGTGTGCTGATGGTGATGGCGCACTGGCCCGCCGGGGCGCGGCTGGTGTCGTGGGCCGGGTGGAGTGAGATAAAGGCGGTGTTGCCCTCGCCCATGGGGAGATCGTAGTCTAGTAGTATCTGGTGGTGGGCCGGAAGCCCTGTCGGGATACCCGTGTCAGCAACCCCTACGTACAGCGTAAAGGCTCCCCAGGCTTCGGGAAGTGTCCTCACCACACGTAATAAGTGGCGCGGCGCAGATGCGCCCAGCAGGCGAGCAACATCCGGCACCGTCTGTCCCGAGATGATCAGGTGTGAGCGTAACTCTTCGCCGTTGGCTAGACGCACCCCCACGGCACGACCGCCCTCCACCAAAATCTGCTCGACCCAGGTGCGGTAGCGCAGATCACCGCCGTCGCGGATAAACGCATCGGCCAGGGTGCGGGCGATGCTCCAGGCTCCGCCCTCGGCGTAAAAGACGCCCTGGCGGGCAAGATCGAGGGCCACGCTGCCAAAAAGCCAGGCGCACTCGTCGGCGGGAACCTGGGCCGAAATTAGCAATTGGGCGTTGATGAATGCGTGCAAGGCGGGATCGGAGATCCGGTAGCGGCGCAGTTCGTGGCCGACGGTGCGCTCCAGATGCGCCAGCAGGCCGATCATCTCTGGGCGGATGGTCGGGACGACGTTCAGGAAATCGCCCATTGTCTCGGGCGGCATCGGCGGATGACGAGCGGCGAATCGCCAGACACTATCGGCGATCTGCTCCTGGTTCTGCCAGAAGCGCTCGGCGGCGGCGGATTGCGCAGGGAAAGCCCGCATGCGTTCGGCGCGCCACGCCTCCGGGTCGCCATAGCGCGTTACTACGCGGTCGGGCAACCAGACCTGCATGGCCGGTTCCAGGGGCACCACCGGGAATCGCAGGCTCAATCGGCGGGCCACCCAATCGTGAGCGCCGCCGGGCTGAAATCCGCCAAAGAGAGTCGCGCCCACATCGAAGACATAGGATGTGCCATCGGGACGCTTGCGGCGGTACGAGGAGGCACAGCCGCCTGGCTCAATGTGGCCCTCCAACACCGCCACCCGGTAGCCGTCGCGGGCAAGTAGAGCGGCGACAGTGAGACCGCCAATGCCCGCACCAATAATGATCGCGTCGTACATCATGCGCCCCCCGTCAGCGCGGCGCGCATAGCCACACCCAGCAGAAACAGGCACATGACGGCGTAGAAAACAGCCTGCCCACGCCCGACCCGACCCCGAGCGTAGGCGCTGGCAGCGGGTAGCAGGGCCAGAGCCACCCCGCCGTAAACTATATGCATGGCGAGGCGAGCGGGCTGGGCCGCCGCAAAGAGCAGCGGCAATCCTAGCAGAGCCTGAGCGATGATCAGCAACTCGGCCACCCAGAGAGCCGCCGTATAGCCGCGATCAACGGTTCCGCGCAGCGCGCAGATCACGCCCCAGAGTACCAGTGCGGTGAGGGCCAGAGAGATGGTGATTGGGAGGCGGGTGTGGAGTAGAGACAGATGGAGCATGGTGGATGTGGTTGTGCATACAGGCGAAAGGGAGGAGCAGGCCGTATTATACGTCAGGGCTGGTGCAAAATCCTCAGGTACCTGGTCGCCCGGCGACTGAAGTCGCGGGCTAGATTCTGCGAAGGCCGCCTGCGCGGCCTGTCTGAGCCCGCGAAGGCGGGCTTCGCGACTAAGAGCCGAGGGCTTCAGCCCCACGGCGATGCGGGGACAGGACGTTGCTCATGCCCTGATACGTATGGGCCTATCCCAACGCATACCGGCACCTGTGAGGTATAATCAATGCAGTAATCACTCCACCATACGAGGTATATACATGCACCGCCTGCTGCGCCGCGTGTTGCCGCTTGCGGCGATGTTTTTGTTTGTCGCCTGTGCGCTGCCCGCTTTCCCTGGCCAGTCCCCCACGCCCAGTGAGACTCCCGCTGCCACTATCGTCCCACCCTCGCCGACGCCGATCTCCCTGAGTGTCGAGGTTCCTGTTGAGGCGGCGGGATTTCGCCTGCGCACCCCCGCTAATTGGGTCAGTAAGACTCTTTCACACACCTTGACTCTGACACCTAGCAAGGAAAGTCTGGGCCGCACCAGCCCCGGCCCCGACTTAGTAATCACCGTGGATGCCACACCCGCCGGTATGGTGGCCGCCCAGTATGGTGCGGCGTCGGCCAGCAACCCTGAGTCATTCTTTGAGGTGAGCAGCGGCGCGGCCCAGAAATCCGGCTATACGGTGGAGGCCACCACGCCGATCACCATTGATGGACACCTCGGGCTGATGGCGGATCTGCACGGCCCGAGCGGTGCCGGGCGTTTGGTGGTGATCGTCGGCCCTAACAGTGTGGTGCGTGTACTTGGTCAGGCATCCCCTGATGGCTGGAACGCGCAGCGCGATCTCTTTGCGGCGATACTCGCCAGCCTGCGCCTCTTTACGCCCGCGATTACACCCACGCCGACGCCGGTGGGAATAGCGCAGCAGCCCGATCTGCTGCGCCACGGCCCGCCCGGCTTTGCCCTGCGCGTTGGTGGTAGCGGTGGCCCGCGTGATGCCCGCTTTGTCTCGGCACGTGGTATGGCCGTCGCCCCCGACGGCACGCTCTATCTGGCCGAGAGCAGCCGGGGTGTGTGGGTCTTCGCCCCCGACGGCACGCTGATCACGACCTTCGGTGCCGATGATCTGCTCGA
>Ga0194060_10003533_pt1 | contig 11017 bp, 8 predicted proteins | sample SepL225m_MetaG_FD_163427 | JGI IMG/M metagenome (GOLD analysis project Ga0194060, IMG submission 163427) | Anoxic zone freshwater microbial communities from boreal shield lake in IISD Experimental Lakes Area, Ontario, Canada - Sep2016-L222-5m | ecosystem: Environmental > Aquatic > Freshwater >... | reverse complement strand
GCACCTTGAAGAGCCACCACACCATAATCCACGGCGACAGCCGACAGATGAACCTCCTCGCTGACAGGTCGGTGCATCTTGTTGTCACCTCGCCACCCTACTGGCAGCTCAAGGACTACGGGACGGAGAACCAGATCGGCTTTCACGAAAGTTACGAGAGCTACATCAACAACCTGAACCTTGTCTGGAACGAATGTGAGAGGGCGCTGCATCCCGGCTGCCGTCTCTGCATCAACATCGGCGACCAGTTTGCCCGCTCGGTCTACTATGGCAGGTACAAGGTCATTCCCATCCGGACGGAGATCATCAAATTCTGTGAGACCATCGGGTTCGACTACATGGGCGCGGTGATCTGGCAGAAGGTCACCACAACCAACACCACCGGCGGCGCCTCCATCATGGGGAGCTTTCCCTATCCCCGGAACGGCATTCTCAAGCTTGACTACGAGTTCATTCTCATCTTCAAAAAACAGGGCGACGCTCCAAAGCCCACCAAAGAGCAGAAAGAGCGTTCAGCCATGACCACCGAAGAGTGGAACACCTACTTCTCAGGCCACTGGAACTTTGCCGGAGCAAAACAGGAGGGGCACCTTGCCATGTTCCCCGAAGAGCTACCGCACCGGCTCATCAAAATGTTCGCCTTCCGTAGCGATACCGTGCTCGACCCCTTCATGGGGAGCGGGACAACCTCACTTGCCGCAAAGAATCTCGAACGAAACTCGGTCGGGTACGAAATCAATCCGGAGTTTATCGAGATTGCCAAACAGAAGCTCAACACCCGGCAGCCCGATTTTATGGGCACGGAGTACGAGTTTCTGCACGACACGGTCAAGGGCGATGTTGCCGCAGCTATTGAGCAGTTGCCCTACCAGTTCAAGGATCCCCACAAGCTCGACAAAAAGACAGATCCCCGAAAACTCACCTTTGGCTCCAGGATTGAGAAAGAGAGCGGGGCAGAGCGCGAAGAGTTCTTCACGGTCAAGGAGATACTCAGCCCCGAAAAAGTGAGGCTATCCAACGGGTTGACGGTAAAACTGATCGGCATCAAGAGCGAACCCTTCACGCACGACAAAGCGGTCGGCTATCTGACCGAAAAAATCAAGGGAAAGCGTATCTTCCTGAAGTACGACAAGCTGAAACATGACGAAGAAAACGTTCTGCTCTGCTACCTCTATCTGGAGAACAAGACCTTTGTCAATGCGCATCTGATCAAAAGCGGGCTGGTCGGGATTGACTACAGCTATGAGTATAAGCAGAAGGTCAAGTTTCTAACTTTATTGGAAAAAGTCAATGGCTAAAGAGTGGATTCTGAACAGCGTGATGAATCGCTTTCAGCTCAATTTCAAGAGAAATGTCGGGCCAACTTCCGAGTCTATCAGGAAGTGTGCTCCAAAAACCGTTGATGAGTGGCGCGACTATTACTTCTCGAACGTCAAGCCTGAAGAACATATCACGGAGTTGGGTAGGAAACTCTATGTCAAAATAACAGAGGTTATTGAGGCTGAAGTTGCTTCGGTCACGGAAGAGGATTGTATTGCATACATGATTCAGCTTGTTATTGACCGCACCTTTGACGGCTATATGACTGAAATCAAAACAGTTTATGGCCAGTTGGAGCGGCTTCTTGGCGTAACCATTGAACCGGCACCTGATGAGTGGGATCGGTTGTTCAATGTTGACTTTTTTATCAGAGTTGGCGAGAAATTTGTCGGGCTTCAGATCAAGCCGATTACGTTTGGAGGTGGAACTGTACAGCTTCCTGAAATTTTCAAGGAGAAATCAATACAGGAGAAGACGCACCGGCAGTTTACTGAGAAATTTGGTGGCAAGGTTTTTTACATTTATTCGTACAAGAGTGGGGAGAGGAAGGAGATATACAACAAGGATGTTATTGATGAGATCAAGGAAGAGTTAGGATGACTTCGTCAGGGATAAGTTTATATTGCACAATGTTTCCGATTAGCAGATGGAGTTCCAGATTATGGATCGTCTTCCCTTCAAACGCTATATTCGTCAGCAAGACTATATAGCAGTTCCGTGAAACATATACACAAAAGCGTCTTGTTGTGACCGTTTCGTTTGTGGATCATCTTGGGGGTTGACGCAATCATACAAGATAGCTCGTTGAAGAGTGGCTTGATTACAGCAACAACCGTCCGCATAGTTTATTTAAAGGGTTAACACCGATAGAATTTGCGGCTCAATTTGAGGAGAATTAACAATTTAAAAATATTACATTAAGCGCAGCGAGGTCTGTCCTCCCAAAGGTTTACTCCCTAAACGAATGGTACTTAGTCAGGATTAATAGGATTAGCTAAGACTAGATTTATGTAATCGATATGCAACTTTTACGAGGTATGCTTTGCCCGCGTGAGAAAGGGGCTATTGTAATTGATATAACAAATGCGTGCCCACGACGGTGCTCAAATTGTACTCGTTTCACAGGGCATGTCCGAGAACCTTTCTTTATGAATGAGGATCAGTTTATAGCTGCCGCAGAGGCACTTCGTGATTTTCCCACGAATAGTCCTACACAAGTATTTGGTGGACGTAAGTCCGTAGTTATTATAGGGGGTGAGCCACAAACCCATTATCAATTTGAGAGAATTAGCAATCTTTTTGCCGAATATGGTCCACCTGAACAGCGCCACCGCAGCCTCTACACGGCGATGCCTATCGATACCAGCAAATATCGTGATACGATTTACAGTGTATTTGGTTATGTAAATGAAAACCTTCATGCCGATGTGTGTAAACATCAACCGCTGCTTGTGGCTATTGAAGATGTTATTCCTGATCGAAGTAAAATGTGGAATCTGATTGAGCAGTGTTGGGTCAACCATTTATGGTCAGCTACAATCAACCCGTGGGGCTTCTGGTTTTGTGAAGTAGCAGCGGGACTTGCGCAACTTTATGGTGAACCAGAGGGTTTACCTGTTTCTTCTGAAGTGTGGCAGTATGATCTGGATCACTACTTAAGGCAGATTGAGAAATGGTGTACTAAGTGCGGTGCAGCGATTCCAATGCGTGGTCGTGTTGATTATGAAGAGTTAGATGATGTTTCATTAAGTCATTTGACTTGGTTGACAGAGAAAGACAGCCCAGGTCTTGGGAGACTAAAGCTTTACAATCATAAAGAGGAGGAATTTATTCAAGATCTGGAGACATGGCAGCCATACCGATATCTAGGAATAGATAAATCTAGACCAACACGTTGTATACTCCCAAGCGATAATGGTGGGAAATGAGTATTCCGGTCCGTTATTTTAAAATGTCTACAACTAGTTAATGCGAATATTATATGTCACATCGTGTATCCCGTGGCCTCTAAACTCTGGCATGAGAATCCGGCAGTATAATATTCTAAAGGCGCTAGCTTCTATAGGAGAAGTAGACCTGCTAGCGGTTGCGCCTCTTGCAGATTTTCCCGAAGAGATTAAATGTCTTTGTCGGCGAACAGTTCTCCAACCAGTACCCAAAACAGGTTTAAAAAAAAGATTGCCTTGGCTTCGAAGCCTGTTTCAAGTAATATGTGAATTAAAAGGTATGCCCTTTGAAACTACCCGCATACCTGAATCGCAATTTCTTTTTGAGACTAGGTCTCTGCTGACAAGTAATTACGATCTAACATGGATTTCCCGGTTACAAAGCTATTTAAGACTCGGGCAGGGAGATAGCGGACGTTCAATCCTTGATCTTGATGATATTGAGCATCGTAAATTGCGACGCGCGGTACTCAGTTTAGACATTCCTCTGTTTAAAAAGCTACGTGGACTTATTTCGGCTCGAGCTTTGGAAAAGGCCGAGCGCAGAGCCCTTCACAAGTTTGCACGTGTCGTGGTATGTAGTGAGATTGATAGAATATATCTTAATGCTACCAACGTAGCTGTGATACCAAACGGTGCCTCTATCAACCATCTACCTCCTCAAAGAAATCCAGTCCCAGGTAGAATTCTATTTATTGGGCGAATGGATTATCCGCCAAATGATGATGCAATGCAGTTCTTTATTCGCCATATCTGGCCATGTATACAAGCGGTTGACTCTCGTGCTCATCTTTGGATTATTGGGGCCAATCCATCAGAGGCCCTGAAGAAATTAGCCGATGGTGAACGCATATGTTGCTTAGGCAGAGTCTCTGTTAGTGAGCCCATTCTATCCTCAGCTGTTTTGTCAGTTGCACCTTTACGAGTAGGTGGTGGGACGAGGCTCAAGATCATTGAATCACTGGCAAACAAAGTCCCGGTCGTGTCGACAATCATAGGGGCAGAGGGCTTGAATCTCGTAAATGGTGAACATATTATGATCGCTGACAAACCAGAGTCATTCGCAGCGGCCTGTCTCTTGATGTTGTCCGACCCATGCATGTGTCAGAAACTGGCAGAAAATGGGTATAGATTCGTTCTTAAGCAAAATAACTGGTCCATTATAAGCAAGTCAATCTGCAATATCGTCCATCAGGTAGTGCCGACAACTTGTCGTCGAGAGTCCTAATTGGAGTGCGGCATGGTGCATAACGTAGACTAAAAAAATATGAAAATTGGCATTCGAGGCTTCGATCAAAGGCGACTCAAGAGCGTAGAACGTATGCGTTTTATACTTCTCAAGGCCCTTCAAAATCAATTTCAGGTTGTGGAAAGCCAAAATTTGACTTTTGATTCTGGGGACATAGATGCACTATTGACATTTTATGATCCGGCTGTCTGGGAAAATGAGTGCCACCCGCAGTATCCGCTTTTATTCTGCATGAATGGTGATCTCATAGCTCGATTTGATTTTATTAGATGCAATTTAAGTAACTTGAAAACCTCAGATGCATTACTTGTAGCGTGCAACTCTGACAAATCTATACTCAATGAAATGTTAGGGCAATGTACCCCAATGGTACGTAACCTTCCATACTACATCGACACAGACATATACAAGCCAATTGACAGAAGGTACTGCAGAGAACAAATATTAAATACTCTGTCAGTAGATTTGCCATCGGCACAAACGTATATAATTGCATTTGTAGGTAGATTAATACCGCAAAAGAATTTACATCGTTTTATCAAGTTGATAAAAAAAGTAAAAGAAAGGCTAATGCCTGCTAATATACTTGGTATTGTAGCTGGATCATATACTAGGCCATATCCCGTCCTTGATTATTTTAGGGAGAACTACATGGCTTATTGTTCTGAGCTTCAACAGAGGCTTGGACTTGAAAAAAATATCTTTTTCATGGGTGAGCTTGATAAATCAGAATTGTCAATTCTATACAATGCTGTTGATCTTCTAGTCGTGCTTACAAATAACGTGGATGAGAATTTTGGATTTACTGCAATCGAATCTATGGCTTGTGGGACACCAGTTGTTGCAACTGCTTATGGAGGTCTGAAAGACTCCATAGTATCTGGAGTAACGGGCCGTCTAGTGCCAACTTGGCTTACTGCAACAGGCATCCGATTTGACGAACTCTACGCTGAGATGTCAGTAGCTTCTTTGCTTCTCCAAGCTGACCACCGTCGTGAAATGTCAAAAGCCTCTGTTCAGCATGTAAAGGAGAACTATTCTCGCAAAAATTTTGATCGTACAGTACATAACATTATCTATGACGTAATAAGATGTCGGGACGGCAACCATACTGGAGTAGAAGTGAATTATACTCCAAAATTGTATTTTCAAAAGAGCAACTTCCCACATGTAGAGCGCCCTTGGGAATCCTATATTGATTGTATTAAGCATTATGTAAGTCATGAGTTGCCAATTCTGAATGAGAACACATTGTTTCGGCCTTTTGCCTCGACTCGCGCTATTGATAACTGCCACTACTACTTAGATGATCCCGCATGGCCAGCAACCGTTCAATTGAGTAACGATGAGGTGCACCTGTTGAATTCATGCTATGATAATGATACTCCGCTTCTTGAGAAGTATCCTTCAAAGCATGCTGAGATTCGTAGACTAGTTGAAGAAGGAATTCTAATTCCTCACTTATCCCGCTGCACGTTTGACGGAACATGCAATGAATAACGCAACTCTTGATAATAAATCGAGTTTAGAACCACTCATTCGGCTCATGGATGCCAGAGTTATTGCTATTGAGTTTGACTTGGTATTGGCCACGGCCCTATTTGAGGACCTTACTGAATATCAATTTCGTCCGATTTGGCCTCCATCTTTATTGCTGCTAGCAGTATTAGCTAATAATGAAACTCGTGGTATTCGCCATGGACTTTCAGAGGCACTTGAGTATTTAAAATCATGCACAAAGATTCGGCGGATCTCTATACAACGTAACACCAAAGAATTCATAGTACTTCAATTTGACGCAGATGGGCAGGTTGCAAGTTTCCATCTTTTAAGGCCCCTTTCCCAAATTCCAAGCCCTTACGAATTATCTGAATTCACTTCAATTGAAAATTTACCTTTTAGGGTTAGATCTCCCGGTCGGGCTTTGGCCCCACTTTCTGCTCTGACTTTTAAGCAACAAGCTCGTAAAATTGTCGATTGCCTTTTGAAGGGTGATCGACAAGCACTATTTTCTATCGTCCCCATGATGGTAGTTCTTGGTTTATCCGATAACTGTAACCATGCTTGCACGTTCTGTTTCCGTCATACAAACCCGGATTACCATCGTGCCCCGCATTCTATTTATGACGAAAGCTCATTGACAAGCATTCTTCTCTCAGCTTCTAAACTTGGAGTGCAGGCAGTCCGCTTCTCTGGTGAGGGGGAAGACACTTTAAATCCTAACTATTTAAAAATTTTGCTACTCTCAAGGGCAATAGGTTTAAATGTTCTCCAAATTACAAACGGGACTCGTAATCTTGAACTAGCCCCTATTATTGCACGTACCGTTGATTTCTTGCGAGTGAGCATAAATGGTTGGACACCTACGAACTATGCAAGTAAACACGGCCTCGACTCTTACGATGCCCTAAATAAGACTATTTCTGGAGTTCGGCGCATTGTTGACGAACGAACTAAGGTGAGTAGTCATCGGATTGCAGTCTGCATTAGCTCAGTAATTGGGCAGAAAGACTTGGAAAGCTTCCGACCGATGGACTTAAAAGAAGTTATTAAAGGGTGCGCAGCTGATATCGCTTTGCTCAAATATGATGGTGAGTGTAGTCGATATCTAAATATCCAGCCAAATATTCAGCCGTGGCGCATGCACACGGACGGGCAACATGTGATATCTGAAGTACCTGAAGGGTTTATTAGTCTTCGCACTGCATGTGCTGCAATATGTCCCGAAGTGGTTTCAGAAACAAAATCACATAACAACTATGAACCTGTACGCAACTGGATAGAAGAATTGCGATTGGGCTGCATTTTACGATATGTACGGGCGGAAGTTGAGCGCGGGTTTCTCTATAGTTGCTCTGTTCGTCACGATTGTTATGGCGCACTTTCGGATGGGTTCTCGGAAGTATGGGATTCCACAGCCCGGAAATCCTTTTTAGCAGATGACCTAAGGAGACATCTGTTAATATGTGAAGGATGTGGGTGGAGAGATTTTTTCAGCTTGTTTAACTGTTTTATAGATGAGGCTATTCGCGAAGCTAATGCACCATTCGATATGAACATGTGGGGTTAACGTATGCAATGTAAACACAAAACCATAGAGAGTGTTAGCGTAATTGGAGGACGCACTATAAGCGGACGTGTACGAGTTTCTGGCTTCAAAATTGGCGCAGTCCCTATTGTTGCCGGAACGTTTTTAACCGAAGATGATGTCGAGTTGGAAAATCTTCCAGATATAGCAGATGTTAACGTGCTTCTTAATATTATTCAGAAGCTCGGTGGTCGAGTTCATAAGAATGGTTCTATTACCATGATTTCCACTAGGAATGCCACACCCGATGTTCCACTTCCTTCGGAGTTAGTCGCATCTGTACATGGAACTATCTATCTCTTGCCAGCGCTTTTGGCTCGTTTCGGAAGAGTCCGGTTGCCTTCAACATTCGGAGGCTGTGTTATAGGACAACGGCCAATTGAACATATTCTTCATGTGCTGGAGCAGTTTGGTGCAAGTGTCTCACACACTCAAGATAGCATAGAGGCTTACCTGCCTCAGAAATTGATGGGAGCATCTATTGACGCTCAGACCTCCCTAGAACACGACAAGTATCGATCTGGCGCAACGAAGACTGCAATGTTATTGGGTGCCACTGCGACAGGGACAACTTTTATTTCTAATGCTTATACTCGTGCATCCATAACTGAACTTGCGGCTTTTCTGCAGTGCTTAGGTGGGAACATATCTGGTGCTGGAAGTCCATCTATAACGGTCGAAGGTGAAACCCTTCATTCAGGATCATATCATTTGTGCGGTGATTACATTGAAGCGATCACTTTTTTGATACTTCTTGCGGTTTGTCGTGGAGAGATCGTTATCGAAGGATTTTCTCCTCATCATTGTGAACCTGAGATTGAACTTCTGCAGAGGATGGGACTGAAAATATATTTAGATAATGATAAAGTGCATGCAATTTGCGATCATAGGGTATTAGGCGTAAACTTTTCAACAACGATAATCGATACCGATTGCCAACCACTTTTCGGAGCCGCTCTTGTAACAGCGGTCGGTACTTCTCAAATTTTTGAGCACGTGTGGGAATCCCGTTTTGGATATGCCGAGGAACTATTACGCCTTGGTGCCCGCTGTAAATTCATGCAGCAAGAGCTGAGAATAGAAGGTGTGCCGACCCTTTTTGCGGGGCGAGTTGTAGGTGCCGATGTACGTGGTAGTGCAGCCCTCCTTGTAGCAGCTGCTGGGGCGAAAGGCAGAACAGAAGTAAGTGGACTTTTTCACTTGGAAAGGGGATACGATCAACTTGTAGAAAAACTCATAAGTTTAGGTGTAGAAATAGTTAATCACGTGTAATAATTCCCACATAAAATGATGATTGACGTGTCTTTTCGTGTTCTGCTTACTTGGCCACCCGCGATACCAACATATTTTAATGCAGGGCACAGACTGCCTTTATGGGAAGTGTCTGCCTATATACAAAAGCACATCGGAAGTGCTGAGGTAGATGTCGTCGATCTGGGGCTTCTGGATAGGACTTGGAAGGAAGCCGCTGATATTCTCCTACGCAATTACCATCTTATTTGTATTCTTAATGAATTTGAGAATATTGAAGGGCTTAAACGGTTTGTCGAATATGCCCGAGCAATATCACCTGATAGTAAACTGCTTACATTCGGAAGGGTGAGTGGAGTTATTCCAAGGTATTTCACCAATTATTCCGTCGATGCAATCGTGCACTCAGGTGACTTTGAAGTAGGTGTTTTGACATATTGCGAGATGCTACTTGGTAAAAGGTCGGTTGAAAAATGTGATGGCTTACTTGTACACGTCAAAGGTGAATGGTTAGAGACAAAAGCTGGGCATTTTCTTGATGCAGAGAACTGGGAATTCCCAAAAGTTCAAAAACTTCCACTTGAAAGTTATGCTAGGTTATCGGCTCGCCCTGAAAACAGATTTTCAGCACTTCCGGGGCAAACGGAATTGACTATTGGAGTTTCCCGCGGCTGCCCAGTAGGCTGTAACTTCTGTTTAATCCCAATGTATCAAGGTCTGCATGAACGTCGGAGGTCGCCTATCTCAATAGTGGAATACCTACAAAATGCCAAAGAGAGTGTCCACTTTGATTATGTTTCAATGTTCTCCCCAACATTCACATTAGATAGAAAATGGACTAAGGAATTTTGTGAATCCATGGAGGGCTTGTCAATCAAGTGGAAATGCTGTACTACAGTGCAACACTTGGATCGGGAACTGGTTCTTATTATGGGTAGAAGCAAATGCATTCGAATCAGCGTTGGTATTGAGACTCTTGAGATACAAGCTCAGAAGACCTTGCCGAGGATTAAACAAACAGAATATTCTCGTCTTAGCTCTCTTGCAAAATGGTGCAGTGAAGCAGATATAGAGTTGAATTGCTTTGTAATGGTAGGTATGCCTGGCCAGACGATCGAAGGCCTTAAATCAACGTTTGAGACAATAAAAGCGCTTGGCGCACAGGCTAGACCAACTGCCTATACTGCATTTGGTGAACTGAAAGAAACGGTATCTGAGTCTGAGTTGTTGCGCGCATATACTCGCCAATTGCTTTGTATTGTACCAGGAGAAAATGCTGAAAGTGTCCGCCAACTCAATAGAGCCAAGTTTCTTGCCGATTGCTAACAGCCAATGGAGTATTCTGTATCTACCAATTCAGCCAATTTCGTTGTCCAATCCCAATCTTCTTCTGTGTCTATATCCCAGTTTTCGGGAAAACCTAAAGGGTAAAAATATGGCTTAAACCCAATGCGATGCCCAGTCCTTTCAAATGACTCTTTTGAAAACACATAAAAAGCATGATTTAACTGTATCATTGGTTCCAGATCCTGCGTTTTTGGAATACATCGAGTATCGAAATTCACTGGTAATGGACCATTTAGACTCGGCCTAAAAAAGAAGTTTTGAATGTTTGTTACGGAACAAGCACTGTCATGGTGAGAATTTGTCATTAGTCGTTCAACAGCACTTTCTAGTGTTTTCACCCTTAAAAATGGAGATGTTACATGCACTAAGGCAACGTGCTCTCTCTCATCTGAGACCTTGGTCAGGAAATTCTTAATTAGTAAAAGACTGGGATCTTGTGCTTCAATCGCTTCTTTGCTCCGGCTGTAAGCAACTACATGACCTAAACCAGGGTCAGATTCAACCTCCTTCAGCACCCAATTTGCATCAGTATCAAGGAAGACTTGGTGGTCCTTGAATTTCCTTAGAGCCCTTTTATATAATGGTTCGCCTCCTAGCATCCTGAAATTCTTTCCAGGACATCGTAAAGAGTTTTCCTTTATTGTAATCAAGACTTTCATTTCATCTCCCATGAAAGGTGTACATTTACGCCTCGTTCCCTCGCGATCCTTACTGCATCAGTATCTAAGTTATGCCCTAATCCCGGACCTTCTCTAAATTTTGTACCATCCGAGTGCTTATAGTGCCCAAAACGACCTTTTGAAGTCCCGTCTTGTC
>Ga0194060_10003532_pt1 | contig 11018 bp, 12 predicted proteins | sample SepL225m_MetaG_FD_163427 | JGI IMG/M metagenome (GOLD analysis project Ga0194060, IMG submission 163427) | Anoxic zone freshwater microbial communities from boreal shield lake in IISD Experimental Lakes Area, Ontario, Canada - Sep2016-L222-5m | ecosystem: Environmental > Aquatic > Freshwater >... | reverse complement strand
GGAAAGCATCGTGGCACGTTACTTAGGGCCTAAGGCCAAATTAGCACGTCGGGAAGGTACCGACTTATTTTTAAAGAGCGCACGTCGCGCCCTGTCAGACAAGTGTAAGTTAGATACTAAGCCTGGTCAACATGGCCGTACATCTGGCTCAAGAACCTCCGACTACGGAAATCAATTGCGTGAAAAGCAAAAGGTTAAACGTATGTATGGGATTTTAGAGCGCCAATTCCGTCGTTACTTCGCTGAAGCTGAGCGTCGTAAAGGCAATACTGGTTCAACCTTACTCCAGTTATTAGAGTCACGTCTTGATAACGTCGTATATCGCATGGGGTTTGGTTCGACTCGTGCTGAAGCGCGTCAATTAGTTTCACATTGCGCAGTAATGCTCAATGGCAGCCCTGTGAATATTCCATCAATTCAGGTTAAGCCTGGTGATGTTATTGCTATTCGTGAAAAAGCGAAGAAACAAGCGCGTATTACAGAATCACTCAATTTGGTTCAGCAGATGTCTGCTGTCGGCTGGGTTTCAGTTGATGCAGCAAAGCTGGAAGGAACATTTAAGCAAGTGCCAGACCGTGAAGATATTAGCGGTGAAATTAATGAAAGTTTGATCGTCGAATTGTATTCACGTTAATTAGGCACTCCCAAGGAAAAAATATGCAAACAAATTTGCTCAAGCCAAAAATTATTTCTGTTGAAGCGCTTACTGCCAACCAAGCTAAGGTTGTTATGGAGCCGTTCGAACGTGGTTATGGCCACACACTCGGAAATGCATTACGTCGTGTGTTGTTGTCCTCGATGGTTGGTTATGCACCAACTGAAGTAGCTATTGCAGGTGTTGTTCATGAATACTCTACTTTAGATGGAGTTCAAGAGGACGTTGTTAATCTCTTGTTGAACCTCAAAGGTATCGTATTTAAATTGCAGTCACGTGACGAAGTCACGATCAATTTGCGTAAAGAAGGCCCAGGCGTTGTTACAGCGAAAGATATTGATTTGCCACATGATGTAGAAATCATTAACCCTGATCACGTTATTGCCCACTTGTCCGCTGGTGGCAAGTTGGATATGCAGATCAAGGTTGAAAAAGGCCGTGGCTATGTACCAGGCAATATGCGTCAATACCACGACGAAGCCACCAAGATTATTGGTCGTATCGTTTTGGATGCCTCATTTAGCCCAGTAAGCCGTGTTAGCTATGCTGTTGAATCTGCTCGTGTTGAGCAACGCACCGACTTAGATCGTCTTGTAATGACAATCGAAACAAACGGTGTGCTGTCTCCTGAAGAAGCAATTCGTCAAGCTGCTACCATTTTGGTTGATCAGTTAGTTGTATTCGCGGCCCTTGAAAGCAGCGAAGTTTCTGGTGATCTTGCACCAAGCCGTTCATCAATGGTTGATCCAATGTTGATGCGTCCGGTTGATGATCTCGAGCTCACAGTTCGCTCTGCTAATTGCTTGAAGGCTGAGAATATTTACTACATCGGTGACTTGATTCAACGTACAGAAAATGAATTGTTGAAGACGCCTAATTTAGGTCGTAAGTCCTTGAATGAAATTAAGGATGTATTAGCGGCTCGTGGCTTAAGTCTTGGCATGAAACTCGAAAGCTGGCCTCCGGCTAACCTCGAGAAATAATTAGAAAGGAAGCATCATGCGTCACGGAAACGGCTTACGCAAACTAAATAGAACATCATCACATCGCTTGGCGATGCTGCGCAACATGTCCAATTCTCTTTTGGAGCACGAAGTGATTAAAACCACTTTGCCAAAAGCAAAAGAATTGCGTATGGTTGTTGAACCTTTGATTACCTTGGGTAAAAAAGATAACTTGGCAAACCGTCGTTTGGCATTTAATCGCACTCGTGATCGCGATATCGTAGCTAAGCTCTTTACAGAACTCGGCCCACGTTATGCAACACGTCCAGGTGGTTACCTGCGCATTTTGAAGTTTGGCTTCCGTCATGGCGATAATGCTCCAATGGCTTTAGTTGAGTTGGTAGATCGTCCAGAAGTTGATGAAACAGCTGTAGTTGAAGAGGCTTAAGCCCTTTAGCGAGATTAAAAGCCAGGCTTCGGTCTGGCTTTTTTCATTTATACAGTTATAAATACGGAATGGCTGAAATCAAATCTACCCAACTCCTTATCGTCATCACTAGTTTTACAAAGCTTGAGGATGCGCAAGTCATGGCCCGCAAACTAGTCGAACAACAGCTAGCAGCATGCGTGCAGATTAATGAAGGCGTCCATTCCTTATACCGCTGGGATGGGAAGATTTGTGAAGTGCATGAGGTAACTCTCTCAGCCAAAACAGATGCCAGGAAGTGGGATGAGATTAGCGCTTTTATTAAGAAGAATCATCCCTATGATTTACCGGAGTTAATTGGCATGACTCCTAAGGAATATGATCAGGCATATGGTCAATGGGTGCAAGCAGAGGTAAATTTAGGATCATGAAATTGATGCAAAAATTCTTCAAGATAATTGCCCTGTTAGTTTTATTGGCAGGGCAGGCATTTGCCATCCCAGATTTTTTGCCACCAGAAAAAGCCTTTCATGTTGAGGCTGCATGGCTGGACAATTCGAATCAAATTGAGGTTGAACTCGCACCAGTTAAAGGCTATTACATCTATCAAGAGTCATTGCATTTTCGAGCTGGCTCAGAGCTTAATAAGCTTAGCCTATACAAACCCTCCTTGCCCATGGGTGTAAAAAAGTTTGATCAGACCTTTCAGAAAACATTAAAGATTTATAAGCAATCCTTTATTGTTTCATTTGATGCAAAAGCCACTTTAGGTAAACCCATCCATCTAGAAGTTGAGCTGCAAGGATGCGCAGAGGCAGGCATTTGCTATCCACCAATGACCTTGAAGTTTTTATTGGCAGGCCCTGGAGTTAAGGTTGCTCCAATACCAGAGGTGCTTGATGGGGCTAGTAATCCATTAGCATTAAAAGAATTCAGTTTGGTAGATTTATGGCGTGAGCGCGATGATATTAATGCCATTAACAATTTCCTCGCAAGTACTTCAACCGCTTACTTATTTTTGGCCTTCTTCGTTCTGGGCTTAGCACTCGCCTTTACTCCCTGTGTGTTGCCTATGCTCCCTATTTTGTCGAGTGTGATATTTGGCACGCAGGGTGGTAGAGCAGTTTCTAAATCTCGCGCAAGTTTGCTCGCAATGGCCTATGTTCTGGGTATGGCGCTGGTATATGCTTTAGCAGGTGTATTGATGGCAGCTCTAGGTGGTAGCGTGCAGAGAGTCTTGCAAAGCCCCTTTGCCTTAGCAGGCTTTGCAATCCTACTGCTAGCCTTGTCTGGCAGCTTGTTTGGGCTCTATGATCTTAGGTTGCCACTATCATGGCATCAGTATATTGACCGCATTGCAGGGCGCCAAAAGGGTGGCAGTATCCTTGGTGCATTTGCTTTAGGCGGAATCTCTACTTTAGTGGCAAGTCCCTGTATTACAGCTCCTCTAGCGGGCGTCCTAGCATTTATTGCCCAAACAGGATCAATGTCATTGGGTGCTGGTTTACTCTTTGTGATGGCGCTAGGAATGGGTCTACCACTGTTATTAATTGCCGTTGAAGCACGCATTTTGATTCCCTCAACGGGAATTTGGATGATCTATCTGCAACGCACTTTGGGGGTTTTATTGGTGGCCACAGCACTGTGGATTGCTTCACCACTGTTCGAGAAGGGTGGACTTTCAGGAAGTCAGGCCCTCAATGGTCAGCTCAGCCGTCAAATAGGTGGCGATCTTCGGTTCACCATTATTCAATCGCTAGGTGATCTTGAAAGTGAGCTTGCAAAAGCCAAGACTGAAAATAAATTGGTATTACTCGATTTTTATGCCGACTGGTGCATTAGCTGTAAAGAGATGGAAGTAAACACCTTTGAGAATCCCGATGTTACAAAACAATTAAAACAATTCGTTTTATTGCAGGCTGACGTCACTAAAAATAGCGTAGACAACCAGGCCCTATTAAAGCGTTTTGGTCTATTTGGACCGCCTGGAATTTTGATATTTGATCTGAATTCTCAAGAGCAAAAGGAGCAGCGCGTGATTGGTTATATGCCGCCACAGCGTTTTCTTGAGCGCTTGCGAAAAGCTAGCCAGTAAAAACATGCCAAGCATACAGAGTATCTATATTGCCCTTGAGGCTGGTTCGCCAATGACCCAAAGAGAGGGTGTAACGGTCATCACCAACAAGGGTATCGAAGCGGATAGATATGCAATGGGAGTTGGCGCATACTCAAAATCAAACCCACAAAAGGTTAGAGATATTTCTCTCATCACACGAGAGGGAATTGATGCTGCCAATGATGGACTACACGCAGGTGGTTTAAAAAAATACCTCGATAGTGAAACCAGAAGAAATGTTGTGATTGAGGATATGTCGGCAGAAGCGCTCAATCATTTGCTTGGGAAAGAGTTTTACTTGGGAGCAGTTAGGCTCATAGCTATTGAGCTTTGCATCCCTTGTGAGCGCCCAGCAAAGCTATCTAACAAAATACATTTTCTAAAAGCCTTTGAAAATAAAGGCGGCATCAGGGCCCAAGTCTTAGAGGGTGGCGATATCAGGGTCGGAGACCCACTCAATACTGCCTTACTTGCTGAGCTTGATTAGTCTTGCTGCTTCTAGCGCAAAGTAAGTCAATATACCATCTGCACCAGCACGTTTAAATGCTAGTAAAGATTCCATCATGACAGCATCGTGATCTAGCCAGCCATTTTGTGCGGCGGCTTTGAGCATAGCGTATTCACCACTGACTTGATATACATACGTAGGGTATGAAAAGGTATCTTTGACTCTGCGCACAATGTCTAAGTAAGGCATGCCTGGTTTAACCATCACCATATCGGCACCTTCGCTGATATCAAGAGCAACCTCATGAATCGCCTCATCACTATTTGCTGAATCCATTTGGTATGTTTTTTTATCAGCCTTGCCTAAATTTTTTGCAGAGCCAACAGCATCTCGGAAGGGGCCATAAAAGGCGGATGCATATTTTGCTGAGTAGGCCATGATGCGCGTATGAGTTAAATGCTGCTGCTCGAGCGCCTCACGAATTTTTCCAATGCGTCCATCCATCATGTCCGATGGGGCAACAATATCTACCCCTGCTTGTGCTTGTGCCACTGCTTGTTGAACCAAAATAGTAGTAGTTTCCTCATTGAGGATGCGACCTTCAGAATCTAAAACACCATCTTGCCCATGACTGGTATAGGGATCCAAGGCAACGTCGGTCATGATCCCAAGCGTAGGAAAACGTTTTTTGAGTTCTTTAACAGCCGTCGGAATTAATCCTTTTGGATTAAAAGCTTCCTTACCATCTGGAGTTTTTAAAGCAGAATCAATGACGGGGAACAATGCGATGACAGGGATGCCCAATGTCACGCACTCTTGTGCCACTGAGAAAAGCAAATCTAATGACATGCGATTTACTCCTGGCATCGATGCAACGGCTTGCGATTGATTGCTGCCTTCAAGCAAAAATACTGGATAGATGAGATCGTTAATGCTTACACTGTTTTCTTGCATGAGACGACGCGACCAATCATCACGTCGCATGCGACGTGGACGATGGGATGGGAAGTGTAATAAAGAGTTAGCTGGTAATTTCATCTTCTTTAGTCTCTGCTTCAAATAACCATTTAAGCACTAAATTATCTGCTTCTTCAAGCCCAATGCGTTTAGTGCTTGAGAATAATTGTGCCGTAAGTTGTTTTGAGTCACCCACGCCGCCTGGAAGTGCGGGATCATATTGCTGCAATTGTTTTGTTACCGCTTCAAGGGTGTGCTTGCACTCAGTCTTATTAAGCTTGTCGCATTTGCTTAGCAGGACATGAATAGGTTTACCAGTGGGCACAAACCATTGAATCATTTGTTCGTCTAGATCAGTAATGCCACGACGGGCATCCACAATGAGCACCATCCCCACCAATTGCTCTCGTACCTGCAAGTAATCACTAAGCAGGGCATTCCAATGGTATTTAGTTTCACGATTGACTGCTGCGTAGCCATAACCAGGTAAATCCACTAAATAGGCCAAAAGATCATCTTTTGCGAAAAGGCCAAAGTAATTAATATGCTGGGTGCGCCCAGGCGTTTTGCTGGCAAAAGCCAGTCTTTTCTGGTTGCAAAGGACATTAATAGCACTAGATTTGCCCGCATTTGAGCGGCCGGCAAAGGCAACTTCACGCAATGGGGTGCTGGGCAGACAATGGGTGTCATTGACTGTGGTTGCGAAACGGGCTTGAAAGAGTTTAGACATGTCCTGAAGCTATTGTAAAATCACGCAAAATCATGAAATATCTCATGGTGTTGGGTAAAAGGTTGTAAATGTAGGGCCCAAACACTTTTAGGAATTTTTGCCAAGGTAAACATAATGCGTCAAAGCTCTCAAATCTCCAAATTAACTAGCTTAAGTACCGGTTTTGCGATCATCTCTATTTTCGCTCTGACCAGCATTTCTGGTATAGCCAATGCTTCTGATGCTGCTCCTACAGCCCCTGTTGCTGAGGCAAAGGCAGTTGTCCCAGCTAAGCCTAAAGCAGATGCTGCTGCAGGTGAGGCCCTTTACTCTAATGGTGACCCTAGTCGTGGCGTAACAGCCTGTGTGAGCTGTCACGGCGCTAATGGCAAGAGTGCTGTTGGCTCATGGCCTAAATTATCTGCCCAGCACGCTGCTTACCTTACAAAACAGTTGAAAAACTTTAAAGAGGGTAGCCGTGCTAATCCAGTGATGATGGGTATGGCTGCAACCCTGACCGAACAAGATATGCTCAATATCTCCGCTTATTTAGTGAAGCAAGAGCCTGCTTTAGGTGTTGCGCAAGATAAGGCAACCATTGAGCTTGGTCAAAGCATCTATCGCGGCGGTATTGCTTCTAAGGGCGTGCCAGCTTGTGCAGCCTGTCATAGCCCTAATGGCGCAGGTATACCAGCGCAATATCCTCGTTTATCTGGCCAGTGGGCTGAATACACTAGTGCCCAATTGCTTGCTTTCCGTGAAGGCACTCGTAAAAATAGTCCGCAGATGGCAATCGTTGCTGCAAGACTTTCTGATCAGGAGATGAAAGCAGTTGCAGACTACATGGCTGGCTTACGCTAATAGCAACCCGTATTAAAATTAAACCCCGCTAAATAAGCGGGGTTTTTTATTGCCTAAGCCTTAATGCTCAAAAATTTAATTGTCTTATTTAGGCAAAAGGCTCTCATTGGCGAAAAGATCTTTGATTTTCTCGCGCTCCCTAATCACATAAGCATTTTTCCCGTCGACCATAATCTCAGCAGGTTTGGGTCTAGTGTTGTAGTTTGAAGCCATGACAAAGCCGTAAGCACCGGCTGACAGAATGGCTAAAAGATCACCTTCTTCAACTGCAAGATTGCGGTCTTTACCAAGCCAGTCACCAGATTCACACACAGGACCAACAACGTCATAGGTGATGCTTTTAAAGGCTTTATCGGCTACTGGAACGATGCTGTGATATGCCTCATATAGAGCAGGGCGCATGAGTTCGGTCATCGCTGCATCAACGATGCAAAAGTTTTTCTCTACACCTGGTTTGAGATATTCAACTGAAGTTAATAGAACGCCAGCATTGCCAACTAAGGATCTACCAGGTTCAAGCACTACATCTAAATGCCCAAAGCCACGTTCTGCAACATGATTGAGCAATGTGTTGGTGAAGTCAGTAATGTCGGGTGGTGTTTCTTCGCCATAGGAAATGCCAAGGCCACCACCAAGGTCGAGATGGTGAATCTCTATTCCCTCTCTATGAAGGTGGGATACAAGGTCCAATACTTTATCGAGCGCATCAAGGTAGGGTGCGGTAGTAGTGATTTGTGAGCCGATGTGGCAATCAATGCCAACGACATCAATTTGTGAAAGTAAGGCTGCTTCACGATATGTTTTTAAAACCTCGTGATAGGCGATGCCAAATTTATTGTCCTTCAATCCAGTAGAAATATAAGGATGCGTTTGTGCATCAACATCTGGGTTAACGCGCAAGGAGATAGGTGCGCGACAATCTAGTGATTGAGCGATGCGGTTGATTTTCTGTAGTTCTGCAATAGATTCAACATTGATGCATTTAACGCCGATTTTTAATGCTTGCACGATTTCATCTGCAGACTTTCCAACGCCAGCAAATACCAAACTTTTGGGGTCTGCCCCAATTGCAAGGGCGCGCGCTAATTCACCGCCACTGACCAAGTCAAAGCCAGCGCCTAATTTTTTAAAACAATCTATCACTGCTAAATTGCTATTGGCTTTCATTGCAAAATGAACACGGGCACGACGTTTGCCCTTGCCATCTACACAAGCACGGTCATATGCTTGGTAAGCCTCGGTTAATGCCTTTTTACTATAGACATAGAGTGGCGTGCCAAACTCTTTTGCTAAGTCTGCTAAAGGAACTTCTTCTGCATACCAGGCGCCATTGCGCTCTGAAAATCCAGATAATGTAGGAAGAGGAATTGCAGTACTTTTCATTGCTTTACAGTATTAGGGTCAGTTTCGCTAGGGTTTTGGGGTGGATACAGCTTACCTTTAGGCTCTGGCTCGCTTGGGGCTACAGGAGCGGGCAGCGGGGTTGGCAAATAAAGCGGTCCTCTAACCCCACATCCCACAAGGGATATTAGGAAGCTAATACTGAGGGTTCTTATAAGAATCGCTATCATGAATGTCTCTAAAACGAATGATTGAATATAGCATGCAGGACTCTCAAATCAAGTCAAATAATTCAAGTCCAGAATCGATTGATGACAAGCAATTTTATCAATTGGGAGCTCATTTACTGCACTCAATTGAAGTGGCTTTAGAGGCAGCTGACGACCAATTAGATCTTGATTTAGACGTAGAGCGTCAGGGTGGTAATGTTATTAATATTCGCTTTCGGGATCGAAGCGTTATCGTAGTGAATACACAAGCACCATTGCATGAGATTTGGGTTGCAGCGAAGTCTGGTGGGTATCACTATCGTTGGGCGGGGACATTAGCTTCGCCATTATGGTTAGACACTAAAACTGGTCATGAATTATTAAGTGACTTATCTGAATTTGCTAGCGCTCAATCAGGCAAGTCAGTAAAGATTGATTTATTGAAATAGCTATCCAGTAAATTAAGCTGCGCCCGAAGCTTTGAGGGTTTCAATCACGGTTGCATCCGGTACGCTCTTGATGTGTGCTTTACCAATTTTTTCTAAAAGTACATAGCGAATGGTTCCACCTTCGGTCTTTTTATCTACTTGCATAAGCTCCATATAACGCTCAGTACCAAATTTTGGCGGCTCAATGGGAAGCTTCATGGATTGGATGATGTTTGTGAGGCGATCAAGCTCTGCTTGAGTGATTTGCCCAAGCCGGCAAGAAAGGTTTGCACCTAAAACCATGCCACAACCTACTGCTTCACCGTGTAGCCACTTTCCATAACCCATCCCAGCTTCAATTGCGTGGCCGAAGGTATGACCAAAGTTTAGGGTTGCCCGCACACCGCCTTCTCTTTCATCTGCGGAAACTACCGCAGACTTAATTTCACAAGATCGTAAAACTGCATGTGCCATGGCCTCTGTATCGCAAGTCAACAAGGCTTGCGTATGAGCCTCAATCCAGTCTAAGAATTGCGCATCAGCAATGACGCCGTGCTTGATGACTTCTGCCAAGCCAGCAGAAAGCTCACGTGGAGGAAGGGTTTTTAAAGTATTTAAATCGGCTATTACTGCTTCAGGCTGATGAAATGCGCCAATCATATTTTTGCCAAGTGGATGGTTAATACCGGTTTTGCCACCAACCGATGAATCGACTTGTGCCAATAAGGTAGTGGGTACTTGAATAAAACGAATGCCGCGCATAAAGCTAGCAGCCGCAAAGCCAGTCATATCCCCAATGACACCGCCACCTAAGGCAACCAGCATCGTCTGCCGGTCGGCACCATGAGTGAGCAGGGCATCAAAAATGAGCTGGAGATGTTTCCAGTCTTTATAAGATTCACCATCAGGCAAAACAATTCTTCTGACGGGTTTGCCTAAAGTTTCTAAAGTTTTAGTGAGCCGATCTGCATAAAGTGGTTCAATCGTTGTATTGGTAACAATATAAATTGAAGTTGCTTTCTCGCAAGCGCTAAAGAGTACGGGTTGATCAATTAAGCCCCCGCCAATATAGATTGGATAACTTCTACTGCCGAGATCTACTTCAAGTGTTTTCATAAGAATTTCAGGAGGAAAGTTCAAGCTGCATGATTAAGGTGTTGACCAATTGATTGACGCTGGGCTTGCCTGTTTCAATCACATGATCTGCGATTTCACGATAGAGGGGGTCGCGAAGTGCATATAAATCTTCTAAGATTTTTTTGGCATCGCCATTCTTTAAGAGTGGTCTACCTTCACCACCTTTAGTACGGTGCCAAAGCTCGATTGGGTTTGCGTGAAGGTAGATAACCACTCCCCTCTCGACGAGCGCTTTGCGATTTTCCGGAAGCAGGACTGCCCCGCCTCCAGTTGCTAAAATAATATCGTGTTCAGCAGTGATTTCATTAATGGCCTGGGCTTCACGCTTTCGAAAACCTGCTTCGCCCTCCATCTCAAAGATCACTGGAATTTTTACACCGCATCGTTCCTCAATGACATGGTCGGCATCTAGAAAGCGCCGACCTAGTTTTTTAGCGAGTACTTTTCCAACCGTCGATTTTCCAGCGCCCATGAGGCCGATCAGAAAAATATTGTTGGATGCAGAGTTCACCCTTGGATTTTATTAGGGTTTATCGAGAACAGTAGGAGTTAAAAACACTAGCAGCTCAGTTTTATCTTGCAACTTTGATTTATGCCTAAATAAATGGCCTATGAGGGGGATGTCACCCAATAAAGGGACCTTAACCTCATCTTCACGGTCAGTGGTCTGAAAAATACCTCCAATGATGGCGGTGCCCCCATTTTCTACAGTCACTTCCGAACTGAGGTTTTTGGTGTCAATCGCATAGCCCTGCTCGGTTTTCATGCCAATAGTGTCTTTATTGA
>Ga0194060_10003530_pt1 | contig 11025 bp, 9 predicted proteins | sample SepL225m_MetaG_FD_163427 | JGI IMG/M metagenome (GOLD analysis project Ga0194060, IMG submission 163427) | Anoxic zone freshwater microbial communities from boreal shield lake in IISD Experimental Lakes Area, Ontario, Canada - Sep2016-L222-5m | ecosystem: Environmental > Aquatic > Freshwater >... | reverse complement strand
TTCGACGCCACCGCGGCGATGGTGGGCAGTGTCGTGGACAAGGTGCCAACCGTGATGCTACGCGTGCTTGAGGAAGTGTTGCCCGCTGCGTCGGTGGCGATTGCGGTGAGCGTCTCAGCGCCCTGGCCAAATGCGTTGATTGCGGCGGCCGACAGGATGTAGCTCCAGTGGGTCGCATCGACTGCTGTGACCGCATTGCCGTTGAGCGTAACGGTCGAACCCAATTCGTTGGTGCCCGTGACTGTAACGGTCGCATCACGCTCGGCCGCATTGATGATGTCGTCTGTCGCCACTGCACCGATCCCCGGTGCGCCTGGCACGTTCGTGTCCACCAGGTAGTTCAGGTTGTCCGCCACCAACGCGTGCGTAAGGGTGACCGCAGCACCAGTGCTATCTGTCAGTGCGCCGCCGTTGAGACTGAGGCTATTGGCGTCAATGCTGATGCCATCAATGTCGGTCTGCCCCTGTGCGATGGTGTAGTGGAACAGCAGCGCCTTTGTGCCAGAGCCCGAGACATAGCTGGCCTGCACTTTTGTGGCGCCGATCGTGAGCGCCAGTTGCGGTGTGCCTGTGACGTTACCGACATCACTAAGGGTGACAACAATATCGACGACGTCACCGACGTTAAGGGTCTTGTTCAGGATGCCAGTGGCGTTGCCAATGGCCACGCTGCTGACGCTACTGCCAGTGCTGGGATTGGTGTTATCCGACGAACCGCCGCCCCCTGCAGCGCCGAGGCCGAGCAACCCGCCGCCGAGCAGCAAAAGTTGCATCGTCAAGTTGTCACCGGAGCTGGACAACACCGTTGAAGCTGGCGTTGGTGTTGATTCCGGCGCTGGCGCTGCCGCTGTGGCTGTAGCTGACTCTGGCGTTGGCGCGGGTGCTGGTGCTGGTACTGACTCTGACGTTGGTGCTGACACTGGCGCAGGCGAGTTGGCCTCGGCGCTGGACGATGACGTTGGCATTGGCACGGGTGTCGCCATGGCGGAAGGCATCGGCGAGTTGGCCTGTGATTCGGAACTAAAGCTGTATTCCTGAACGTAATACGCAAGTTGGACTCCCGGCTGCTCCGGCATCGACGCTGGCGCGCTGTCCTGCCAAAACCCGGACGGCTCACTGGCCTCGCATGCGGCCAGCGACTGCACTTGAAAGAGTGCCGCTTCGCTATCGGGCTGCGCTTGCGCAGGCAACAGTTCAGTCTGTTCAGGCGCGTGGACGGCCCGGCTATCGTGCAGCGCTGGGGTCAAGGCCGGACCACCCGCATCAGCATCGCTGACGCCACTCACCAGATTGGCCAGCAGCGCATCCTGGTCGCTAAAGTGCAACTTGAAAGAGGGGTCATCCAGCGCGCGCAAACCCGCTTCGTGCAACACGAGTTGCTCGCCAGACTTGAGGGTGATGATGATGTCGCGGCCGGCCAGGCGCACGCTGTGCACCTCGCTCGATTTGACGTCGATCCTGGGCTGTTGCAACACAGCCTGGACCGGGCTTGCGCCACTGGCGCGCTCTGGATGGTTTGTCGATGTCATTTTTACTCCCTGATTTACCGATTGATATTGCCGAAATTCAAGACGCCTACTTTCGTCAGCGCGAGCGATGCGCGGAGATCCATGCACCCGGACTAACTGGATTGCGGATCAAGTCCGCAATGACGATACCGGGTTCATGGCGCATATGCAGTTTCGGTGTCCGAAACAGGGGGCTCACAATGACAACCCGGACTGTCATGATTGATGAAGTTCGGACTAATGGGTTGCAGAAAATGTCACCGACTGGCCGTTCGTCCAGACCGTGAACTTGTCCAGGCGGCGCGCCAGGCGATGGTGCAGGCCCATCTTTTCAAACGGCACCTGCGCACCACTCTCGTCGAAGATAAGCAGCAAGGACGGCGCCACATCGAACACCAGAATCGTGTGTTTTCCATAGACATAGGCGCGGGCATCAACAATCTGGCCGCTGGCCGTGTAATCCAGGCTGACGCGGCGCGCGGCGCCCTCGTCCAGAGGCACATAGGCACAAGCCGCAAGAAACAGACTCGCAGCCAGACACACGACAGCGCGAGCACGTGTCACCGGCTGTGCGCGCCGGAGAAATGCGCGAACCGAGCCATCTTTAGCCCAGGTGCTTGCGTCTGAATTCGGGGTCATAGTAGATTTCCCGCAGCTTGCGTTGGTGGTAGAAAAGAACAACGTCAATCGTTGTAAAAAGCCGGTGCTTGATGTAATCGGTGTCAAGGTGGGTGCCGGTGCGGCTGTCCTTGATGAGTGCCGTCAATTGCTCAAACGACTCGTAGGCGCCATTGGCGTGCATCGTTGAGATTGACCCCGGGTGCCCGGTGTTGACGGACTTGATGAACTCCCAGGCTTCATCACCGCGCAACTCGGCCAGCAGGATGCGGTCGGGCTTCATGCGCAGGCAGGAGGCCAGCGCCTGCTTGGGCGTCACCTTGGAGCCGCCCTCGTCTTCGCGCGCATAGAACAGATGCACCTTGTTTTCATGCTGGTTCAAGAACAGCTCGTGCACGTCTTCAATCGTGATCAGGCGCTCTTCGACCGGAATGCTGCGAATCAGGCTCTTGGTAACCGTGGTCTTGCCCGAGCCGGTCTTGCCCACAATCAGGATGTTGCGGTGTTTGCGCACCGCCAGGTCAAGAAACTCCTTGATGCGCTTTTCTTTCTTGAGCTTGAGCAGTTCAAGCTCGAATGGCTGCATCGTGTCGGCCACATCTGAAAACTCTTCGAACGTGCCTTCGGCATCAAGTTCGTCAAGGGTTTTGTCAATCAGCGATGGTTTGCGAATCGTGATTGAAACCGTGTGCGCTTCGCAGGCCGGCGGGATGATAACCTGCACCCGCTCCCCACTGGGCAGAGCGGCCGAGAGCACCGGTTTGTCAGCCGCAATGGACTTGCCATTGAAGCTGGCAATCAGCGTGGCCAACTGGCGGCAATGCTGAAAACTCAGCTCGGGCACGATGTGCTGCTGCCAGCCCTGGCGGCCTTCGGTCCAGACCTCGCGCGCACGGTTGACGCAGATTTCACTCAGCGTGTCGTCGTTCAAGAAAACCCGCAGCGGCTCCAGGTACTCCGAGAGCATCTCCGACGACTGCTCATCGCCGTCGCGCTGCTTGAGAGCGGTTACGGCAGCGTTCATTTCTTCACCCGCAAACTGTAAACCCCTGAAAAATCAAGGTCGCGCGCCACCATGACCTGAATGTGATCACCCTGGTTCTTGACCATGGTTGGCGGGATGTTGACCGTGGATTCAAGAATCTTTTCAACCACCTTTTCACCGCTGTTGACGGTGTTGCCGTAGACCGTGGTGCCACTTCCGGACCCATTTTTGTTGATCAGGGCCGCAACCGAATCCTGAATGAAGCTCATCAGAATGGCCGCGCCAAAACGTTCCATGAAGCGGTTATCAACCCAGCCATCATGCCCGGAGCGCCCCAAGGCGTCGGTGCCGGGCGAGTTCAGGGAAACGATCACGCCGTTCGGTGTCTTGGCGCGCGTCCAGAGCACAAAAAGCCGCACCTGGCCCTGTTTGATGCCGCCCTGATATTCGCCCACCAGTTGCGAGCCGCGATCGAGCAACAACACTTTCCCGTTGTCCGAATACACGTCACGGGTCAGGCGGCACGTCGTCATACCCGGCACCGTGCTGTCAAGTGCAGTTTCAAGGGCGCAGTCCAGCGTGGAGCCGCGGGTAATCAAAAAGTTGCGGTCCGGCAGCAGGGACGCACTCACCGCGTTCAGCGCCGTGGGTTCGAGCTTGGCTGCAAAATCGTTTTGACCGCCACCCGCGGCGCCCGCGCCGCCCGGGGCTTGCGGGAACAGGGAAGTCAGCCTCTGCGCTGAAGAAGCCGTTGGCACCATGGCGTCGGTTGCAGCCCCAGTCGCCTTGCCGCCACTGGCCGCAGGCGCGCCACCCCCCTCCTCTTTCACCAACAAATTGCCGCCCATCTTGCGGTCGGTCCAATCCAAAACCGGCTTCCCATTGGGCAACAGCGCAGTCTGGGCATTTGGAGTCTGCAAGAGGATCGGCTGCGCGTCGGCCTTGCTGGCTTTCAAGGCCGGCACCAGTGCCCCTTGCGCCGGCGCACTGGCCGCCACCGGCTTCGGTGCCGGTAGCACCGGCATGACGAGCGCCGGCAGCGTGCTGGCCAGCCGCTCTTCCTGCGCGTGCTTCTTTGGCGCGGGTTGCTTGTCACCCGTATTCATCGTCAGCATCAGCGCCGCAGCGCCAAACAGGATCAAAACAAAGCCCAGAATCGTCACCAGCTTGTTGCTGCCCGAGCGCCGATTCATCACCGGCAGACCGCTGTCTTCCGGTATCTCGCTTGCGCCCACCGTGCGCTTTTGGGTAAAGAAATTGCGGAGCTGCGTCTTGATTTCTGCTGCGCCATCGCTGCGTGGCGAGGCCGCCACTTCCGGCAGTCCATCCGTTTGCACCGGTTTGGCGGCTTGGTAGTTGCCGCCCTTGAGGTTGTCCAGAAAGCCCATTATTGCGCTCCCTTGATAACGCGTTCCACGTCCGGCACCACCGTACCGGTGGTATTGTCCATGCCACCATTCAAATCAAACGACTTGTTGATGACCGAAGCAACGGCGTTGCCTTTGCGAAGAATCAGGTGCGCGACCATGCGCTGCACCACGATCGTGTTGCCGTCGATGACGTTGGTATTGATCAAGGCCTCGTTGCCCTGCGCGTCCACCGAATAAACGGCTGGCATTTCGCCATTGTTGTTGAAGGTCAAGTAGACAAAGCGGCCGTCGTCGCGCGCTGCGCTTGGGCTGACCTCGGGCGAGCCGGCCACCCAGTAGTCCAGGTTGCGGATGTCTTTTCTGTCACTCGACAGTTTTGACTTCAGCTCGCCAGCGCTGGCCCTGCTGGCCTCCCGCTTGGCCGCTGCAGAGAGACTGGCTGCGAGCCTGGCCACCTCGTCGTCCGGGTAGCGAAAAGCCAGCGAAAAGATCAGGTTCGGATCGGCCCAGGCATGTGCGTCCTTGATCGGGCGCGGTTGCACCACCAGCGCGAACTGGTAGGTGCGCAAATCCGTGACCACGGTGATGTTGGTGTCGGCCTTGGTGGCCAGCGGCTTGATGAACAAGTGGTTTCCGCGCGGCACCACCTTCCAGGCTTGCTCGTCGCCCACAGCCACGTCCTTGATGGATTCGCCGGGCGCAAACTGAACGTGCGTCGAAACACCGTAGAAGGTGGAGAGTTTGATCACATTCATTGGGTTGTAGTCCACCACCCGAACGCGCGGATCGTATTGCCCTTGTGCTGGCGTCAACTCGGCCAGCACCAGCGTCGGAAACAACAGCGCCAGCAACAGAAATTTCTTCATAGGGGCTCCTTAGGGCTTGCTCACTGGCGCGCCGGCCTCAACCGGGACGGCATCGGGGTCGGTGCGGTACTCGGTCACCTGAAAGCCCAGGGGGTTGACGGAGCGGTCTTTCTCTGTCATGGGCGCGCCGGAATACTTGAACACCAACGTCGCCGCCCAATGCGAAACCAGGGCCTTGTCGGTGCCACGCTCAAGCTCTTTGGTGTAGCGCACCAACGCAATATTGGACTTGAGGAAGGAAACACTCTTGATCTGCACCTTCAGCTTGGCCGCATCGCCATAAATATTGAGCGGCGACTGCGGATTGGCCGGGGTGAAGAACTCATAGTATTTTTGTTGCTCCGTACCGCCCGACATCAGACCGACGTTGCCGTAATAGTCTGCCGCCAGTTCTTTGGAATAGCCTTCGCGGTAGCGCACATACCACTGGGTGAAGTACTTGTTCATGGCCTCGTCGTAGTTGCTCTTGCCGTCCCCCATCGGCTTGGCCACATCGACAATGCCGGTGGCGTTATCGACGCGGATCACATAGGGCTCAACCGTCTTGAGCGGGCTGAGCGCAGCCACCGCGAACACGGCCACCAGCGCCACCAGCGCGGCGCCGCTGGCCACGGTCCAGGCAGTTTTTCTGGACTTCAGCAACTCCTGAACCCGGTCGGTTTCCCAACTGCGGGCTTCCCTTAAGTAGTTCTCGAAATCCCTTTTTTCTACTTTGCTGAGCATTCGGTTCTCCTGCTAGATTGAGACCGCCGACTTGGCGGCTGCACCGGCTGGTTTCGACGGTGCGCGAAAGCGGATAAAGACCTGATCAACACCCTTGCTGCGGGTGTTCTGCAAAACCAGGTCGGCCTGCGTGCCGCCCTGTTCGCCAATGGCGCGCAAGACGTCGGCCAGCGTGGCGCCATGCAGATCAATCTGCACCCGCAGCGGCATCACCTTGCCTTGCGGTGGCGAGACCAGCAGCTGCGGCGCATGGGCGCGCAAGGCCTCCAGCGCAGCCACGATATCGCCTTCAAACTGGAAGTCAAAGCCCTGAACGTTCGGCGCCGGGTTGCTGTCCAGCAGCGGCTCTTTGACCCGGTTCACCGGCCGGTAGTCCCCTTGCGGGGCCGGCGGCTTCGGGGGTGAGCCCGAACACCCGGCAAGCAGGCACAGGGCCAGTACGCTGATGGTGTAACGCATTGCAAACTCCTCGTCCAAGATGCTCATTTCAAACGCCCGCCTGTTACCGTTTGCGGTTGCCGCCCGTGACCCGGCGGTAAACCGCCATCGGCGCGCCGCCACTGGCGTGGGCTGTGACGCGCACATCGGTGCGCACCGTGTCATGCCGGGTGGACTGGGGGGCACCGGTGCGCCGGCTGCTGACCTTGTCATAACTCCAGTTGATCGCCTTGAGCGTGCCAATGGACACCCCGCCGCCCAGCGCCGTGGCCATGGGCAGCATTTGAGAAAAAATCAGCACGCTGATGATGCAAAAGGCGATGGCTGGCAACGCGTAGGACAAGGTCGGGCTGGCAAGCCCGCCGGCGGCCTCCAGGCTTTTCAGAAAAGCCTGCATGACCCGCCCCAGAATCAGCCAGATGGCCCCCGCCGACACCATCACCAGAAACACAAACTTCAAAGCCTGCCCGAGCCAGACGTCAAAGAATCGCTTCGTCGGTTCAAACAGCGTCAGCAGAATAAAGAGCGGGCCAACGCCCAGGGCCAGGGCCAGGCCGATTTGCGCCAGCGCCAGCAGAAATGCGCCGTAGCCGGTTGCCAGCACCGCCGCGGTCCAGACCGCGTACGCCATCACGAGCACGCCCAGGCTCGGGCCTGCGCCCTCGGTTGCCAGGCTATAGGCCAGGCTGTAGTACGCGTTGCCCAAGTCAAACAACCTCGACATCAGGCTGTCCAGCAGGGCTGCGGTTGTGTTCACGTCCGGACCGCCAACGGCCGAACCGACAACATAACTCCCAACATACTGCATTAGCAAGTCAGGCGAAGTCCACAGCATGTTGGCCAAGTAACCGTTGTAAATGCCCAGGTTGAGCGCAAAACCCCAAATTACAGCCATGCGCACCATGCGCCCGGCGCCGTCCATGACCGGCTCGACGATCACGCCGCGCATCATTGACCAGCCCCACAACACCACATAAATCGTCAACAGCGTTTTGGCTACCGGTGTGATGGCAATAATGAACAACGTCGCCGTCGCCGTGACATAACCATCCAGCGCCGTCGCCAGTTCAAAGAACATGCGGGCGTAGAAATGAAAGTCACTCGGATCCATGGCTTACCACCCCGCCAGCAATTTACCGTTTGTGTTCTTGGCAAGCTGCTGCGAAACCACCATGTTTCTAGCGGAATTGACGCTGGCCTCGGCTTGCGTGCGCAAGGCGAGCGTCGCCGCCGCATTTCCGAGCGCCTGCAACTGCCCTTGCATGATGGACGAAGCCACTGTTACCTCCATCAGGACTTTTGTATCGGTCGGTTTTTTCGGATCGGGATTGCTAATTAGGTTTTGCAGCGCGGCGAGCGACTTTCCGATTTCGGCCGTCTTTGCGTCCAGGGCATTGGCGCTGGCGCTCTTGGCCAACGCAGCCTGAACATCGACCTGCATCGCAGCCGCCACCGCGGCGTTGGTTGGGGTGCCGGGGGGGGTATTGGTCACCGTGGCGATGGAAGAGCCCGTGCCCGTCTTCCAGTTCTGTCCATTCATGGCCTTGGCAACTTCAAAGCCAGCTGTCAAACTGTCTTTAAGGACAGTAAACGGACTTGCCTCGAACATCATGTTGCCATATTGGTCTCTCATGATGAGCCCATTCTTGTCTTTTAGAGGCTGGTCTCGCGCGTAGTCACCAAACAGGCTCATTACGTCGGGGCTCCCGATTGTCTGTAATACCGCACGAAGCGTGTTCAGGGGATTACCGTCGCTCCACACCTGCGCAATTTTTGCGAGTTGCTTGCTTGCCTCATCGGCCCTGTTCTTATCGGCAGCTACCTGAAGGCCGTACACTCTGTTGTGCAAATCCGCTTGCTGAACAAGTATCTGATCTTTGTTTGCTATATTTCCCTGTATTTGTAGGAGAGTGTTTTTTTCGTTTGCGCCCAATGCGGCTAAATCAATCGTTGGCACCCCTGCACCGAACGCCCCCGCGCCAAATAAACAGCCCACAACGGCCAAGCCCTGCAGTGCTTTCTTCGAAACTTTCATAGTGATACTCCTTTGCGAATACGGTGAAATTCAGGCAACCAGACGCGCGGGTCATCACCCAGTTCAGCGACCAGTTTTTCGGCCAGGGCCGAGGTGGCAGTGTTGCCTGACAGCACCGCCAATTCATCATCAAAGCCGCGCAGGTTCAACTCGGCTACCACCGAGTTCTGGCCCTGCTTGATCAAAAACTGGCGCGACTTTTCGCCCAAGCTGCGGACAATCTCAAACTCGCGCTCGGTCAGCTTGAAGCCGTTGACATAGTCGTCATGGTCGGCCTCCGGATTGGGCAAAAAGATCTTGGTTGCCGTTTGCCCGACGATGGCATAGGCAATCGGGTTGCGCAAAATCTGCCGGGGCGCCTGGCAAAACAGAACCAGAAAACCGTCCTGTTTGCGGATCGTCACCAGCTTGTTTTCTGCCAGTTCCTGGAAGGCCGGGTCGTTGAGTAGGCGCGGAAACTCGTCCATGAAGATCGGTATGCGCCGCCCGTCAATCAAGCCCTCAATACGGTGGAACAGGTAGAGCACGGTGGGCGTGCGCGTTTCGTCGTTCTCCAGAAACTCGGTCACGTCAAAGCCGACCATGCTGCAGTCGTCCAGCCGTAGCGTGTCGTCAGCGTTGTCAAAGAGCCAGCCCAGCACGCCGCCACGGCACCAGCGCGCCAGCCGGATGTGCAAGCCCTTGTCGTCTGTCGGGTCCAGAAACTCCAGCACTGCGCCCAGGCGCCGCTTGTGCGCGGCCGCACCCATCACGCCGGCAATGGCCTGGCTGATTTCACGCTCCTGGCCCGGGCTGAGCGGCAAGTCTTCACGTCGCACCAGTTGCTTGACGAACTTCTCAAGAAAGCTCAGGTTGTTGGGCGTGGCTTCCATCTGGAACGGGTTGAAGCCCGAGGGCACGCCGTTCTTGAGCGGGTAGTAGCGCCCACCCATGGCACGCACGCCAACGGAGGCCCCCAGGTCTTTGTCAAACAGCACGCAGGACAGTTGCTTGCCGGTTGCGGGCTGGTTGAATTTTTGCGCCTGTGCCAGCAGCATCATCTCAAGCACGGTCTTGCCGGTGCCAGACTTGCCGATCACCACCGTGTTGGCCAGGTCTTTGTGGTTGGGGTCGAGCCGCGCCACTTTCTTGGCGTCAACGCCCTCTTCGCCCTTGTGGAAGTTGAAGTAATAGGGGGCGCCCGAGCTCGTCTTGAACATGGTGCAGGCGTCACCCCACTGGTTGTTGCGCAGGCGCCCAATCGGGTAATTGTGCAAGCTGCTAAAGCCGGCAAAGTTGCGGCTGGTGATGTCGCCGACGCGAATGCGGTACTCAAAATTGCCCGGCAACTGCGACCAATAAGCGCCGGCAATGCCGGCTTCTTCACGCACCCATTTCATGCCGGCATCGGCCAGGGCCGAGCCGGCCGCGTTGATGTGGTCGTTGAGCGCTTTTTGATCCTTGGCCCGAATCAGCAGCGCCAGGCTGTGCGCGCCCATGACAAAGCGGTTTGAGGTGAGGTCGTCCAGCGCGTCGTCAATCGCATTGACCTGGCTGACGGCAACGTCACCGGCATTGACCATGCGCGCCTGCTGGCGCTTCATCCGCCCTACCGCTACAGGCTTGGAGAGAAAGGTGAACGACTGCGACAGCACAAACTCAAACGCCATGCCCAGCAAATCGTTGAGGATGCCGGGGCAGCTCAGGGAAGGGTATTCCTGGATCGCCACCACGCCCGCGTACTGCGTGCTGGTTGGGCCTTTGAGCGACATCAGCCCGCCCTTGCCAAAGAAGGGGCGTGCGCTGGCCAGGACTTCACGAATTTCAGAGCGCAGCAGGGGAAAACGCCGCCACTCGCCATCAAGCAAAAAGGAGAGGAACTCCAGCAGTTCGGAGAACATGTGGCCCTTGTGCTCGTAGCAGCCTAGCAGTTCGGGCTCGTAGCGGTCCAGTGCCGCCATGGCGTTACCGGTCAGTTCAGCCAGTGCTTCGAGTTCATCGAGCTGGCGCTGCTGCATCTCCTGCGGGTCTTTTTTGTCAAAGTAATCAAACAATCGGTCTGCCTGGGTGGCCTGTGGGCGGTAGACCAGCGTCAGGTACAGCTCGTTGACCAGCATCCGGTCACTCGCCATGTGCTGGCGGTATTTCTCATTGAAATCGCGGCAGAATCCGGGCTCAAAATCACCGCCCGGGTATTCGCTGCATTCACGCCGCACCACATGCGTCCACACCGCCACCTTGGGCGAGGCAATGTTGCGCAGAAAGCCGTTCAACTGGTCGTGCCAGGCGTTGATGTCCTGCACATCCGCACTCTCATGCGCGGCACCCTGCATCCGGATGGTCTGGATGTAATCACCGCTGACCAGCTTGACGGCACTTTGCGTGACGTGGCTTCTATACGGAATGAAGCTGGCCGTCGGAACCTCGTTCTTCATAGCTTCGGCGTATTTGAATGCGGTGCCCATGGTGCGGTCTCCTTTGGCCTAGTCGACCCATTTCTGGG
>Ga0194060_10003528_pt1 | contig 11027 bp, 10 predicted proteins | sample SepL225m_MetaG_FD_163427 | JGI IMG/M metagenome (GOLD analysis project Ga0194060, IMG submission 163427) | Anoxic zone freshwater microbial communities from boreal shield lake in IISD Experimental Lakes Area, Ontario, Canada - Sep2016-L222-5m | ecosystem: Environmental > Aquatic > Freshwater >... | reverse complement strand
TGCTTCTATCGAGGATCCATGCTTTTAATGCTTTGAGAGACTGGATTCCCGATTACACCTTCGGGAATGACAGGTGTTATTAAGGAGTCTGTATGCAATACTACGTCTACATCCTGGCAAGTAAAATGAATGGAACCCTATATATCGGCGTTACGTCTGATATTATCAAACGCATTTACGAGCATAAAAGCGACTTTGTAGATGGCTTCACCAAGAAATACGCTGTTCATAATCTGGTATATTTTGAAGTTACTGAATCTGTTGAAAGCGCGATTCTACGGGAAAAGCAGTTGAAGAAATGGAACAGGGCCTGGAAAATCGATTTGATAGAGAAAAACAACTCGGCCTGGAATGATCTTTATCCTGATTTGATTTGAAGACAGTGGATCCCCGATAGAGGCATTCGGGGATGACATGGTTGAGGCATTCGGGGATGACACATCTTATAAAGTACCTGTCATTCCCGAGGAAGTAATCGGGAATCCAGACTTTAATAACGTGGATCCCCGATAGAGACCTTCGGGGATGACATACAAAAAGAACCGTACCTGGAATTCAAAACCCACTTAACAAAAAATCAATCGCTGAAAAGATAGTTGTTCTTTCATCCGACAGAGACGCAACTTTTGCCCCAAGATCGGAGACCGGATATCCGGCAAGTTCCGGCGTGGACATCAGAACCTCTTCCCCGTTGACAGTCAGAACCGGACTGAGTTTCTCCAGATTCTGTTTCAGAAAGCGCGTTCGCAAAAGCGGTACTACGGTGCGAGTTGTCAGAGATTGATGCAGGTTATGCTGGACATCCAGCAAAAATGGAATTATTTCCTGAGATTCCGGATCGGTATTTTCATAGACGTCAAACTGAGCCATCAGAATCTCCTTTTTCCGGCAGCAAAAACTCCATGTTCTTCAATGTGGGAGTTATAGCATTCTATGGCACCCTTGTTTTCCTGTAGCCATTTTTGTTCAAGTTTTGCTTTAACCGTTGTCAGGACAGCCTCTTCAAAAACCTGTGACAGATTTACACCAACTTCTTTTGCCGTTCTGATGAGGTCACTGTTCGCATTCAGATTTACCGGTTTTTTGGGTGCCGATGTGTCATAGACTTCTGTGTGCATGGCGTAACTCCTTTGCGTATTTATTATGCGTATATTGTTAGCGCAATATACATGGTGAAGCAAGTGAATTCGTGTTCATTCTGTATTTATGTCATTCCCGAGGGTGTTATCGGGAATCCAGAATTAAAAGCATGGATCCCCGATAGAATCATTCGGGGACGACAACCATTTAAAGGCGGACATGTATGGCTGAATATCTGAATGTAGAACAGCCGTTTTTGAACAAACTGCGGGAACTGGGGTGGGATGTTATAGACCTTGGTTGCGGGAAGATTCCGCATGATCCGAAACCGAGTAAGCGTGATTCATTCCGTGAAGTAGTGCTGAAAGAGGTCTTCTTCGAGGCGGTCAGGAACATCAACCGCACCGACGACGGTCGCACCTGGCTGACCGACAAGCAACTTGAAGACATCCTCTCTCTGATATCAACCCACCCCGGCAAACCGCTCCTGGAAGCAAACCGCACGATATTCGACCTGCTGATACACAACACCACCGTTGCCGAAAACGAACTGACCGGCGAGCAGAATCCGCTTGTCCGGCTGATTGATTTCAGGCAACCGACAAATAACAGCTTCATCGCCATCAACCAGTTCAAGATCGATACGCCTGGAGGCTCGCGCAGCGCCATCATCCCCGACATTGTCCTGTTTGTGAATGGTCTCCCCTTTGTGGTCATCGAATGCAAGGACAAGGATGTTGCCGAACCGCTCAGCGAAGCGTTCATCCAGATATGCCGCTATTCCAACCGCCGCGATGATAATTACGGTTGTGTGGAGGGGGAAGAGCGGCTCTTTCATTTCGGTCTGTTCAGTATCCTCACCCACGGCAACGAGGCCCGCTTCGGCACCATCACCGGCGAGTTCGATCATTATCTGAACTGGAAGGATATCTTCCCGGAAGAGTACAAGACCATCCCATTGCCACCGGATGAAGAGCGGCAGGATGTGCTGATTCACGGTATGCTCAACAAGGTGATCCTTCTCGACATCCTGAAAAACTTCACCGTCTTCATGGAGGTGAAGCGGGGCGTGACCGCAAAGATCGTCTGCCGCTATCAGCAGTATCGCGCCGTAGGGAAGATCATCGAGCGGTTGCGTGTCGGGCAGAACCCGTTTGATAAGAGCGGCGTGGTCTGGCATACGCAAGGCTCCGGTAAGTCACTGACAATGGTTTTTCTGGTCAGAAAGATGCGGGAGTGTGACGATCTGAAGGATTACAAGATCATCATGGTCAACGACCGGGTCGATCTGGAAGAGCAACTGAGCGAGACCGCCAGACTGACCGGTGAAGGGCTTACCACCGTTAAACGGCGCAGCGAACTGTCGAAGCTGGAAGGGGATTTTGGCAACCTGAACATGGTGATGGTTCACAAGTTTCTGGCGAATAACGGCGTATCAGCCCAGTCCCTTATTGACAGCGGCGCAGTGCCGCAGTTCGAGCCGTTTCAGGTGGTCAATGCAAGCGACCGGGTGCTGCTGCTGATTGATGAAGCACACCGTACCCAAGGTGGCGACATGGGAGATAATCTGTTTGTCGGCTTCCCCAATGCCGTCAAGCTGGCCTTTACCGGGACACCGCTGTTGACAGATCGTCACACCCAGAAGACCCATGAACGGTTCGGGACGTTCATTGACGTCTACAAAATGAAGAACTCCGTGGCTGACCGGGCTACGGTGGACATTCTTTACATCGGACGCACCAGCAAGGATCAGATACTGGACAAGGAGAAGTTTAAGGAAGAGTTCGAGGATATGTTCCGTAATCGGACGGAAGAGGAACGGCTGGAGATCCAGAGGAGCTACGGCACTCTGACGGCATATCTGGAGTCAGAGGACAGAATCAAAAAAATCGCCGAAGATATCATTGAACATTACACGGCAGAAATTCTCCCCAACGGTTTCAAGGGGCAGGTGGTCGGCTGCTCGATTGTTGCCGCCTGCCGCTATAAATACGAACTGGAGAAGGCGCTTGTCCGCAGGATTGAACTGGAAAGAAACAAGCCCGAGGGTGAGCGGGATGAAGAACTGCTGCTGCAGATGGAGATGGTGAAGGTAGCGGCGGTGGTCTCCATGATGGATAACAACGAACCGGGATATATCTCTGCCGCCCGCAGGCAGGCGATGGAGATGAACGCCGTAGAAAACTTCAAGGCGGATTTTAACGCTGACAAGCCGGAAACCGGGGTTGCACTGCTCTGCGTCTGCGACCGACTGTTGACCGGCTTTGATGCGCCGATTGAGCAGGTGATGTATCTGGACAAGAATTCACGGGAGCACGACCTGATGCAGACCATTGCCCGTGTGAACCGAACCAAGGTACAGAAAAACGGTTTCGTCAAACAGCATGGCATTCTGGTTGATTATTTCGGTGTGGCACAGCACCTGAAAGAGGCGCTGGCGATCTATTCGGAATCTGACGAAAAAGAGTTTGCCGACCTGACTGACTATTTCCGTGGACTCGACAAGGAAATCCCGGTGTTGGAGGCACGCTACCAGCGCCTTCTGCACCTGTTCGAGGATTACAAGATTGCCGAAATAGAGGCGTTTGTCACTCAGAAGATGACCGGCCGTGTTAAAGAGCAGGAACTTGTGGAGGAGTGCATTCAGCTGGGAGCTGATCTGAAGTTCCGGGCGCAGTTTGATACCTATATCAAGGCGTTCTACGACAGCCTCGATCTGCTGTTCAATGCGTCACTGGCACTGCAGTATTACATCCCGGCCAAGCGGTTCGGTTATCTGCTGATGCGTATGCATAACCGCTACCGTGACGAGACGCTGGATCTAAAGTGGGCTGGAGCCAAGGTGCGCAAGCTGCTGGATAAATATCTGCAATCCGAAGGTGTAGACCCGAAGGTAGAGCCGGTGGCGCTGCTGTCGGATGATTTCCCCAAACGGGTTGATGCCCTGAACAAGAGCGGCAAAGCAAAAGCCTCGGAGATGGAACACGCCATCCGCTGGCACATCAAGGTGGAGATGGAGAAAGACCCGGCGCTCTACACCATGTTCAGCGAACGGCTGCAAAAGATCATGGATTCTCACAAGGAACAGTGGGATGTCATCACCATTGAGCTGTCAAAGATGCGGGATGAGATGAAGGCTGGGCGAAAGGCCGATGATAGCGGGGTTCCGCCACATGTTGCGCCCTTCTACGAGCGGATTCTGATGGTTGGTGAATTATACGACAGCGATCAAGTAACCACCAAAAAAATTGCCTCTGAAAGTGAAGCGGTGTATAAAATTGTAAAGAACTACCTCAGTATTGCAAACTTCTGGGAAAAACCTTCCGAGCGGGAAAAACTGGAGTGCGAGATTGAAGATACGCTGGCTTTCAGCAGTGTGAAGGAAGTGCAGGAACAGGCAAAGCATCTGACGAGTGAATTGATCAGTCTGGCTAAAAGTCGGGAGAAAGAAATCAAGGGGTAAACCTGTTTGTCATTCCCGAAGGTGTTATCGGGAATCCAGACTTTTAAAACCGTGGATCCCCGATAAAGGCTTTCGGGGATGACAGATATACTTGAAGGGTTTATATGTTCGACAGCGTGAAGTTAGAAATAAAAAGAAAGAAGCGCAAGACCGCCAGCATCTACATCGAACGCGACGGCTCGGTGTCAGTCTATGCCCCTGAGCATCTGACTGATGATGAAGTTGCTGCTCTGGTAGAGGGGAAGCAGTACCAGATATACCGGAACCTGGCGAAGTGGCAGCTCCTGAACGAGACCAAAGTTGATCGGGAAGCGGTCAACGGCGAGTCGTTCCTCTACCGGGGGAGGAACTATTACTTGCAGTTTTCTGACGCAGTAAAAGGTATCGAGCTGCGCGACAAGCATTTCCTTGTGGAGGAAGGTAAACAGGATAAGCTGGCTGACCTCTTCAAAGAGTTCTACCGTGACCGTGGCAAGGAATATCTGCCGGAACGGGTGACGCATTTAGCTGAAAAGATGGGACTCAAACCGGAAGAGGTGCAGGTGCTGGAACTGAAAAACCGCTGGGCATCATGTTCCGCCAAACGCCCTAAACTGAACTTCCACTGGAAGGTGATGATGGCTCCGCTGACGGTAATTGACTACCTGATCGTGCATGAACTGGCGCACCTGAAGCACACCAAGCATGATGCGCCGTTCTGGAACGAGGTGGATAAGGTTATGCCGGATTATGCAAAGCAAAAGGAGTGGCTGAAGAGGTATGGAGCTTCGTTGGGGGTGTGAATGAATGAGTAATCTGAATACCGGCACCTTGCGACGGCTAGTTATGGTCGCATTCGCTGCGCTTCTTCTTCTGCCGCCCTATATTAATAGCCGGCCGAGTCAGAATTCATCTGCTAGACCGGCTTTTCGTGTTTTATCGAGCGGCAGAATGTTGATAAAGGTCAGCGGTGATGTCAAACATGCGGGGGTTTATGAGGTAGCACCCGCCACAATGGCGCCAACCGTCATTAAAATGGCGCAGCCGGTTAAGCCGCTTGGCCGGGTTGAAAATGACGCTATCTTTACACACCCTCTCCAGAATGGTCAGGCCGTTACTTTTGCCACCCGGTCGGATGGAACCTGCTATATTACTGTTGACCGTATGACCGTACCGGAGCGGATAGTTCTTGGAATTCCTCTTGATATTTCCAGCATGAGTGAGGCAGATTTCATTCGTCTCCCCGGTATTGGGCCTGCTTTGGCAAAGCGCATTGTCATACATCGTCAATTAAATGGTGGTATTTTGCGTGTAAATGACCTTGGAGCGATTGAGGGGATAGGTGAAAAGAAGCTGGCGATGCTTCGCAAATTTTTTCAATCCGCTGAAACCAATAAATAAAGTGAGTTTGCCGTGACTCTGCGGTTGACTAACTAAACTAAATAGTGATACGGCAGAGACTATGAAGAACTTTATCCGCTGGATAATTTTCGTGATGCCGGTTTTCGAATGGCTCCCCCGCTACCAGAAACCTTGGCTCTGGCAGGATCTGACCGCCGGCATTACCCTTGCGGCATATGCCGTGCCGGTGGCAATGGCGTATGCCACCCTTGCCGGCCTGACTCCGCAGTCGGGGCTATACTGTTATATATTCAGCGGCATTGCATATGCGCTGTTTGCGTCGTCACGCCACCTGGCGATCGGTCCTACAGCAGCGATATCTGTCATGATCGCCAGCGTTGTCGGAGGGATGGCCGCCGGTAACCCTTCAAACTATGCCGCTATTGCCGCAATGACCGCCGGAATGGTCTCCCTGCTCTGCTTTCTGGCCTGGATCATGCGCCTCGGTTCATTCGTTAATTTCATATCTGAATCCATTCTGCTCGGATTCAAAGCCGGGGCGGCGCTGAGCATCGCATCAATACAACTCCCCAAACTACTTGGAGTGGCGGGCGGCGGGGACAATTTTTTTGAGCGACTGTTTGTTATCCTGCAGCAACTGGGCAGCGTCAACGGAACTGTTATCGCCCTTGGCTTCGGCTCGCTCATGCTGCTTCTGGCAGGTGACCGGATTCTACCGGGGCGTCCAGTCGCACTTCTGGTCGTCATATTATCAACCGCTGTCGTCTCCGTGTTCGGGCTGACTGAACAGGGTGTCAGGGTCGTAGGAGTTATTCCGGCAGGATTGCCACATTTTGAAGTGCCATCCTTTCATTTTGACCAGATCGAAGGCCTGCTTGAATTGGCGTTCGCCTGTTTTCTTCTCTCATATGTTGAAAGTATCGCCGCAGCCCGTGCGTTTGCATTGAAACATCACTATCCGGTCAATCCGCGACAGGAATTCATCAGTCTGGGAGCCGCAAATCTTGTTGCGGCGCTTGGTCATGGTTACCCGGTTGCCGGCGGTTTGTCGCAGTCGGCGGTCAATGAAAAGGCTGGCGCACGGACGCCACTGTCGCTGGTTTTTGCCTCATGCACCCTTATTCTGGTACTGTTTTTTCTTACCGGAATGCTCCGCAATCTTCCGGATGCAGTATTGGCCGCCATCGTCATGGTGGCGGTTGCCGGTTTTGTTAAAATAACCGATTTCAAGCGTCTGCGGCAGATCAGCCGACTTGAGTTTAACGTGGCCATGGTTGCATTTGTGGGGGTTCTGCTGCTCGGAATTTTGAAAGGGGTTACGGTTTCTGCAATCGCCTCAATCCTCTTCCTCCTCCGGTTGATGGCGAGGCCGCATGTTTCGGTACTCGGCAGAATCAAGGGGAGCACCAGATTCAGTGATTCTATCCGTCACCCCAGTAATGAACGCTTTCCAGGACTGTTTCTGTTCAGGGTTGAGGCGCCACTGCTCTACTTCAATGTTAATGCAGTGAGTTCGTCCGTGCTCGAAGCGCTTCACCGGGAAACTACACCCGTAAGGCTTGCGGTCTGCGATCTTTCAACATCACCATATATAGATGCGGCCGGTGCCAAAATGCTGGAACAGCTGGTAGAGGAGTTGGGGAGGGAGGGGATTCAGTTAAAAGTTGCCGAAGCACATGCAGAAGCCCGTGAAATCCTGCGGGCAACCGGCATTAGTGAATCATTGGGGGGCGTCAGCAGGCATACCGCACTGGTAGATATTGTTGAAGATTTTGAGCGGGATAATAAAACCCTCTAAATCCCTCCTTATCATGGGAGCGGGGGTAGCCCCAACTCGCGCAAAACGATGCTCGTCTCTGCCTGACCATCAAGCCAGACCGCCAGTTCGTTCACTATTTTTATCTCATCGACTTCGTAGCGTCGAGGCCATATACCAAGCAGTGTTGCGCCGCAGAGCGAACCGATCTGGTGCGGCGCCATCTGTTCCGCCAGCCCTGGAGATTCAGGCATGCCGTTTATAATTACTCCTGCAACCTGAAGTCCCAAATGCCGTGCGGCATAGCAGGTCAAAACCGTGTGGTTGATAGTCCCCAGTCCGGGGCGGGCTACTACGAGGAGCGGCAGTCCAAGCTCAAGGGCGAGATCACCAACGAGAAGTCCGCCGCAAAGGGGCACCATCAGTCCTCCTGCTCCCTCAACAATCACATAATTGTATATCGCTGCCAACCGCTCAAATGCGCTTCTAATATGGGAAAAATCGATCCGGACTCCATCAATCCGGGCGGCATCAGCTGGGGCTATCGGCTCGCGAAGACGGTACGGCGCAACATCGTCGCACAGCTCAATCCCTGCCGCCTGACAGAGCAGCTGTGCGTCATCTGAAACAAGCAGACCATTCTCTTCGTAACAGCCGCTGGTGACCGGCTTCATCACGCCGACAGAAACACCTCTTAACCTTAGCAGTCGTGCCAGCGTCGCTGCGACAATAGTCTTGCCGACACCGGTATCTGTGCCAGTAACAAAAATTCCGCGTATCGCCATCAGCTATCGGCTCCGCAACAACCCTCCACCGGGATTTCAAGGTCTTTGAGCATCTGCCGATCCAGTTCAGGTGGGCGCCCCGGTGTCGTCAGGTAATTGCCGGTCATCGTGCCGTTGGCGCCGGCCAGAAACATCCATGACTGCAATTCGCGCAGGTTCTTCTCCCGTCCGCCACAGACTGACAACCGCTTGTCCGGCAGCAGAAAGCGGTATACGGCGATAATCGTCAGGCATTCAAGAGGCGTGAGGTTATCGGCATTCTCAAGCCTTGTTCCGACTACCGGATTCAAAAAGTTGAGCGGAATCGAATCTACATCCAGTTCACGCAGGGTGAGCGCCATCTCGACTCGTTGGGTAAAAGATTCCCCCAAACCAAAGATGCCGCCGCAACAGACGCGCAGTCCCACCGCTTTGGCAGCTCGGATAGTAGCTACGTCTTCTTCATAATCATGGGTAGTACAAATTTCCGGGAAAAAGCTGCGTGCGGTTTCAATATTGTGGTGATAGGTTTCCATTCCGGCATCTTTTAAGCGCAGTGCCGTTTCACGATCCATAATCCCCAGCGAGCAGGAGGGGGAAATGCCGGTTTCAGTTTTGATTCGAGTTACTGTTCGACAGATACGATCGAGTTCATCCGCCTTATTAATGCTGGTTCCGCTGGTTACTATACCGTAGCATCCGGCGCCGTTCTGTTCCGCAAGGGCGGCACAGCGGACCATTTCATCTTCATCTACCAGTTGGTAGACCGGGGCCGCTGTATTATGGTGCGCCGACTGGGCGCAGAAGGCGCAGTTTTCGGCGCATCGCCCCGATTTGGCATTGATAATCGAACAGAGGAACACGGAATTACCGACAAAGTGGTCACGAATCCGGGCTGCTTCTGCAAACAGCAGGTATCTGTCGGAGCCTGCGGCAACAGATAGTTTTAAAGCTTCTTCAGCGCCAAGAATTTCTCCTTGAAGCACTTTTTCAGCCATACTCTGAATATATTTTCGCAGCGACATGATCTACCTCCGGCGAATTCGATACCATAGCAGAGTCATATTGTCAACCTGATGCTGCGATCATGGTTAACAATAGGTAAGCAGATCAAAATTTGGTAAAGTCAGGTTGTTTGAAACGGAACGGGATATTTCGCTGTTTACAGTAAATGGAACTGGCACAAGTGCTTACAAAAAAAAGGACTCCGATCTGGAATCCCCTTTATTCTACCTTCTTCCCCCCATGCGCCGCTGCATGCGACCCCCCATTGATGCCATCTGATACTTCTGGAGGGCGCCCAGGCTTTCCAGGTGGAACTGAAACCAGATATCACCATAAGCTCGCATGTTCATTTTTTTACCATTTTGCAGAGATTGCAGCAGATTCTGCAACTTTTCATCACCAGGGTTCTTTTTGAGCCCCTTGGTAAGGATTTCCCTCGCTTTATCAGCTTCGCCACTCTCATTCATGCAATAAGCGTAGAGAGCCCAGAGTATTGATTCTTTACTGTTCCACTGCACCGCTTTTTCGAATGTGCTGATCATCTTCTCCTTCTTCTGGCGTTTCATGTAAGAAACGGCCAGCATGGCAGTGGCAGCCCAGTTTTTAAAGAACGACTTCTCCAGATGCGGGAAGGCATTCGAAAAATCACGCTTCATATAGTAGATCATACCGATCTGTGATTCGAGCTGCCCTTCGACATACAGCTGCCATTTACTATACTGGAGTGCATCTTTAAGCTCCCTGATCGCTTTTTCAAAGCGAGGCGGCTGGGCCTGCAGATCTTTGCCGGCTATCTCAATGGATGCCATAACTTTTTTCATGGTGATTTTAGAGAAAATTACGAATACAAGACCGAAGATGATAAAGGCGACTATCAGTGAACCCCACCACGTAAGCTGAAGGACAAAAATCATTATCAGCAGCACGGCAATTGAAGTTGCTGCAGAGATCAAGAGATTATACATCGGTAATTCCTTTCATTATTGAAGACGCGGGATAACGAAGTCAGCTTTTGGATGCAGCGGGGATAAGTTCTCCATTTTTTTCGGTAAACTTTGCGATGATTATGCGTCGACCCGGCTTGAGGGCGATTTTCGTTTTCAGGTTGTTCCAGGCGGAAAGAAGTTTTTCCGAAACGTTGAACCGTTTGGAAATTGCAGTAAGGGTATCGCCGCTTTTTATCGTGTAATATTTGGCGTACCCCCCATTTGCATTAGCCACACGACCTTCATGGCTGAAATCGACAGTCTGTTTGACGGGCATCAGCAGCGTCTTTCCCACAATGCGACTCTTCGAGTTCAGACCGTTAATCTCCGCAAGTAATGCAGGCGTTGTTTTGAAACGCCGTGCCAGACTTTTAAGAGAATCCTTTTTGCGTACTTGATAGCGGCTATAAAGAACCCTGTCGGTAAAGCGCTGATCTTCCGGCACTTTTAAATATTCCGCTTCGAATTGCAGCTTGCTCCCTTTAGGGATTTTGAGCTGATAGTCCGGGTAGTTGGGAGGAGTGCACCAGTGACGCAGGTCAGGATTCAACTCTTTGAGCACTTCATATGTGGTTCCGCTCAGCTTTGCCGCCAGATCAAGGTTGGTGCGGGAAGTTATAGTGACTGTATCA
>Ga0194060_10003527_pt1 | contig 11031 bp, 8 predicted proteins | sample SepL225m_MetaG_FD_163427 | JGI IMG/M metagenome (GOLD analysis project Ga0194060, IMG submission 163427) | Anoxic zone freshwater microbial communities from boreal shield lake in IISD Experimental Lakes Area, Ontario, Canada - Sep2016-L222-5m | ecosystem: Environmental > Aquatic > Freshwater >... | reverse complement strand
CCATTCCCGTCGGGCCGTTGCGGTGCTTGGCGATGTGGACCTCGGCGATGTTCTTTTCCTCGGGCGCGAGATCTTCCTCGCGGTAGTTTCGGTCGGCGGCCTTGCGGTAGATGAACATCACCACGTCGGCATCCTGCTCGATGGAACCGGAGTCGCGGAGGTGGGAGAGGCGCGGGATGGCCGGCTTGTTCTGCTCGACGGCGCGGGAGAGCTGGGCGAGGGCGAGGACCGGGACGCGGAGCTCACGGGCGATCTGCTTGAGGCCGCGGGAGATTTCCGAGACTTCCTGCACGCGGTTCTCGTCGTTTCCGCCGCCCTTCTTGCTGCGGCCTTCCATCAGCTGCAAGTAGTCGATGATGATGAGCCCGAGGCCGTGCTCGGCCTGCATGCGACGCGCCTTGGTGCGGAGTTCCATGACGGTGAGCGTCGGCGAGTCGTCGATGAAGATGGGTGCCTCGGAGAGCACGCCGAGCGCGTGGCCGATGCGCGGGAAGTCCTCGTCGCGGTCGGACAGGCGGCCGGTGCGCATCTTCCAGAGGTCGACTCCGGCCTCGGCACAGATCATACGGTCGACTAGCTGCTCCTTGGACATTTCGAGCGAGAACACGCCGACCGGGGCCTTTCCGCGAAGGGCGACGTTGCGGGCGATGTCCATGGCGAGCGACGTCTTTCCAACGGAAGGGCGCGCGGCGAGGATCAGGAGATCGGACTTCTGGAGTCCGGCGAGCAGCCCGTCGAGCTCGGTGTAGCCCGTCGGGACGCCGCGGAGCTTGCCACGCTCGCGGTGGAGCTCGTCGATGCGGTCGAACGCCTCGGCGAGGACGCGGGATATGGGGGTGAAGGCGTTCTTGGTGAGGTTCTGCGACACGCGGAACAGCGTGCGCTCGGCCTCGTCGAGCGTCTCGTCGATGTCGCCCTCCTCGTCGTAGCCGAGCCGGGTAATGTTCGTGGCGGCCTCGATCAGTCGTCGAAGGGACGCCTTCTTTTGGATGATCTGCGCGTAGTGAACGATGTGCGCGCTGGTCGGGACGGCGTTCGACAGCTCGACGAGGTAGGTGCGGCCGCCGATGTGCTGGAGCTTGCCCTTTTCCTCGAGGCGGTTTCCAACCGTGAGGATGTCGATCGGCTCGTGGCGTTCGCTCAGGTCGAGCATGCAGTCGTAGATGAGCCGGTGCGAGTCGCGATAAAAGTCCTCGGGCTGCGTGACGTCGCCGATCTTGATCATGGCGTCCTGGTCAATCAGAAGGGAACCGAGCAGGGATTGCTCGGCCTCCATGTTTTGCGGTGGGAGTCTCTCAAGGCCCATATCGCACGCATCTTAGCACGCCGGCCAGAGTGAACAAGAGGATAACCTGTGGTATAATCTGTGCATGGATTTTGCCAATAACCGGTTCGTACGCGCCGTGGGAACGATGATCGGATCGATCGTCGGCGTTGGCATCTTCGGACTGCCGTTCGCCTTCTCGCAGGCGGGGTACGGCGTTGGCTTGCTCGCGCTCCTCGTTCTCGGCGGACTGAACGCGCTGCTCTTGCTGATGTACACGGATATCGTCGCCCATACCCCCGGCCATCATCGGCTTGCCGGATACGTTTCGGCCTATTTGGGAAAGGGTTGGGGGCGGTTCGGTCTCATTGCGCTCGCGGTGGGAGTATGGGGGAGCCTGACGGCGTATCTGATGGCGGGCGGACGCTTCCTCTCGATTCTTTTTGGGACGACGTCGTCCGGATCCGAGACGGCATTCGGCCTGTTCGTGCTCTCGACGGTCGCGGTCATTTCCTATGGGGGGATGAAGGTCGCCTCGCGGGCGGAGGTGGCGATTCTCACCGTGCTTCTGTTCCTCCTGGCGTTCATTGCCATTTCCGCGTCCTCGGTCGCGCATCCGGCGAACCTGATGCCGTCGCACTGGAATAAGCTCCTTCTCGTGTACGGCGTCGTTTATTTTGCCCTGAACGGGGGTGTCGCGGCCATTCCGGAGATGAAGGAAATCCTCGGGTCGAATCGGCGGCTACCGCACGCGGTCATGGTTGGAATGGGATGGGTGATGGGAATCTACGCGCTGTTTACCCTCGCCGTCGTGTCCGCGACCGGGACGGGAACGTCCGCCTTCGCGCTTGATGCGCTCGTTCCGCTGCTCGGAGGGACCTTCGAGACGATTGGATCGGCGCTCGCGGTCGTCTCCGTGCTCTCCATCTTCACCCTCGCGTCCATCGCGCTTCGCCATGCGTTTCAATTCGATCTGGGCCTTCACAAAAACGCGGCCTGGGCGCTCACCTTCGTTCCTCCCGCGATCCTTTACCTGGCCGGCCTGCGCTCGTTCATCGGTCTCATCGGGTTCGTTGGGTCCGTGCTCGCGGCCGGGGTCGGCATCCTGATCGTGGCAGCCTACGAGTCCATGCGATCCTCCGGGGTCTGCCGCGACCATGTCTGCATTGAGCTTCCGCGCATTTGCTCCTTTGCGGTCGCTGGAGTCTACCTGATCGGAATGATCCTGACCGTCGCTCATTATTTTGCCTAAGCGTATGAACATCCACAATGTCTCGCTCAAACGAATGCTGGGATTCTGGTTCGCGTGCTTCGCGGTCAACTATGTTTCCGGGATGCTTTTGTACACGTTTTACCAAATTGCGCCGAACCCGTTCGTATTCATGGCGATGTTCGTCGCGGCCCCGCTGACATACCTGCTGTTTTCCTGGCTGTATTTTCGAAAGGTTTCCGAGAACGACTGGAGCATGCGGTTTCTTGTCGCCGTCGTATGGGTGTGCCTTTCCGTCGTCGGAGCCGCCTTGCTGATGATGCCCGTGTACGGATATCCTTGGACGATCGCATTCTCGCCGTCGACGCTGCGGGGGCAGCTCATCAACGTCTCCGCGATACTCGTCGCGGGATGGGCAAGCCGGAAGTAAGGCAAGAAAAAATCCCGTCAGGGATTTTTTTGCAGCTCGGCGGCCTTGAGAACGTTCAGCGTCAGCATCGCGACGGTCATTGGTCCGGCTCCGCCCGGAACCGGACTGAGCGCGCCGGCGACGGACGAAACGGACTCGGCGTCCACGTCGCCGAGGATGCGTTTTCCCACGCGCGTCGTTCCGACGTCGATGACGGTCGCGCCCGGTTTTACCATCGAACCGACGATGAGTCCGGGCTTTCCGACCGCGACGATGAGTACGTCCGCGGTTTTTATTTTGGCGGCGAGATCGTCGTCCTTCGGGTCGACGCGCTCGACGTCGGCGCGCTGTTCCGCGAAGAGGTGGCGGAGGGGCTCGGCGAAGAGGTTGCTTCCGACGATGGCGACGCGAGGCGCGACGACTATCTCTGACCCCTCCTCCCTATGAGGAGGGGAAACTCGTTTTGCCTCGTCGACGAGTTTCATGATGCCAAGCGCCAGCGCGGAGACGATTCCGGGGCGGCCTTCCCGGAGCGCTTTTAGATTTTCCTGATGGAACCCGTCGACGTCCTTATCCGGTCGGATCGCGGCGATGACGCGGTCGGCGTTTTGGGTCGGGAGAGGGAGCTGGACCAGGATGCCCGTCACGTCGTGGCGGGCATTGAGCTCCTCGATTTTCGCGATCAGCGATTGCTCGGGCTCGTCGTTTGGGTACAGAAATAGCTCAAAGCGAATCCCTGCCTCCTCGCACGCCTTTTTCTTGAGCGCGTCGTACAGGTGCGAAGCTGGATCGTCCCCGACCAAAATTACGGCAAGGCCGGGAGGAACCGCCATTGCCGCGACGCGCGCCTTCACTTTTTCACGGATCCGCGCGCCGATCGCACGTCCGTCGAGGAGGTGGGGCATAAGATGCTACGCATGTTAGCAGGGAAAGTGACTTGTGTCACGGAATTTGAAGTGTTTTTCCGCAGGCGCTGCGCCCTGCACCCGCGTTACTTTCTCTGTTGGCGGACAGAGAAAGTAACCAAAGAGAGCCGCTCCGCCCGGCCATCCGCTCCTACGCCAGGGCACGAAAAAATGACTCGGCTGCGGAACTCGCTCGCATCGCCAAACGCGAACCCCTGACGCGCTGCTTCGTTCAGACAATCCTCGCCCGTCCTGATGGACCCGTCATTTTTTCGAACCCTGGCTGGGTCGCTCCGGCAGGGCGGCGACCGGATGGTGTCTATTTTTTTGCCTTCCGGCATCAGCCAAAAACAGTTGCGAAACACCATCCGGATGCCCCGCCATGTCGGAGCGGCGGAGAGAGACGGGGAACGAAGCCGGGCCGGGTCCATCAGGACGGGCGAGGATTGTCTGAGCGACGTCCCGCATTCTTCGTATTACGCGGCGGGCTAGCGAGTTCCGCAGCCGAGGCACGGTTTCGTTTCCCGTCCCGCCGCGCAGACCTGGCGGACGGTTTCTTTGCATACGTTCTTTTCCGGCCAAAAGAAAGTATGGCGGTGTGGTGGCAAACCACAGGATAAGTCCTCCGGCAGGAAAAAGAAGAGCACCCGTCTTTCGACGGGTGCTCTCTCAACCTTATTCCGTCGGCCTCGTCGTCAGCACGACCGTGACCGTCTTTTCCTCGCCCTTGTGCGAGATCTTGACACTGACGCTGTCGCCAGCCTTTGCGTGGTTAACAAGGTCTGAGATCGCGTGGTCCTCGTCGATCTTTTGACCGTTCCACTCGAGGAGAATATCGTTTTCGGCGATTCCTGCCTTGTCGGCCGGGGAGCCCGGGACGACGGCGAGGTCGGTGACCGTCTCGCCTCGGACGACGAGGGCGCCGTAGTCGTAGGCGAGGCCCTGCTGCGTCTTGATGTCCGCGTCGATCGGAGTATACCGAACGCCGAGAAACGCGCGCTCGATCTTGCCGGTGCTCTTCACGCTCTCGAATACGGACTTGACGTCGTTCGCGGGAAGGGCGAAGGCGATGCTCTGGGCGCTTGCGACGGCCACGTTCATGCCGATGACGTTCCCCTGGATGTCCAAGAGCGGGCCGCCCGAGTTGCCTGGGTTGAGCGCCGCGTCGGTCTGAATAATACCGGACAGGTGCTCGGATCCCATCATACCCCCTCCTGCGTTGATCGATCGGGACAGGCCGGAAACGACGCCCTTGCTGACCGTGTTCTCAAATTGTCCGAGCGCGTAGCCGATGGCAATGGCGGTCTGCCCGACCTGAATCGAATCGGAGTCCGCGAACGTGAGGAAGGGAAGTCCCGTCTCATCGATCTTCAGGACGGCGATGTCGTTTGTTGGGTCGCTCGCGAGCACCTTCGCGGGGACGCTCTTTCCCTTGTGGGCGTCGTCGTTCAGCACGACTGCGTACTCCGTTCCCTCCGCTCCGCTCACGACGTGCTTGTTGGTCATGATATAGCCGTCATCGGTGACGAGATAGCCGGATCCGGCGCTGAGCTGCTGCTTCTCAGTTCCGTTTTGACAGGTGGACGGAACCTGAAACTGCATCCCGCCAAACCCTCCGAACGCGTTCTTCATGCAGCGTTCGAGCTTTGGCACGTCGCCGGTCGCGATGACGCTGACGACCGCCGGAGACGCTTTTTTTACCGCGTCGATGACCGCGGATTCCTCGGAGACGACCTGGACCGTCGACGAGCCGGACGGCGCGAGCGTGGGAGAGCGGTTTGAAAGGAAGCCGAACGCATTCAGGGGGAGGGAGCGTTCGATGTCCGGGGCGGCGGCGACGCCGAGGGCGAAGACGATCGCGGCGATGCCGACGCCGAGAGCGATTTTTGCCGACGAATTTTGTTTGGGATCGTGCATATGCGTATATATCGCACGGTTTGTCGAAGGGTTGCAGTCGTGGAAACGCGTTAGTACGAGAGTCCGGGATATAGAGGGAACCGATCCGTGAGTTCTTTGACTTCGGCGCGGATCGCCGCGAGCTTCGCGTCATCTCCGGCGTTCGTGATCGCCGCGTCCATCCATCCCGCGATCAGCCTCATCTCGCCCTCCTTCATTCCGCGCGTCGTAACGGCGGGCGTTCCCAATCGAATCCCGGACGGGTCCATCGGACCGCGCGCGTCGTCCGGAATCGCGTTCTTGTTCACCGTGATCCCCGCCTTGTCGAGCGCAACCTGCGCGTCACGACCCGTCACGCCTTTCGAGCCCATGACGTCGACGAGGAGAAGGTGGTTGTCCGTCCCTCCGAACGCGAGCGTGTATCCGAGCGATCGGAATTCCGCTTCGAGAACCTTCGCGTTCAACCGAATCTGCCGCGCGTACTCCCTGAACGTCGGCTCGAGCGCCTCCTTGAACGCCACGGCCTTCGCCGCGATCGCGTTCTCGTGCGGCCCGCCCTGGAGTCCCGGGAACACCGCCTTGTCGATCGCCTTCGCGAGCGCCTCCTTGCACATGATCATCCCCCCGCGCGGTCCGCGGAGCGTCTTGTGCGTCGTGGTCGTGACCACGTCGAACAGCGGAACCGGGTTTGCCATCTCGCCGCCCGCGATAAGCCCGGCGATGTGCGCGATGTCAGCCATGGTGAGCGCGCCAACCTCGTCGGCGATCGCTTTCACCTTGGCGTAGTCGATCTCGCGCGAGTAGGCCGAGTAGCCCACGAGGATCAGCCTCGGCTTGTGCTCGAGCGCCATGGAACGGAGATTGTCGTAGTCGAGCGTTCCGTCCGCGGCGGTCTTGTATCGGATGAAGTTGTAGATTCCCGCGACGAAAGTGACCGGATGGCCGTGCGTGAGGTGTCCGCCGTGCGAGAGGTCCATCCCGAGGATCGTGTCGCCCGGCTTCAGGATGGCCGAATACGCCGCGATGTTCGCGGGAGCGCCGGAAAGCGGCTGGACGTTCACGTGCTCGGCGCCGAACAGCTGCTTGGCGCGCGAAATCGCAAGCTCCTCGATTTCGTCGATGAACTCGCAGCCGCCGTAGTACCGCTTGCCGGAGTATCCTTCGGCGTACTTGTTCGTGGCGACGGAGCCAAGCGCCTCGAGCACGGCGGCCGACACGAAGTTCTCGGACGGGATCATCTCGAGCCCCTCGCGCTGGCGGCGGAGTTCGGCGTTGAGGGAACGGGTCAGCTCGGGATCGAAATCAGAAAGAAACATAGAGAGAAGTTAAAAAATAGAAATGAGAAATCGCGGGCTCTCTATGACATACCGCCACAGTGTACTTCGGGGTCTTTTTCTTGACAAACTCGGCAAAACCACGTAGGTTGGCAAAGCTCCATCGAAAGGTGGGCAGGAGGACAAATGGTTAAGATTCAACACGGACCGAGACCGGTCGATCAGGATATCGTTCACGTCTCCCTTCGCGAGCCGACGCGCTCTCATCTCGTCTACGCGCCGTCGTATCCGCTGCTCGCCTCGGAGCTGCACAAGCGACTGGCGCAGCGGCACCTGGTCGCGAGCGAGGACGGTTCGCACATCGCCGCCGTCACGCGGCGGATGGGCAGCTCCTGCTCGATCGTCGTCCACTCCAGCCCCGAGCTTCCGCTTCCCAGTTCCGTTTTCGGGGAGGCGATGATCCTGCACGTGTATTCCGACTGCGCCGTGAAGGCGTGGGGAGAGTACGATGGCAGGCGGGGAATCTGGATGCTGACCAAGCACTGCGCGCCTCGACTGATGACGCTTTTCGATCGGGTCGACGCCGTGGTGCCCTCGCCGTTCGGAACCGTCGTGATCGGCACGCTCGGGGACGGGCAGCGACGCTACGTGATTCGCGACACGGAGGTCGTCGTCCCCGAAGGGACCAGACTCGTCATGGACGACCGGGGAGTCTCGCACGGCATGCTTCCGCTCGGAAGCGGAGCGCGCCGTTCGTGGATTCTGCCGCCTCCGACCGACCCGCGTCTTTCCGCCGACGAGGGAGGCCCCCCGATCTACCCGCTTCCGTTCGTCGCCGACCGGGTCGAGCCGTTCCTGTACCACGGACGGATGATGTGCGTGCTTCGGGATGGGAACTCCGACGCGTACTGGCACGAGGTCGACATCAGGAAGAATGGAAGGGTCCGTCGCGAGGGAGTCCTTACGGACATGGGTCGCGACGGGACGGACACGGGGATCGACTTCGTCTGGCCTTCGCCGGACACGAGCTCGATCGTCAATCTGCTTCGCGTCCAGAGGAAGGACGGCAGCATTTCCCGAAGGCTCCTGCTGAACTCGACCGAGCGCGTGTACGAAGGGAATTTCTGCATGCGCGAGAGCGATTTGCGCTGGTCTCCCGACGGCAGCCAGTTCGTGGCCCATCTCCGCCTCGTTGACAGCGATGGAAACCAGCGGAACGAGATGATCGTCACGAAGGGCGGGCGCCGGGATGTCATCCACGGGATGGCGTACGAGCCCAGCATTGACAACTCCGGCCGCGTGGCATACGTCCTTGAGGACGGGAGCGGAAGACACGTGGTCGCCGGATCGTCGATGACCTCCGGCTATCCCTACGCCTGGAACATCGCGCACGGCGAGGACCTCGTCACGGCGAACGTGCTCGTCAGCGGCAAGATCCATCGCATCGAACTCCCCTATGGCCGCTGATATCGTTCGGCGGCCCTTTTTATTTGGGAATCGGGATTTGGGAATAACGAATAGGTTACTAAATTGCGTATGACACGAATTGCCACGAATGACGGATGACGGGTAAGATGGGGGCGCTATGCTTGAGGGAATTCAGACAATTCATTTCGTTGGGGTTGGGGGGATCGGGGTGTCTGCCGCGGCTAAGTGGTGTTTGGTGAAGGGAAAGGTTGTCAGCGGGTCTGATCGGGCTTCTTCGCCGATTACCGACGACCTCGACCGTCGCGGGGTAACGATCGCGATCGGGCATGACGCGGCGAACGTGCCGGTCGGGGTCCAGTTGGTCGTGTATAGCCCGGCGGTCGTCGAATCGAACGTCGAGCGCGTGCGCGGCGCCGAGCTCGGGGCTCGGGAATTGTCGTATCCGCAGTTCCTTGGCGCGATGTCGAAGGGGTATTCGACGATCGCGGTGTCCGGGACGAACGGGAAGTCGACGACCACGGCGATGCTTGCGCTCATGCTCGAGGCCGCGGGATACGACCCGACGGTCATCGTCGGGTCGCTCGTTCCGTCGTTCCCGCTCGGCAACCTCCGCGTTGGCAACGGCCGGTTCTTCGTCGTCGAGGCGTGCGAGTACCGCGCGAACATGTTGGAGATCAGTCCCGAGATGATCGTGCTGACGAACGTCGAGGCGGACCATCTCGACTTTTATCGCGACGTCGACCATATTCGCGAGACATTTCAGACGTTCGTCGACAAGCTGAAGGGAAAGGGCCTGACCGTGTGGAACAAGGACGACGCGCAGTCGAACCGTCTCGTCGCGGACCGCGGCGTGACGTACGGGTTCGACGGGTCGTCTGACTACGTCGGGTTGTCGCGATCGACCGTCGATGGGATCCAGACGATTGAAACAAACCAGGGAATTTTGCGATTGAAAATACCGGGGGCATTCAACGCCATGAACGCCCTCGCCGCGACGGCGTCCGCCATGGAGCTCGGCGTCCCGTTCGAGACGTGCGCCCGCGTCCTCTCGACGTTCACCGGAATCTGGCGCCGCTTCGAGCGCGTCGGGACAATGAACGGCGCCGAGGTCATCTCCGACTACGGCCACCACCCGACCGCAATCAAAGGGACGATCGCCGCCGCCCGCGAGTTTTTCCCGGGCCGACGAATCGTCTTGTGCTTCCAGCCGCACCAGCACTCGCGCACCGCGGAGCTGTTCGACGAGTTCGTCGAATCGATCGCGACCGCGGACGAAATCGTCGTCGCCGAAATCTACGGCGTGGCGGGACGAACGGAGAGCGAGGCAGTGTCGAGCAAGGATCTCGTCGCGAGGATCGATGGCGCGCGATATGCGTCGAACACCGACGAGGCGGAGGCGACGCTGCGCGAGGTCGTCTGCGACGGCGACGTCGTGATCGTCCAGGGCGCGGGGGATATCGACGAGGTGGCGAGGAGGATCGTCCGGTAATTTCGGATCAAATTTTTATGCCATGCGAACTCTGCAACGCCTTCGAGAACGAGAAGGACCGCGTCATCTATTCCGACGCGCACGTGTTCGTCGTGCCGATTCTTCATCCGATCAGGGAGGGACACGTGATGATCATTCCGATCCGTCACGCGGAGAACATGAAGGATCTTAATGCCGATGAGGCACGGGCGTTTATGGCGGCGTCGAACCTGGCAATGGACGCGGTGAAGAAGGAATATGGCGTGACGCCGATGTTTCTCGTCAACGGCTGGGAATATCGCAGCCAGCCGCATTTGCACGCGCACGTGCTGCCTAGCAAGACGAACTTGCGCGGGTTGTATGCCGCCGCCGAGGGCGTCGTCGGGAAAATCGAGGCGAGCGCCGAGGAGTTGAAAGTTACGGCGGACAGGATTCGCGTACAATTTTAATATGAATCTTAAGGAAAACGAGCCGTTGTCCAAGCACACAAATTTTCGTATCGGCGGGAACGCGCGGTGGTTCGTTGAGGCTCGGTCGGAGGAGGAACTGCGGGAGGCGATCGCGTTCTCGGCGGAGAAGGGCGTTGGGTTTTGCGTGACGGGAGGAGGGTCGAACACGCTGGCGAACGACGCGGGGTTTGCTGGAGTTGTAATTCAGATGGCGATGCGGAAGATCGCGATCGACGGGCCGACGGTCGTCGCGGAGGCTGGCGCCATGTCCGCGATGGTCGCGCGACAGACGGCGGACTCGGGACTCAGGGGCATGGAGTGGGCGATTTCGCTGCCTGGGACGATCGGCGGCGCGGTGCGCGGGAACGCGGGGTGCTTCGGCGGGGAGATGGGAGACGTCGTGTCGTCCGTTCGCGTCTTGCGCGACGGACGGGTCGTCGACGTTCCACGCGACGACCTTCACTTTGCCTACCGTGAGTCCGCGATCAAGCATTCTTCCGACATCATCCTGTCCGTTGCGATGGAACTCATCGCCGGCGATCGCGACGAACTGCGCGCGAAGCTCGACGAGACGCTGTCGAAGCGAAAGGCTTCGCAGCCGCTGTATGGGGGATCGGCGGGATGCGTGTTCAAGAATTACGACGCGACGGAGGAGGACGTGCAACGACTGGCGTCCAAGGGCGATATACCTATGCACGAGATGCCTGCCAGCCGGCGGTTGTCTGCCG
>Ga0194060_10003526_pt1 | contig 11035 bp, 10 predicted proteins | sample SepL225m_MetaG_FD_163427 | JGI IMG/M metagenome (GOLD analysis project Ga0194060, IMG submission 163427) | Anoxic zone freshwater microbial communities from boreal shield lake in IISD Experimental Lakes Area, Ontario, Canada - Sep2016-L222-5m | ecosystem: Environmental > Aquatic > Freshwater >... | reverse complement strand
TGGCCATAAAGTAGTATGTCCAGATCAATGATCCGTGGCCCCCATTTGACCAGTTTCTGCCGTCCGATCCGTTCCTCAATCATCTGTAGCTTCTGCATTAGCTCCTGGGCCGCAAGTAACGTTCTTATTTCGATGACTACATTAATAAACCATCCCTGGTCTAAGAAGCCCACGGGTTCGGTCCGATAAAAAGAGGAGCATCGCAGGAGTTCCAATCCATTTATTGTCTTAAGACATTCGATGCCGTCCCGGCAACGGTCAAGAGGATTCCCCAAATTGGATCCCAAACCGATAAAACTAATTATGCCTTCGGGAAAAATAGTCAATTATTTTAACCGCAATCCTAATACATCCTGCATGTCGTAGAGGCCTGGTTGCTTTCCCACTATCCACTTGGCGGCGCGAATGGCCCCTTGAGCAAAATTATCCCGGCTATGGGCGCGATGGATGAATTCCAGTCTTTCTCCGCTGCCGCCAAACATCACGGTGTGGTCGCCAACGATGTCGCCGGCCCTCAGAGTTTGGACGCCGATTTCGGTCTTTGTTCTTTCACCGATAATGCCATGCCGGCTGAAAACGCCAACTTTGTCCAGATCGCGCCCCAGGGCGGAAGCAACTACTTCGGCCATCTTCATAGCCGTGCCACTGGGCGCGTCCTTCTTCAAATGGTGATGAGCTTCCATGATTTCCACATCATAATCATCGCCGAGAATACCGGCTACATAAGCAAGCACTTTAAACATAACATTAACGCCAACGCTCATGTTCGGTGAGAGTACGCATGGTACATTGCGGGCAAATTCCGAAGCCTTTTTAAGCTCGTGAGTAGTAAATCCTGTACTGCCGATTACCATAGCCCGGCTGTGGGCAGCGGCAATTTCCAGATTGCGCAAGGATGCTTCGTGGGATGTGAAGTCGATTATGACATCGCCTTGGGCGATACAGGCTTGCAAATTATCGGAGATTGCAACACCAAGGCGGCCCAGGCCGAGATTCTCGCCGGCATCCCTGCCGACTGAGGGATGATCCTGCCTCTCCACCGCGCCTGCCATTTCTATACCATCGATAGCGTGAATAAGCGAAATTATTCGCCCCCCCATCTTACCACCGGCACCTGTTACAATTGCTTTCAGCATAAACTTACCTATTCCTCGCAGGTTAATAATTACTATTTGCGGTTTGTCAGTAGTCCGTAGGTTAACAAGACCTTCTCTAACTTGTCATCATTGTTTTTTGACATCCGACAAAGCGGCAACCTTAATTCGTAATCAATCAATCCCATCATGGCCAGCGCTGCCTTAACCGGGATGGGATTCGTTTCGATAAAAAGGGCATCCATCAGGGGAAGCATATGGTAATGCTGCGTGCGGGCCTGGGCTATATCGCCCGCCTGATAAGCATCAATCATATCTGCCATATCGCCCGGTGCTACGTTAGAGAACACTGAAATCACCCCGCTACCGCCCATCGCCAGTACCGGCAGCGCCATGGCGTCATCACCGGACAATACGCAGAAATCTGCAGGACAAACATGGATCACATCCATTATCTGTTTAAGTGAACCAGACGCCTCCTTTACACCCACGATGTTCGGCACGCTTGACAGTCGCAAGATTGTTTCGGGCAGCAGATTACCCCCCGTACGGCCAGGAACATTGTAAAGAATGACGGGAATCGGAATTTCTTCGGCAATAGTCTTAAAATGCTGGTACATTCCCTCCTGTGTCGGTTTGTTATAATAGGGGGTAACCATGAGAACCCCATCTGCACCGGCTTCATAGGCATGCTTCGTTAGTCTCAGAGCTTCCGCTGTGCTGTTGGAGCCGGTACCGGCGATAACTGGCACGCGCTTTCTTACCGCCTCAATGGTAATTTCAATAACCCGGTCGTGTTCTTCATGTGAAAGCGTTGCCGATTCCCCGGTCGTCCCGCAAGGAACGATGCCGTCAGTGCCATATTTTATCTGTCTTTCAATCAACTCCCGCAGTGCATCTTCATCTACCCTACCCTTTTTAAAAGGCGTCACGATCGCTACAATTGCGCCCTTGAACATACAACCTCCTTAAACTTACAAAGATTAACAACCTGCATCCAGGATTTCTTCCCCCCGAACCAAGTCGGCATAATCTTCCCGCTTGCGGATGATGAAATAGCGGTCGTCTTTTACCAGCACTTCGGCGACTCGGGGGCGGGAATTATAATTCGACGACATAGTAAACCCATAGGCGCCGGCACTCATTACGGCCAGAAGCTCACCTCGCTCAAATCTAGGCAATAGTCTTCCTTTGGCAATAAAATCTCCGGACTCGCAAATCGGACCAACAACATCTGCTACTGCTTCCTCGGCATTCCTTTGTTTTACCGGCCTAATCTCATGATAGGAGTTGTAAAGGCTAGGACGAACAAGGTCATTCATGCCGGCATCAACGATAATAAAATTCTTCTCAACATTCTCTTTCGTAAAAAGCACCCTTGTCACCATTATTCCCGCATTGCCGACGATAACGCGGCCCGGTTCAAATATAAATGTGCAATTCAATTCATTTTTTATAGCCATCAGGGCCTTGGCATAGTCGGACGGATGGGGCGGCTCTTCCTGGTTATAACGGATGCCGAGACCTCCACCTAAATCAATATATTTAATGATGATATCTTCTGCCTGCAGCAATCGAAGCAATTTTTTTACCTCATCGAAGGCATCGAGGAAAGGGGATAGCTTCGTTATCTGGGAACCGATATGACAACTGATACCTTTGATTTCCAAGTTCTCACATCTTGAGGCCCGCAGGTACTGTTTTAAGGCGCTCTCCACATCTATCCCGAATTTATTTTCTTTAAGCCCAGTGGATATGTGGGGGTGGGTTTGTGCATCAACATCGGGATTGACACGCAAGGCAATCCCTGCTTTTTTATGGAGTCTTCCGGCACAGGCATCGATAACCTCCAGTTCCTGTGCCGATTCCACGTTAAACATCAAGATGTCGCTGTTCAAGGCATAGTCAATCTCTTCCGTCTTCTTTCCTACCCCGGAGTAAACGATCTTATGCGGATCCACACCGGCCAGCAGGGCGCGGTAGAGCTCCCCGCCTGAGACGATGTCTACGCCGCCTCCCAACTGGGAAAATATCCTCAAGATGGCCGTGTTGGAGTTGGCCTTGGCTGCAAAACATACGATATGAGGTATACCAGCAAATGAGTCGTCAAATACTTTAAAGTGATGGTTTAGCGTTTTGCAACTGTAAAGATAAAAAGGGGTGCCGACTTCATCGGCAATTTTAGCCAGCGATACATTCTCACACCAGAGCTCTTCATTTACATAATGGAAATAATCCATGCTCAATCCTTTTCCTGGAAGTTAATTTCTGCCACCTTTGATTTAATATTCTCAGAATTGCTCTTCTGCTCCGCTTGTGCCTTCACAGTCCTCATGGCCTGTGGCTTAAATATATCAGAGGGGAGCGGATCGCCAATCTTGCCGCAACTGGAAAAGGCAAGCGTAAAAAGTACCGGAATAACTATAGCATGAAATGACAGCAGCTCTTTAACGTTGAGAGGCATCAACTTTCACCCGGCCATTTTTCTCTAGACTCTTTATCCTTTTCCGCACAGCCTGTAAAGAGGTGCCTCCCGTTATGTTCCGTACATTAATTGCGCTTTCAACAGTCAAATAGCTGTAGATATCTTCCTGAAATTCCGAGCGGAAACCATGAAATTCATCCATCGTCAATGATTCCAGGACCTTATTTTTCTTTAGACAGTAAGCTACCATTCTTCCGACTGCGCTGTGAGCCGACCGGAAAGGCACACCTTTTTTAACAAGGTATTCTGCCACATCCGTGGCCGTGGAAAACCCCCCCGCCGCGTCTGAATGCATTTTTTCCCGATTGAAGGTTAGGCGTTGGACCATTGCATTAAGAATTTGCAGACAGGCTTTAACCGTATCTACGGTATCGAAGAATGGCTCCTTGTCTTCCTGGAGATCCCTGTTGTAGGTCATGGGCAGACCCTTCATGAGCGTTAATAATGTCACTAAATGACCGTATACACGGGCGGTCTTACCTCGCAACAGTTCGGCCACATCAGGATTCTTCTTCTGGGGCATAATACTGCTGCCGGTAGTAAAAGCGTCATCAATTTGCACAAAACTAAACTCGTCCGTCGACCAAAGGATCATGTCTTCGGCAAAACGGCTCAAATGCATCATGATCATGGCGGCGGCGGAAATAAACTCGATGATAAAATCACGATCGGAGACCGCATCCATGCTGTTTTGAGAAAGGGCCGGGAAATTCAGTAGGTTAGCCGTATATTCACGGTCAATGGGCAGCCCTGTACCGGCCAGGGCTGCAGAACCTAACGGCATGACATTGAAGCGCTTCTGACTGTCGGTAAGGCGCTCTTCATCCCGGTTAAGCATTTCCCAGTAGGCCAGCAGATAATGGGACAGCAATACCGGTTGCGCCTTTTGCATATGTGTATAGCCCGGCATAATCGTCTGAATTTCTTGCGTGGCAAGGTTTAAAAAAGTATTCTTTAATTGACCTAACATAACAAGTATTTGTGCATTTTGATCTCTCAGGTAAAGGCGCATATCGAGAGCAATCTGATCATTTCTGCTTCTACCGGTGTGCAGCTTGCCGCCGCTCTCACCGATCTTGTCTATCAAGGCCTTTTCAATTGCCATGTGGATGTCTTCATCGCCGTCACTGAAGGTAAAACGGCCCTTCTCCAAGTCTTGCCGGATATTTCCCAAGGCCTTTATAATGCTTTTGCCCTCAACCTGAGAGATGATCCCTTGTCTGGCGAGCATTGTAGCATGGGCGATACTGCCCTCGATATCGTACCGGTAGAGGCGTTTATCAAATTGAATGGAAGCGGTAAATGTCTCTACCTGCTTATCTGTTTGCTTGCCAAAGCGGCCGCCCCAGGGCTTTTCTTTCTTTTGCATAACAACCACCTTATCAGGTACTCAAGCCTTTGTTTTCAGGTCGCGGTCCAGAGCCTGGATCCTCAAGCGCAGGGCGTTGATCTTGATAAACCCCGTGGCATCCTTCTGGTCGTAAACAGTGTCTGTACCGAACGTGGCGAAATCTTCGCGATAGAGGGAATTGGGCGATTTTCTCCCCACAACCACACAATTGCCTTTATATAACTTTAAACGTATGGTGCCAGTGACATTTTCCTGTGTTTTATCTATAAAATTCTGCAATAAGGTCATCTCCGGCGCATACCAGAAGCCGTTGTAGGCAAGCTGTGCGTATTTGGGAATAAGACCGTCTCGCATCGACATAACCTCTTTGTCCATGGTTATTGATTCCAGAGCCCGATGGGCAATCCAGAGAACTGTCCCGCCCGGCGTTTCATAAACCCCCCGTGATTTCATTCCTACGAAACGATTTTCCACCATATCGATTCTGCCAATGCCGTTTGCACCGGCGATGGTATTAAGATGATCAAGAAGCGCAGCCGGGCTGAGCTTCTCGCCCATCAGGGCAACGGGATTACCCTGGAAAAAATCGACTTCCAGATATACCGGTTTGTCCGGCGCGGCTTCCGGTGAAAGGGTGGTAATAAACATGTCCTCTTTTGGTTCCTGCCAGGGATCTTCCAGAATGCCACCCTCATGAGAAACATGGAGGAGATTTCGATCGCTGCTGTAAGGTTTGCTTTTTGTCAACGTCAACGGAATATTATGTTGCTGCGCATAATCGATCATCGAATCGCGGCAGGTAAATTTCCAGTTCTCGTCTCTCCAGGGGGCAATTATCTTAATAAAAGGATTTAGTGCCAGGTAGGTTAGCTCAAATCTGACCTGATCATTGCCCTTCCCGGTCGCCCCATGGGAAACAGCATCAGCGCCCTCGCGGGCCGCGATTTCGATCTGCCGTTTGGCGATCAACGGTCTCGCCAGTGAAGTGCCGAGAAGGTAGGTGCCTTCATAGACCGCATTGGCCCGGAGCGCGGGAAATACAAAATCGCGGACGAATTCTTCCCGCAGATCTTCAATATAAATACTACTGGCCCCGGTAGCTAATGCCTTACTTTCCAGACCATTGAGTTCCTCTTTCTGGCCGATATCGGCCACAAAGGCTATAACTTCACAACCATAGGTTTCCACGAGCCATTTCAAAATTACCGATGTGTCCAGACCACCGGAATAGGCCAGCACGACTTTTTTTATTTTCCTTGACACGATCTCAATAACCTCCATCCTTTAGCAATATTTCCAAAATAGCCTTCTGCACATGGAGGCGGTTTTCCGCCTGGTCGATAATGACAGAATGATTGCCATCAATAACCTCGGCAGTGATTTCCTCTCCCCGGTGTGCCGGCAGACAGTGCATGATAATAACTTCCTTCCGGGCGCAGGCAATTAATCTCTGGTTGACCTGAAAGGCCTGAAAAATCTTGGTCCTCCTATCCCGCTCCTCTTCCTGCCCCATGCTTGTCCATACATCCGTGTATATGACATCGGCATTTTTCGCAGCAGCAAAAGGGTCACGATGGACGGCAATTCTTCCCGCCGCTTCATCCATTCCCCTCTGTAAAATGGCCTGATTGGGATCGTAGCCTTCCGGACAGGCCAGAGATAAATAAAAAGGTAGGCGTACGGCAGCGTTGATCCAAGAATTTGCAATATTATTGCCGTCTCCGATATAAGCAACTTTCATCCCTTCGTAACCGCCTCTTTTTTCGATCAGGGTAAAAAGGTCGCTCAATATCTGACAGGGATGGAGCAAATCAGTCAAGCCGTTGATTACCGGTACAGTGGCATGGGTGGCAAAATCTTCCACGATTTCATGATCGTAAGTCCTGATCACAACCCCGTTCAAATATCTCGACATAATCCGCGCCGTGTCGGCAATGGTTTCGCCGCGACCGAGCTGGGTGTCGCGACCGCTTAAAAAGATAGGGAGTCCGCCTAATTGGTACATCCCGACTTCAAAAGAAATCCTTGTCCGTGTCGACGCTTTATCGAAGATCATGCCCAGAGTTTTGCCCTGCAGGGGCAGGTATAGTTCATTCTTTTGCAAGTGACCCTTAAGCCGGGCCGCTTGAGTGAAAATAGTGTCGATCTCTCGACGGCTGAGATCATATATGCTTAAAAAATTGTTCATATCTCACGCAAAACCTCATCCAGTATACTCACCGCCTGATCGATATCTCCGGCGCTAATGATGAGCGGGGGTAGAAAGCGGAGGACGTTACCGTTCGTGCAGTTAATTAAAAGACCTTTTTCGAGGCATTTCAAAACAATTTTTTCACCCGAGTCATGCAGCTCCATCGCTAACATTAGTCCCTTTCCTCGGACGGCTTTCACCATGCCGTGCTCCCGCATGAGCCATGCCAGTCGTTCTAGAAAATAATCTCCCATGGCACGGCAATGTGCAAGAATGTCTTCTTGCAGAAGCGTCTCCACTGCCGCACAGGCTGCTGCCATGGCCAGTGGGTTGCCTCCGAACGTCGAGGCGTGACTGCCCGGAACGAAGGCCTTTGATACTCTTTCCGTAGCCAGCATTGCACCAACCGGAAATCCATTGCCAAGGGCTTTAGCCAAGGTCAGGATATCCGGCTTGATGTCGGTATGTTCATGGGCACAAAAGCGTCCCGTACGCCCCATCCCCACCTGCACCTCGTCCAAGATCATCAGGAGTCCATGGCGGTCGCAAATGTCTCTCACCCCCCGCAGGTAATTGTCGGAAGGTATATTGACGCCTCCTTCTCCTTGAATGGGCTCCAAGAGAACACCGCACGTTTTTTCGCTAATCGCCCCCTCCAGGGCGGATAAATCATCAAAGGACACGAAACAAAATCCTTCCGGCAGCGGCTCAAAGCCCTTATGAAACTTTTCCTGTCCTGTCGCCGCCACGGTGGCCAGGGTGCGACCATGAAAAGAATTCCGCATACAGATTAGCTCATATTTGTGACCACCTGAATTTTCATGAGAATATTTCCTGGCCAGTTTTATGGCCGCTTCGTTCGCTTCCGCGCCGCTGTTACAGAAAAACACCCGATCGGCAAAGGAATTGTCAACCAAAAGCGTGGCAAGACCGATTTGCGGTACAGTGTAATAGAGGTTGGAAACATGGGTAAGATTCTGTAACTGCTTTTCTAGGGCTGCAATGACGCGTGGATGGGAGTGTCCAAGGTTGCAAACGGCAATGCCCGCCACCAGATCGAGATATTCTTTGCCCCTGTTGTCCCATACCCTGGTTCCCAAACCCTTGACGAGGACGATGGGGAACCTTTTGTAAGTTCCCATCAGGACCTGGTCTGCTTGCTGAATCAATTCTCCCGTTTGCATTTATCCTATAACCTCTTAATTTTACATAGTTTTCATCAATTCCGCTAACAACAATACACGGGGTAGTGCGTTGATGAAATTACTAAACAATTTCCGTACCGATGCCCCGGTCAGTGAACATCTCCAGCATGACGGCGTGCTTCAGACGACCATCTATGATATGCGCCTTCTTTACGCCGCCCCTGAGCGCCTTGAGACAGCATTTTACCTTGGGAAACATTCCGCCGGCTATGACGCCGGACTGAATCATTGCTTCTGCATCGCTATTATTAAGGGTATTGATGAGTTCCCCGCTTCTGTCGAGTACGCCCGCTACGTCGGTCAGCAGGATCAACTTTTCCGCCTGCAAGGCAGTTGCTATCGCACCGGCGACTAGATCAGCGTTGATGTTATATGTTTCGCCCTGCTCACCAACGCCGGTAGGAGCGATAACTGGGATAAATCCTTCTTTCTCCAGAGCCAGGATCAATTCTGTATTGATTTTTTTCACCTTCCCGACCATCCCGAGATCGATTATCTCCGATGGCGCATCCTGGGCTTTTTCCTCACTTAAATAATATTTTTCTGCCTGTGTAAGCTGGCCGTCTTTACCAGAGAGGCCGACTGCCTTGCCACCATGACGGTTGATCAGAGCAGTAATTTCTTTGTTCAGTTTGCCAACCAGGACCATCTCCACTATGTCCATGGTTTCCTCATCCGTAACCCGCATGCCTTGAATAAATTGAGAAGCTTTTCCCATTTTTTTGAGATAACTGCCGATTTGTGGCCCGCCCCCGTGAACCACCACAGGATTAATGCCGATGTACTTCATCATCACGATATCCTGGGCAAAGAGATCCTTAAGCTCCTGGTCAATCATTGCATGGCCGCCATATTTAACGACAATAGTCTTATTGTAGAAGCGGCGAATATAAGGAAGCGCCTCGAGCAGAACATCCGCCCTCGCCATAGGCTCTTTTAAATCATTCATCATCATTCTCCCGGAGAACCCTCACATATTCCTTTGCTAAAAAAACTTACTACAGGATGTAGCGGCTCAGGTCTTCATCCTCTACGATGTCGCACAGTCGGTCCTTTACATATTGGGCATCAATGACAACATGTTTCTCGGTCAAGTCGGGGGCATCAAAAGAAACTTCGTCGAGCAGGGTTTCCATAATAGTGTAAAGCCTGCGGGCGCCGATATTTTCTGTTCTTTCGTTTACTACGGCAGCCACCTCCGCAATTTCTGCAATTGCTTCCTCATTGATGACGATCGTGACTCCTTCCGTTGCCATCATCTCGGTATACTGTTTGATCAGCGCATTGCGGGGTTCCGTCAGGATACGGATAAATTCCTCTTTGCCGAGCGAATCCATCTCGACTCGAATGGGGAATCGTCCCTGTAGCTCCGGGATCAAGTCTGAAGGCTTGGAGGCGCTGAAAGCCCCGGCGGCGATGAACAGGATATGGTCTGTTTTAACCATGCCATAGCGGGTATTGACATTTGACCCCTCCACAATGGGCAGCAGATCCCGTTGGACCCCCTCTCGCGAGACGTCAGGACCATGCGCCGAATCGCTGGCCACAATTTTGTCAATCTCATCCAAAAAAATGATGCCGGACTGCTCCACCTTTTCGATGGCCGTTTTCGTCACCTTTTCCATGTCCACGAGTTTCTGCGCTTCTTCTTGAGCTAATATTTCCAGCGCTTCAGGTACTTTTACTCTCCTTAATTTCTTTTTTTGGGGAAAGATATTGCCGAACATCTCTTTTATGTTGAGACCCATATCCTCCACACCGGAGGAAGTAAAGATCTCGATCATAGGACTGTTGCGCAACTCGGCAACCTCCAGGTCAACGGTGCGATTGTCGAGTTTGCCGTCGCGGAGCAGATGGCGTAGCTTCTCGCGAGTGTTATCGGTTGGCAGTGATTCATCCGGAGTTTCATCTCCTTCCCCGCCTTCCATCAGTTCATCAACTTTCCTCTCTACCGGACGGGGAGGCAAAAGAACATCAAGCAGACGTTCCTCGGCTATCTCTGCCGCCCGGGCCTTAACACCTTCCTGCTCATCCAGCTTGATCATGTTAATGGACTGTTCGACGAGATCGCGGATCATGGATTCGACGTCCCGACCTACATAGCCGACTTCCGTAAATTTCGAGGCCTCTATTTTCAAGAAAGGCGAATTGTCAAGTTTTGCCAGCCTACGCGCAATTTCGGTTTTGCCGACGCCGGTGGGACCAATCATAATGATATTCTTCGGCGATATTTCTTCGGCCAGCTCTTTCACTACGTTCTGACGTCGCCAACGGTTCCTCAAGGCGATGGCTACCGCCCGCTTGGCATCCCCCTGGCCGATAATATGCTTATCAAGCCTTTCCACAATCTCTCGGGGGGTTAATCCATTTTCCGACATAACTGCTCCTCAGCTAACAACAACTTAGCAAGCTTTAAATCATTTAGAGTGTGATATCAAGCTCTTCGATGGTTATCTGGTCATTCGTAAAGATACATATTTCCGACGCAATCTTCAAGGCTTCTGTCGCTATATCCGTCGCTGCCAATTCGGAATGCCTGACCAGAGCGCGAGCTGCTGCCAAAGCATAGGGTCCGCCCGATCCGATAGCCATGACCTCGTCATCCGATTCAATGACGTCGCCGCTGCCGGAGATAATCAGGAAAGCATCCCTGCTGACAGCAATCATCAAAGCCTCCAGATGCCTCAGCACCCGGTCGGTGCGCCAATC
>Ga0194060_10003525_pt1 | contig 11037 bp, 11 predicted proteins | sample SepL225m_MetaG_FD_163427 | JGI IMG/M metagenome (GOLD analysis project Ga0194060, IMG submission 163427) | Anoxic zone freshwater microbial communities from boreal shield lake in IISD Experimental Lakes Area, Ontario, Canada - Sep2016-L222-5m | ecosystem: Environmental > Aquatic > Freshwater >... | reverse complement strand
CTCTCCAGGTGTTCGCAAACGGGCAAGGACAACCAGGCGCCGCCGCCAATGTACAATCCGTCGCAGCCGGGATTCTCCCTGATGGCGCGGCTTCCCAATTCATAGGCCAGGTCCATGCCGTTTCTCGTGCTCATCTTCAGAAAGATGTCGGGAGTCATGGAATCGGAACAAACACCGGCGACCTTGATGTTCCTGCGGTCAAAGAACTCGCCCAGCACCCCGTTCATCTGCTCTGACCATTTGTTGGCGAGCGCGATATTCCTGATGCCGAGCTGTCGTGCCGCATCAACCACGGCCGTGACCGACGAGGTCACGGGCAGCCCTGATTTTGCCGCAATATGTTCCATGAGGCGGTTGTGCGCTGCGACGCCGATCAAGAGGGGAAGCGGCACCCCCGATTGGACGATAATATCGACATCGCGGTCAAGCAGCACCCCAATGAGGTTGTCGATAGGTCCAAAGACCCGCTCCACATCCGCGGCGCTGAACTTTTGCAGCCCCAGGGGCAGGTAAATGCTCATCACCTCCTGCGGCGCAATCCGATAGAACTCATAGGCCTCATTTTCGATAGTCGATAACGGCGCCAACGTGCCGATCCTTTTTACCGGGACATAAGCTTCCCACATAATCCCCCTCCTCATTTTTTTACCCGGCGGCCCTGTGTTGCTGGCATGAACCTGGGGCAAAGAGTAAAGGCAGGCCACTGTCATGTCAAGAAAAAGAATACCGGGAAAGTGATTCATGTTGACACCGGTGCTTATTATACTTATGATCACCCCTTAGCGATAGCCTGCAAGCAGCGGACAGGAAAATCGCTGCGGCCAGGACATAAAGCATTCATTACGGGCAGGAAAGATAAACAGTTTCAGGGAGGTGAGACATGGCACTAGATGATAGAGAAAAGTCGGTAGAATTGGCCATTACCCAGATCGAGCGGCAGTTCGGCAAGGGATCGATCATGCGGCTGGGCGGGGGCGAACAGATTTCCGATATCCCGGTCATACCGACGGGCGCCCTGAGCCTGGATATTGCGCTGGGTACGGGCGGCGTGCCCCGGGGGCGGATTATCGAGATTTACGGCCCCGAATCGGGCGGCAAGACTACTCTGGCCTTGCACATCGTGGCGGAGGCGCAGAAGATGAATGGCCTGGCGGCGTACATCGATGCGGAACACGCCCTCGACGTGACCTATGCGCGCAAGATCGGCGTCAGCACCGACGATCTGCTCATCTCTCAGCCCGACACGGGCGAGCAGGCCCTGGAAATTACGGAGACGCTGGTCCGGAGCGGAGCGCTCGACGTGCTCGTCGTGGACTCCGTGGCCGCCCTGGTGCCGAAAGCCGAACTGGAAGGAGATATGGGCGATGCCCAAATGGGCTTGCAGGCCCGCCTCATGTCCCAGGCCTTGCGCAAACTGACGGGCAGCATCAGCAAATCCAAAACTACGGTGATCTTTATCAATCAGCTGCGCATGAAGATCGGGGTAATGTTCGGCAACCCCGAAACGACCACGGGGGGCAATGCCTTGAAATTCTATTCCACCATGCGCCTCGATATCCGCAAGGTAAGCGCCCTGAAACAAGGGCAGGATGTGATCGGTTTCCGCACCCGCGTCAAGGTGGTCAAGAACAAGGTCGCACCGCCCTTCCGGGAAACGGAATTCGATATCATCTTCGGCGAAGGCATCTCGAAAGAAGGCGACCTTTTGGATCTCGCCGCCGACAATGGCATCCTGGAAAAAAGCGGCTCCTGGTATTCCTATAAAGGCGAGAGACTCGGGCAGGGCAGGGATAACGCCAAGATCGCCCTCAAGGAAAACCCGGGGATTCTGAAGAGCATCGAAGAGGCGGTACGGGAGAAACTCTCTTTGAAACCCCGGCAGCCAGAGCAACCCTGATGATTGACGGGCTGAACACGGAGAAAGCCACGCAATATGCCTACCGCATCCTGGCGGCCCGGCCGCTCAGCGAAAAGGAATTCCGGTTAAAGCTCAAGAGGAAGGGGTACACCGGATCCGTGGTGGAGGCTGTAACGGGCCGTTTCCAGGAGCTGGGTTATTTAAACGACGCAACCATTGCCGGACAGTTGGCAAGAACTTATGCCGTCAGCAAACTCTGGGGCGATCGGCGGATAGCGATCAGCTTGAAGGCCAAGGGCTTGGACAGGGAACTGATTGAGGCGGCCATCGCCATCGCCCGGCAAGAGTTGACGGAAAGAGCGGCGGTCATGCAGCTGCTCGGGAAAAAGGGCAAAGGCAGAATAACCGCTCCTGAAGACAACAAGGAAAAAAGAAGACTATTACAGAGCCTGATGGGCAAGGGTTTCCCGCCGGGCTTGATTTTTGAAGTGCTGGCCATTAGTGGAGAGGAGACTGGTGATGACGGGGAGTGAAATCAGGGAGAGTTTCTTAACATATTTTGAAGGAAAGGGGCATACCCGGGTCGCCAGTTCAGCGCTGATTCCGAAAGATGATCCCTCGCTCCTGTTCACGAATGCCGGCATGGTGCAGTTCAAGAACTCCTTTCTGGGCCTGGAGGACCGCGGTTACCAGCGGGCGGTTACGGCGCAAAAGTGCGCCCGCGCCGGCGGCAAGCACAACGATCTGGAAAATGTGGGCGTTACGGCCCGGCACCACACCTTTTTCGAGATGCTCGGCAACTTTTCTTTCGGCGAATATTTCAAGGAAGAGGCCATTGCCTGGGCCTGGGAATACCTGACCCAAGTGATCGGCCTGGATAAGACCAGATTGTGGATTACTATTTACCGGGACGATGAGGAAGCATTTCACCTCTGGCATGAGAAAATCGGTCTGCCGGCAGAGCGCATCGTGCGCATGGGCGAGGACAGCAATTTCTGGATGATGGGCGATACGGGCCCCTGCGGCCCCTGTTCCGAAATCATCTACGACCAGGGAGAAGGAGCGGGCTGCGGGCTGGAGAGCTGCAATATCGATTGCGGTTGCGACCGTTACCTCGAAATATGGAACATTGTGTTCATGCAATTTAACCGGGACAGTTCGGGGACGCTCATACCGCTTCCGAAACCGAACATCGACACCGGCATGGGACTCGAACGCCTGGCGGCTGTCATACAGGGCCAGAAAAGCAATTACGACTCCGACATTTTTCAGGAGATCATCGGTTTTATCAGCCGGCTCAGCGGCCGCTCGTACAAGCAAAACGAGGAAGCGGACATCTCCCTGCGCGTCATTGCCGACCACAGCCGGGCCATCACTTTCCTCATCGGTGACGGCATCCTGCCGAGTAATGAAGGCCGGGGATATGTGCTGAGACGGATTTTGCGCCGGGCGGCGCGGCATGGAAAGATTCTGGGGTTGAATAAACCCTTTTTGAATGAAGTATGTCAGGCGGTCATCGCGGTGATGAAGGTTGCCTATCCCGATTTGGCGGATAAGGAAACGTTCATCAGAAAAGTCGTGCTGAACGAGGAGCAGCGATTCATTGAAACCCTGGACAGCGGCTTGAAGATTCTTGCCGAGGAAGTTGACATCCTGCGCCGGGCGGGAAAAAACGTCATACCTGGTGAGATCGTCTTTAAGCTCTACGATACCCACGGATTTCCCACGGACCTGACGGCCGACATCGTCCGGAAGGACGGATTTGCCATTGATATGGAAGGCTTCGAGCTGGCCATGGAAGCCCAGCGGATAAGGGCCAGGGAATCCTGGAAAGGCAGCGGCGAAGAGACGGTGGCTGCCAGTTATCAGCTCCTCTCGGGACAAGGGATCCAGTCTGCATTTGTGGGCTATGAAGGGGTGACGGAAGCCTGCTCGCGGGTGCTGGCCATCCTGAAACAAGGTCAGGCCGTAGAGGAGTTGGCAGCCGGAGAAACGGGCGAGATTATTGTCGCCGCAACGCCTTTTTACGGTGAAAAGGGCGGTCAGGTCGGGGATCGGGGGGTCATCGCAGGAGCTGGCGGCGCTTGGCTCTTTGCCGTCAGCGACGCGAAGCAGCCCATGGAGGACATCATCACCCATATCGGCACCGTTCAATCGGGAACCCTGCAAGTAGCCGATAGCGCACTGCTCAAAGTGGACATTGAGAACCGACGTGCGATCGAAGCCAATCATTCGGCAACCCACATCCTCCAGGCCGCCATCAAGACCCTTCTGGGTGATCATGTCAAACAATCGGGATCCCTCGTGAATGCCGAACGGCTCCGCTTTGACTTTACCCATTTTTCACGTATCGAGGAAAACGACCTCAGCCGCATTGAACAGCTGGCCAACGATTTTATCCGGGGTAACTTTGCCGTCAACACGTGCGTTTTGCCGATCGCCGAGGCCGTCCAGACGGGCGCGACAGCCGTGTTCGACGAAAAATACGGTGATGTGGTCCGAGTAGTCGCCATGGGAGAGGTCAGCAAAGAACTCTGCGGCGGCACCCACGCCTCCCGGACCGGCGATATCGGATTGATCAAAATAACCCACGAATCCTCTATTGCGGCGGGCGTGCGGCGCATTGAGGCGGTGACTGGCCGGGCCGCCATTCAGTATGTCGGTCAGATGACAAACGAATTAAAGGCAGCTGCCAGTCTCCTGAAGGCGGGCGTCTTTGAGGTGGCTGAGAGAGTCGAGAAAACGCTCCAGCGCCAGCGCGAGCTGGAGAAGGAAATGGCTTCACTCAAGGGGAAACAGGCAGCCCAGGACTCTACCGATTTGCTCGACCAGACAACACACATCAACGGCATCCCCGTGCTGGCGGCCATCGTGACGGCGGCTGATCCCAAAGCGCTACGGGGTTTGGGCGACAAACTGCGGGATCAGCTCCATTCGGGCATCATCCTGTTGGGCAGCCAAAGCGATGACAAGGCCATGCTGCTGTGCCTGGTCACCAAGGACCTGACCGGGCGCTACCAGGCCGGACGGATCATCAAGGAGCTGGCCCCGCTGGTCGGGGGTAGCGGCGGGGGCCGTCCTGATCTGGCCCAGGCAGGAGGACCGAACCCGGAAAATCTGGCCCAAGCCATCGCCAAGATCAGGGAGATGATCGTCTGACGGCTTCTCAACAGGTCAAAAATCAGCTCCCCGTCTCCGGTGAAATTCTGAGCTCATCTCTGCGTAATGGCTGCAGATGGAGAGAAACATCGTTGGACGAGAATCGTTATTTGCAATGTGGATTCACCGGAGGAGATGCGCTGGGCATTCGGGGAGAATATTGCATGACCGATATTCCATTTGAGCGAAACGTAATTTTACCTTGAGGTTTTCAAAATGCTTAAACAATACGAAGCCAGACACGAGGGAGTCCTGGCCGTCGTAAGACCATGGGGGTTGGCATGGCTTGTGCGGGAATGGTAAACTCTGTATACTTTTTGTAGTCAGCTGTGCCTGTAGCACCAGCGAGCGTCGTCGTATCCATGCCAACTGTTGCCCCGAAAACTGCGATAAATATCAAAGAATAAATGATGGTTCAACTATGATTTAGATCAATTTTCCTTGTCGTCGATTTTTTTTGCTTCTGACGGGTCCTCTGATTTCTTGACCGGTTCTTCCATTGCTTTTTTGAAATCTTTTATGGATTTGCCTATAACAGTGCCAATTTCCGGCAATTTACCGGGTCCAAAAATCAACAGTGCTATAACCAGAATTACCAACACCTCAGGCATTCCAAGACCAAACATAGGTGACACCTCGCTTTTCAAGTTTTTAAAACTATCTAATGATTTAGACCCGATAACAACGATTGTCAATTTATTTGAGTATTTGAGTCGAGCAAAATCGGTTTCCCCCGAAGTCAATGATTGACGCCGGTAGCATGTATCTGCAATACGTTCCGGTGTGGTTGATGTGGCAGTGACTGGGAATTGGTGGGAGAAGTAGCGGAGGCCTTCCTAACAGTGAGTCCGCAGAAAATTTTCAGAAACGAATATATGGGGGAGGGATCGATATATGACTGATAAAAACGTGTTTGGAACCCAGGAATGGGCTAAATATAAGGAAGGGGTTATCAATTCTGTCAACAAGGGATTATTTGCATTGGTAAAATAGGAAAATCTGAATGAATCTGAAGTTAAAAACACACCTCTGGTATATTGTCATTCTGCGCCTCTGGATAGGTTATTATTTCTTCCAGCAGGGGATTAAAAAATTTCTCCATGACTTTCCCAATAACGATTGGATTGGACGGCAGATAGGCGATATTCCAATGTTAGATTTATATCCCTGGTATAAGTCGTTTCTCCAGACTATTGTTGTCCCCCACCATGTGCTCTTTGGTTATCTTGTGATGTGTGGTGAAACCCTGGTCGGAATCTGTCTGTTTCTTGGAATCTTAACTCGTATCAGTTCATTCGTTGGGATCTTTATACTGCTGAATCTTTTCCTGGGGATTGGAATGGTAAAAGGCGGGGCTAGCCTCGCACAGCAGCAGACATTTATCTTATTGATGGTGGTTTTTATATTATCGAACGCCGGTAAGACACTTGGACTGGATGCTTACTTGTTTAAGAGAAAGTAAGTCCATCATTCCTCAAACTTATGACGCAGGTAACTCCTCAACGGACAGTGACAGCGAGAATAGTTCCCATTCCCGGCAATTATTCCCTACATCAGTATGATAAAACCTGAGGCTGGAGATATTCCCCGATTAGTGTTATCAGGGGTTCATAGATAAATACTCGGAGGGTTCATGATGAAATGTTTAGCAATCAATGGGAGTCCAAGAAAGACATGGAATACTGCGATGTTGCTTCAAAAGGCACTCGAGGGAGCGGCATCAATAGGCGCTGATACGGAGCTCGTCAATCTCTATGATCTCGATTACAAAGGGTGCACGAGCTGCTTTGCTTGTAAGATGAAAGGAGGGAAAAGTTACGGCAAATGTGCCATGCAAGATGGACTAACTCCTGTCCTTGATAAATTCACCAATGTGAATGTCCTTATACTGGGTTCGCCGTTTTACTTTGGGACCGTGACAGGAGAAATGCGATCATTCATGGAGAGGCTACTTTTTCCCTACCTGATCTATACAAACCCACCTGGATCACTATTCGACCGGAAGATCTCTACGGCGTTTATCTACACCATGAATGTTCCGGAAGATTTGATGAAAGCAAATAATTACCCGGTTCATATTGGTCAGAATGAAAATATTATGAGTTGGATATTTGGACAAGCAGAATCACTCTGTTCCTTCGCAACGCTCCAGTTTGAGGACTATGACAAAGTAGTTTTCAGTTATTTCGACCCAGAGGAACGGAAGGAACGGCGCAGGACAGTCTTTCCAGAGGATTGTAGGAAGGCGTTTGAGTTGGGTGCTCGGTTAGCAAATGGTTTACAGGTAAAATTTTAAAGCTGAGAGGGAGGTGTAGAATGAATCCAGAAAAGTTAATGAGCGAATTGGGCGAACAATTGGAAGCTTCTTTAAAAGCGATGTCCAAGGCAAAGACGATGGAAGAAAAAGTAGCATACAGCCAAGTTGTAAAGAATCTTTCAGATTCAATGGGTGTCTTCCTTAATTTAATGACTGACATGATGGATAGGGATCTTGATGATTTTGACGAAGATGAATAGAAGGGCTTTCGTGCGGTTCACTTCTGAATGCTTCCAAGCAACTGATCGGCAATATCCGAGTTTTCAAGCCGCATGATGCTCTCTTCCGCACGGCCAAAGCTCAAGAGGTTGATGCTCCCATACCAGATAATTTTCTGATCGAGCACCGCGAATTTCTGGTGGATGTTCGATTTGTGCTCTACCTGGACGCCGGCAGCAGGGAACAATGCCAAAGTTTCCTTCAAGGCCGAGTGGTTATTTTCCCGGAAGTCAGTGACCGGTCTTGTGACCACAACCACCTTGACTTTTCGCTCCAGGGCGGCGCTCAGGAAGGGCAACATCTGCGACACGCGCCTTTTCGTGACGAGCGGGCTGACAATCAGGATTTCCCGCGCCGCATGCAGTAGGTCGTTTTTGTAGACTGACAGGAAGGTTGTGTTGTCGAAGATGATGTCCGTTGATCCACCGGGAACGTTTTTTGCCCTCGCCTTGTATCCGATAGCGGCCCGCTTGTGGTACATCTTCTCCAGCATGGGGAGATGGATGTCGACGTAGTCATAGGTCCGGACTTCTCGTTTGTTTTCACAAAGTCGATTGAAGCTGTTATGTTGAATAAGTATTTATATCAGTTATGGTGAGGAGCAGCTGAGATTGTCTCTGGCGGTGGGTGAAAAAAATCATTCCTCAAAATTATGGCGCAGGTAATTTCTCAACGGACAGTGACAACGCGATTGATTCCCATTCCCGGAGTAGGTATGCATGGGTTTCCTGATAAAATATCAATAGAAAAAGGCCCCCTATTGCTCAGGAGCCTTTTTCTACTACTGAATTGTAACGAAGACCTTATTTTGCATCAGAAGCAGGAGCGGCTTCAGTAGCTTTCTTCCCAGTCTTCTTTACTTTCTTTACGGTTTTCTTGACAACCTTCTTCTTTGCAGGCGCCTTCTCTACAGTCTTAGCAGGCGTATCTGGTGTTGCTGCCTTTTCTTCGGCGATAGCAAATACCGTCAAAGACATTGCGAACAATGTAGCGACCAAAATTGACATTAGCTTTTTCATGTTTTACCTCCTTTCTTTAGTTTGTCTATACAACAGCATAAGGCGTGCCATGGAATACATTTAGCGATATGCTCAATAAATACTTTTAATTATAAAAATTGATCTTTAATAAAATGACTCTCCAGATTGACAAAATGAGTAGTCGTACCACTGTGGGTGGGGAATTATTCCCTATATCAGTTTGCTGTGGAGTTCCCGGTTGATCCGCGATGAGCTTGAACCGCTGACTGCCGCCACCAACATGAAGGTGCTGATCGCCGATAATACACTCAGTCGCTCTTATAAAGTTGTAGTTTTTTCGCAGCCTGGCGGGAGGTAAAATAACCGATCGAGTGAAGCCATAAATTGCCCAATACTGTCCTGACTAAGAGTTGGACCTGCCGAACAAGGGGATGCATATCCGAATCAGGTTTTCTTAACGGCACGGGGTAGGCCCCGGGAGAAACAGGACCTTTTGTTTCAATATACTCTATGGTATTGGCAACCCATTGATCAAATTCAGTCAGTACGGCGGTGTTCGTTGTTAACTGAGGGATCTGGTTATCGCTATATTTTCCGCCGATACCAAAGGTGACGGATTTTATCAGATGTTCAGGAACTTCGATGCCGCTGTACCGGCATTGCCAAACGATTGGACCGTAGGCGTGACTGGGAGGATCAAATTCATCTTCACCCTGGGAATCAAAATAATCTTTCTGCTGCAAAATGTTCGGTTTGCCGTCCGCCCCTATTTCATCGCCGCCGGCATCGCCATAGACAAAGAAAGCGGCGGTTCTGCCTTCCAGATGATTGAACGATAGCTCCTTCCATTTTGGACTTTTTTCCAATACAGCCGCTACCGCCCCATCCTTGTGATTAATCAGATTTTCATCAGGATTACCTCCATTTGCACATACCAAACGATCAAACATCAGTTTCAGTGAACTTGTCGGGCCGTACCAGTTCATGGGAGCACAAATCAAAATGGCATCAGCGGCATATATCCTGCCGTACATGTCTTCATCCCACATCAGGTCCGGTTCAAAAAAGCTGTGGCGCTTATAACAGTTGCATGGCCAAACGCAAAGCGCCATTGACGTGCTGACGCAAGCATTGCAGGATTGTATCTTGGGCAGGACATAGTCGTTTCCCAGGTTCATGATATCAACAATCCAATCGCGCGGCATTTTCTCTTTCGCTCGTTCAGTAAGATATTTTGCCTTGCTGTCTGCAGCAGGACAGTTGGTTATGCGACGAGAGCTGCCTGCTATTACCAATACTCTATGAGCCATGCATTGCCTCTTTTTTATCATCCTGCTCTGGACATATTCTCTTTCAGAAAAGCTTAAAGAGACTTTTTAAGACCGCTTCCGCAGCATAAAGTCCGCAGAGTCCGTGTACACCGCCGCCCGGGGGGGTGGCGGAAGAACAAATAAAGATTTGCGCATCTGGAGTACTGTAGGGTACCAGACGCATCGCCGGCCGGACGAAAAGCTGGCGCAAATCCTGGACCCCGCCATTGATGTCTCCTCCCACATAATTGGGGTTGTGCTGTTCCATGTCGACCGCCGAAAGAGTGTGCCTGGCCTGGATCAGTTCGCAGAAGCCGGGGGCAAATCGTTCCACCTGGGCTTCAATACGGCCAGTCATGTCGATAGTCGACCCGTGTGGCACATGACAATATGCCCAGGCGGTCTGCCGGCCGGCGGGGGCCCGTGAGCTGTCAAACAGGCTTTGCTGTGCCACAATGGTGTAGGGCTGGTCTGGATGCCTCCCCAGAGAAACTGCCCGTTCTGAAGCCGCTATTTCCTCAAACATCCCCCCCAGATGAATGGTGCCCGCCTTGCGGCAGGCTGCGGCACGCCAGGGGATCGGTTCACGGAGAGCCCAATCGATCTTGAATACGCCCGGGCCATACCGGTATTGCTGTAACTGACGGCGATAGCTTTGAGGAAAACGGTGGCTCGCAAGGTTGATTATCTGCCGGGGAGTCAAGTCAAAGAGCAGAGCACGGGTATCGGGAATATCTTCCAGAGACGTTACGGAATGGCCGGTGATAATATCGCCTCCCAGGTCCATAAAGTACCGTTGCATCGCTCCTGCGAGTCGTTGTGACCCGCCCTGGACAATGGGCCAGCCAACGGCATGACCCAGCATGGCCAGAATCAGTCCAAAAGCAGCTGTGGCAGTTTTTTCCAGAGGCATCATGGCATGTGAAGACAGGCCGGCGAAGAAACCCCGCGCCTTATCGGTGATGAAGACAGCCTGAGCAAGTCCTTTTGCCGAACGGAGGCCGTAGCGGGCAAAATCAGCCAACAGCAAAGGATGACGGGGAAGGTGCAGAGGACGCAGGATTTCCGCTAGGAGAACTTCCTGGTTCTTGACCAGGGGCCCCATCAACTGTTCATAGGCGTAGGCATCCCGTCCCAGCGTAGCGGCAGTTTGCGGGATAGAGCGATAAAGGATAGCTGCCGTACCGTCATCGA
>Ga0194060_10003524_pt1 | contig 11038 bp, 7 predicted proteins | sample SepL225m_MetaG_FD_163427 | JGI IMG/M metagenome (GOLD analysis project Ga0194060, IMG submission 163427) | Anoxic zone freshwater microbial communities from boreal shield lake in IISD Experimental Lakes Area, Ontario, Canada - Sep2016-L222-5m | ecosystem: Environmental > Aquatic > Freshwater >... | reverse complement strand
AGGGGGAGCCGAGCGCATCCTGATGAAGAATCTCCCCTCTCCCCGTGAGGGAGAGGGGCAGGGGGTGAGGGGGCCGGAGCTGACTTTGCTCATGCCCTGATGATGGTTTGCCCCCCCCTTGACAGGGGTGGTGCAGCGTGCTATTTTAGGCATGGCTCAACTTCATTTCTGCGTAAGCTAAAGGTTGTGATGCGTATGCAAACGACCCTCGACACACCCGTGCCAAGCAGCCCTCCCTCGGGCTGGCGCAACGAGCAGGGCAGTGTCTCGCTTCCCGAGTCTCACGCATCTGTCGCCGTGCCGAAGGGCGGGAGCCGCTGGCGCAAAATGCTGGCCTACGTTGGGCCGGGGCTGATGGTGGCGGTTGGCTATATGGATCCGGGCAACTGGGCGACCGACCTGGCCGGCGGGGCGCAGTTCGGCTACATGCTGCTCTCGGTGATCCTGCTCTCGAATTTTATGGCCATGCTGCTCCAGCACCTGGCCCTGAAGCTGGGCATTGCCACCGGGCGCGACTTGGCTCAGGCATCGCGGGATGCTTACTCACGCCCGGTGGCGCTCATGCTATGGGTGCTGGCTGAAGTCGCCATCGCCGCATGCGATCTGGCTGAAGTGATCGGCTCGGCCATCGCGCTGAACCTGCTCTTTGGGCTGCCGCTCATCCTGGGTGTGCTGATCACCGCCGTGGATGTGGTGGCTATACTCTTCCTCCAGAACCGTGGATTCCGCTATATCGAGGCTATGGTGGGTGGGCTGATCATGGTGATCGCGCTCTGCTTCGGCTACGAGGTGATCGTCTCGAACCCACAGGTTGCGCCGATGCTGGCTGGGCTGCTGCCATCGCCACAGATCATCTTTGACCAATCGGCCCTCTACATCGCCATCGGTATCCTGGGAGCCACGGTGATGCCGCACAACCTGTACCTGCACTCCAGCATCGTGCAGACGCGGGCCTACCCGCGCACCGACCGTGGCCGGATCTCGGCGATTCGCTACGCGACGGTGGACTCGACGGTCGCCCTGATGCTGGCTTTCTTCATCAATGCCTCCATCCTGATCCTGTCGGCGGCATCCTTCTACGGCACGCAGTATGCCTACGTGGCGAATATCGGCGACGCCTACCAGTTGCTCACCCCGGTGCTGGGCGCGGGTATGGCGAGTACGCTCTTCGCTGTGGCCCTGCTGGCATCCGGCCAGAACTCGACTCTCACCGGCACCCTGGCGGGCCAGATCGTTATGGAAGGCTTCCTGAACCTGCGTATCCCCGGCTGGCTGCGCCGCCTTGTCACCCGGCTGATCGCGATCATCCCAGCGGTGATTGTGACGGCCCTCTACGGTGAGCGCGGCACCGGCGATCTGCTGATATTCAGCCAGGTCGTCCTCTCGCTCCAACTGAGCTTCGCCGTCGTGCCCCTGGTAATGTTCACTAGCGACAAGACCAAGATGGGCCGTTTCGTCAACCCGCTTTGGCTTAGCACCATGGCCTGGACAGTAACTGCGATCATTGTGGTGCTAAACGGCTATCTGCTTGTGCAGACGGTGATTGGCTGGATGGTGTAGGACTATGCCGGGATAACCAGCAGGGCGCGATCCATGCGGGTGAGGCTGCGGGCGCCGTCGGGGGTGATCACCATATCGTCCTCAATACGGACGCCGAGCTTGCCGGGGATGTAGATACCAGGCTCGATGGTGAAGGTCGTGCCGGGGGCCAGTGGCGCGTCGCTGCCTACCACGATATTGGGCTGCTCGTGAACTTCGATACCGATGCCGTGGCCGGTGCGGTGAATGAAGTACGCGCCATAGCCGCCGTCGGCGATCACTTGGCGGGTGGCGGCGTCGATCTGAGAGCCGGTGGTCTGGGGGCGGGCGGCGGCCCTGCCCGCCTCGTTGGCCCGCCGCACCAACTCGTACACGGCACGGGCCTCGTTGCTCGGCTCGCCCAGGGCCACGGTGCGGGTGGTGTCGGAGATATAGCCCCGGTAGCGCGCCCCGCAGTCGATGATAATCAGATCACCGGGGACAAACGTGCGGTCGCCGTTGCTGTGGTGCGGGTTGGCCCCGTTCGGCCCCGAGGCGATCATATTCTCAAAACTCTCACCCTCACCCCCGGCAGCGGCGATCTCCTCGCTGACGATCCGTGAGAGCTGGCGCTCGGTCATTCCGACACGAATCTGGCCGATAGCGCGGGACAGGCCCAACTCCACGATCTGCGCGGCGTGCTGCATTATCGCCAGTTCGGACGCATCCTTGACCATGCGTAGCTCGGCTAGCAGATCACCAGCGTCAACCACCTGGATGCCAGGCATGGCGGCCTCAAGCCCACGCAACTCCATCACCCGCAGGGCGGTAAACTCCACACCCAGAGGCCGCCCGCGTAGATCAGGGCCAAAGGCCGCGTCCAGGGCCGCGTGCGCCGCTTCAGTCGGGCCATCACCGTCGAACCACGGGAAGTAGCGCATCGGAATGCTGCTGCTGGCTTCGACGCGAGTGCGCTCCAGGGCGGGAAGAATAAAACAAGGCGGCGCACCGTCAGCCGGGAAGATCGCCAGCGTCAGCCGCTTGCCGTGGTGAAAGGTCAGCCCGGTGAGGTAGGTCAGGTTGGCGTCGGGCATAAGGGCCAGACCGGCCAGATGCCGCTGGCGCAGGGCCGCCGTCACACGATCACGTCGGGATAGATCCATACAGAGTTCCTTCTAAAGTCCTACTTGCGCGTTAGTTTCTTTTACGCTATAGTTAAGATAGTCTGCTGTGCGAAACCTGGACAGTCAGTAGCCTCTGGGGGAGGATAGATATGGCATCACGCCAGCGCGAGAAGCTCCACGGCCTCGCAATCTCCGATGTTGCGATTAATCAGCCAGTCTTTATTACAATGGTGATGTTGGCAATCATCACGTTCGGCATTCTGGCCTTTACCACCACCCCGGTCAACCTGCTGCCCGACATCGACGTACCGGTGGTTGCGGTGACCCTCGCCTACCCCGGTGCTGGCCCCGAGAGCGTGTCCGACCAGGTGGTCAAGCCGGTTGAGGATGCGGTCAATACCCTTGAGGGACTAGAACACATCACCTCGCAGGCCAGTGATGGTTTCGGTCTGATCATCCTCTCGTTCAAAGCTGGCACCAACATTAACCTCGCCGATCAGAATGTGCGCGAGAAGGTCAACAGCGTTAAGGCAAGCCTGCCACAGGATGTGCGTGACCCAATCATCCAGCGGTTCGATCCGAACGCCGCACCAATTATGCAGGTGGCTGTGTCTGGCAAGGCGAACCAGACGCCCCTCCAATTGCGTACAACCCTAGAGAATGACATTGTACCGCTGCTCCAGCGAGCCGGTGGCGTCGGTAATATCACGGTCAACGGTGGCCAGGTGCGCCAGATCAATGTGCTGATGGATCTGAGCAAGCTCCAGTCCTACGGCATTCTGCCCTCGCAGCTCACGCGCTCACTCCAGCAAGCCAACGCGACCTTGGGCCTGGGCACGATCACCCAGGGCAACCAGGAGATCGGATTGCGCGCCCCCAGTCTGCTCCAGAGTCCGGCTGACATCGCACGCATCCAGATTACCGGCACCAGCTACCGCATCGCTGATGTGGCCACGGTTGAGGATGGCGTCGCCGACAGCATCAGCTACTCGCGCCTCAATAGCGATAACGCCATCATTCTCTCCATCCTCAAGCAGTCGGGCACAAACACGGTGCAGGTGGCCGACAATGTGCGTGCCACGCTGGAGAAGACCTTCGCTGCCCGACCCGACCTGGCCTATAACATCCCGCGTGATGACTCAATCCAAGTGCGAGACTCGGTGAACAGCTCCATTCAGGAACTGGGATTCGCCGCGCTGGCCGCGTTTCTGGTGGTCTGGCTCTTCTTTGGCAACCTGCGCAGCACGATCATTACCATGATCGGCCTGCCAGTGATCCTGATCGGCAGCTTCATCTTCATGCCGCTCTTCGGGCTGACGATTAACCTGATCAGCCTGTTGGCACTCTCGCTCTGTGTCGGTCTGGTGATCGACGACGCGATTGTGGTGCGTGAAAATATCTTTCGCCACCTTGAGCGCGGCGACAGCGCCCGCGTCGCCTCGTCCAAAGGCACATGGGAAGTGGGCCTCTCGGTGCTGGCGATGACCCTGACGATTGTCGCGGTGTTCGTCCCCGTGACCTTTGCCTCAGGCACCGCCGGGATTGTCTTCAAGTCGTTCGGCCTGATCGTAGCCATCGCCATCCTGCTGTCGCTGGTTGAGGCATTCACCTTTGCGCCGATGATGTCGGCCAACCTCTTCCCGAATATCAGGGCGAAGGCGAAAAAACACCCCAAAGAACACCACGATGTCATCCCCAATCTGAAATTCACGGTTGACGCCGATCTGAACGAGCGCGACGCTGGCCTCGTCGAAGAGGCCCACGAGGATCCGGGTACGATGGGGCAGGTCTACGGTCGGCTGCTGGCGTGGACGCTCGCCTCGCTACGCAACCGCTTGATTATGGTGGGGATCGCCATCGGCGTACTGGTGATGAGTGGCTGGGTGGCCAGTGGACTGAAGTTCTCGTTCTTCCCTACGCAGGACAACCACCAGTTTATTATGGGCTTCGAGCTTCCCCCCGGCACGGCCCTGGGCGAAACCGACCGTCTGGCCCGCAAGGCCGAGGATGTACTGCGCGCCGACCCAGCCCTCCAGACGATGATCTCCACCGTGGGCTTCAACGGTGCCCCCGAGCGAGCCGAGTTCTCGATCAAGATCGACACCCACATACCGTCGCTGACGGTGCAGGAGCGTCTGCGCGCTCAGCTCCAGTTCGTCCCGCGCCTGTCGTTCGCCGTGCCGAGCTTCTCGGGCGGCAGCACCGGCGTAGCCGGACGGCAGCTCCAGGTCAGCCTCCAGAGTACCCGGCCCCTGGCCGAGATGGCTCCGGTTGTGAACGCGGTACGTGGCTCGCTGGGCGAGGTCAAGGGTCTGGTTGACATTGACACCAATTACTCCACTGGAAAGCCCGAGTTACGCTTCAACGCCGACCCCGGCCGTATCGGCGATCTGGGTATCACCAACGACGATATTTCCACCTCGGTGCGCGCCCTGATCAACGGCAGCCGGGCCACCGTGCTGCGCGAGAACGGCGTGGACACCGACGTGGTGGTGCGTCTGCGCGCCAACGACCGCAGCAGCCTCACGTCGCTCAGCGCGATCACCATCCCGACGCGCTCGGGCGTGGTGCCGCTCAGTTCCCTGGGCAGCGTAGCCATGGACACGAGCCCGACCACCATCCGTCGCTACGACCGCCTGAACCAACTGTTGGTCGGCGCGAACCTAGAGGGCCGTAACCTCACCGATATTTCGAACGAACTGAAGCCGAAGATCAATGCCCTGGGCATCCCCGGCGATATTGTGGTGACCTACCAGGGCACCCTCCAGCAGACCAGCGAAGGCTTTGGCTCGCTGATCCTGGCCATGGGCCTTTCGGTACTGTTCGTCTATATGGTGCTGGCCTCGCAGTTCGGCTCTTTCACCCAGCCCCTGGTGATCATGATGGCGATGCCCTTCAGCTTCATCGGAGCCTTCCTGGCCCTGCGCATTGTCGGCATCGATCTGGACATCACCGGCATGATCGGCCTGATCATGCTCCTGGGCGTGGTGGTGAAGAACTCTATTTTGCTGGTGGACTTCACTAATCGCCTGCGCCGAGTAGGTGTGGAGAAACACCAGGCATTGCGGCTGGCCGGTGCCATCCGCCTGCGGCCCATCCTGATGACCTCGGCGGCCCTGATTGCCGGCGCTATCCCCACCGCCCTCGGAATCCACCTCTTTGGCAGCGGCTCAGGCAGTGAGTTCCGTCGCGGCCTGGCCTGGGTGATCGTTGGTGGCGTCACCACTTCGACTCTGCTCACCCTGCTTGTCGTACCAACGGTGTACAGCCTGCTTGACTCGGCGGTGACCCGCTTTATGGGCCTGTTCCGCCGGGGCGGCCGCAATGAATCGCCGTCGGCCCAGCCTGCCGCTGCGGTCGCCCAATCGGTCGAGACAATGGGGAAGACATTGTTAGCTCTCACCCCCCAGCCCCCGCTCCCGGAACGAGAGAGAGGGAACCGGAAGCATTCTGGTGCGAAAAACCCCGCTCCCCGTGAGGGAGAGGGGTAGGGGTGAGGGCGAATAGACGACCTTAACGCGACATCATTCATACAATCATCGTTTCAGTACCGAGGGGATAGCATGCACAAGAAGATTCTCGCCCTAGCCCTGATGACCGCCGCTCTGAGCGCCTGCACGGCGACATCGGCAACTCCTACCGCCGCGCCCGCTGCGGCCGTGCCGACCATGGCGCTGTCTGCTGCGGGCAGCACAGACAATGCCACCGTCGCCACCGTCGCGCCGGTTGCTGGTGCGCCTTCAATCAACCTGGGAGTAACAGCCTCGGGTGAGGTGACTGCCCGCCACACTGCGGATCTGGGCTTCCGTGTATCTGGCACGGTGTCCGAGGTGCTGGTGGAAGAGGGCGCAGTCGTCACCGAAGGCCAGGAACTGGCCCGCCTCGATACGCACGAACTGGATCTCCAGGTGGCCCAGGCTGAGGCTCAGGTCGCGTCGGCCAAGGCTAACTACCAGCGCACCATTGATGGGGCCACCCCCGAACAGATCGCCGCCGCGAAGGCCCAGGTCGCCCAGGCCGCCGCCGGACTACGCCAGACCAAGGGTGCCGTGACCGACCAGGACATCGCTGCTGCCGAGTCGGTGCTTCAGCAGACCCTCGCACGTCAGGCCGACGTTGTCGGTGGGCCAAAGGCGACCGACCTCCAGCAAGCGCAGGCGGCCGTGCAGCAGGCCCGGTCGAACCTCGAACTACAGCGTACCAACCTCGCAGCGGCAAAGGAGCGCGCCCGCCTCCAGATGGACTCCGCCGCCAACGCCCTGCGCAACGTCCAGGACGCCTACTCGCGGGTCTACTGGACGAACCGCGAGCGTGAGCGACTGCCCGGCAACCTGCCGCAGACCATGAAGGATCAGGAGACTCAGGCCCAGCGCGCCGTGGACGACGCCGGAACTGCGCTACAGAATGCGCAACTCGCCTACGCCCAGGCCAAGCAGAACGAAGTGGATGGAATCCAGGCGGCTGAGGCCCAGATGAGCGGGGCACAGGCGAGCCTCCAGAAACTGATCGACGGGGCCACCGCCGACCTGCGCGCCGCCGCCGACGCCGCTGTGTCCCAGGCCCGTGCGACCCTGGAAAAGTTGAAGGGCGACCAGCGCGCTGGCCAGATCGCCGCATCACAGGCTGGTCTCGCCGCCGCCCAGGCCAACCTCGGCCAGATCACCTCTGGCCCCACCGAGGCCACCGTCGCCGGTGCCCTGGCCCAAGTGCAGGTCGCCGAAGCCGCCCGTGACTCGGCCAAGCTCAATCGCGAGAAGTCGTCGATCCGGGCACCCTTCGCTGGTATCGTCTCCGCTGTCAAGATCGATCCGGGCGACATCTCAAACGGCTCGGGCCAGATGATCATCCAGGTGGTTGATGTCAGCGAACTGCGGATCGAGGTCAACATTAGCGATACCGACGTAGCGAAGGTGCGCGAGGGCCAGGTGGCCCAGGTGCAGGTAGACGCCATCCCCGGCCAAACGTTCCAGGGAAAGGTGAGCTATGTCGCCCCAACCGCCATCGTGTCGGGGACGGTGCGTACCTACACCGTGCGGGTTGTCCTTGATACGCAGGGCAGCCTGCGCGCCGGGATGAGCGCCCGCGTCAGCATCCAGCTCTGAGTCCTCTTCGGATTGGGATCGGTGCGGAGAGGGCGTGTCCCGCTCCGCTACCCCTTCCCGCTGGCAGAAAGGCATTTCAATGACGAGTAGCCTTCGCGAGCGCCGACGTCAGATGCTCCGTGACGAGATTCTTGCGGCATCGCAAACCCTCATCGCCGAGCGCGGCTACGCCGCGATGTCAATGGATGATCTGGCGTCCCGCGTTGGCGTCTCAAAGCCCACCCTCTACAGTCAGTTCTCCACCAAAGAGGATCTGGTGGTGGCGATGGCGTCTCAGGTGGTGGAGCGCCTGTTCTCGGTACTCGATGATGATAGCGAGACGACTCGCTCGGCCCTCGACTGCCTGACCGACCTGCTGCGCACGGGCATCCAGGTGCAACTTGACCAGCGCTTTACTGCCATGCAACTCTGGATGCCCGAGATCGTGCATATGCTCAAAGGGCATCCGAAGCACCAAGAGCAGACGTGCAAGATCGAAGCGGTGGTCGTAGAACTGGTGCGACGGGCGATCAGCGACGGCGAGATTGATCCACAATTTGATCCACCTAGCGTGATGCGAATCTTTCACGCTCTGTTGATGTCGCCCAACATTGGTCGGCTGAGCGCCACCGGAATCCCTAACTCTGAGTCTATGCCCAATACCGTCGCTGCGTTCTTCCGGCGCGGCCTGGAACCTCAGTAGGGATTGCGGATTGTGGATTGCATTATGTCACGCTGAGCGAAGCGAAGCGTCCCGGCGGTGAAGATTGTAGATTGCGGATTGCCGATTGCAGACCGGTTCAAATCTGCAATCTACAATCCACAATCTGCAATTCAAAGCAGGCTCGCCAGGGCCATCGCGCCAAAGCCGAGGATGATCAACCCGGCCCCACGGTTGACCCAACGCAGCACATCGGGTGTTACCCGGCTGCGCAGTAGGCTAACCCCGCCGCTCAGCAGCACCCACCAGAGGGCTGATCCGCTGAACACCCCCGTAACGAGCAGCAGCGCGTCGCCGTAGCCGCTCACCCCGTTCGCCGCGCCCATACCGGCGAAGACCCCCGCGAAGGAGATGATCGTCGCCGGGTTGGTGATTGTCAGGGCAAAAGTGGATGCGTAGGCACCCAGCAACCCACGCGACCCCGCCGCCGCCGGGCGGTCGGTTGGGGTCTCAGAGAACGTGCGCGCCCCCAGGTAGCACAGGAAGATTCCGCCCAGCAGGCGCGTCCATAGACTCACCCCTGTCAACAGATCTGCCACCGCCGTGAGCCCCAGGGCCGCCATCGTCCCATAGATCATGTCCGCCGTCGCCGCGCCCATCCCCGACATAAATCCCGTCATCCGCCCGTCAGCCAAGGTACGCCGAATGCACAATACCCCAATCGGCCCCACCGGCGCCGCAATCGCAAACCCAACTAACATTCCCCGCAGTAAAAAGCCTGTGTCCATTGCCTCTTCATTCCATCAGCCATAGAGGTAGAGGCAACGCATCGCCACCTCACGATTGTGCTGCGTCTAGCGTCAGGGCTAATGCAAAGTCGTGTGATCGCCGGGCAACCCTCACCCCCCAGCCCCCTCTCTCTGAGCGGGAGAGGGAGAGTATTCCTCGCAAGGAAGCGCTCTACCCCCCTCTCCCCGTGAGGGAGAGGGGCTGGGGGTGTGACTTTGCAACAGCCCCGCGTCTAGCGTATCAGGTGGCGATGCGTCGCCCCTATGGGTGCTATACTAAGGCCGATACCTTTCACATAAGCCGATTTATGCCGACCGTGCCCCTCACCCCCTGCCCCTCTCCCTCACGGGGAGAGGGGAGATTCCGCACCAGGACGCATCCGACTCCCCCTCTCCCGCTCAGGGAGAGGGGGCTGGGGTAGTGAGGGCGGAGCGGCGGCAGATTCCTTATTTGAAAGGTATTGATACTAGGGCCGATCCCCGGTTTCTTTAACGACGCCGAGCGGCACGAGTCACGGCAAAATTGTGCATGGTGCATGTCTAACGCGAGGTATTGAATGGCCGAGCTTACCAAGATCGCCCTCTTCACCAACGAGTATCCGCCGAACGTCTACGGCGGTGCCGGTGTCCATGTTGAGTACCTGAGCAAAGCCCTGGCGAAGATGATGGATGTGGAGGTGCGCTGCTTCGGCGCACAACAGTCAGCCAGTGATCACATCGTCGTGCGCGGCTACCCGCTGTGGGACGAAGTGAAGCAGAATACCGACCCGCGCTTCGGCGGTGCCCTCGACGCCTTCGCCCGCTCGCTGCTGATGGCCAAGGACACCCTCGACGCGCAGATCGTCCACTGCCACACATGGTACACCGATATGGGTGGTCTGCTGGCTGGCAAGCTCTGGGGCATACCCTATGTCCTCACCATCCATTCGCTTGAACCCCTGCGCCCCTGGAAGGTCGAGCAACTGGGCAATGGCTACCACCTCAGTTCGTGGATGGAACGCACCGCGATGGAACAGGCCAACGCGATCATCGCCGTCTCAAACGAGACCCGCGAGGACGTGCTGCGCCTGTTCAATGTGGCCCCGGAAAAAGTGCATGTGATCCATAACGGAATCGACCTGGCCGAGTATCGCCAGTCTGAGTCGACCGAGGCTCTTAGCCGCTACGGGGTCGATCCAAACCGACCCTATGTACTCTTTGTGGGCCGGATCACCCGCCAAAAGGGCATCATCCACCTCGTACACGCCATCCCGCAGATCGACCCGTCGCTCCAGGTGGTACTCTGCGCCGGTGCGCCGGACACGCCCGAGATCGCCCACGAGATGCAGGAGGGTGTCGCCGCCATAAGCGCGAATCGCCCCGGCGTGATCTGGATTCAGGAGATGCTGGCCCGCCCCGATGTGATCCAGTTCTACTCGCACGCCGCCGTCTTCTGCTGTCCCAGCGTCTACGAACCCTTCGGGATCATTAACCTGGAGGCGATGGCCTGTGAGACGGCGGTGGTCGCCTCAGCGGTGGGCGGAATTAAGGAAGTGGTGGTGCCAGAGGAGACCGGCGTGCTGGTCAACCTGCAACTCAAGGATGGTAGCATCGACCCGACCGACCCGGCGGCTTTCTCGGCTGACCTCGCCGCCGCAATCAACCGGGTGGCCCTCAACCCCGAGCTACGCACCCGCTTTGGTGTCGCCGGTCGCCGTCGCGTTGAGGATCACTTTAGCTGGGACGCCATCGCCCAGCGCACCGCCGAACTCTATCGCTCGCTGATCACGGACTGACGTGGTGACGCGGTGATGCGGTGATGCGGTGACGCGGTGACGCGGTGATGCGGTGACGCGGTGATGCGGTGACACGGTGACGCGGTGATGC
>Ga0194060_10003522_pt1 | contig 11048 bp, 11 predicted proteins | sample SepL225m_MetaG_FD_163427 | JGI IMG/M metagenome (GOLD analysis project Ga0194060, IMG submission 163427) | Anoxic zone freshwater microbial communities from boreal shield lake in IISD Experimental Lakes Area, Ontario, Canada - Sep2016-L222-5m | ecosystem: Environmental > Aquatic > Freshwater >... | reverse complement strand
GTGATGGCCCGGTCGGACCTGTCCGTGACTCGCGCCGTCGACCGCGTCGAGTACGCCGAGACCGGCGCCCGCTACGAGTACATGGACATCGTCGCCGGTGGTCATGGCGAGGGCTTGACCCCCAACGAACTGGCCCGCATTGCCGACACGTTCGAGGTCTCATCACCCTGGGTCGATTCGGGTCGCTGACCACCCGAGAATCACGGCGCAGGCCGTGGGAGACTGTCCCGTCCGGATCGGCCGCGTGGTCGTCGGCAGCAGGCTCCGTAGCTCAGGGGATAGAGCAGAGGTTTCCTAAACCTTGTGTCGCAGGTTCGAATCCTGCCGGGGCCACAAGAGCCGTAGCCCGATAGTCGTTGCGGCGCAACGCCCTTCGAGGGTTCTCGTTCTCGCCTCTGGCGCGTCGGGCGGTCCCTTGTTCCGTCCAAACTGAACCTCTGCTCCATCGTTTCCGAGTGCATCGGGCTCGGGTAGGGCACGGCGGAAACCCCGAATTGAGCAGAGGTTCAGGGAACCTTGTCAGGATGAACTGGCGCCCAAATGAGGGCCGCGACGCCGTGGTCTCGTCCCTCGTGCGTCAGATGATGTCAACAATCTCGGAATGGAATGACTTGAGGTGGACCTGTGACCACTTCCCTAGCTCTTCGAGTACCGGCCGTAGCGCTAGACCCCTGGGGGTGAGTCGGTAGGCGTTGTTGCGGGCTGCTGCGTCGGGGTTGACGCGCTCGATGATCCCGACCGAGGTGAGGAGTCGGAGTCTGGCCGTGAGGATGTTGGTCGAGACATGTTCCGGCGACTCGAGGAACTCGGAGAAGGTGCGGGTGCCGTGGGAGATCAGGTCTCGGACGATGAGCAAGGACCACTTGTCCCCGAGGACGTCCAACCCCGAACTGATCGGGCAGACGGAACGCCAGTCAAGGGTATCGGGGTCGGGGTCCGTGCTCATCTCACCTCTAGTCTGAGAGCGTCGCGGCCATCTCCTTGAACGAGGCTTCCATCGGCGTGGGCTGCCAGTCAAGGACGTCGGATGTCGCACTGGTGTCGAAGGCTATCCGCTTGCCGAGTAGGGGCAACGTTCCTTTGGCCTGGCGGTCGAAGAGACTCATAAGTCTCACGGCTACGTTCGGCGCCTTCCGGGACGGGACCTTCGTGTAGCCGGCTTGCCTGAGGAGCCCGGCGATGGTCGCCATCTCGATGGGCTCGGAAGTCGACGCGATGAACCGTTGTCCCGGGGCGCGCGGCGCGGTCAACGCCATCACGTGGAGCCGGGCAACATCGCGCACGTCGACCATGCCCATGGCAACGTCGGGGATCATCGGCATCTTCCCGCCGATCATGTCCGAGATCATCGCCACGCTCTGACCGTCGGCTTTGGCGCCCAGCGACGGGCCGAACACGCCACCGGGGTTGATCACCGTGAGCTCCATCTGGCTTTCACGGTTGATGTCCCAGGCGGCGCGTTCGGCCAGCGTCTTGCTCTTCGCATAGGCGCCGATGTTGGTGGTGGTGTCCGACCACGAGTCCGGTCCGTAGCGACCGCTGTCCTTGCCGGCCGCCACGGCCACGATCGAGGATGTGAGCACCAGACGGCTGACCCCGGCTCGCTGCGCGGCTCGGACCACGCGCGTGGTGCCCTCCACCGCCGGGGCGATCAGTTCGTTCTCGTCCTTCGGCTCGGCCAGGACGAACGGCGACGCCACATGGATGACGTAGGTGCATCCCTGCATTGCCTCGTCCCATCCACGGTCGGACAAGAGATCGGCCTCAGCGAAGGTGAGCAGATCCGCTGGAGCCACTGCCGCGATGGCCGCCATCGTGGGGTCGGTCTTCGACGCCGAACGCACTGTCCCGACGACCTCGTATCCGTGACGGAGCAGCTCGGCGCCGACGTGCTGCCCGATGTACCCGCTGATGCCCGTCACCAGAACGCGTGCGGTCATGTCTTGTGTCTCCTTGCGATAGGAAGCCGATGTGGTGTGAACGAAACATCAGGTCTCTTCTGGCGTGCTCGTCGGCGAGGCAGTGAGCCGGTCAGTTCACCGGCGCCGTGACGGGGAAGCCTTCGATGAAGACCAGGCTGTTGGAGTCGGTCAGCTCGTTGAGCCGCAACTGCTTGAAGGGTTCGTAGTCCGCGGAGTCGTACCAGGCCAGCGCGGCTTCCATGCTCGGGAAACGGAGAACGGCAGCCCAGTTGCCATCAAAGTCGCCTTCCCGGGTCGTAGGGGTGGTGGTCCCCGCAACCATCTGCACGCCAGACTTCTCCAGGATCGGGAACACATACTGGGAATAGCGCTCGTTGAACTCCGCGGGATTCTTGATCTTGATCTGGACCATGGCGTAAGCCGGTGCGGTCTCGTCCGTCATATCAGTGACTCCTCGTTAGATCGTCGCAGTCGGTTGACTTGCGTTTCGCAATCTAACGAAGTCACTTGCACTATGCAAGTCAAGGCCAGCCACGAGGACAGTCGAGCGCTTGCGCAAATGGCACGAAATCGTTTCCCTCACCAAACATGCGCATTGGGCACGACGCCAGATCTGGCCCTTCGAAACCGCCAAGAATCGTTGGTACCAAACACTTCTTGCTGCGACGATACTCGGATTCCTGAACCTTGTGTCGCCAGTTCGATTCTGGCCGGGGCCACTCACCAATGAAGACCCAACCAGGATCGCGATACAGCCCCTGCCTCTCGCTGGACGTTCCAAGCATTCACACATGGTCTCTTTCGCGGACGCCTTGCCGACGGGCGATCGGCAGTGCATCAACGTCCGAACGGGCCTGCTCGACCTCGCTGTCCTTTCGGTCTTCGGGCCGGAGATTTCTTCGCCCGCACCTCGGAAGCCGTCGCGGCCGGTCAGGTGTGACCCGCTCAGACGCCGTCGACTACCTCCGCGTCATCCAGCGGGAACCCCCAAAGGTCGATCACTGACGACCAGCAGCCTCCATTCGCCGTCCAGTACTTTGCGTGCTGCCGCAGTCCGGCCATCCGAAAGACGCCCCAGAACGTCAGCCTTTCCGCGGGCAAGTAGCGGATCGTCTGCGTCACCGGCCAGTTGAGCGCCGTCACGACGTCGGACCCGACGCTGTCATCGTCCTTCCTCTTGAAGTTGGAACCGAATACGTCCGAGGCGATGAATACGTTGCGCCACATGAGATCCGGACGCCGTGGCGCGCGGTCCTCGAAGTACCTGGGCCGGTACTGCCGGATGAAGTCGTATGGGCACCCGACAGTGACGAGCGAGCTGATCGCATTCGACACGCGTTGGGTGCCGGAGAGGCTGGTACCGATCGGCGGCGCCAGGTCGTCGAGAACCACGATGCTGCCGAAACTGTAGGCGAGCACGTGGATGTGCCCGGCGTACAGGCCCTGATCGAGGACGGCATCGATCGCGTAGTCCAGCCGATCTGTGATCTCCTTGGCCTCCGCGGGCTCACTCAGGTAGCGCAGCAACTGCCGAATGCGCTGCGCACCGAGCAGGATCCGTCGTCGCAGAGCAAGGTAGACGGACGTCGCCGCCGCCCCTCCGACCAGAACCGCACCGGGTGCCGGATCGAGCATGGCGGGGATGTTCACCGACCACCGCGTGCCGCTCAAGATCAGCGCTGCGGCCGATGCGGCGATCCAGATGAACGCAAGCAGTAGCACGAGCATCAGCACGGTGCCGTACAGCAAGTTGGCCTTGGCCTTGCCGCTCTTGACAGTGCGCCCGGGCAGCAGGGCGCGCAGGCCCACTGCGAGGCCATAGCCCGTGTACCAGAAGGTCCGCAGGAAGCCCGGTGGCACCGCCTCGGTTCGCGTGCCGTCGTTAGCGTCGAGCACGGCCAACGCGTCGTAGTAGTCCAGCTCGACGATGTCGAGGACGCGCACGCCGTCGACACTGATGGTGCGGACCGCTCGGAGCCCAGCCGGCGCGGGCGGAGTGTCGGAGGTGGCCGTCACCCGCCCCCGGCTCAGGTTCGCCGTGCAGGCGATCGACTCCGCGACGACAGCGGCGGAGTTGAACGCATCCCGACCGAGCCCCGGAACGAAGATGAGCAAACCCGGCGCTCGGCGAACCTGGGTGGCAGCACGCTCGGCCATGGGCCCCACCCCGTTCGCGAAATCTGTTCCTATTTGCCCTGAATGGGTAGAATAGCGAGCCTCGCCGCGACGGAGGAGGGGCGATGCGAGTCCTTCGAGCAAATGCCGACGCGGGCCGGTACCTGATTGCTCCCGCCCTCCTTCTTGCATTGGTCCTCATCGGCGCGACGATGGCGGGGAGCGCGACCGCTACTGCTGCGCCGGATCGGCGGCAGCCACCTCGACCCCTCGTGCACCGCGGCCCGGCGTCCCCCACCAGCCCGCAGATCGACGCGTACTACTCGCTACTTTCTCGTGGCGAGTGCGCGACCCTGGCTGAACAGACCCCACCGAACCAAGGTGCCACCGCTGCGCTGTACCACGCAGCTGCCCAACTGTGCCTGACCGATCAGGTGCCTGGCACCGTCGTCGACTGGACTGCACTCACTGCTGCGTTGGCCGGGAGCCGGGACATCGTCGACTGCCTGTCGAGGGACGTGCGCGTTGCGTTGCGGCACGCCCTCGACATTCATGCCGCGAAGCCGGGCCAGACCGACCGGTTCGGACAAGCCAGCAACGCCACCGCATGCATCCCGGTCCCCACTCAAGTGGTGCTCGTGCAGGACCCATCGGGCAGCGCCTCCGTAGTCGTCTTCGGCCAGAGACTGTTCGAGGTCACCGGGGTGCAGATCAACCACACATGGTTCGCGGCCACGAGTCGCAACGCGCAAGAGGGCACGGAGTGTGCGCGCGCGGATGTCGTCGGCGCACCCGCCCTCGCCGACGACTCAGCCATCACGCTGCGCGTCCGGGGCAACGGATACAAGACACCGACTCAGGAATGGCTGGTCGGACCCGCTGTTCCCACGAGTCAGGTGGACCAGAGCAACGGGGCACCCGGGCTCGATACCGCCACGTGCACAGTCACCCAAGGGTGACCGCCGGTGAGCGACACGACATCCGGTCCGGAGTCGAACGACGTAAGTGAGCTAGAGGCGCCAGCGTCCAACCAAGAACCGGCTGCATTCAGCGCCATCAAGACCGCGCTCGCGTTCCTGCCGCCGATCACCCTGATCACAGGACTGCTCTTCTACTTCGGGTGGGCTCGCGTGCAGGAGCAGTCGCTCCAGATGTATCAACGTGACTTCCTCTTCAGCTACTCGACGACCGACTACGTGCTGCGCAGTGTCGACAGCCTGTTCTTCCCGCTGCTCGTCCTCTCCGCGTTCTCGATCGCCTTCCTGGCCCTGCACCGATGGCTCAAACGACTCATCGCCAGTGGCAACAGCGGTTGGGCTGCACCCGCCGGCCGGGTCGTGTCGCTGGTAGGCATCGTCCTGCTGGTGTTCGCGCTGCTCTACCAATTCGGCAAGGTCACCGGACCGCCGGACGGATTCGCGCTGTTCCCCGATGTAGCGGCGCCCGCAGCGCTGGCCGCGGGCAGCATCCTCGTCGCCTACGGCGCGTGGCTGCACCTGCAGGCCAGACCCTCGCGTCCGGACCGATCCCCGCACTGGCACCGGACGGCAGCGGCCGGAGCGCTGAGCGCGATCGTGGCCCTCGCACTGTTCTGGGGAGTGGGCAACTACGCGATCCTGCGAGGGGACGCCTTCGCCCAGCAGATCGACCTGGACTACCTCGGCTATCCCGCCGTGACCGTCTATGCGACCAAGGATCTCGGCCTAGGGAACGCTCGACTGACGACCGAGACCGGGTCGACGGCTGCCTTCCCATATCGCTTCACCTGCTTGCGCCTGCTCGATCGAGTCGAGGACACCTGGTACCTCATTCCCGAGGATTGGCACTTCTCGAACAAGTTGATACTGCTGCAGGCGTCGTCGGATGTCCGCTTCGAGACCGAGTACCGGCCCGCCGACTACACCTGCCCGGGGCTGGCGCCTCTGGGACCCGACGTTTCTGGGTCAGCGGCTGTCTGACGACGTTCGCCAGGGCGCGAGCGCGTTGCCGCAATGGGCCTTCGGCCAGGCTGGATGTTCCTACCATGTTCGCGTGACATCGTTTGCCGACGACCTGCTGAGATCGAACGACAGCGCATCAACGTCCGCGCTGGCCTCCTCGGCCTGGTCGTCCTGTCGGACTTCGGGGTCGCGATCGCCGAGGCCCTGTTACGCAAGGAGCTCTGACGCCTGATGTTCACTGCGCTGCGGTCCATGCTCCGAGATCCTCAAGGAAGGCTGATCCTGCTGTGGGCGTTCGGCCAGATCATCCTCGGGACGATCGTCTTCAGGTGGCTGGAAGGCTGGTCGATCATCGACTCCGTGTACTTCTCGGTCGTCACGCTGGCAACGGTCGGATTCGGCGACCTCCACCCGACGGGCGACGTAACGAAGATCTTCACGATCGTCTACATCCTGTTCGGCCTCGGCGTCATCGCGGCATTCATTTCCGAGATAACCAAGCACCGGGCAGCCGTTATTGCCCAGATCACGACCCACGAGCATCCGCCCAACCCGGACGTTCCGAGCCACTGAGGTGGCGCTGTATCGACATAGGCGAATATTGCTGAAGGCACGTGATCTGTACGACAACACACCCGGAGGTGTTTGGATAGCCGGATGACCGACACCGCGAACACCCCCGTCCTGGCCAGCGGCACCTTCACTCTCGGCGCTGGAGGAACCGATCCGCTGATCGTCCGCCGGCTCGGCTTCGGCACGATGCGGATCACCGGTGCAGGGATCTGGGGCGACCCACCGGACCGAGACACCGCGATCGCCGTGCTGCGGCGCGCAGTCGAGCTCGGCGTCGACTTCATCGATACCGCTGACTCCTACGGCCCGTTCGTGAGCGAGGACCTCATCCACGAGGCCCTCCACCCCTACGGTCACGTGATCATCGCGACCAAGGGCGGCTTCACCCGGCAAGGGCCGGATCGCTGGCAGATCGTCGGACGTCCGGAGTACCTGCGCCAGTGCGTGCAAATGTCCCTTCGCCGCCTGGCCGTCGACCGCATCGACGTGTGGCAGCTTCACCGGATCGATCCGAAGGTGCCCGCTGACGAGCAGTTCGGTGTCATCAAGGAGATGCAAGACGAGGGCCTCATTCGACATGTGGGCCTGTCGGAGGTGTCTGTCGATGACACGGCCGCCGCTCGCAAGGTCTTCGACGTCGTGACCGTGCAGAACCTCTACAACATCGGCAACCGCCAGAGCGAGGCACTACTCGACTACTGCGAGGCCGAGCAGATCGGGTTCATCCCATGGTTCCCGCTGGGCGCTCGCGCGCTGGTCGCCGAGGGCGGTCCGCTCGGGGCCGTCGCCTCCCGACTTGGTGCCACGCCCAGCCAGGTCGCAGTCGCTTGGCTCCTGCAGCGCTCACCGGTCATGCTCCCGATCCCGGGCACGGGCTCGGTCGGTCACGTTGAGGAGAACTGCAACGCCGCAACGGTGACTTTGGATCAGGCGGCGCTGGACGAACTCGCTGCGCTGACGTTCGCGTGATCCTTCGCCGCACTGGGCCCGACGCGTTCCTGCGCGCGGGCGGACGAGGCTCTGCGACGAAGACACTCGCCGTCTGCGCCGGCGACAGCATCACGCACGGCACGGCGAGCGCCAACTACGTCGACCTGCTGAAGGCACGCTGGAATCCGCAAGGCCTTGCGTTCGTGAACGCCGGCGTCAACGGCAACCTTGCGTGGAATGTGCTGCAGCGACTGGACTCGATAATCGCCTGCCGTCCCGACGTCGTCACGATCCTGGTCGGGACCAACGACGTCAACGCGACCTTCGACGACACGTGGGCCGAGAACTATCGCAAGGAGCAGAAGCTCCCACACCGCCCTGACCGGGACTGGTACCGCGTCAACGTCGCCGCGATTCTCGACCGGCTCACTGCCGAGACCTCCGCTCGAGTCCTCGTGCTGGAGATCCCGCCGCTTGGCGAGGACCTGTCGAGCGAGATGAACCAGCGCGTCAACGCCTACAACGCGACGCTCAGGGAACTGTGCACCGAACGCGCCGTGCCGCTGCTGCCCCTGCACGAGCGACTCGTCGCACTGCTGCCAGTGGGTGCCGTTGCCCCGCCCTACACCGGCGACCGCAACTTCATGATGCGATCGATCCTGGGGCACATCGTTCTTCGCCGCAGCTGGGACGAAGTGTCGCGTCGCAACGGACTGACCCTGCTGACCGACCACGTCCACCTGAACAACCAGGCGGCCGCCGTCGTCGCGGACCTCATCAGCGAGGCCCTGACCACCTGACGCGCGCCCGTCGGCTCAGCTAGCGCGGAGTGATCCAGACCTTGCGCAGCGGCTCGTCGATGATCCAGGTGGTGGCCGTGCCGGCGGCGAGGACGCCGACCGTTCCCACCGTCAAGCGCAGTTCCGTCCCGTCGTCGAGCACGACGCGACCCGCCCCGGACAGAACGACGAACACCTCGTCCGCCTCTACATCGGTGGAGACGCCGCGCGGGTGCTCCCACACGCCGACGTCGACGAATGACGTTTCCGCAAGGACCGCAACCCCGGTGTTGAGGACGCCTTCGGGGCATTTCGCCTCGGGCAGGTCGGTCCACTCGAGATCGGCAGCAAGGGCTTCGAATACACGGTTCATGCCCGCATCCTGCACCAATACACTGCTGCGAACGTCAGGGAGGGAAGCGATGACAACGGCAAAGCAGATCCTGCTGCGCAAGCCCAGCATGGCCGGCCTCACCGCGGCCGCGGGCGGCTACATGGCTGCGCTCACTCCGTCCCTGCTCCCCCACAAGCTGATGTTCCTGCTGCTGCTGACGGCACTGGGCACGTTGACCGGCTATGCGATCGGAACCACGGTGGCCTGGGCCGCCGCGAAGATGAAGTGGCGGCCGCGCTCTCGTGTGGTCCGCGCGATCCGGTACGTCATACCGGCTCTCGCCTGGCTGGTGGCACTGGCGTTCACACCGCTGGCCGTCACATGGCAGGCCGAGCAGCAGTCCGCGCTCGACATGCCCGCACCGTTGCCCTCCACCGTCACGCTGATCGTGATGACCGCGATCATCGCGGTCCTCCTGCTGTTCATCGGTCGCCTGCTGCGGATCGCGACCAACGGCATCGCCGCGCTGATCGGCCGGATCGGGCCGCTCAAGCGCTGGCGCGCCGCGGGCGTCGCGAAGGGCACAACTCGGCCGACCCTGATCCTTCGCGCAGCGACGGCCGTTGTGCTGATCGCACTCGCCGCCCTCGGCATCCGCACCGGACTGTCGCTGCTCATCTCGTCGTACGACTCCGTCAATGCCGACGCGTCCGGGCAGAGCCCGACCAACCTCGGAGTCAACAGCGGCAGTGCGCAGAGCCTCGCGCCGTGGGACACGCTCGGTCGCGAAGGACGCTTCTACGTCAGCAACACCATGACTCCCGCCAAGATCCAGGCAATCACCGGGACGCCCGCGAAGACACCGGTTCGCGTGTACGTGGGTATGCAGCAAGGCGATACCCCTGAAGCGCGCACGCAGTTGGCTCTCAAGGAGATGGACCGCGTGAAGGCGTGGGACCGCCCCTACCTGGTGATCTACGCGGTGACGGGAACGGGCTGGGTGAACCCCGACGGCATCAACAGCCTGGAGGCCGTGACGGGCGGTGACGTCACCACCGTCGCCGTCCAGTACTCGGCGGTACCGAGCTGGATCGGCTTCGTCGTCGACCAGAGCACGACGATGATCCAGAACCGCGACACGGTACGCGCCATCGTCGATGCCTGGAAGGCGAAGCCGGCCGACCACCGGCCGCAGCTGGTTCTGTTCGGCGAGTCGCTCGGCTCGTTCGGCAGCCAGGCGGCATGGGACGCCACGGCGACTCCGACGATCGTCACCGACGACATCGACAAGGTGATCTGGGTCGGACCGCCCGCGGAGTCGACGCTGTGGAAGGAGTGGCAGGCAACGCGTTCCGGCGGGCCGGCCTGGCAGCCGGTGATCGGTGACGGGCAGATCGCGCACGTGTACATCAGCCCGCAGGAGCTCACGTCGTCGCCCGGGCGACCCGGCCACACCATCACGTTCGTCGCGCATCCCAACGATCCGGTGGTCTACTGGAGCCCCGACCTGCTGCTCAACGCACCGGACTGGCTCACGCCACCGCTCGGGCCGGGCGTTGCACCGGAGATGTCGTGGTACCCGATCATCACGTTCCTGCAGGTGGGCATGGACCTCATCAGCGGCGGCGAGCCGCCCGAGGTCGGGCACAACTACGCCGCAGGCATCGGCCCTGCCGTCGCGCTGACGGTCAACCCGCCGGGCTGGACCGCTGACCTCACCAAGAAGCTGCAGGCCGCGCTGCCCGGTCTGATGTACGTGACCGGCTAGGTCAGCTCGACGATCTCGATCGTCTCGAGCGTCGGGTCGCTGCTGTACGCCACACGCTGGACGCGTCCGGCCGCCTGGATCGCCCCGACGGCCTCGGCCGTGACGAGTTCACCCGGTGCCAGCAACGGAACGCCGGGCGGATAGGGGCAGAACTGCTCCGCACTGACCTGCCCGACCGCGTCCACCAGTCGCATCCTGCGGTGCCTGCCGAAGAACGCCTCGCGCGGCGTGAGCACGACCTCCGGCAGCACGGTCCACACGTCGATCGGTGCAAAGTCGCGCGGCTCGCCGCGGTGGGCTTCCACGATAGCCGCGAGGGTGCCGGCGAAGCTGCGGATGAAGGCCGGATCGTCAGCCACCGTCACGGTGAGGACGACGGTGTCGCGGTCGGCCGACTCAGGACCGTGGCCAAGGTCCCACAGGGCCTGGCCCACCTCGAGCCCGGACGCCCCCGTCCGCGGGAGCACCAAGGTGATCTTCATGGGGTCTACCACGCACTGGGCGTTGTCGTCGTCGAGGACGATGAGACCTGGCACCTTGACCAGCCGCGCGCGGGCTTCCGCCACCGCCTGAATCGCCCGATCCAGCGCCGGCCTGCCCTCGCGCTCCATCACGTCGCGCGTCGCGTCGATCGACGCAAGCAGCGTTCCCGACGCCGACGTCGTCGAGGTGAGGTCGACGCAGCGA
>Ga0194060_10003521_pt1 | contig 11048 bp, 7 predicted proteins | sample SepL225m_MetaG_FD_163427 | JGI IMG/M metagenome (GOLD analysis project Ga0194060, IMG submission 163427) | Anoxic zone freshwater microbial communities from boreal shield lake in IISD Experimental Lakes Area, Ontario, Canada - Sep2016-L222-5m | ecosystem: Environmental > Aquatic > Freshwater >... | reverse complement strand
ACTCCGGGCCCATGAACTGCGGCTCCGCGCCTTGCTGCCGGAGTTGGTCCGCGACTGCCTTGTCGCCGAGCGCGCGCTCCATTCCCCTGGCGATCGCATCGACGACGTCGCGCGGCGTGCCTGCGGGCGCGAACAATCCGGTCCAGGTTTCCGACTCGACCGAGGCATAGCCCAGTTCGGGGAAGGTGGGCACATCGGGCAGGGCGAAATGGCGCTTTTTCGCCGTCACCGCGAGCGCGGTCAGCTTGCCGGAGCGAATCAGCGGCAGGGCGACCGGAACGGTGCTGAACATCATGTTGATCTGCCCGCCGAGCAGGTCGGTGTTGGCCGGCGCCGCGCCCTTGTAGGGAACGTGCAGCAGGTCGATGCGGGCTTCGCCGCGCAGCAACTCGCCGGCCAGATGCAGCGACGTGCCGCTGCCCGCCGAGCCGTAGCTCAGCTTGCCCGGGTTGGCGCGCGCCTGCTTGATCAGGTCCTCGAGCGAACGCATGCCCGAAGCCGGCGTCACCACCAGCACGTTGGGCACCCCGGCTATGTGCGCAACCGCAATGAAATCGCGGCGCACATCGTAGGGCAGCTTCGCATAAAGCGATGGATTGACGCCGTGGGTGGCCGAAGTACCCGCGACCAGCGTATAGCCGTCGGCCTGGCTCCTGGCGACGATCTCCGCGCCGATGTTGCCGCCGGCGCCGGGCCGGTTGTCGATCAGCACCGGCTGGCCGAGCTCCTTCGACAATTGCTGCCCGCTGGTGCGCACGATGATATCGATCGCGCCGCCGGCGGCAAACGGCACCACGATGCGTATCGGCTTGACCGGGAAATTATCCGCCGCGGCGATGCCGGCACTGCCCAGAATTCCCGCCAGGATGGCGGCGATGAACAGCGTGTTCTTCATGTTGATCTCTTCAAACGAACTGGAATATTGAATTGGCGCTATCGCGCGAAGCGCAGGCACAACTGCAGCAGTTCGTCCCACACGTCGCCTCGAGCGAGGCCTTTGACCGTGCGGTCTATGCGCGCGGCGTGGCGCAGGGCCTGGCCGAGCGCCGCGGTCTTCATCCGGCGCGCGGCCTCACCCACCAGGCGCTGGCGCGCATCGCCCCAGACGCGGTTGTTGCGGTACAGCGTCTGCAGGCTTTCGCCCGCCGCCACGCCGGCCTGCACCTTGGCCACCGCGCGGATTTCCTCCGCCAGCACCCACAGGATCTTGGGCGGCGCTTCGCCTTCGCTTTTCAGGCCGTCGAGCATGCGCGCCAGGCGCGGCTTGTCGCCGGCGAGCATCGCCTCGTTCAATTTGAACGCGTCATAGCGCGCGACGTTGAGCACCGCGCTGCACACCGGATCGAAAGCAAGTTCGCCCGGCGGAAAGAGGAGGCCGAGCTTCTGTATCTCCTGGTGCGCCGCGAGCAGGTTGCCCTCGACGCTGTCGGCGAGGAATTGCAGCGTCGCCGCGTCGGCCTTCTGCTTTTGCCGCGCCAGGCGCGAGGCGATCCAGCGCGGCAGCTGCGCCCGCTCGACCTGCAGGGTGTTGATCAGCGCGCCTTTATGCGTCAGCGCCTTGAACCACGCGGTGTCCTGCGACTTCCGGTCCAGGCGCGGCAGGCTCACGATGGTGAGCACGTCGGGCACGAGATGGGCGCAGTATTCGACGATCGCCGGCCCGCCTTCGGTGCCGGGCTTGCCGCCGGGGATGCGCAGTTCGATCAGTTTTTTCGACGAGAACAGCGACAGGCTCGCACCGCTGGCCGTCAACTGCTTCCAGTCGAAACCGCGCTCGGCGGTGAGGACTTCGCGCTCCAGGAACCCTTTCGCGCGGGCCGCTGCGCGGATCGCATCGGCCGCCTCGAGCGACTGCAGCGGTTCGTCGCCGTGAATGACGTAAAGGACGGCGAGGTTGCGGGCGAGATGGCCGTCGAGCTCTTCAGCGCGGAGCTGCATTTACCGCTTCCGGTTGCAGCGCGACCGGCGTTGTCGGCGCGGAGGACAGCCGGCGCAAAATCTGCTGCACCATGTCGCTTTGCATGTCGCGGTAGAGCAGCAGCTCCTCCGATTCTTTCGCCAGCACCTGCGCGTCGTTGAAGGAGATGTCGCGCGTCAGCCGGATTTCGCTCTGCGGCAGGTAATCAAGGCCCTTGGGGTCGTGCACGCGAAAGATCAGGCGGTAACGCAGCTGGAATTCGCGCACCCGGCCGGAGGTATCCAGCGAAAGAATCGTCTTGCTGCGGTCTTCGGCGGTGACGAGCAGGACCGCCTGGGCCTGCGCCGGATCGTCGACCAGCTTGGTGCGCGTGCCGGCGATGATGTTGCGCTTTAGCTCGGTGCCCAGCTGCGAGATGGCAGGCACGGCGATGTACAGGGTTTCGAACGGCAGGCTGGCCTGGCCGCGCAGCTGAAAACCGCATGCCGCCGTGAGCGAGGTCAATACGAGGACGGCCAGAATGCGCATCTTTGCTCCGTAACTGCTGATCAAGCGCTGCAACGGGAAGGGGAAATGCCGGCGGGGCGCTTCCCGCCGGGCCCGCATCTCAAACTACCACGTTCACCAGGCGGCCGGGAACGACGACGATCTTCTTCACGGCATGGCCGGTGACGAATTTCTGCACCTGCTCGTTGGCGAGCGCCGCGGCTTCGATGACGTCTTTGCCGGCGGCCTTGGCCACGCGGATATTGCCGCGCAGCTTGCCGTTGACCTGCACCACCAATTCGATCTCGTCCTGGTCCAGCGCCGCGGGATCCGGTTCGGGCCAGGGCGCGTGCAACACGTCCTGGCCATAGCCCAGTTCGCGCCACAGTTCGTGCGTGATGTGCGGCGCGATCGGCGACAGCACGCGCAGCAGGATGGACATGCCCTCGACCACGGTGGCTGCGGCCGTCCCGCCCGCCTCGCCCGAGACGCGCTCCAGCGCGTTCAGGATTTTCATGCAGGCCGAGGCGACGGTGTTGAACTGGTGCTTGCCCAGATCGTAGTTGGCCTGCTTCAGCGTCAGGTGAATTTCGCGGCGCGCATCGCGGTGCTGCGGTGCAGATTTAGCCCAATCGGCCGGATGCGAATTCAGTTCGCCCACGCCCTTCCTGAGTTCGTCCTGGTGCTCGTGCGCGTACGCCCACAGGCGTTTCAGGAAGCGGAACGCGCCCTGCACACCGGAATCCGACCATTCGAGCGTCTGCTCGGGCGGGCTGGCGAACATCATGAAAAAACGCGCCGTGTCGGCGCCGTAGGTTTCGATCAGCGCCTGCGGATCGACGCCGTTGTTCTTCGACTTCGACATGGTGCCGATGCCGCCCGACTCGACCAGCAGGCCGTCCGCCTTGAGCACGGCGTTCGTGCGCTGGCCCTTGTCGTCCAGCTTCCACTCGATCTCGGCCGGGTTGTAGTAAGTGATGCGCCCGGCGCCGGCCTTGCGAAAGTAGATCTCGTTCAGCACCATGCCCTGGGTGAGCAGGTTCGCGAACGGCTCGTCGAAACCGACGAGCTTTTCGTCGCGCATGACCTTGGTCCAGAAGCGCGAATACAGCAGGTGCAGGATGGCGTGCTCGATGCCGCCGATGTACTGGTCCACCGGTAGCCAGTAGTTCACGCGCGCATCCACCATGTCCGGCGCGCCCGGGCAGGCATAGCGGATGTAATACCAGGACGAATCGACGAAGGTATCCATGGTGTCGGTCTCGCGCCGCGCCGGCTTGCCGCAGCGCGGACAGGCGCAATCGAGAAAGGCGCGGTGCTTTGCCAGCGGATTGCCCGAACCGTCCGGCACCAGATCTTCGGGCAGCGTCACCGGCAGGTCCTTGTCCGGCACCGGCACCGCGCCGCAGTCCTTGCAGTGGATGATGGGAATCGGCGTGCCCCAGTAGCGCTGGCGCGAGATGCCCCAGTCGCGCAGGCGCCATACCACCTGCTTGTCACCCAGGCCCTTGGCGCGCAGGTCGGCGGCAAAAGCGTCGACCGCAGCCTCGTACGCCAGCCCGTCGTACTTGCCCGAATTGATGCAGGTGCCGTAATCGGCGTATTCGGCCTTCCACGGCTCGGGCACGGTATCGCCCGAAGGATGGCGGATCACGCACAGGATGGGCAGCTTGTACTTGAGGGCGAACGCGTAGTCGCGCTCGTCGTGTCCGGGCACGCCCATCACCGCGCCTTCGCCGTAGCTCATGAGCACGTAATTGCCGACCCAGACCGGGATTTGCTCGCCCGAGATCGGGTGCGTCACGCTAAGGCCGGTGGGCATGCCCTTCTTTTCCTGCAGCGCGATGTCGGCTTCCTGCACGCCGCCGCGTTTGCATTCATCGATGAAGGCCGCAAGCTCGGGTTTCGTCTTCGCCGCGTAAGTGGCGAGCGGATGTTCGGCCGCGACGGCGCAGAAGGTCACGCCCATCAGCGTGTCGATGCGCGTGGTGAACACCTTCAACAGTTTCTGTTCGCCGTCCAGCGTGTAGGGAAAACCGAAGTTCACGCCGTGGCTCTTGCCGATCCAGTTGGCCTGCATGGTCTTCACCCGCTCGGGCCACCCGGGGAGCTTGCCGAGGTCGGCCAGCAGCTCTTCGGCAAACGCGGTGATCTTCATGTAGTACATCGGGATTTCGCGCTTTTCCACCAGCGCGCCGGTGCGCCAGCCGCGGCCGTCTATGACCTGCTCGTTCGCGAGCACGGTCTGGTCCACCGGGTCCCAGTTGACCGTGCCGGTCTTGAGGTACATCAGGCCTTTTTCCAGCATGCGCAGGAACAGCCACTGGTTCCATTTGTAGTATTCGGGCTTGCAGGTGGTGACCTCGCGCGACCAGTCGAGGGCGAAGCCCAGCGACTGGAGCTGCTTCTTCATGTAGGCGATGTTGTCGTAGGTCCACTTGGCCGGCGGCACGCTGTTGGCCATGGCCGCGTTTTCCGCGGGCAGGCCAAAGGCATCCCAGCCCATGGGCTGCAGCACGTTGTAACCGCGCATGCGGTGATAGCGCGTGAGCGCGTCGCCTATGGTGTAGTTGCGCACATGGCCCATGTGCAGCTTGCCCGATGGGTAGGGGAACATCGACAGGCAATAATATTTCGGGCGCGCGCCTTTTCCCGGCGCCTCCTCGACGGCGCGGAACGCCTCGGTCGTCTCCCAATGCTGCTGGGCGGCTTGTTCTATGGCTTTGGCCTGATACTGGGCTTGCATGGGAGATTCGATGGATGACAAACCGTGCATTATACAAGGCTGTTTCTCGAACCAGTCGAAACAACCGGGCATGCGTCCTCGATCGCTATCGCCGCCACCTGCGTCCGAATAGCGTCCGGCGCCCGGGAATCCACCGCCGCGCTCGTTCCCCCGCGCAAACATGTCGCTTGTCCGGCTCTTGAAAGTCCTGATATAATTCACGGTTTTCCGCCCCAAAAGAAGCCGGAGTATTAATGCCTACTGTACGAGTCAAGGAAAACGAACCGTTTGAAGTGGCGCTGCGCCGGTTCAAACGCACCATCGAAAAGACCGGGCTGCTGACCGAACTGCGCGCGCGCGAGTTCTACGAGAAGCCCACCGCCGAGCGCAAGCGCAAGCTCGCCGCCGCCGTCAAGCGCCACTACAAGCGCATCCGCAGCCAGCAACTCCCGCCCAAGCTGTTCTAGTCCGCTTTCCGCGATAACCTGCGGCGACGGTCGATCCCGTTCCCGCACGGGATTTTCGCGCACCCCGGCAGTCCCCATGTCGCTCAAGGCAAAAATAACCGAAGACATGAAAAACGCGATGCGCGCCAAGGATGCGCCGCGCCTGTCGGCCATCCGCCTGCTGCTCGCGGCGATGAAGCAGCGCGAAGTGGACGAGCGCATCGAACTCAGCGACGCCGACATTCTCGCCATCATCGAAAAGATGCTGAAGCAACGCCGCGACTCGGTCACACAGTACGAGGCGGGCAATCGGCAGGATCTGGCCGACGTGGAAAAGTTCGAAATCGGCGTGCTCTCAGAATACATGCCGCAGCAGCTCACGGATGCGGAAATCGCCGCGGAAGTGGCCGCCGCCGCAGCGGCGGCGGGCGCCAAGAGCATGCAGGACATGGGCAAGGTCATGGCTATCCTCAAGCCAAAACTTGCCGGCCGCGCGGACATGGCGAAGGTTTCTTCACAGGTCAAAGCCAAACTCGGCAGCTAGTTTTTCCGCGCGCGCGGCGCGCCGTACTTTCGACTTGCGTTTCGGCCGAAATGGCCTATAAAGAACAGGTGTTCCTTGGCGCGAGTGCCTGGGAAAATTTCTCCAGGCCCCCGACCATAATCAGCCGAGCGTGATTCCTGATTCCTTTAAGCGCGATTTGCTCAATCGCGTCGATATCGTCGACCTTATCCAGCGCCACCTCCAGCTGAAAAAAGCGGGGGCGAATTTCAGCGCCTGCTGTCCGTTCCACAACGAAAAGTCGCCCTCCTTCACCGTCAGCCCGAGTAAGCAGTTCTATCACTGCTTCGGCTGCGGCGCGCACGGCGACGCCATCGGCTTTCTGATGGAGTATTCGGGCCTGGGCTACATCGAGGCGATCAAGGAACTGGCCGAAGGCGCGGGCATGACCATGCCCGAGTTCGAGCCCCGCTTCGGCAAGAAGAAGGAGGAAAGCGGCCCCGACCTGTACGACATCATGCAGCGCGCCACGCAGTATTACCGCGAGCAGCTGAAGGTCTCGCCGCGGGCGGTCGAGTACCTCAAGGGGCGCGGCTTGTCGGGACAGGTCGCGGCGCGCTTCGGCATCGGCTATGCACCCGACGGCTGGCAGAACCTGCAGGCCGTGTTCCCGAAATACGACGACAAGAGCCTGAAGGAAGTCGGTCTCGTCATCGAAAACGACTCGGGCAAGCGCTACGACCGTTTCCGCGACCGCATCATGTTTCCCATCATCAACCAGCGCGGCTTCGTCATCGGCTTCGGCGGGCGCGTCATCGGAGCGGGCGAGCCGAAATATCTCAATTCGCCGGAGACGCCGCTATTCGAGAAAGGGCGCGAACTCTACGGACTGCCGCAGGCGCGCCAGGCGATACGCGACGCCGGCCGCGTGCTGGTGGTCGAAGGCTACATGGACGTGGTGGCGCTGGCGCAGCACGGCGTGGAATACGCGGTCGCGACCCTTGGCACGGCGACCACGCCCACGCATGTGCAGAAGCTGATGCGCCAGACCGACGAGATCGTGTTCAGCTTCGACGGCGACACGGCTGGCAGAAAAGCCGCTTGGCACGCCCTGGAAGTGGGCCTGCCCGCGACGCTGGATCAAAAAGCGATCCGTTTCCTGTTCCTGCCCGAAGGCGAGGACCCGGACACCTATGTGCGCGCCAAGGGCAAGGAGGCGTTCGAGGAGATGGTCGCAAACGCCGAGCCGCTTTCGGCCTACCTGCTCTCGCAGCTGCGCGCGCGCGTGGACACCAACACCATGGAGGGGCGCTCGCGCCTGGTGCACGAGGCCAAGCCGCTGCTGAAAAGCGTGGCCGCGCCGGGGCTGCAGCTGCAGCTGCTGAAGCAGATAGCGGACATCGCCGGCATGACGCAGCAGGAAGTCGAGCGCCTGTGCGAGCTGCGCCGCAGCCAGCCCGAGCAGGGAAGGTGGCAGCGGCCCGCGCCGGCCAAGGTCGAGCGCGCGTCGGTAAAGAGCTTCGAACTGCGGCTGCTCGAGTGTGTCTTAGTCAAACCGGCGCTTGCTTCGGAGTTGACAGAGGAGAACATCCGCGGCGACAACGCCGAGGCGAAGGCCCTGCTCGCACTGGGCGAATACGTGCGCGGCGATCCGGACCGCAGCTCGGAAGTGATGCTGTTCGACCACTTTCGCGGCAGTCCGTACGAAACCTTGATCAAGCAGGTCCGGTCCGAGCTCATGGTGCTCGGCCTGACACCCGAGCAGGCCGAGGGCGAATTTCGCGATGCCCTGCCCCGGCTCGAGCGCCAGCGCATTCACGAACAATTGAATGAACTGCAGCGCAAGGGCAAGGAGGGCGCGCTCGGCGCCAAAGACGTCGAGCTGATGAATGTTTTGACCAAGCGCCTCGCGGCGCTGGACCAGCGCCCGGGCAGCGGCCGCACTATGGTATAATCCGCGGCTTTTTTCCAATACTTCACCGACTTAGGATAAGTTCATGGCAGCAAATCAAGCCAAGGCCAAGCAGATCAAAGCGAAGACGCCCGTCGCGGCATCCAAGGCGAAGGGCGGCAGGCCGAAGGCCGCGCACAGCAGCGCCGCGCCGGCGAAAAAGAAACCCGCGCTTGTGAAGGCCCCGGCCAGGAAAAAGGACCAGCCTGCGGCGAAGAAGGCGCATCCTGCGGTGAAATCGAAACCCACGGCCAAGCCCGCAGCCAAGCCTGCGGCAAAGTCCCAGGCCAAGCCAGCGCACAAACCCGCGCACAAGCCCGAGGCGAAGGCGCATGCGGGCAAACCCAAGGCGGCGGAAAAGGCCGTCGCTCAAGCGAAGCTGCCCGCCAAGGGCAAAGCTGCAAAGCCGGAGACGGCAGCGGCGCTCGCGACGCAATCGGCCAAGCTGATCGCCAAGCAGATCGCCAAGCAGCAGGCGGCGAAGCTCACGGCAAAGCAGAAGGCGGACCTGCGCAAGGGCGAGCAAAAGCCCGAGGACGTCGAAGCGCGGCGCACGCGGCTGAAGAACCTGATCAAGCTCGGCAAGGAACGCGGCTTCCTGACCTATTCGGAAATCAACGACCATTTGCCCGACGACCTGGTGGATGCCGAGCAGATCGAATCCATCATCACCACGTTCAGCGACATGGGCATCCAGGTCTACGACGCGGCCCCTGACGCTGAAACGCTGCTGATCTCGGAAAACGCGCCGGCCGTCGTCCCCGACGAAGACGCCGAAGAAGAAGCCGAGGCCGCGCTGTCCACGGTCGACCCGGAATTCGGGCGCACCACCGACCCGGTGCGCATGTACATGCGCGAGATGGGCTCGGTCGAGCTGCTCACGCGCGAAGGCGAGATCGAGATCGCCAAGCGCATCGAAGACGGCCTGAAGCACATGATCCAGGCGATTTCCGCCTGTCCGACCACCATCGCCGAAATCCTCGCCCTCGCCGCCAAGGTGTCGCGCGACGAGATGCGCGTCGACGAGCTGGTCGACGGACTCATCGACCCGAACGCCAAGAACGAACCGATCGCGGAAATGGCCGAAGCGCCGGTCGAGGAGGAGGAGGAACTCGACGAGGAAGCGCAGAACGCCGCCATCACCGCGAGCCTGCAGCAACTCAAGCAGGACGCGCTGGAGCGCTTCGCCGTCATCCACCGGCTGTTCGAGAAGAAAAAGACCGCGCTGGTGAAGCACGGCTCGCGCAGCAAGGAGTACCTGAAGGTCCGCGACAAGATTTCAGCCGAACTGCTGAACATCCGGTTTTCGGCGCGCATCGTCGAGCGCCTGTGCGACGCCCTGCGCGGCCTGGTGGAGGAAGCGCGCCGCTACGAGCGCCACATCCAGCAGCTGTGCGTGACCAAGAGCAACATGCCGCGGCCGCACTTCATCAAGGTGTTCCCGGGCAACGAAACCAACCTGCGCTGGGTGGGCAACGAAATCGGCGCGCGCCATCCGTACAGCACGCAGCTCGCGCGCTACCAGCCGGCGATCATGGAAAACCAGCAGAAGCTTCTGAACCTGCAGGCCAAGATCGGCATCCCGCTGAAGGACCTGAAGGACATCAACAAGCAGATGTCCACGGGAGAAGCCAAGGCGCGCCGCGCCAAGCGCGAAATGACCGAGGCCAACCTGCGCCTGGTGATCTCGATCGCGAAGAAATACACCAACCGCGGCCTGCAGTTCCTCGACCTGATCCAGGAAGGCAACATCGGCCTGATGAAGGCGGTGGACAAGTTCGAATACCGCCGCGGCTACAAGTTCTCGACCTACGCCACCTGGTGGATCCGCCAGGCGATCACGCGCTCGATCGCCGACCAGGCGCGCACCATCCGCATCCCGGTGCACATGATCGAGACCATCAACAAGATGAACCGCATCTCGCGCCAGATCCTGCAGGAGACCGGGCAGGAGCCCGATCCGGCCACGCTCGCGCTGAAGATGGAAATGCCCGAGGACAAGATCCGCAAGATCCTCAAGATCTCGAAAGAGCCGATTTCGATGGAGACGCCGATCGGCGACGACGACGATTCGCACCTGGGCGATTTCATCGAGGACGCGGCCACCATGGCGCCGGTGGACGCGGCGGTGTACGGCTCGCTGCGCGACGCGACCAAGGAAGTGCTGGATTCGCTCACCCCGCGCGAAGCCAAGGTGCTGCGCATGCGCTTCGGCATCGAAATGAACACCGACCACACGCTGGAAGAAGTCGGCAAGCAGTTCGACGTCACGCGCGAGCGCATCCGCCAGATCGAAGCGAAGGCGCTGCGCAAGCTGCGCCACCCGTCGCGCTCCGAGCGGCTGCGCAGTTTTCTCGACAACGAAGCATAGAAAAAAGAAACACTCCCTCTCCCCCTCGGGGAGCGGGCCGGGGTGAGGGGCCTTACCAGTCCCCCGCTTGATTTCCCGTAGGGCCTTATAGCTCAGTTGGTTAGCAAGGGTAGATGCCAGGTCCGGCGGCCATACAAGAACATCTTTGACTGGAAAGATCGCCATGGACCCGCTGCCGCAAATCTTCAAACTGCGCCAGAAAATCTCGAGCCCCAGGCTCGAGGACATCGAAGGCGAAATGAACGCGCTGCTCGACGGCTTCAACCTCGCGCAGAAGGTGAAGCCCGGCGAGCGCATCGCCATCACGGCCGGCAGCCGCGGCATCCGCGACAAGGCCCGCATACTCAAGGTCATCGTGGCGCGCCTGAAGGACCTGAAGGCCGAGCCCTTCATCGTGCCCTGCATGGGTTCGCACGGCGGGGGCACGGCGGAGGGGCAGGTCGAGATGCTGCGCCACCTGGGCATCACCGAGGAATTCGTCGGCGCGCCCATCGTCTCGTCGATGGAGGTGAAGGAAGTCGGGCGCACCCATCTGGGCACGCCGGTCTACGTCGACGCGAACATCTGCGCGCGCGCCGACAAGGTCATCGCCGTCAACCGCATCAAGCCGCACAGCGATTTCGACTTCGAGATCGAAAGCGGCGTGGTC
>Ga0194060_10003520_pt1 | contig 11049 bp, 10 predicted proteins | sample SepL225m_MetaG_FD_163427 | JGI IMG/M metagenome (GOLD analysis project Ga0194060, IMG submission 163427) | Anoxic zone freshwater microbial communities from boreal shield lake in IISD Experimental Lakes Area, Ontario, Canada - Sep2016-L222-5m | ecosystem: Environmental > Aquatic > Freshwater >... | reverse complement strand
CCTGGACCACGCCCGTGGTGGACGGCATGCCGGTGTTGAAGAAGACGGCAAACACCACCAGCGAGGCCCGACCCCAGATCAGTTCCAGCACGATCAACACCAGCACCAGCATGCTCATGCTGCCCAAGTGCGAGTCCCAGCAGGTCAACGAGGCCCCGAGTTCCGGCGCAATTCCGCATTCGCGACGGCGACTGACCTCGTACAGCCCCATGGCCAGAAACGGCCCGACCAGCAAACAGCCCGAGGCAATCGAGATCACGTACTCAGGCTTGCTGCGAAAAACAGCGCCCAGCACGATGGCCATGAGCCAGAAACAGCAGCCATAGAACAGGCTGATGCCCGGCGTGGCCAGCAAATCACGCCCGCCCCGCGCAAGCCAGCGCAAGGGGTCGCGCAGGCGCAGGACCGGAATTGTTTTTTGTGGCGGGTCAGCCGCAGTGGCTGCGCCAGTTTCGGGCGGCTGCTTCATCAGCTCAGACTAACCGGGATCGGTTGGCCTGAATACTCAGGAAAACACTGAGCCCCAATCGTCATTGCGGGCACCGACCCGCAATCCATGCTGCAGAAGGCATCGATGCCGGATCGAGGTCCGGCATGACACACCTCTATCGCGCCAGCGCCTGCAAGCCCTGTTCCAAATCGGCCTGCAGATCAGCTGCGGCTTCGAGTCCAACGGAAAAGCGCACCAGCGTGCCGCGCTCAAGATGCGCCGGCCACTGGCTGCGCATGGCCGCCAGATCGTAGGGAACAACCAGGCTCATCGGGCCGCCCCAGCTGTAGCCGATGCCAAAGAGTTTGAGCGCATCGCAAAAGGCATCAACCTGCGCCTGCGCGTAACGCGGCTGCAGGATGACACTGAACAGGCCAGCCGCGCTGCCGGGGCCTTCGTGGCACAGCGAACGCCAATGCGCGTGACCGGGTGATTGCGGCAGTGCCGGATGTAGCACCTGAGCGAACTCGCTGCGGCCCTGGCACCAGCGCGCCAGTTCGCGCGTTGCTTCATCGTGCGCACGGTAACGCAGCGCTATGCTCGGCAGCGAGCGCAGCACGGCCTCGATATCGTTGGCGCCAACGCCAAAACCCATGCGCATGTGCGTGAGCTTGAGCTTCATGTGAAGCGAGGCATCGCGCGTGATGACGCTGCCCATCAGCACATCGCCACCGCCACTGGGGTACTTGGTCAGCGCGTGCACCGAGATGTCAACCGCCAGCGCCGGGGTCGATCCCGGCGTCAGATCAAAGGGCGCAAAGGCCAAACCGGCGCCCCAGGTGTTGTCCAGTGCGCACAGCACGCCGCGCGCCTTGCAGACCCGCACCTGTTCGCACAGATCGGGGAACTCCAGCGTCACCGAACCGGCCGCTTCAAGCCAGACCAGGCGCGTCTGCGGGCTGATCTTGGCGGCCAGGTCCTGCACGTCCATCGGGTCGTAATAGCGGTGCGTGATGCCCCAGGTCTTGAACTCGCCCTCGACCAGCGCCTTGTTCGGGCCATAGGCGTTGTCGGGTAGCAGCACCTCGTCACCGCTGCGCAGCAGGGACAGCGCAACGCTGGCGATCGCCGCCAGACCACTGGGCAGCAGCAGGCATTGCAGGCCACCTTCGAGCGTGCACAAACGTTCTTCAAGCAGGTAACTGGTGGGCGTGCCGTGCAGGCCGTAGGTGTAGGCCGATTTGTCTTTCCAGTCGAAGTTGCGCATGGCAGCGACGTTTGGAAAAAGCACGGTGGAGGCCTTGAAGACGCCGGGCTGCGGCGCGGCAAAACCGGCCGGTGGCAGGTAGGGGTGGTGAATCAGCGCGGTCGTGATATCGCTCATGCCGACTACGCCCTCAGACGCTCCACTTTTCAATCAACTGCTCGGGACGCGTGGAGTCGTAGCCTTCAAACGGCTGGTGAATCCAGGGGTTGGTCGGCAGATGCTCGACCGAATAATCAGCCTCGAAAGTTGACAGCGCCTTGGTCCAGATCACAGCGCTGCGCAACTCGGTGATCGGCTTGTAGTTGTTCTTGAGCTGATGAATGACGGCTCTGAGTGTGTGACCCGAATCGGCCAGGTCGTCCACCAGCAGCACCTTGCCCGCGATCTCGCCCTTGGGTGTGGTGATGTAGTGCGCGATGTCCAGGATGCCCTGCACGGTTCCGGATTCAGAGCGGTAGGAACTGGTGGACATGATGGCCAGCGGCTTGTCAAAGACACGCGACAGGATGTCGCCCGGGCGCATGCCGCCACGCGCCAGGCACAAAATGGTGTCGAATTTCCAGCCCGATTGATGAATCTTGATCGCCAGCTTTTCGATCAGGTTGTGGTACTCGTCATAGCTGACGTACAGGTGTTTGCCGTCTTCGGTCAACATCAATTTGCTCCTGTTATTCGACCAGATACGGATGGCGCAGCAGAATGGTCTGCTCGCGGTCGGGGCCGGTGGAGACCATGTGGATCGGCACACCGGTGACCTGCTCGATGCGCTGCAGGTACAGGCGCGCATTGGTCGGCAGATTGTCAAACTGGGTGACACCGACGGTGCTGTCGCTCCAGCCGGCAATGCTCTCGTAGATGGGCTTGCAGCGTTCGATATCGTCAGCGCCCATCGGCAGGATGTCAACGCGTTCGCCGTCGAGTTCGTAACCGGTGCACAGCAGCAACTCACTCAGGCCGTCGAGCACGTCAAGCTTGGTGATGCACAAACCGCTCAGGCCGTTGACCTGGGCGCTGCGCTTGAGCAGGGCCGCATCGAACCAGCCACAACGTCGGCTGCGCCCGGTGGTGACACCTTTTTCTGCGCCCACCGTGCTCATGTGGTAACCCGGCGTGCCCGGCACTTCCCACTGCAATTCGGTCGGGAACGGGCCACCGCCAACGCGCGTGCAATAGGCTTTGGTGATGCCCAGGATGTAGTGCAGCAGACCGGGACCGACACCGGCACCGGCGGCGGCATTGCCGGCCACACAGTTGCTCGATGTGACATAAGGGTAGGTGCCGTGATCAACGTCGAGCAGTGTGCCCTGCGCGCCCTCGAACAGCAGGTTGGCGCCCTTGAGGTGCGCCTCGTTGAGTTCGCGCGAGACGTCGGCCATCATCGGCTTGAGCAATTCGGCCTGGCGCATCGCCTCGTCATACACCGGCTGGAACAGAACCTTGCCATCGGCCATGTAAGGTGCCAGGGTCGGGCCGAAATCAAAGTCCTTGGCGTTGAGGTAAGTGGTCAGCACATGGTTGTGCAGGTCCAGCAATTCGCGCAGCTTGTTGGCGAAGCGCTCCGGGAACTTGAGGTCCTGCACGCGCAACGCGCGCCGGGCGATCTTGTCCTCGTAGGCCGGGCCGATGCCGCGCCCGGTGGTGCCGATCTTGGCGTTGCCGCCCTTCTCGCGCGCCGCTTCGCGCGCCACGTCGATGGCGGCGTGAAACGGCAGAATCATCGGGCACAGTTCGCTCACGCGCAAACGTGAACGCACTTCAACGCCGGCCTTTTCCAGCCCGGCCATTTCTTCAAACAACTTTGTCACGGAGAGCACAACACCGTTGCCGATGTAGCACTTGACGCCCTGGCGCATGATGCCGCTCGGAATCAGGTGCAGCGCGGTCTTGACGCCATTGATCACCAGCGTGTGACCGGCGTTGTGGCCGCCCTGGAAGCGCACCACACCCTGTGCACTCTCGGTTAGCCAGTCCACCAGCTTGCCCTTGCCCTCGTCGCCCCACTGGGTTCCGACCACGACCACATTACGTCCTTTTGTTGCGTTCATTTCTCGTTTCTCAAACAGCTTGCACGACCCACTGGCCCGCGCGCTCAAGGAGCTCGCGGTCGCAGTGGAACTCATCAACTTCACTCTCATGTCCGGGCAGGACACAAACCACGGTCTCACCCTGCGAGCGCAGCGCCGCAATGGCAGTGCGCAGCTCGGCCAGATCGCGCCAGGGCGCGCGGATGGCCGCGCGCAGGGGGCGCGGCGTGAGCACACCGACCAGGGCCTTGACATCCAGACTGAAACCTGCCGCCGGGCGGTTGCGGCCAAAGACGGCGCCGACCTCGTCGTAACGGCCGCCGCGCACCAGCGCGTCGCTGGCGCCTTCGGCATAAATGGAGAAGCGCGCGCCGGTGTAATAAGCGTAACCGCGCAGATCAGCCAGATCAAAGCTGACACGGGCGTTATCAAGCCGGCTTGCCAGCCACTTCAGGCTGCGCAGCGCCTCGCGCACGGCCGGCAGCGCGGGCAGAACTCTTTGCGCCTCGACCAGAATTTTTTCGTCGCCGTAGAGCTGCACCAGCGCCAACAGGCCCTGACGCGCGGCGACGGGGAAATTGCGTGTCAGCACGGCGAGTTCGCTGCTGTCCTTGGCGGCCAGCGCGGCGTGCAGTTGCGCCAGCGCAGCAGCGGCCAGCGGCACGCCTTCAAGCAGCGCCTTGACGATGCGCGCATCGGCCATGTCCACGCTGGGGGCCTTGACTTGCGAAACCTTCAGGCATTCCAGCGCCAGCAGCAGCGTTTCAAGGTCGGCCTCCAGACCGGCATGGCCGTAGATTTCGGCGCCAAATTGCAAAGGCTCACGCGTTGCGTGCGGGCTGCCCGGGCGCGTGTGCAGCACCGAGCCGCAATAGCACAGGCGCGTGACGCCCTGGCGATTGAGCAAATGGGCGTCGATGCGGGCTACCTGCGGCGTGCTGTCGGCACGCAGACCGAGCATGCGCCCAGAGAGCTGATCGACCAGTTTGAAAGTTTGCAGATCCAGAGATTCGCCCGAACCACTGAGCAGGGATTCCAGGTGCTCCAGCAGCGGCGGCATGACCAGTTCATAGCCATAGCTGCGCGCTGCGTCGAGCAGGTCGCGTCGAAGTTCCTCGATGTGCCGCGCTTCAGACGGCAAGACATCGGCAATGTGATCCGGCAGGACCCAGGCAGACATGTGTTTTGTGGGGCTGTTAAAACTGCGATTTTACCGGGCTAAAGACCCGAATTTCGTCAGGCCAGTACGCAAATCAGCAGGACCCCTGAAATCAGGCTGCAGAGCGCGAAAAAACGCAGCTGGCCGTCGTTCAATTGCACGATGCGTCCCATCATCTGGCGCCAACCACGCGGCGACAGAAAGGGAAACAGGCCCTCGAACACCAGGACCAGCCCGAGGGCCAGCCAAAGCGTGTCGCTGTCCAAACGCTATTTCCTGGCCGGCTTGGCCGCTGCCGGCGCCGCTGGCGCAGCACCTCGGAAGGTCTTGAAAAACTCGGACGAAGAAGGATCGAGCACCATGACATCGCTCTTCTTGGCAAAGCTGGCTTTGTAGGCGTCCAGGCTGCGGTAGAACTGGGCAAACTGCGCGTCGCGGCCAAAGGCCTCAGCGTAGATGTGCGCGGCTTCAGCGTCGCCCTCACCCTTGATCTTCTGCGCATCGCGGTAGGCGTTGGCCACTGCCACTTCGCGCTGCCGGTCGGCGTCGGCGCGGATTTTTTCGCCTTCAGCCGCACCGGTGGAACGCAGTTCATTGGCCACACGCTTGCGCTCGGCCTCCATGCGCCGATAGACCGATTCGGTAATGGCATCAACGTAATCCGCACGCGTGATGCGCACATCGACCACATCCACACCCCAGGGTTTCTCACCCTTGACCTTGCCTAGCACCTCGGCCTTCACATCAGCCATGATGGCCTCGCGCTTGGTTGCCAGCAATTCCTTCACCGTGCGCTTGTTGACTTCCTCCTGGAAGGCGTTGCGTACCACGCGGTTGAGCTGATTGGCGCCCTCGGCCTCGCTTAAGCCCACGTTGCGGATGTACTGCGATGGCTCCGAAATGCGCCAGCGCACATACCAGTCGATCACGACGCGCTGCTTCTCGGCTGTCAGCATCGGTTCGGTGTCGCTGGTCTCGAGCGTCAGCAGACGCTTGTCGATATAGGAGACGTTCTGGAACGGTGGCGGCAGTTTGAAGTTCAAGCCGGGTTCGGTGATGACTTCCTTGATTTGCCCGAGGGCATAGACCACGCCAAACTGGCGCTGATCAACCACAAACAACATGGAGCTGGCAAGCGCCAAGACCACCAGCAGCGACGAAAAAATAAGACCAATCCTGTTCATTGCGGGCTCCTAGCGCGTTTCGCGATCACGGGTACGGGCTGCGTCCCGGGTTCGTGTATCAGGGGCCAGTGCCGCCGCTGCGGCGCCCGGGGTTGGTGCCGGTGCGGCGGCGACCGACGCTGCCGCGTCAGTGCCCTGCCCCGTCATCTGCAGGATCTTGTCCAGCGGCAGATAGAGCAGGTTGGAGCCCTGCTTGGAGTCCACCAGCACCTTGGTCACATTGCTGTAAATCTGTTGCATGGTGTCGATGTACATGCGGTCACGCGTGACCTGCGGCGCTTTCTGATACTCGGCCAGCACCGACTTGAAGCGCTGTGCATCGCCTTGCGCCTGCGACACGATGCGCGACTTGTAGGCGTCGGCTTCGGCTTTCAGGCGCGAGGCCGAACCGACAGCGCGTGGCACCACATCGTTGGCGTAGGCCTGCGCCTCGTTCTTGGCGCGTTCGCGTTCCTGTCCCGCCTTGAGCACATCGTCAAACGCGGCCTGCACCTGCTCGGGCGGACGCACGCCGCCCTGCTGCAGATTGACGCCGACCACTTCGATGCCAACCTTGTAGCGGTCCAGAATGACTTGCATCAGGGCGCGCACATTGGGCGCGATCTGATCGCGGTCTTCCGACAGCGCCGCGTCCATGCGCATCTTGCCGATGACTTCGCGCACCGCCGTTTCCGCCGCCTGCACCACTGCCTCGGCCGGGTTCTTGCTCTCAAACAGGTAGGCGCGCGCATCGCTGAGCCGGTATTGCACAGCAAACTTGATCTCGACGATGTTCTCGTCCTGCGTCAGCATGGCCGACTCGCGCAAACCGGTGGCTTTGATGATGGTGTCGCGACCCACGTCCACCGAGCGGATCTGGGTCACAAAAATCAGTTCATGGCGCTGGATCGGGTATGGCAGACGCCATTGGAAACCGGCGCCAACCGAGGACTTGTATTTTCCGAACTGGGTGATGACGGCCTGCTGGCCTTCCTGCACGATGAAGAAGCCGGTACCGAGCCAGATCAGCAGCACAACACCCAGGATCAGGCCAATGCCGATCTTGGTGCTCTTGGGGTCCGGCTGGAAACCGCTGCCGCTGCCGCCGCCACCCAGACCACGCCCGGCGTTTTTGACACCGCCAAACAGTCCACCCAGGCGCTGGTTGAAATCGCGCCACAGCGCGTCGAGGTCCGGTGGCCCTTGATTGGCGCCGCGTCGGGGCTCGTTTTCCGCCTTGGGCGGACCCTGCGGCGCATCACCCTCGGGCGGCTCGGATTGCGCCTTGCTGCCATCGCTGGGCTTGTCCTCGCTGCGGCCCCAGCGCGAGTCGTTCAGGTTAAACATGCCCCTGATCCGCGCCGGGACAGCGGCCCAGCGAAAGATGGGTAAATGAAGTTTCATTTCGTCTTCTCGTATGTAAGTAAACCCGATTGTGCCCAAATCAGAAAGGTGTTTCGCCGGCGGGGTCAGAAAACTGCTGTTCCTGCGGCGCCAGACTACCGCCACTGACAATACGCGCCAGGCATTGACGCAGCAGGGCCAGGCCCTCGCCCTGCGCCGCACTCAGGAATATCCGTGGCGTTTGCACGCCCGCCAGATCGTAGCTGTCTTCGAGTTGCAGCGGACGCACGGCGGCATCCAGCGCGTCAAGTTTGTTGAAAACCAGCACCTGCGGTATCTCGGCAGCACCGATCTCGCGCAGCACGCGCTGCACTTCGGCAATCTGCTCCAGAAAATGGGGGCTGGCCGCATCGACCACATGCAGCAACAGATCGGCATCAACCGCTTCCTGCAAGGTGGCCTGGAAAGCGTTGATCAGGCCATGCGGCAGATCACGAATAAAGCCGACGGTGTCGGAGAGCGAAACGGAGCGCCCGGCTTCGCCAAGGTAGAGTTGGCGCGTGGTGGTATCAAGCGTGGCAAACAACTGATTGGCGGCGTAGGCGCGCGCCTTCACCAGCGCATTGAAGAGCGTGGTCTTGCCGGCGTTGGTATAGCCAACCAACGAGATATTGAAAGCATCGCGCCGCTCGCGCTGGCGGCGCTGGGTCTGGTGCTGGCGCTTGACCTTGACCAGGCGCTCCTTGATCTTCTTGATGTTGTCGTTGATCATGCGACGATCGAGTTCGATCTGGGTTTCACCCGGGCCACCGCGCATGCCGATGCCCCCGCTCTGACGCTCCAGATGCGACCAGCGCCGCACCAGGCGCGTGCTGAGGTATTGCAGCCGGGCCAGTTCGACCTGCAGCTTGCCTTCGTGGCTGCGCGCGCGCTGGCCAAAAATCTCAAGAATCAGGAGCGTGCGGTCATTGACCGGCAACTCCAGATGCCGCTCCAGGTTGCGCTGTTGCGCCGGGCTCAGGCTTTGATCGAACAGAATCTCGACCGCACCGTGTTGCGCTGCCAGCAGTTTGATTTCATCGGCCTTGCCGCTGCCCACAAACAGCGCTGCATCGGGCGCCTTGCGCTTGCAGGTGATGCGCGCGACCGGCGTCAGCCCGGCGGTCTGCGCCAACAGCCCGAGTTCTTCGAGTTCGCCGTCGAAATTGGGTAAACCGAAGTCAACCCCAACCAGGATGGTCGGGGCCGATGCCGAATCACGGGGCTGCAGGTTCGTCACCCTCGCCGCTGGCAAAATTCACCGCGCGCCCGGGCACGATGGTCGAGATGGCGTGCTTGTAAACCATTTGGGTAACGGTATTGCGCAGCAATACGACGTACTGGTCAAACGATTCGATCTGGCCTTGCAGCTTGATCCCGTTGACGAGGTAGATGGAAACCGGAACGTGTTCCCGACGCAGCGCGTTGAGAAATGGGTCCTGGAGTAACTGGCCTTTGTTGTTCACGATATTCTCCGTGTTCAAGAAATTGATAAGGGGCTCACGATACCACAGCCCAGGGCCTGTTTAAGCCCAACGGGGTAAAGCCCGGATGAAGTTAACGGGGACCGCGCGCTCACGACCCCGCTTTGTCGGCGTAAGGGTTGGCCGCAGTCTTGAACTCGATGCGCATCGGTGTGCCCACCAGATCAAATTCCTTGCGGAAACGCCCTTCCAGGAAGCGCTTGTAGGCGTCACTCACGTGATCCAGCGAATTGCCGTGGATGATGATGACCGGCGGGTTCATGCCGCCCTGGTGTGCATAACGCAACTTCGGGCGGTACATGCCAGCACGCTTGGGGCTCTGGAACTGCACTGCCTCCAGCAACAAACGCGTCAGCACCGGCGTCGACATCTTGCAGTTGGCGGCGCGGTAGGCCTGCGCGATGGAGGCCCACACCGGCCCCAGTCCCTGGCGCTTGGTGGCCGAGATCAGGTGCAGCGTGGCAAATTTCAGGAACGGCAGCCGGGTTTCGATGGAACGTTTGACCAACTCGCGCTGGTATTCATCGACCGCGTCCCATTTGTTGACCGCCAGCACCACGGCGCGGCCATTTTCCAGGATGAAACCGGCGATGTGCGCGTCCTGATCCGTCACGCCCTGGGTGGCGTCGATCAACAGCAGCACAACATTGGAGGTCTCGATTGCCTGCAGTGTCTTGACGACCGAGAATTTCTCGATGGCTTCAAACACCTTGCCGCGCCGACGCAGGCCTGCGGTGTCGATCAACTCAAACTTTTGCCCGTTGCGCTCGAACGGCACGGAAATGGCATCGCGCGTCGTGCCCGGCAAATCGAAGGCGACCAGCCGCTCCTCGCCGAGCCAGGTGTTGATCAGGGTGGACTTGCCGACATTGGGTCGGCCCGCCACAGCGAGCTTGATGACGCCGGGTTGCGTTTCCTCGGCCACATCCTCCAACTCATCGAGTTGCAGCGGTTTAAGCGCCAGTTCCAGCAGCGGTTGAATGCCTTGGCCATGTGCGGCTGAGACCGCGTGCACTTCGCCCAGACCGAGTTCAAAAAATTCAACCAGTTGGGCACCGGCAGTCATGCCTTCGGCCTTGTTGGCCGCCAGCACACAGGGTTTGCCCAGGCGACGCAGGAATTTGGCGATCTCGTAGTCCTGCGCCGAAATCCCTTCGCGCGCATCGACGACAAAAATAACGACGTCGGCCTCGGCCACGGCCTGGCGTGTCTGTTTCGCCATCTCTTTGAAAATACCGCTGGTAGCGTCGGGCTCAAAACCGCCGGTGTCGATGACGATAAATTCGTGTTTGCCCAGGCGACCGTTGCCGTAATGCCGGTCACGCGTGAGGCCAGCGAAATCGGCAACGATGGCGTCGCGCGATTTGGTCAGCCGGTTGAACAGCGTCGATTTACCGACATTGGGACGGCCCACCAGAGCCAATACAGGTTTCATCGCCAGCAGCCCGACCGTTACTCGGGCTTGAAGCCGAAAATTCCACCATTGCGGGTTACCACAACGAGCGTCCCAGCGGCAAGCACCGGTGCCGTCACGACCGCTGAACCATCGGTTGGCATGCGCGTCAGCGCCGCACCGTCATCACGCGAGAGCCAGTGCACCAGACCGGTTTCCTCGCCAACCACGATGGCACGGCCCGCCAGCAGCGGCGCGCCCAGGCCACGAAAGCGCAGGCTCTCGGAAACCCAAGCCCGTTCACCATCGGCGCGGCGCCAGGCGATGAGCTTGCTGTCGCCCTCAACGCCAAAAACATATTTGTCATCGCCCTGCAGGCCCACCAGACCGACTGCCGGTTTGGTCCAGAGCAAGGTGCCGCGGGTCGCGTCAACGCAGCCAACAGCGGCCTGAAAGGCACGCGCACAGATTACGCTGCCGTCGCGCGCCGCCGGACCCACCAGATCTACCAGGCGTTCGATGTCATTGGTGCCGCGCGGCGAGGCGACGGGCAGGTCCCAGCGCACAACGCCATTGGCCGGATTGAGTCCGACCAGACGCCCACCCATGCCGACCACGACGCTGTCGCCAACCGCCAGCAGAACGCCGGCCTGACGCAACACCAGCGATTCACCCGGGCGTTGCTGGGTCCAGAGCTTGCGCCCGGATGCGCCGTCAAAAGCTGCAACCGAGCGGTCCGCTGCCAG
>Ga0194060_10003518_pt1 | contig 11052 bp, 8 predicted proteins | sample SepL225m_MetaG_FD_163427 | JGI IMG/M metagenome (GOLD analysis project Ga0194060, IMG submission 163427) | Anoxic zone freshwater microbial communities from boreal shield lake in IISD Experimental Lakes Area, Ontario, Canada - Sep2016-L222-5m | ecosystem: Environmental > Aquatic > Freshwater >... | reverse complement strand
GCGCTCAGTTTGCTGGCCTACTGCCGCAAGCACGACTGGAAGGGCTATGATCCGTATGATGGATTAAACAGCCGGGTGTTTCAGTGGTCGCCTTTGCGTCACTCTCGTGTTGCCCGTCTGGTCTTAACCCAGCTCATGAAGCGCAGCCCGGTTAATCTGCGCTCCCTCCTGATGATTCCTGAGAGCAGTAGTTCGAAAAGTACGGCTTTATTCCTGTCGGCTGTCACCAGACTGCGCAAGATCGGCTTCCTTGAAGATGATTCTGATATTCGGAGTTTGGCTGAAACACTGCTTCAACAGCGATCAGAGGGGCAGGGGTTCTCCTGCTGGGGGTATAGTTTTGATTGGCAGCAAAGAGTAAACTTTGTGCCAAAAAAGACGCCGAACATTATTTGCACAACATTTGCTGGCAATGCGTTGTTGGACGCCCAGGACTTCCATGGGGATGCTAGGTATTCAGAAATATGCCGAAGTTCGGCGGATTTCCTGATAAGGCGTCTGTACCATGAGGATTCTGAGGGCAGTGCATGTTTTAGTTACATTCCGCAAGAACAACCTCGTGTACACAATGCCAATTTACTTGGGGCTGCCTATCTCTGCCGTGTTTCAAATGCGACTGGAGACAAAAGCCTTTTGCAGCCTGCAATAAAAGCGGCGAGATTTTCTATTTCCAGGCAAATGCCGGAAGGCTCGTGGTATTACGGAGAGGCTGAGACCCAGCGATGGATTGATAACTTCCATACAGGATTCAATTTATGCGCCCTGAATGACATTTTGCGATATTCCGGCTCATCAGAGTTCGAGGGGGCGCTTAAACGGGGGATGGAGTACTTTATCGGTCACTTCTTTTGTTCTGACGGCGCTCCGCGGTATTTTCATAATTCAACCTTCCCGATCGATATCCATGCGGTAGCTCAGAGCATCATCACTCTACTGACGTTGAGACACCTGGATCAGCGTGCCGAACCAATGGCGCAGGCTGTATACAAATGGGCTACTACCCATATGCTGGACCCCGCAGGCTTCTTCTACTACCAAAAGCACCGTTTATTTACGGTAAAGATTCCCTACATACGATGGAGTCAGGCGTGGATCCTTCTGGCATTGTCTGTGCTCCTCGAGACTGACAAAGCGCCCGTTCCGGGGGTAAAGGCCAATCCAATGACAGCGAGGGGCCACTTTGGGAAGGAATTAACATGATGCCGGATCACAGTTCTACCTATGTTCTGATAACTCCAGCGCGTAACGAAGAGGCGTTCATTGAGTTAACAATAAAGTCTGTTATCTCTCAGACCATTCGTCCGGTCAAGTGGGTGATTGTGAGCGATGGATCCACCGACCGAACGGACGAGATTGTGAAGAGGTATGTCGGGGCGTTTCCTTGGATCGAACTGATACGTATGCCCGAGCGGACAGAGCGTCATTTCGCAGGGAAAGTGTATTCATTTAATGCTGGATATGAACGTGTTAGGGATATCGAATATGACTTTCTTGGGAATCTTGATGCAGACATTTCCTTTGATACAGACTATTTCGCGTTTCTAATAGAAAAGTTGGTTGAAGATCCCCGCTTAGGTGTGACCGGGTCCCCGTTTACAGAGGACGGTAAAACGTATGATTACCGCTTTGCGAGCTTTGAACATGTTTCAGGTCCCTGCCAGTTGTTTCGCCGGGCCTGTTTTGAAGCTATCGGAGGCTATATACCCATGAAAGAAGGCGGTATTGATTTAGTCGCAGTAACAACCGCAAGGATGATGGGGTGGAAAACTCGGTGTTTTGCTGAAAAACCTTATGCACATCATCGCCAGACCCAGTTCGGCAAGTATGTGAGCGTAAGGCGGCTATATAATAGCGGATACCACGATTATCTGATGGGTTCATCGGTACTGTGGCAAGCCTTACGTGCCATGCGGTATGTATTCGAAGCGCCGGTCATCGCAGGCGCTAGTGCTCTGTTATGCGGATATTTATGGGCTTTGTTGTCAAGAGCAAAGCGTCCGGTCTCACGTGAATTCATCACGTTTAGGCGTCAAGAACAAATGTATAGGCTCCGTGAGATGATTGTCAGACCTATGCGTGGAGCATGCAGGTAGACACTAAAGTGGCACCCTGATTGGTGAATGATCGTGAAAAATAACATGAGGGAGGAGCCGCCCATGGAAACCCGAGTTGACGGACAACTAGTTCACAAAAAAGAAGCAACCCGCTCCGTGTTCGTGAATGGGGTGAATTTGGTTGTCGGGGGGAGGTGGCTCCCCGTCGCGCGGATTCAGGATGAGGTGTGGATCGGTGCGGAAGCCGCGGGAGAACCCGAGCCTCTCATCGCATCGCTGAAGAAGGGGATTCTAAAAGCTGATCTATTCACATTCGCGCAGCGGTTGCCTAATACACATCCGAGGTATGAATATCCAATGGTCTGGGACAATGTGGCCGCGATCCCGATAACGCGGTATGAAGACTGGTGGGAAAATAGATTGCCGCAAATTGCCAGGAAGAATGTGCGGCGGGGGTACAAACGTGGCGTGGTTGCCGCCATCATGGAGTTCAATGATGAATTGGTGGCGGGTATTGTGGGTATTCATGACGAGACTCCCATCAAGCAGGGTGAACCTTTTGCGCATTATGGCAAACCCTTTGATGTTGTGAAGCGGGAATATGGAACTTTTCTTGACCGAAGTGATTTCATCGCAGCCCACTATGAGGGGGAACTGATTGGAGTGCTCAAACTTGTCTATGTCGATCAGGTTGCCAGCATTATGCAAATCATCGCCAAAGAGGCGCATCAGGATAAACGGCCAACTAACATCTTGATTGCGAAGGCAGTGGAAAGGTGCGTTGTAAAGGGCATGTCTTTTTTGGTCTATGGCAAATATACCTACGGGAATAAAACAAACAGTAGCTTATCTGAGTTCAAGTGCCGCAACGGCTTTGAAAAGATTGATTTCCCAAGATATTATATTCCATTGACTCTGAAAGGGGAGATGGCACTGAAGCTCAAGCTCCACCATGGGCTGCTGGGCTTGTTGCCTGCACGGCTTATCGCGTGGTTACTCTCCCTGCGAGCCAGATATTATAAAATTAGAATGCATTCTCAAGCCTCTGCGACTTCGGAGATGCCTGAAAAGGCGTCCAAGTCTTTGAGCGAATTGGATTGCTCTTAGTCGGACGGATATAGCAAAGGGCTGAAAAACAAAAATGCATTTGGGCTCGACTTAATAAATGATGATAGGGTATGTAATCATATCTTCGCCGGTGTAGCTCAACGTCAGAGCAACCGAATTGTATTCGGTCGATGGAGTGTTCAATTCCTCCCGCCGGCTCCAATAGCCGTAAATGATTAAGTGTATATTCACCATTGATTACGAGATTTTCGGCAACGGCCAGGGAGCACTACAGGAGTTAGTTTATGAGCCTGCGGCCCGCCTTCAGGACCTCTTCAATAAATGGAATGCAAAGTTTGTCGTTTTTGTCGAGGCAGCGGAATTGGACGTAATTGATGCGTGGCATGCTGATGCGGCGATTGGCGACGTGCGCAGGCAAGTGCGTGACTTTTACCGGCAAGGGTATGAAATTGCCCTACATCTGCACCCACAATGGTGCAATGCCCGGTTAGAGGCTGGCCAGTGGATTCTTGATTACGAGGAATATAATCTCTGCACGCTGAGCCCGGAGCGGATTGCAGAAATCGTGGACCGCTCACTTGCCTATCTCCGGCAGATCACAGAGGACTCCGGCTTTACGCCGAAGTCATTCCGCGCGGGGAATTGGTTGTTTCGCCCGACCCGGGACGTGGCGTCTGTTCTGGCGGAACGAGGCTTGGGTATTGATTCATCCGTTTTTAAAGGTGGGCTACTGCGTCAGCACAGATTGGATTATCGCAGAGCTGCTTTCAATGGCTTCTTCTGGACGTTTCGGGATGATGTTAATATCCCTTGCGCGGATGGATTCATGCTGGAGGTGCCCGTCTTCACGCGGAACGTTCCTTTTTGGAAAATGCTGACATGTAAGCGCGTGGGACTCCAACATAAAGCTGTTGCCAAGGGATTATCCCAATGTCGGTCATGGAGTCACTATTTAGATTACGCGCGTTTTCGGTATCCGATGAAGTTCGATTTTTGCCGCATGACTTTGGCGGAACTGAAATCATTAGTGGATGAGGTCATATGTCTTGATCGCGAGAGCCCGGACACGTTCAAACCGCTGGTTGCCATCGGTCATACAAAAGATTTGGTTGATTTGGACGCGGTTCAGGGGTTGCTGGCATATTTAAAGGAACGGGATATCGGGGTGTCCACGCTTACTCAAATTTACGATCAGTGTCGCACTCAATTGCGAAACGGTGCCCCAGAGGTAAGTTAGTATGCGAATGATCAGAGCTTCCCTTGTTCCGATTGAATGGCACGACGGACTATCCGTCTATGCGTCGGAATCTTTTTTACGTGCGGTCGGTGACCAATACGGGTGGCTTGGCGGTTTCGAAGAATCCGGATCCCAGTGCTGTGTGCTGCCTTTTACGGTGGTTCGGAAAGCCGGACTTAGGATGGTGCGCTTCCGTGTGGAAACATTTCCGCTTGGATCTGGGCTTGCGATCGATGAGGAACGTGTATTCCTCAGGAGTGCGATGGCCTATTTCCGATCCATCGGGGCTGACTTGGTGATTCCCGCCTCCACGAATGCGATTTTCCGCACCTATCCGGAGGGGGCTGCGGCGGTGCCGTATGGTACTTATATCGTCGACTTGAGCCAATCAGAAGAAAACCTCTGGGGGCAGGTAAGCGCCAGTCATCGCCGGCAGATCCGTCTTGCGATGAAGGCGGGGGTGCAAATCCGCCAGGCACCGGAAAGGGTCGAGGTTGCGTTTGAGCTGGTACGCAATACTTTTGGAAAATTCGCGCTACCCTTTATGGATCTTATGTCATTTAAGAAATATGTTGCCGGGCTGGGCGACAACGTGAGGATCATGATTGCGGATTATTCGGGCGAAGTTCAGGGCTGCATTGTAGTTCCGTTCAGCGCCCACAGCGCGTATTACGTGTACGGGGGGAGTATTCCCGGGGCCCATCCTGGAGCGATGCACTTGATGCATTGGGAAGCCATTCGTCTGTTCCGTGGCTTGGGGACCAAACTCTACGATTTTGTCGGGGTCAGAATCAATCCTGAGAGGGGCTCGAAACAAGAGGGCTTAATGATGTTTAAAGAGCGCTTCGGTGGAAGATTGGTTGAGGGGTTTTTATGGAAATACCCTATTCACCCCATTGCATACCGTCTCTATGCTCTCGCCGCACGACTGCGATCGGGTGGGGATATTGTAGATAATGAGTTGAAGAAGTTGGCCCGTTCAGTTGATGTGAGGCGCGAAGGCCTCCCGGGGTGTGGCAAGGGGTAATAATGAACTTCGCTAACATTGGCTATAGCATGAGCGCGATGCGCCGAGAGATCCGTCGAAAAGTCGGCCAAGTCGGCATTCGGGGTGCATTTATGAGCGCTCTGCGTAAGATATTCCGATTGCGAAAGAACAACTCGGCGTCGGCACAAGCCATTCATCCATTTGACCTCAAGTACGGTACGGATACGAGCGGCATCATCGAGTCAGGAGCCTTGGATATACCTGAGGAGGCCGCTTTGCATGCAGTTCGGTATCAAACCGCTATCGTGGAAGTATTTAACAAAATTTTGAGTACATTGCCTCTTGAAGATCACAACTATGTATTCGTCGATTTGGGCTCCGGCAAGGGGCGCTCGCTATTGCTCGCCTCACAGTATCCATTCAAGGAAATCATCGGAGTCGAATTGTCGCCAGCATTGCATATGACCGCATGTGAGAACATCCGAATCTATAAGGATCCGGCGCAACGGTGTCATCTAATCCGGTCCATCTGTGATGATGCGACAGACTTTGCATTGCCAGATGAATACTTGGTGTTTTACTTGTTCAATCCCTTTGATGACAAGGTGATGCGCCGTGTCGTTTCTAATATTGAGCAGTCGTTTCGCTGCAAACCACGAATGATGTATATTGCCTATCTGAAACCGGTCTGCCGCAAACTGTGGGATCAAGCGACTTTTCTCCGTGTTTTCAAGGAGACCGAGTCCTTCGTTATCTATGAAACCATGATGCCGGCGCTGATAGTCACGGATGGTAAAGTCAGCCCGGCTTTAGATTCCTAAGAGTCATAAACATCACGTAGAATCACAGGCACCCTCGGGATTCGTAGGGGCGCCAGAATGAAGTCGTAAGCAAGGAGCAAAAGCAGGCTATGCCAGGTATTGTGGGAATAATCGGAGCAGGCAACGCGGGTGACCATGCAGCCTTACGGGATCAGATGCTCAGGTGTATGCAGCGTGATTCTTCCAGTCATTCAGGAACGTATCAAAATGTGATGCTCAGAGTAACGCTTGGGTGGGTGGCGCATAAGAATTCTTTCGCCGTTAATATGCCCGTTTGGAACGATACGCATGATATCTGTCTGATTTTCTCCGGCGAAGAATTCACGGATTCAGTTGAAATCGAGTCTCTTCAGGCCAAGGGCTGTAAGTGCAGTCCGGAAAATGCAGAATATCTCATCCATCTTTACGAAAAAACGGGTCACTCATTTTATGGAAAACTTAACGGTTGGTTCAGCGGTGTGCTGGTGGATCTGCGCGAAAAAACGGTCATCCTGTTCAACGACCGGTTTGGTTTAGGGCGTATATACTATCATGAAGGTGCGGAGGCCTTTTATTTTGCCTCCGAGGCAAAGTCACTTCTTCGCGCTGCCCCCGAACTTCGGAGATTGGATCTCAACAGCCTTGCAGAAACAATTTCAATGGGCTGCGTGTTGCAGAATCGAACCCTTTTTCCTGGGATAGGGTTGCTCCCCGCTGGATCGCGGTGGCTCTTTACAGGTAACCGTCGAGTTAAGAAGGAAAAATTCTTTGAGCCCGCCCAGTGGACGAATCAGCCGGCTTTGGGAGCGGACGCATACTATGAAAAACTGAAGGAGACGTTTACCCGGATACTCCCAAGATATTTTCGGGGCCCAGAGCGAGTGGGCATGTCTTTGACTGGGGGGCTGGATGGACGGATGATTATGGCGTGGGCAAATCAAACACCCGGTGGGCTGCCTTGTTACACATTTGGGGGAACCTATCGAGATTGCTTTGACGTGACAATTGCTCGACAGGTTGCACAAGCATGCCAGCAGTCTCATCAAACGTTGGCCGTAGGGGAAGATTTCTTCTCGCGTTTTCCAGCCCTTGCTGAAGAGTCCGTGTATGTTTCTGATGGTACTATGGATGTGACTGGTGCAGTTGAACTTTATGCCAACCGTCTTGCCCGGCAAATTGCACCCATTAGGCTTACAGGAAACTATGGTTCCGAGATTCTGAGGGGAAGTGTTGCGTTTGGTCCCAGCGCCCGAACACCCGAATACCTGGATCCTGATTTGAGTAAACTCGTATGCAAGGCGGCTTCAACCTATGAGCAGGAAGTGCGCGGAAACACTTTGGGTTTTATTGCCTTCAAGCAGGTGCCGTGGCATCACTACTCACGCCTCTCCGTGGAGCGATCCCAATTGACGCTCCGTTCACCTTACCTCGATAATGACCTTGTTGCAACTGCCTTTCAGGTTCCTGCAGACTTGACCACAAGCAATAAGCTCGCATTGCGCTTGATAGCCGACGGCAGTCCTGCTTTGGCGCGGATCGCCACGGATCGTGGGCTTGCCTTTAAGCCGGTACCCCTTTTGACAGCGCTGAGGCACTTGGGGCTGGAATTCACTTTTAAGGCTGAGTATGCATATGATTACGGTATGCCTCAGTGGCTTGCGGCCGTCGATCATCGACTGGCGCAGTGGCATCTTGAGCGAGCTTTTCTCGGGAGGCATAAATTTTATCACTTCCGTGTCTGGTATCGCGACTGGCTGTCCAAGTATGTTGAAGAGTTGCTTCTGGATCCGAGCACACTTTCCAGGCCTTACTGGAGTAAGACTTCCATTGAGCGCTTGGTGCGAGAGCACACACAAGGTCGACGCAATCATACAAGCGAGATCCACCGTCTGCTTACCATCGAGCTAATTCAAAGACGGTTCATTGAACAGCGTCAGCAACTGGAGTAGAGACGAGATGCTAAAGAGTATCAGTGTATGTGTTTGTACGTTCAGGAGGCCGGGACTGCTTGGGCGATTGTTGCAGGAGTTGGGCCGGCAAGAGACGAACGGTCGTTTCAAATATTCTATTGTGGTTGCTGACAATGATGTGAAGCAGTCTGCGAAGGGAACCGTGCAGGAATTCGCCAAAATATCCCCGCTTTCAATTGTGTATTGTACTGAGCCGAATCAGAATATCGCCTTGGCGCGCAACCGGGCGTTGGCAAGTGCCGAAGGGGAATTCATCGCTTTTATTGACGATGATGAGTACCCGGACCGGAAGTGGCTTGGGAATTTACTCGAGACTTGTGAGTCGACTGGGGTGGATGGCGTGCTCGGGCCTGTGATTCCTGTTTTTGAAAGTCCGCCTCCCGAATGGGTGGTCAAAGGTGGTTTTTTTGAGCGGCCGATACACCCGACAGGCTATCGGATTAGTCCTCAGGAGGCTAGAACTGGAAACTTGCTTTTTAGAAGGGAGCTTCTCCGCAGCATGGAAACCCCGTTCTCGCCCGCCTTTGAAACAGGCGGTGAAGACATTGATTTCTTCCTGCGTGCGACACAGAACGGTTCTTCTTTTGTATGGCGCAAGGAGGCTGTCGTTTACGAATTTGTGCCGGCTTCCCGTTGTAATCGCCGATATCTATTACGCCGGGCGTTATTGCGTGGGAGTAATTCTTTCAAACAACACAGGGAGCGGGGTCGAAGCCTTGTGAAGTCCTTTATCGCAAGTCCATTGTACGCGCTGTTTCTTCCCTGGTGTTACCTGGCAGGAGATCATGTCTTTATGAAATACTTGATCAAGTTTTGTGATCATACAGGGAAGCTCCTCTCTCTGTTTGGCATCAAACCTGTGCAGACGCGTGACCCATGATGACTAATATCAGTATTGCGCTATGACGCCACAACTCGCACTCTTGATTTGTTCCATTTTCATTTTCTGGCTGCTCGCCAGAGAATGCCCGCTTCGTCCCATGACTTCCAAGGCTTTATGGCTTCCCCTTCTATGGGTCATAATTCTTGGAACGCGGCCTGTTTCGCTTTGGCTTGGGATGGATGCTAAGCTGATTGATAGCGCCAGTACTGAGGGTAATCCGGTAAATCGCTACCTTTCTCTTGCGATGATAGCTGCCGGGATTGTGGTGCTGCTGCGTCGCAGGCTTGACTGGCAAAAGATTTTTGCATCAAATCGATGGTTGTTTGCATTTTTCATTTACTGCGGACTCAGTGCAATCTGGTCAGACTATGGCTTTGTTTCATTCAAGCGATGGGTACGGGATAGCGGGAATGCGATCATGGTGCTGATTGTTCTCTCAGAAAAAAAACCTTTTGAGTCAATAAAAGCGATCTTTGCGAGATACACCCGCATTGCCATCCCTCTCTCGGTACTGTTTATTAAATATTTTCCAGATCTCGGCAGATACTACACCCGTTGGACCCATGAACCCGCCTACTGTGGTGTTGCGACGTTTAAAAATGAACTTGGATGCATCCTGTTTATTTGCGGTTGCTTTCTTGTTCAAGAGTATATTGATGCTCGATCTGATCAAAATGTGCAAAGGAATAAGATTGATCGATGGAATAGAGTCTTGCTCATCTTGATGGTAGTCTGGTTGCTCCATATGGCCCATAGCTCCACTGCCTTGGTGTGTTTGATCATTGGCACAGGGATCCTGCTTGTCATGCAATTTTCCTGGGGAAGACGGCAAGTAGAGTACCTTGGGTCCTATTCACTGGCGGTGGGTTTGATGGCAGGTATTCTGATGTCAACCCCCGGGCTCTTGGGTGATGGATTGAAGATTCTGGGGAGAGACTCTACGCTGACTGGTAGAACCGACATTTGGGCAGACGTGCTTGGGGAGCCCATCAACCCTTTAATTGGGACCGGGTACCAGAGTTTTTGGCTGGGACCGGCGACGGATCGATTGCATCTGACACAAGCACATAACGGTTATTTGGAAACATATTTGAATGGGGGTTTGATTGGACTGGGCATCCTGCTTGCATTTCTCCTTTCTGCGGCGAGAAGGATAAAGAGAAGGGTTCAAAAAGGCGGGCCGAATGGTGCCCTGTTGCTTTGTTTCTTTGTGACAGGTTTTTGTTACAATTTTACAGAAGCGATGTTTAGCGGACTGAGTTTGGTGTGGTTTGTCCTTTTGATTGTGACGGTGGAGTGGCAAGATATAACTGGCATAGAAGTTGCTTAAAACTAGGGAATGTGAGCTTTCTTTTTTGGACACACAAGCCTTGCAAGTGCGAAAATCGGTTGAAATGGAGGAGAAAACAATGAATTCTAATTGGGATTTCAGGGCGTACGCGATTATAAAGTATGAGTGGATCATTTTGCTGTTTTTTGGGGCTCTGTCAGGCGCTGCGGGTGACAGGATTATCCCGGCAGAACGTCAGGCTGTTTGGCAGGGCTATTCTGGGTACCATGGATCGGGGGCGTTCCCGATTCGGAGTACCATCTACACAAACCTTGTGCCGTCAGGGGATATCAGCGGAAGTGTGGATACTCTCGCTCTAAACACCGCTATGGCAAATTGTCCTACTGGCAGGGTCGTCAAGCTGGCGGCGGGTACATTTTATTTAAATTCATACGTGAAGGTTAAATCAGGTATTACGGTGAGAGGTGCGGGCAAGGGAGTCACCTTGATTCATGGAACAAATAGCGGGCAGGGGCATGTTTTAGGATTTGGGCTTGCGAATCAGGACTATGAAAATCTCACTGCCAAAGCAATTTCAAGTGGGTTCACAAAAGATTCAACGAATATTGTGACCACCGTTTCGCATGGGTTGGTTGCTGGAAACATCATCCTGATTGATCAGGAACAGGACGCCGCTGGAGATCCCCCGGTTGTGTCAAAGGCTACATATCTGGGGAGAGCTTCAGGATCACGGTGCATAGGGCAGGTTAATAAGATGGTTT
>Ga0194060_10003517_pt1 | contig 11054 bp, 10 predicted proteins | sample SepL225m_MetaG_FD_163427 | JGI IMG/M metagenome (GOLD analysis project Ga0194060, IMG submission 163427) | Anoxic zone freshwater microbial communities from boreal shield lake in IISD Experimental Lakes Area, Ontario, Canada - Sep2016-L222-5m | ecosystem: Environmental > Aquatic > Freshwater >... | reverse complement strand
CTGCCAACCATTGAGGACAAATTGCTGGCTGGAGCAATGGCAACTATTACATCTCGTTCCGTAAGAGTCAGGAATCTCTGGAGGTAGAACAGATGAAACTTCAAATCATCATCTCCATAATGTTAACTCTTTTCTGCCTGATACCACTCTCTCTGCATGCCGCCGAAAAACCAATTACCATCGAAGTTACCGGCGAAGCATTTGGCAGCGACCTTGAAGCACCACGTGAAGTGTATGAACGTGCCAAGTCAGACGGTCAGCGTTCAGCTATCGAACGGGTGGTAGGGGCATTTATTCGTTCCCACACGGTAGTCAGTAACGGCCAACTGGCAGAGGATCTGGTACATGCACGGGTACGTGGCAGAGTTGAAAAAATGGATGTTTTATCACAGGGGCGTGACAAAGATGATCCGCAACATTATCAGGTCAAGCTGCGCGTAACTGTGCTGCCGGTGCTTGGTGACAAATCGGAAGGTATCACAATTCGCGCCGCTCTTTCCCGCAGCAAACTTCTTGAAAATGACGCCGTACAGTTGCAGTACCAGGTATCGGCTGACAGCCATGTATATATCTTCGTGATCGGCGCAGATAATTCAGTCACCCAACTTCTCCCCAATTCTGAACTGCCAGAAAATTTGGCAAAGACAAACCGAGTGTACCATTTTCCACCGGATGGCAGCGATATACGGCTTACGGCTCAACTTCTACCTGAATCCCGTCTGACAGGAGCAGAGGAGCGTATCAAAATTATTGCCACAAAAAAGGAAGAACCGCTGCTGCATGGCGGGTTCAAAGAAGGCTTCAAAGTATATGATGGAAAATCTACCGGTCTGGTCAGCGACCTGCTGAGACGGCTCTCACAACTTGAACCTGCCGATTGGGGTGAGACAACATTGATGTATCAAATATCTCCGAAAAGATAGCCTGTCGGAATAATTGCACATTGACCATATATTCAGTTTTACATTACTATAGCAATAGGTAATGTAAATTATTTTGGCATGGAGATTAATGTATGGCATATTCAGCAACAATTACCTCAAAAGGGCAGATAACTATCCCGCGTGCTGCCCGGCAGGCTCTTAATTCCTCAACAGTTGATGTTGAAGTGCAGGGGAATCTGGTGATTCTTCGTCCCGTTCAAAGTGTCGGTGGCTCGCTGGCCGCGTATAGCCGTGGCACGGAACCATTTGAAGAAATAAGGGATACCGTATGGAAGGAGGTTGCAGATGAAAAGGCAGACAACCCTACCTGACACCAACTATATACTGAGATACCTGCTGCGCGACAACGAAACGCATTACGTTGAAGCTGCCGAGTTTTTCGAAAATGTTCGCAGCGGTAAAGATTTCGCTGTTATTGCTGAATCCGTGCTGGTTGAATGCCTGTATATTTTAACGAAGCATTATAAAGTGCCGCGTGCAGAGTGCGCAAAAAGTCTTTACGGTATTCTTATCTATAAGGGGGTAGTCAATCCCAACCGTGAGATACTAACCAAGGCGTTGACGCTATTTGCCGAATCCACGCTGGATCCGGTCGACTGCCTGCTTATTGCCATGTCGTCAATCGAAGGCCACTCCGTACGATCATTCGACCGGGCATTACTGAAGCGGATCTTGCTTCAGGCAGATCAGACTTGATGACAACTGAAACCGGGGGACAATGACGTCTGCCCACACTACGTGCTGGAAAGTTCACGCTTGATAATGAGCTGTTTTTGTTGTGCGGTGATTGTAGGAGCGGCATCACGCCGCTCCTACAATAAAACATGGTACAAAACCTATTATGGTGGCTTGACCTTATATTCCATTTTACATTACTCTTGCACTGTTGAAGATCTTCCGGTAAGCACTGAAGTGAGAACTGTTCAAAAATAAAAACATTGGAGGCAACTACCATGAAAAACCTGCTTTTGGCCTGTTTATTTGCTTTTTTGTTCCTATCAGGCTGTGCCCCCACGCTGAAGATGGAGCAGTACGGCAAGGGATTGCAAGAGATCAGTCAGGATGAATTACCAAATCAGGTGGCGATACTCCCCTTTTACAACGAGACAGACGAACCGGGGGTAGATGCGCTTGTGCGCCGCAATTTTGCCAATCATTTTTCCTCAAAGGCTTATCAGGACGTTAAGCTCCCTATAGTAGACGAGAAAATTATCCATTTCGAAAAAGCATCCGGCAAGGTTTTTAAGGATCTGACTCCGCAGGAACTTGCTACAGCATTGGGTGTGGATGGGTTGTTATACGGAAAAGTAACCGACCACAAGAAAATTTATACCGGTATCTATTCTCAACTAAGCGTGGAGGCAGAGGTTTGGCTGGTGAATGCCCGTACCGGCAAGGAGTTGTTCCGCCTGCGTGAATCAGTAAGCTACCACGAGGGGGGAATACCAATGACACCGTTGTCACTGGTGGTGACGGTTATTTCAACGGCCATGAATCTGCGCGATATTCAGAAGGTGCGAATGGTCAATGAACTCTGCTACAAATTTATGGAAAAGATTCCTACGCCGAAGACAATGGCCACGGTAGCGGGAAGGCCGGTGATTCGTGAGGTATTGACCAACACAATTGATGGGCCGTTCGGACCGAAACGGATTATCAAAGTTGGCCTTCAGGGAGAGCCAGGCTTGGTTGCAACATACGATTTGGGTAGTTTCAAAAAGGGCCTGCCTATGAAGGAGTTACAACCGGGCATCTATGCCGGTGAGTATGCTGTGTTGCCTGGCGATAACACCCGTGACATGCCGATTACCCTTGCGCTTACCCGGCCAGGTGGGTATGAAACACAGTGGGTTGATGTGAGTGGCTTTATCACAATCGACACTACGCCGCCGCCTCAGGTTACCGGTCTGCGGTCAAAAGGGTATTTTGACCGGATTGAGCTGAGCTGGGACACTATAAAGAATGTCTCCGATCTGAAAGGTTACCGGGTTCAGCGCAGCGAATCTCCTCTGTCCGGCTACACGGAATTGACACTTGTAGAGACCGCGGCTTACACCGACAAAACGGCGGTAGCCGGTTCTACATATTATTACCGCGTATTGTCCGAAGACCAGGCGGGAAACCGTGCCGATGTGACCGACAGCGTGCGTGCGGCTCTGGCTGCAGCAGAACCCAAAAGACTTGCCGGTGCGCTCCAATCCGATACAGTGCTGGAAGGTGTCTACCAGGTCACATCAACTTTGATTGTTCCGAAAGGTATTACTCTGACGATTGGCGGCGAAAGCCGGATGCTGTTTGCCGCCGAGAGCGCATTGCTGGTTCAAGGGCGCTTATTGGTTCAAGGTGGAGAGTCTCCGGTGGAGTTTGCACCCTCTGGCGGAGAGAAGTGGGGCGGAATCTCTGTTGATGGTGGTGCAGCAAACCTGAGGCGCTTCACGGTGCGTAATGCAATTACAGGTATCAGCAGCCGCGAAAGCGAAACTGTACTGGAGGATGGAATTGTTAGCGGTTGCACAACCGGCATAACAATTAACGGAATGACACTGGCCGAGCTAAAAGGGATGACTGTGTCTGGGAATACAACTGGGTTGAAATTATCAGCAAGCAGAGCAAGAGTATCCGGTTCTAATATCCTCCAGAATAGCGACGGAATAACGGCTGATGGCTTTTCCGGTGAAATTCACGACAACAATCTGCTGGATAACGAACGAAACATATCGAGTGTCAAGGCTCTGGAGGTTGGCGCCAACTGGTTTGGTACCGTTAAGGGTGACGGGCTGAAACTGGTTAACGTTACTGTTGCAAAGGTTTATAACGCCCGTTTTCCTGGCGGTGCTGCGGTGGCTCCAACTGTAGATCCTTACGCTGCATTAAGCCAGGAGGAGCGGCAGCGTAAGAGTGCTGAACTCCTTATTGAGGCTGGCGGCTATTTCCGTCAGCGCAACTTTGGCAAGGCGGCTGTACTCTTTAACGAAAATCTACAGGCGCTGCCTTCAGCCGAGACTTATTATTATCTTGGTCTATGCCACCAGGAGATGAAGGAGTCGGATAAGGCTGTGGCGCTATTTAGAGAGGGAGCGAAAAAATTTCCGCAAGATGCACTGCTATGGAAGTCGCTCGGCATGCTGGCGTACGAGAAGGGTGATGATGCCGCAGCACTTGAGGCTCTGGCTGAAGCGCTCAGGCTCTCTCCTGATGACAGCCAGGCACGTTTTGTGTTTGATCGGTTAAAGAAATAGGTTTGGCTTCAGCACAAGTTCACTAGGATTGTGCCGTTCTTAACAGTGAGCGTTCGTGCAAAATTCGGGCATAGTCAATTTCGCGCATGACCCCTTTAACATCAGCCGGAGCATCATTTTGTACAAAGAGTCCTGTCAGTTCAGAGGTTACGCTTAGTTTGCCACTTGCATACAGTTTCCAAATTTCACGCCCGTAATCTGTCAACAACAGTTCTGGAGCAAATCGCCCGAAATAGGCGGTTATATTTGCTACATCCCGTTCGAGCATGCTGCGGGCGTTGTTATTTTTAGAAGCATTAACCGCCTGCGGCAAGTCTATTATCACAAGGCCGGCGTGATCAACCAGCACATTGTACTCTGACAGGTCGCCATGGATAATTCCTGCGCAAAGCATGACAACAACATTTTTGATCATTTCAAGATGATACTCGCGCGCTTTTGATCCAGTCAACCTGATGTCATTCAGTCTTGGAGCAGCATTACCGTCAGCATCTGCCACAAATTCCATCAATAAAATGCCATCAGTATAGTCATAGACTACTGGAACTCGTACGCCAGCATCTGCCAAGGTTCTCAAGGCATCCACTTCGGCATTCTTCCAGGCTGCCTCAGTTTCCTTCCGTCCGTATCTGGTACTTTTCTGCATCGCCCGGGCTTGACGACTGTTACGCCCTTTGCGCCCTTCCTGATACTGTGCCATCTGACTGAAGCTGCGCGTGCGAACGTCTTTGTAGACCTTGGCACAGCAAATCTCACCCTTTGACACGACGACATAAACGTCTGCCTCTTTACCGCTCATTAAACGGGAAACTACTTCATCCACTAAACCGTTACGAACCAGTATTTCAAAACATTCAGGGGTTTTCATGGAGACTCGTCCGAACCTGCCTTATTAGTCATGGAATGAAACATTTGTAAATCCTTTCTTAGCATAAACAAGAAAGACCCGATGTAGTGTGCACCGGGCCTTTCAAAGAACAGAGTACAAGGACAATTATTGGGCGCTGGCGGCCAGAGCCTTCTCATAACCGATGCTAAACGCTTTTCTGTTCAGTTCAATAAAAGCCTCCGGTACACTTGAGAGCACCGCTTTTTCGGCATTTTCACGAGAAACCTGACCGGTCAAGGCGACCATTGCACCAAGGGCAACAATATTGGCAACGATTTCACGACCAACATCATTTTTTGCAGTATTGATAATCGGGAAAGAAATTGTCCTGAAATTGCCTGGCGGCACAATTTTGACCAAGTCAGAGTCAATGAGCAGAACACCACCTTCTTTAAGATCATGCGAGTATTTGTTGGCGGCTTCCTGGGTCATTGCCAGCAACGCATCGCACTCGGTGACTTTCGGATAGTCAATCGGGCCGTCAGAAATAATAACTTCCGATTTTGATGCTCCACCACGTGCTTCCGGGCCATAACTTTGTGACTGAACGGCCTGTTTCCCTTCGTAGATCGAAGCGGCCTTGGCCATAATAATTCCGGCTGTGATGAGACCCTGCCCACCTGAACCGGAAAACCTGAGTTCATATCTTGACATGAATATATCGCTCCTTTTCCTGTAATTGTTACTTTGAAGCCTTGGCACGCTCGATAACTTTAGCGTACTCGGCTATATACTCAGGCTTGGTCACATCCTTGTAGAGAACACCGGTAAGAACCTTACCCTGCAGTTGTTCGGCAGTCATTTTTTCCGCCGCTTTAACCGGCACGGCAACCTCTTTCAGGCGGTTCATCATCTCAATAACCGATTTAAACTTGTTGCGGCGACCGTAGGTTGTCGGGCAGTCATCAAGGATCTCGACAACCGAGAAACCTTTATGCTGAATCGCCTCAACTATAAGTTTGTCAATCTGATTGGCATGGAATGCTGTGCCACGGGCAACAAATGTAGCACCGGCTCCCTTTGCCAGTTCGGCAAGATCAAAGCCTGGATCAGGATTGCCGTATGGTGTAGTTGACGCTTTGTGACCGGTCGGTGTGCAAGGGGAAAACTGGCCGCCGGTCATACCGTAGATATAATTGTTCATGATGATGTAGGTCATGTCTATATTGCGGCGACATGCATGAATGAAGTGGTTGCCGCCGATTGCGGTTCCGTCGCCGTCGCCACCAACCAGAATAACATTCATTTCCGGTCTGGCCATTTTTAAACCGGTTGCAAACGCAGCGGCGCGACCATGCGCTGTATGGAGAGTACAGCAATCAATATAACCTGGAAGGCGCGAAGCGCACCCGATACCGGAGACGATAGCAGTCTCTTCTTTTTTTAACTGAAGGGTTTCCATCGCCCTGATAAGTCCCTTCATAACTATACCGTGGCCGCAACCGGGGCACCAGATGTGAGGCAATTTGCCCGGGCGAATCCATTTATCATAATCAAATGCCATGTTATTTAACCTCCTTAATCTTATCGAGGATCTGGTCAGGGTTGATCGGCTCTCCGTCAACACGGAAAATGCCGAGGATCGGAACTTTGCCCTGCGCACAACGTTCAAGTTCAAGTGAACACATTCCGAGGTTCATCTCCGGAATTACGATCCCTTTGACCTTACCTGCCAAAGCCTTGATCTGTTTATCAGGGAATGGCCAGAAGGTCTTGATACGGAACATGCCGGCTTTGATACCCAGCTCACGGGCGATATTGACTGCAAAACGCGCCGAACGTGAAGTGGAGCCGTACGCTACAACTGCAACTTCGGCATCATCAAGCAGATACTCTTCAAACGTTACAATGTCATCAATATTTGCATCTACCTTACGAACCTGACGCTCTTCCTCTGCCTGAACGATCTCAGCCTTGGTGGTTGGAAATCCGTCCTGCATCTTGTTGAGTCCGGTAACGTGGAACTTGTAGCCGGAACCAAAAGCAGCCAAAGGCGGGACATCGCCAAAGCTAGTGTCATATGGCTTGTACTTATCAGCTGTTACAGTAGGAGCTTTACGCGGAATAACTTCAATTTCGCCCGGTTCAGGAAAAACAATGCGTTCACGCATGTGAGCTACGATTTCGTCTGGCATAACCAAAACCGGCGTACGATATTTTTCGGACAGGTTGAAGGCACGAATTACCTCTTCGTATGTTTCCTGGACTGAAGCCGGAACGAGGCAAATAGCGGGATGGTCACCATGTGTTCCCCATTTGGCGCACATTACATCAGACTGGCTGGGGCCTGTAGGCATACCGGTTGAAGGACCTCCGCGCATAACGTTGTAAACAACGCATGGGATTTCGGCAATACAGCCGTAGCCAATAAGTTCCTGCTTCAAAGAGAGGCCGGGGCCTGAAGTTGACGTAAGCACTTTAGCTCCGGCAAGCGCGCCACCAAGAATTGCAGCCATGGCGGCAATTTCGTCTTCCATCTGCAAAAATTTTCCACCAGTTTTAGGCAGTTCTATAGATAGAACCTCTGAAACCTCTGTTGAGGGGGTAATCGGGTAACCTGCAAAGAAGTCGCAACCGGCGTATATTGCACCGTATGCGGCAGCTTCATTACCCTGAAGAAACGCTACTTTTTTGGACACTGTTCATTTCCTCCTGTAAATTTATTCGGTTATGACTTTAATAGCGAAGTCAGGACAACGCAGTTCACACTGCATACATTTGATACAGGCTTCAAGATTCTTGACAGAGACATGGAAGCCTTTCATTTCAAGCACATCTTTGGGACAAAATTCCACACAAATGTGACACCCCTTGCAGTACTTCTCGATAATCTCAATTTTTGGCAATGTTTTTTCCATCTTAGAAAGACTCCTTTATTCCGTAATAAAAGGTGGTAAATACCGGTTCCCCAAAAGTAACAAAAGAAGGGCGCAGGTACACCCTTCTTTTGCCGACTTCCAGCGACCTGGAATCGTAAATCAATTTATTTCATACTGCCAACAAGATCTTTAACGGCTGCTACCGATTTGTCCATCATTGCCTGCTCGGCGGCATCAAGCTTGAACTGGATAATTTTTTCAACTCCCTTTTCACCAAGTACAGCAGGTACGCCTACGTAGAAGCCGTTGACGCCGAACTCACCCTGAAGGAAACAGCAGGTAGGGAGTACGCGTTTCTGATCTTTAAGAATAGACTCAGCCATTGCGATGGCTGAAGAGGCCGGAGAGTAAAATGCAGAGCCGGTTTTTAGCAGGGCAACAACTTCACCGCCGGCACCGCGGGTACGTTTAACCATGGCCTCCATGACTTCTTTGGCCTTCTCTGCACCGTATTTCTGTTCAAGGAGTTCAGTAACAGGTATGCCATTAACGCTTGCATAACGAACCAGAGGCACCATGTCGTCGCCGTGTCCGCCAAGAGTCATGGCGGTTACGTCCTTAACAGAGACTCCAAGTTCCCAGGCGATGAAGGTGGCAAAACGGGCAGAGTCGAGAACGCCTGCCTGACCGATAACGCGGTGGTAAGGAAAGCCAGTGATTTTTTGGCAAAGAGTAACCATGGCGTCAAGAGGATTTGAGATGACGATAACGATTGAGTCAGGAGCGTGTGTTTTGATTCCTTCAGCTACCGAAGTCATGATCTTGGAGTTAACTTCGATCAGATCGTCGCGGCTCATGCCCGGCTTGCGTGGCAGACCGGCAGTTACGATAACAACATCGGAACCTTTGATGTCTTCATAGCTGTTTGTCCCCTTCAGGTTTACGTCATAGCCGTCTACCGGCCCAACTTCGGCAATATCAAGCATCTTGCCCTGGGGAAGACCTTCAACAATGTCAAAAAGGACAACATCACCCAGTTCACGTAATGCACAAAGCTGAGCAAGAACGCCACCGATCTGTCCGCCACCGATAAGAGAAATCTTTTTACGTGCCATACTTTTTACCCCCTATTCTGTTTTTGTTTAAAATAAGGCAGGAGCTAAAGCTCCAGCCCCTGCTAACTATTTCTAATTATTGATAGCGTCAATAATTGCGTTCAATGTTGCACTTGGACGCATTGCCTTTTCCGTCTTGACCGGATCAGGGTTGTAATACCCACCAATATCCTGCGGATTCCCCTGAGCACCAATCAGTTCGGCATTGATCTTGGTTTCGTTTTCCTGAAGCTGCTGTGCAACTTTAGCAAAAAGTGTTGCAAGCTCTTTGTCCTTGTTCTGCACTGCAAGGGCTTCTGCCCAATACATTGCGAGGTAGAAATGGCTGCCTCTGTTGTCTATCTGACCAACTTTACGAGCCGGATTTTTATTGTTGTCAAGAAACTTGGTATTAGCCTGATCAAGCGTATCAGCAAGGAGCTGGGCTTTTTCATTTTTGAAGGTAGCAGCTAGATGTTCCAAAGAGACGCCAAGAGCAAGAAACTCTCCAAGTGAATCCCACCTGAGATAACCTTCCTGAACAAACTGCTGAACATGCTTGGGAGCGGAACCACCGGCTCCTGTCTCAAACAGTCCGCCACCAGCCAAAAGTGGCACGATTGACAGCATTTTTGCGCTGGTACCAAGTTCAAGAATCGGAAAAAGATCAGTCAGATAATCCCTCAAAGCGTTTCCAGTGACGGTAATCGTATCCTGCCCTGCTTTTGCCCGAGGCAGGGTGAAGCGCATCGCTTTTACAGGTGACATGATGTGAATTTCGAGACCGCTAGTGTCGTGGTTCTTGAGATAAGTATTAACTTTCTCAATCATCTGAGCGTCATGAGCGCGGTTCTTGTCAAGCCAGAATACTGCAGGTGCTCCGGTCGCACGTGCCCTGCGAACCGCCAGCTTAACCCAGTCTTGAATCGGCAGGTCTTTTGCCTGGCAACCGCGCCAGATGTCACCCTCTTCAACGTTGTGCTGAATCAGCATGTTACCTGTAGCATCAACCACACGCATGGTGCCGTTTGCCGGAACCTTGAATGTTTTGTCATGCGAACCGTACTCTTCCGCTTTTTGAGCCATGAGGCCAACGTTGGAGACACTGCCCATTGTGACAGGATCGAACTGACCGTTTTTCTTGCAGAAATCGATGCACTCCTGATACCACTCGGAATAGGAAGTATCAGGAATAACGCATTTGACGTCGTGCAGCTTGCCGTCAGGCCCCCACATGCCGCCGGAATCACGAATAACTACCGGCATTGATGCATCAATAATGATATCGTTACTTGCGTGGAGGTTGGTGATACCCTTGTCGGAATCAACCATCGCCAATGGCGGCTGCTTTTTATAAACTTCCTGTATGTCTGCTTCAATTTCAGCCAGTTTTGCTTCCGGAAGTTTTTTAAGTTTCACGTACAGATCGCCCATACCAAGATCCGGGTTGACACCAAGCTCGGAAAATGTTGCCGCATGTTTTTCAAAAACATCCTTGTAGAATACTGAAACAAAATGACCGAACATGATCGGATCGGAAATCTTCATCATGGTAGCTTTAAGATGTACCGAGAACAGTACACCCAGTGCTTTGGCATCTGCAATCTGCTCTGCGATAAAAGTGCGTAATGCTTTGGCACTCATGAACGCGCCATCAAGAACCTCACCTGCCTGAAGAGCAAGCTTATCTTTCAGAACCTTGACTGCACCGGTCTGATCGACAAACTCTATCCTGACATTACCTGCTTCCTTCATTGTAACTGACTTTTCACTGTGATAAAAATCACCGGCAGTCATATGAGAAACGTGTGTTTTTGAGTCCGCCTTCCAGGCACCCATTTTATGTGGGAATTTTTTAGCATATTCCTTAACTGCCCGTGCCGATCTTCTGTCGGAATTTCCCTCTCTTAACACCGGGTTTACAGCGCTTCCGAGGCATTTTGCATAACGCGCGTTAAGTACTTTCTCTGCATCGTTCTGCGGATCTTCCGGGTAGTCCGGTAGTTTATAGCCCTGTTCCTGCAGTTCCTTAATAGCGGCTTTTAACTGTGGAATCGAGGCACTTTCAT